>WBZP01004098.1_pt1 | contig 15416 bp, 10 predicted proteins | sample 5204301 | NCBI WGS metagenome assembly WBZP01 (sample SAMN12412401, study PRJNA552823) | activated sludge metagenome | isolation source: activated sludge from nitrification reactor of wastewater treatment plant... | place: USA: Pennsylvania | collected 2017
GCAAGTGTTGGAACACAACGCCTGGACTGCAGCCCAGCGGCAACAGCTACGATCCTTCTCCGAGCAGCTGGTCAGACTGTCGAATTTGAAAGACGACCAGAAACTCGCTTCGGCGGAACTCATCCTTGGCGAGTGGCTATCCAAGGGCATCAACCCGGTTGTCTTCTGCCGCTACATAAAGACGGCCGACTATGTGGGGGAGACGCTGGCGCCCGCCCTGAAAACGAAATTTCCGAAGTTGAACTTGCAGGTCATTACAAGTGAGCTGCCTGATGAGCTCCGCAAGCAACGCATCGAGGAGATGGGGAAATCTAGTCTCCGTATCCTCATCGCCACGGATTGTCTGAGCGAGGGCATCAACCTCCAGCAACATTTCACCGGGGTCCTGCACTACGACCTGCCGTGGAATCCCAACCGGCTAGAACAGCGGGAGGGACGGGTTGATCGATTCGGCCAGACCGCCAAGGAAGTGAAAGCCTGCCTGCTGTATGGGGCCGATAATCCGATCGACGGCATCGTGTTGGACGTCTTGCTGCGAAAGGTCCGCGAGATCAAACGCGCGACCGGCATCAATGTGCCGTTCCCGGAGGATTCACAGAGCATCATCGATACGATCACCCAGGCGTTGCTGCTTAATCCAGATAGGAAGATTGCCTGCCATCGCGACAAGAATCAGATTGAGTTCAGCTTCGACGAGTTTAATGAAGCCGCCAAGTCGAAGTCTAAAGTAACTAAGAAGGTCGACGAAGCCGCCGAACGCGAAAAGATCTCCCGCAGTATTTTTGCACAGAATGCCATTAAGGCCGAGGAGATCGAAGCGGATTTGCAGCAGGTGGATGAGGCCATCGGGGATCCGAACGCCGTCGAGGAGTTTGTCACGGCGGCGCTCAACAATCTGCTGGGTGTGCAGGTCATCAAAGATGCGAAGGGCTACCGCATTGTGATGGGCAACATGCCGCCTCAGCTTCGCGAAACGCTACCGACTGGTGATCCCGTCAAGGTGAGCTTTGAGTCGCCCACTCCGGAAGGGTATCTCTACCTGGGGCGCAACAATCGTTTCGTCGAGCAGCTATGCCAGTTCGTGATGGCGAACACCCTGTCGCGAATGGAAAAACGGGCGGCCCGGGCCGCGATCATCCGAACACGCCAAGTGGAAATCAAGACGACGCTGTTGTTGTTTCGCTGTCGGAACGTTATCGAGCAACAGAAGGGCCCGCATCAGATAGTCGCGGAAGAGATGCTACTCTGGGGTTGGCGGGGGACGCCACAACAAAAAGAATTTCTCGAGCATGCCGAGGCAAAGGCGTTGCTCACATCAGCCAGAGCGACGTCCGATCTGACTGTTCAGGCCCGTGCCAGCTTTCTTGAGAATGAGCTGAATCTCCTGAGTACCCTAAAACCGGAATTCTCTGCCGTTGCCGAGCAGCAGTCAAAGAAACTGGTAGAGGCCCATGAGCGGTTCAGCTCACTGATGGATGCCCGACGGTTTCAAGTCGTCTATCCGGTCCTGCCTATGGATTTACTCGGCATCTATGTCTTATTGCCGGACGGTGCCAGGGGCTGATCAAAGGGATACACGCGTTCCATGAACTATCCGAGCATTCGCATCGAAGGAGCGATCCTTTCACCGGATATCCTTGATCGGCTCGACGACATCGCCGGCCAGCGCCCCAGCGACTTTGGGTTCGATGGGTCCGTCAAAGTAAAGGACGAGATCGCCCGTGCCTGGGCCGACGCCCAGGACTATTGGCGCATCTTTCACCGCAAGCTCGACACGCTCAGAGCGGATTCACCCGCCACCACCGAAACACGCAATCTCTGGATTGTGCCGCTCCTCGGACTACTCGGCTACCAGCTTGAGTATCAAGCGCGAGGCGTTGAGCTCAATGGCAAGAACTATCCCATCTCCCACCGTGTCACTAATCGAGGGCAGGCGGCATGCCACATCATTGGATATCGGGAGCTAGCGGGCCTCGACAAAAAACCAGACCGTGCTGCGGTTCGAATGTCGCCCCACGCCTTGGTTCAGGAATATCTGAATCTGTGTGAGCAGGTCTATGGGTTGGTGACCAATGGACGTCTGCTGAGATTGCTTCGCGATAGCTCTCGGCTTGTCAAACTCACCTATTTGGAATTCGATCTCGATCGAATCTTCACTGACGGCCTGTTCGCCGATTTCGCCGTTCTGTACCGGTTGCTCCATGTGTCTCGTCTGCCGGTCGCTCCTGAAGCCACTGGTCAAAGCCTGATTGAGCGCTATCATCAAGACTCCCTCGAATCCGGGGCCCGTATTCGGGACGGGCTTAGCAGGGCTGTTGAGCAGGCGATCTTGTCGTTTGGGAACGGATTTCTGACTCACCAGGGGAACGAGGAATTACGGCAAAGGGTCCGGTCCGGTGATCTCAAAGCCGCTGACTACTATCACCACTTACTGCGGCTGATTTACCGTCTCCTGTTTCTCTTGGTCATCGAGGAACGAGATCTCGTTTATCCAGCTACAGTGCCAAGCGCGAACCGCCAGGTGTACGATCGCTATTACAGCCTCCAACGGCTGCGCCGTCTCTCGGAAAAGCGATATTTAGCCGACCATCGGCACAATGATCTGTGGCTGAGCCTGCTCGCCACCTTTCGGCTGTTTGAAGCAGATGGACCTGGCGGCAAGCTTGGTCTCGCACCGTTGGCCGGGGATCTGTTCGGGCCGGACGCCATCGGGTCATTGAACAGATGCATGTTGACGAACGAGGTGTTGCTTGGTTGCTTGCGGTCCCTGGGGCTCTATCAACATCCGGACTCAGGGCAGCTTATCCGAGTGAACTATGCGGCGCTGAACGTAGAAGAATTCGGGTCAGTCTATGAGGGCCTTCTCGAGTATGAGCCGGGCTTTCATACCGTCGGCAACCAGATAGAGTTTACTTTTAGTAAAGGCGACGAGCGGGCCGCGACAGGTTCGCACTATACGCCGGACGAATTGGTCCAGCCGCTCCTGAAGCACTCGCTCGACTATCTGATCGCGGACAAGCTCAAAGAATCGGATAAAGAAAAAGCCCTCCTCTCACTGCGCGTCGCCGATATCGCATGCGGATCGGGGCATATCTTGCTGGCTGCAGCCAGACGGATCGCAACGGAGTTGGCGATAGTCCGAACCGGCGAGGAGCAGCCTTCTCCAATCGCGTTCAGGGTTTCGGTGCGAGATGTCATTCTCGAGTGCATCTACGGTGTGGACTATAACCCTCTCGCGGTTGAACTCTGCAAGGTCGCATTTTGGTTGGAAGCCCATAATCCTAGCCAGCCGCTGAATTTCCTCGATCACCACATCAAGTGTGGGAACGCGATCGTTGGATACGTCAGGCGAGAGGAGTTAGATCGAGGGGTGCCGGATGAAGCATTTGCCACGATACCGGGGGATGATAAAGAGGTTGCAGCTGAGTTTCGGAAGCAAAACAAAGCCGAGCGGAAGGCTCAGAACCAAACCCCACTGAATCTGGCGCCAGAAATTCGAAAGCACCTCGAAGATATTCTCCAGCGATGGCGGGAGGTATCAGGCCTGCCAGAACGGACGCCGGACGAGATCGCAACCAAGAAGCGTCGTTATCAGGACTTCACGAAAAGTCAGGATGCCTGGCTCCTGAATCAAGTTGCCTGCATTCCGCTTGCTCAGTTCTATCTACCCAAGACGCAGCTGAATTATTCCAAGCTGATGACCGACGCGGAATTCCGTCTCTATTGGTCAGGCCAGCGTCACCCACAAGGTCAAGCCACTGCGGCGGCATGGGTGACTGCAATGCAGAAGCGATTGTTTCATTGGTTTCTTGAATTCCCGGAGATTATCGAGCGGGGAGGCTTTGACTGCATCCTCGGAAATCCGCCGTATCTTGGTGGGCAGGACTTGAGTGGCACTTACGGTCACCCGTTCTGTGGCTATGTGAAATGGGAGTTTGCTCCTGCGGGACTCTCTGACCTGGTGGTGTATTTCGTCCGTCGCATCTATAGCCTGCTTCGCTCCGGCGGTTTTACCGCTTTCATCACAACCAATTCCATTAAAGACGGCGACATTCGTAAGGACGGCCTCGAACCGGTACTTGCCGAACAAGGGACTATTAACTTCGCTGTGCGCGGTATTAAGTGGCCGGGACACGCCAACCTCGTGGTATCTCTTGTTGCAATCCATCGGGGAGAATGGCGCGGTAAGCGGGTCCTCGACGGAAGAGAGGTTCCTGTCATAAGTGCTCATTTTGAGGACCACCTCGATTTGGGTCCTGCGAGGCCCCTCTCGGAGAATGAAGACCGGATGTATCAGGGCTCTATCTTTCTCGGCGATGGCTTTTGGTTAACGCACCAAGAAGCCGAAGCTATGAGATCGAATAATCCTTCACTGGATGAAGTTATCTTCCCTGTCATCAATGGCCAGGAGCTTAATAACAGCCCAAGTCAATCGCCGGGTCGACAAGCAATAAACTTCTTCGATTGGCCCCTGGAAAAGGCAGAGCAATACGGTGAGGCCTTTGACCGTGTTCTGCAATTGGTCAAGCCTGAACGAGAGAGTGTAAACCGAGCGGCTCGTCGAGAACGATGGTGGCAATATGCTGAAAGAGCCACAGGTCTTTACAGCCATATCCAACACCTGCATCAATGTTTCGTTATTGCACGCACGACGAAACATCTTAATTTTTCTGCGCTTCCAACAAACTATGTGTTTACAGATGCCCTTTATGTCTTCACAACCGACCGCTGGGATCATTATGCGGTCGTTCAATCCACGCTCCACGAAGTCTGGGCACGCAAATACAGCGGCGCATTAAAGCAGGATTTACGCTATTCCCCATCAAACTGCTTCGAGACATTCCCATTCCCTAAAGGCTTGTGGAAGATATCTAATCCGGCGCTTGCAGAAAGCGGTGAGCGCTACCACGAGCATCGACGTGCCCTCATGCGTCAGCTCTGGCTCGGCCTCACCGATATTTACAATCTCTTCCATGCCCATGATCTGACGCCGGAGTTGATAGCAAAAGCGAGTAAAAAGCCCGGGGATGAAACTGAAGCCGGCTATCGTGGTCTTCCCGAACTACACCGACTGCATCAGGAACTCGACGAAGCCGTCCGTGACGCCTATGCCTGGCAAGACCTCAAGCTCGACCACGATTTTTACGAAGTCGAAACCCTGCAGGAAAACGACCGCATCCGCTACACCATCAGCCCCGCCGCCCGCAAAGAAGTCCTCCGCCGCCTCCTCGCCCTCAACCACGCCCGAGCCAAGGCCGAACAAGCTGCGACTATTTCATCCACGAATTCACGAAAGCAGCGAAGTAAGAAAAAAGCTAAAGGTGCCCCAGAAGATCTGTTTTCCAGAGAAGAGAACCTGGAGTCACCGGGCTGAGTTTGTGACCAATAAGTTATCTCATTGGGAACGTGGGTTGGTCAGTTGGTAGAAGGGATATGGGAAGGATAAGTGGAGGGCATAGATATGAGGACGCTCATTGCAAAGCTCACCGGGCACGATAGCTCCGCTCCTAAATGCTTTCTTGACGATCTCGATCAAAGTGAATTTTGGGCACGACACAAGATTGGAGTAAGCCAACTAAATGAAATCCTTCTTGCTTTCGCCTATGAGACGGTAACGAGCGATTTTTTTAATCGATTCTTTTCTGCAGGCGCTGCTGCGAAGGGAGTGACGCGAGAAGAGTTTGAGCTTGGCATTGAAAGTTTTGAAAAAGTGGCATTGCTCAAGTACGGAAATATCAAGTTTGGCTTCAAAGCCTTGTGCCAGATGAAGGCAAGCGAGCTTGAACAAGAGTTGGAAGACCTGAGTCCAATTGATGAAACCCTTTTCAACCAACGGCCACAGCCGTTGCGTTCAGTGGCCCCGATTGATCCGACAGAAACCTATTTTCTTGGGCATGTAACTGGAGAAGCCATCGAAAATGGGCATGATGAAGACAAGAAAACTCGCCTGAGGCAGGTGCGGGAGGTAGGGCGCAATAATCTTCATGTGTACCTCTGTAGCGATGAAATGGACGTGTACGTCGCGACTTCAATGAGGGACATCGAAGACTTCTATTTTGTCGGCACCGTCACCAAACGGCTTTTTGAAAAGCCAGAATTGGCTGATTTAAAACTTAGATATTTTGACCCTACCCAGTCGTTTTGTGAGGATCGCATTGAAAAAGGTCTTGTCGAAAGTCTGATGCTTCGTCGAGCCAAATGCACAGTCTATTGTGCCCAAACTACAGAAACCCTTGGGAAGGACTCCGAGCTTGCGGTCACACTGGCTCAAGGTAAACCAGTAATCGTTTATGTACCGCAAATAAAGGATAACGAATCGCGCTATCGCGACTTGTGTCAAGAAGCGGCTCGAATCCACAGCGTGATTCACGCCTGTTCTGAGGAAGACTATTACAGATCCAAACTCGTGGAGCGTCATGCCAAGAGCCTGATTGGCAAAGGCGGAGTCATGAAGGAATGGGATCGTAGCCGTCTTCAGGATGAGCTGGTCCGGCTCGATGAGGAACAATTTGAACGGAAAGCCGGTCTTCTTAAAGAAAAGCATCCACTTGGTATACAGGTTAACCTCGATACAGGGGTGGCAAATGGGGTGTTGGTTGTTCGCACTTTGACAGAATGTGCTCATGTCATGAGGCAAATTGTGACAAACAGATTAGCACTTAGAATTGAAAGGGATAACAGCGGGAGTCTTCGCCTAGTGGAGGAAAGGACCAATTGTACCTACCGGATAATGGTCAGCGATCCAGTTTTGGCGAACTCGTTCTGGAACTTTTATAGACCTTGGATTAGCGAGCCTCGGAGCCGGAGTTAAAGTGCATGCGTGACATGGTGTTTATCAGTCATGCAAATCCTGAGGACAATGACTTTACGCTTTGGCTTGCACTGCAAGTAGCGAAGGCGGGATTTCCTGTCTGGTGCGATCTTACCAAACTGCTAGGCGGGGAGGACTTTTGGAAGGACATTGAACAGGCGATACGAGAGAGAACGGCAAAGTTTGTGTACGTGCTCTCTAAGACATCGAATACAAAGGACGGTCCTCTTCAAGAGCTGCAGGTCGCGGCCAATGTTTCACGGGATAAAAAGCTCCAGGATTTTATCATCCCAGTTCTTATTGATGAGTTGCCTCCTCAAGAATTCAGCATTCAGCTAGCTAGGCTCAATGCTATCCCCTTCAACAAGGGATGGGCAGGTGGGCTCAAAGATCTTCTGGAAAAACTGGATCGTGACGGGGTGGCGCACAGTTCAAACTTTTCTCCTTCTGCTGTTGCCACTTGGTGGCGCGAGCATTTTGGCGCAGCGAAAGGTGTACAAAACGAGTGCGAGCAGTACCTTTCCAATTGGTTCCCCATCCAGCTTCGTCCTTCAACTCTCTTTTGTCATTCGCTATCTCAAACACAAATTGGAAAGATAGAGATTCAATCAGACCTTCCTTATCCAGGATTTCAGCACGAACATATCCTTGTGTCGTTTGCTCCAGGTAAGGATTTCATCGGGCGGCTGGGAGACTCTGTTGTCATTACAGAGAGTAAGTCTTATTCAATTGAAGGCGTATTGAGCGGTCGGGAATCCCTGGGGTTTTGTAACACTAGGGACATGAAAAGCTTTGTCTTACGACTATTGGCCCAATCCTGGGAGAAATGCATCAGAGATAAGGGGCTATCCTTTTACCTCCTCGCAAATGGGTCGAAGTGTATCTACCCAACTAAAGTTCAACTAGGTGAGGGAGTTGTGTCGTTTCAAGGCACATCCGGGAAGAAGGCGTCGAGGAATCTCATAGGCTATAAAACGGTTAAGGCCACTGCCAGCGAGGATGAATACAGGAGGTTATGGCATTTTGGACTTTCAGCCGCTCCTCTCGTTCACCCTGCTCCAGCTTTTGCAATGAAAGGGCATGTGGTGTTCAGCAAGGATGGGTCTCTAGTTCTTGATAACAAGAGGTTGCTTCATAGCGCTCGGCGGAGCCAATGCAAGGACTGGTGGAATGACGACTGGCGCGACAGAATGCTTGCAGCTATGGCTTGGCTCAGTTCCGGTAATTCAGAAATTAGTATTTCTGTAGGAACTGACTCTTTTGTGACAATTGCAACGGAACCGATAGTCTTTAATAGTCCTGTGTCGTATCGGGATCCTGATACTGAACTTGACGCTCTTGATGAGATGCCCGACGAGGAAGAGGATGATGATGACGATCCTCTTTCGACCGAGGATCAGCCAAAGAATTCAGATCGGGAATCGAATTAATGGATCTTATTAAAATCAATGAGCCTGGGCTTCTCTTCAAGTATGGGCAATCAATGGAGGATCCAAGAGATGGTCTGACTCTATTTGGACCTCTCGACGAAGGTAAGCCGTATGGGATTCGAGCCGGAGTAATTGGAACAAAAGACGGGATTAAGCGATACAAGAATTGGGTTAGGAAGATCCAGGGACCCATCACCTCGTCCAAAGGACGAACTGCGCGTCCTCCTTTTCCAGGGATCGAAGCAGCATTCCGGATTCCCTGGGGGCCTGAACCGCCGATAGCTATCGAAATTTCCGAGGTGGAGCTGAACGCAGCTCTTTATCTTGACGATAAGTATCAGCGGGTTTTTAAAACGGTGGATGTCTATGCCCGACGGATTATCGAAGCGATTCGGCAGGAGGATACCAAGGTTGATCTGTGGTTCGTTGTGATTCCAGATGAAGTTAAGCGGTATTGTCGTCCCATGTCGTCAGTGGAGTCTGGGCTTCAAATTGTGGCTCAATCAAAACTGCCTGTTGCATATGCCAAGTCACTCCAGTCAGCCCCTTCTTTGTTTGAGGAACACAACATTGCGGCCGTGCCGTATGCGTATGAAGTTAACTTTCATAATCAATTGAAAGCCAGATTGCTTGAATATGATGCGCCGATCCAAATTCTTCAGGAAAGCACGATCGCGCATCGGGAATTCCTGAACAAGTTTGGTGTTCCCAAGCGCAACCTAGATGAACTCGAGTCTGCCATTGCATGGAATATTACGACCACCGCTTTTTACAAAGCTGGAGGCCGTCCGTGGAAGATTGGCAGTATTCGGGATGGTGTTTGCTACGTCGGTCTGGTTTTTAAGCAAGATGACAAAAACGCAGAGCCTGGCTCATCGTGCTGTGCCGCGCAGATGTTTTTGGATTCTGGAGATGGCGTGGTTTTTAAAGGCGCTGTTGGACCTTGGTACCGTCCAGGCAAAGGGGGCTTTCATCTCAAGAAAGAAGCCGCACGTGAGCTAATACAACTCGCGATCAACTCATATGCTCAGAAACAAGGAGCCCCTCCCAAAGAACTCTTCCTGCACGGCAAAGTGCGATTTAACGATGAAGAGTGGGAGGGTTTTCAAAGCGGGGTTGGCTCATTAACCAATTTAGTTGGAGTGAGAATCCGCGACACCGCTGACATCAAGCTGTTCAGAAAAGGCAAGCATCCTGTTTTGCGTGGCGTGGCCTTTGTCCGAGATGATCGAACAGCTTTCGTTTGGACAAAAGGCTTCACGCCAAGGCTACAGACTTACCCGGGGAGGGAGGTTCCCAAGCCACTTCTGGTCGATGTCTGTCGTGGGAAAGTCGCAATTGAAACCGTACTTAACGACATCATGGCGCTGACGAAACTAAATTACAATGCCTGCATCTTTGCAGATGGTGAGCCGGTTACCCTCAAATTCGCTGATTCAGTCGGCGAGATACTGACGGCTGGTCCATTAAGAGAGCTCCCGCCCCTGCCTTTCAAGTATTACATCTAGGGATGTTCGTAGACCGCGAATGTTAATGATTCTTCTCTCAGCCAAGGGGTCCACTGTCAGTGCCGAATGGACCATGGGTCTCATGTGGCTCCTTCAGTTCACCTGGCGCTGCTTGCACGGTGCTCCTGTGGGGCAGTAACCTATATCCAGGAACAATCCTTGTGCAGGAGGGCCGATGCCACTGCTTCTCCTCTTGTGCCTTCTAGTCCCTCTTTCTACCTTTGCCAAGGACCTCGGAGAACTGAGCGTTAATCCTTACCAGCAGAATTCGACGGCCAATCCGTTCGGGGCGGGGAGTCCGTTTGCACCGAACGGAATCAACAATCGCTTCAGTCCTTACGGCAGTCCCTTCAGCAATCAATCGGCGACGAATCCCTTCGCGACCAACGCGCCACGGCTCTACGACCATCAGGGAAATTACCGTGGTAAGTTGAGCGTCAACCCGTATGATCCCGACTCGACCAGCAACCCCTACGGCCGGTACGGCTCTCCGTTTTCGCCAGACTCCATCAACAATCCTTACGGCGCAGGTAATCCCTATCGTTCCGATAGCCCCACCAATCCCTATGGCCGCGGCCTACGAATCGAAGGGCAGTGAAGATCTTCTCATCGATCTGCAGCGGTCAACGCGACCGGCCACTGATTCAAACGTCTACCGAACACGGTGCGATGTGGAAACCTCAAGACGACGATCTGTCAGAATGTAGGGGAGAAAGGACCGTTTTTCGCATAGGCGTTTTCTCGTCCGTTCAAGGATTAGTCCGGTGCATGCAGCAACGGCACCTCTAGCTTCCAAGACCCGTAAGATGAAGAGCCCTTTTGGCCAGAGCTTCAATAGACTTTTGAGGCTCCACGTAGTTCATACGGCAATAGCATGCATAGGTGACGTAGACATCTTGTAAGCAGTATTCAGCGATTTCCTTCCATTTACCGCTCGCCCACATTTCTCTCACGTGTTCACCGGAGCCAGATTTTGCTTCCACTTCCAATACTCTGGCAAGCACATCCAACTTCACAGCTCCCCGGAAATCCCAGTTTGTCCATACTGCCATTGTGTCAAAAACTGATCGTGTCTGGAATTTGGCAAGATTGATTTCTACGGTTGGCTTCACTTGATGAATAATCGATCGCTTTTTGATGAAGGGGAGGTCGAAGTTAAGACCGTTATGCGTAATCACCTGATCAGGCCGGTGCTTTCCCATGAAGTCCCAAAATGCTTCTAGAATTGCCTTCTCGTTTTCTCCATACCAAGCAATTGGGTTTAACGAAGTGGAATCATCCTTTAGGCTCAGTACCCCAATACACACAATCCGGCTGAAAGTCCCGTCAAAGAAGGACTTTTGATAGCTCTTCTCAAAGTTTGGAAAGTCAGATTCTACCTCGGCTATATCCAGCCCAACCAAGGCCGCCCATTCGTTGATGGGCGCTGCATCCGTTTCAATATCTAAGACAACCTTCATGGAGCCTTTGATTACATCCAAGAGATCCGTTCAAAATCTCGCATAAGCTTGCCCCCTCGTAGCGGGTTGACTTTCCGAATGTATTCAATCTTTCCTCTCAGTCGTAGCTTTGCGGTCTTCACATCACAGTCAAACTGTGATGCCCCACCATTTTTCAGACAATTATGAATGATTGCTCTCACCTCTCGATAGCGGGACTTTGGCACATCCAGCTTATCTCCTCTGAGCACATACCCCGTCACCATCTTTTGGTCATGCTCACGAAGCAGTTGGTTCTTTGACGGTTTCGTGCTGACTTTGAACCCTTCCTCCTTAATGATTGTTTCCAGTAAGCGCTTTAACCCTACGATGCGCTTCGATCCAGAAATGGTTAAGTCATCTCCATAGACAGTCACCTCAAGATTATGAGCTTCACAGAGAGGGGCTATTCTCTTCTTGATGATCTCGTCGAAAACCAGATTTGCAATGGCTTGGCTTGTTGGAGCGCCCTGCGGCAACTGATTCTTGAATGTCGTGAGAACTGCAAGCATACGCGCGATCGGGCCAGAGAATTCCAGTCTCCCTAACAGCTTGAATACATGATCCCTCGATATGCTTGGAAAGTAGTCCTCGATGTCGAGCTTTACCATAAAGGGACGCCCAAGATGGACGCGCGCATTCGTGAGCGTACTTTTTCCCTTTCGATAACTGTGGATGGCTCGATGAAGAGGTAGCGGAGCTAGTAACTTCTTGGCGATGGCCCCTTGGATCTTCTTTAAATCGCCATGCGGGATATAGAAAGTCCTACGCCTTCCATCCGGCTTCACCTTGTCTTTACGTCTGTAATATAGGGAATGGGTCTGTGCTATCGCCTGAAGGTCGGTCTCGGTGACCGATAGCTTACGTGCTAAATCACTCAGATCCGTGAGGTCTGCCAAAGGAATACCATCCTGTACGTGATTATCGAGACTTCTTGCCCAAATCGGCCAGACGAAGACTTTCGACTTCGAGAAGCAGTTGTTTGATCTTATCGACTATCTGGTTTTGCTTCCCATCAACGTGATTGGAACCGTTGGTCGACTCCCAGAACAGAAAGCTCATCGGCACATGAAGCTCTTGAGAAATAGTTCGCAGCACACTTACACTCGGCTCTCTTTTTCCGCTCTCCACAAGAGACAGATAGTTTGGCTTGATCCCTACACGCTCGGCGAGATCCTTTTGTGATATCCCTGAAGCTGCGCGGAGAACCTTTATGGTCCGACCGATCGTATTTTGTTGTTTGTTGCTCATATATGTAACCCCGAAAAATTAGGAGGTAGAGAGTAGCCTGGTGATCTTCATAGCCAAGGAAAGTGCCTTGCGCTCTTTAGACCAGAACCTCGTCCGTGCGTGAGGCGTGGATCTCTCAACCCGTCCCATCGATTTCACTACGGCCTTTAGTTCCCGAAGCATCCTCTCTACACTCCTCTGAGAGAATAGCGGCGGATTGCTCGAATCGATCAGCTCTTCAATAGAGCTAACGACCTCCTCGAGCAATCGAACTGCTCTTGAGCATCTGTCCATACGGAACACCTCCCTTCCCCTTTCGTTCGACATGAGTTGTTGAATGCCGCTAACGCCTTGGACGGATCGTCCAAGGAACTCGTGATAATTCTCCCAACCCAACAGCGTACGCAGGCGTTCGCCATCAGAGAGGAGGAGCCGACGCTACCAGACCGTTAACAACCGCTGCGGTGGCTCACCGTCAGCCAGGTCAGATCCAGTTCAACATCTAAGCTGCGCAACGTATGGCCTCGCTCGTCAACCGTACCGAGTGGGCGCATACGATACGAACCATGATGTGATTGCGTCTCAGCCCCTTAGCGGAAAGAACAGTGAATCGGCTTTAGGCCGCTCCCTGCTCAGCACGAAAGGGAAACATATTGGAGGTGCTCAAGAGCCCTCATGTCAAAGAACATGGGCGTATCGCCCATAAAAACAAATATAACGCTTGAATAATCATAAGTCAATATGTATTGACTCACAGTAATAGAACATGAGTTTAAAGATGTTGGTTTATCAAACGTGTTGAATCAATTCAGCAATGGAGTAAAGCTCATTCGGAACGGACTGTCGGGATCTATGATTTCAATTGGACGAAATGATTCCGGTTGAATTGATTTTCTGCGGACGTGAGCCGGTGCCGAGTGGCAGGATGATCAGAGAGAGATTCGAATGTATCGGAAGCATTCTCTCGCCACATTTGCCTCTTCGATTCTTCTATTTCTTCAAGGGCCATGATTTTTTCGGATCAGGGCCCCTTTCATTTCCGGGTTCATGCTCACACTCCCGCCAAGGCCACGATCTTCATGACATCCGTCTCGCGGTGCGCACAGCAGGGGCAATAGATTGCCCGCTGTCTGATCTCGGGAAAGACAATCTCCACGCCGAGAATACGTAAACAACGTCGAACCGAAAGCCGCACATTCATCACCGGTTTGCCTGGTGCGAGGCGCTTCGGCGATAACCATTCATAGGCATGGGGCAGGAGATCGCCAATCGTGTGAACTCCACGCTGTTTCAGATCCTGGTGCGCGCGGGCGTTGAGCAGCAGACTCGCGATGGGCTGAGAGGCAAAACGTCGCACCGCGTCAGGAGGGATGCGGCGTCCGGTCTTCCGGTCCAGCATCCGCTGCGTCATGAAGCAATAGGTGGCGTCTAGGACTACGAACGTTCGTCCATTGATGGCAGCAAAGATGTGTTCGATCAGACTCTCGTCGCAGCGACGCTGTTCCCGGATCGACTGATCAAGGCGCGCTGCTCGTTCGGTGATGGATACGCCATCACTAGCGCTGTCCCACTCGGACTGTGCCCAGGGACTGAGCCGACTATAGGCCGCGTCGAGGGCCGTGCGCTTAGTTGGATGGTTGACAACAATGTCCATCGTGAGCGTCGCTAATCGATCTTTCCGCATAGTGGTGCGTCCTTTCTTTCCTGCGATACCGGATAACTCGTAAGTCCTCGCGCCACACGAGCGCCCCTCTTCGCCTTGTGGTTACCCAGACAGGAGACGCAGGAGGCGCGTGGCGCCGTGGTTGTTATGAAGAAGGTCAGTTTTTGAGACTATTCCCTTGAGGTAGGAGAAGTTATTCGCAAGAGGGGAAAGATTGTATGTGTAGTACTAATGAGGAATAAATAAGGCCATATTATAAATTAGGTTTTACTGCATCAGTACCGTTGGCGTACAAAAGTGGGCAGCTTTGGAAGGAAGCTCGGCGATGGCCAGGGCTACTCCGCGGCATCGTGGCCAGAGGCGCGGTGTGCTGTCTATGAGTCCTGTTGAAAGGACTATTGCTTGGGGCAGAGGTGGAGGAAATTTCTTCGCATGACCATGGTTTTGAAGGGGCTCCCTGCCTGGATCATGTAGTACTTTGTGAGCGCGGCTTGGCATTCTTTTGGCGCCTGTGGGCCCGCTGCTAAGCATAGCAGACACTCACAGGCCAGCCTGGTGTCGCCTTCCAAGAAGGACGGTTTCGGCGCTGTTTGTGCCCGCGCATCCTGAGCCATGACGAGGAGGCCCACTCCCACAAAGACCACGAGCCAGTTGTGTCTTATCCACCAATTCATGGGGTCACCTCCATAGGATTCTGGGATATATTTTTGATGCCTTGAGTCACCGGCCCCCTCTGGTCCGCTCTAAGACAGGGCTCCTGGTGGCATTTGGGGTGAGATCAGCTCGTGCGGCTGCGCGATCGAACCGTGGCACGACCGGTTCCTGGGTGCTGGCACGCGCCGCCTCCTTCAACTGGTGCTGTTCTCGGACCCCGACGGAATCCAACTTGATGACCTCCCAGCGGTTGCGAGTCGCCGGTTGTGATGCCGTGCCGATCGAAGCGCCGGACTCATCCCGCAGCGGAACCGTCACAGTTACGCGCTTGTGCGCCTGTTGCAACAGGGCAACTGCATCACCCCGCTGTACCTTCCCCTGTTCAAACACGCGGCCCAGGTCGACGCCCCAGATTTCTCGTTCACCACGATCGGTTGCTACCTTCACAAAGTAACTCTTGTTCTTCTGGACATCGTGGTTGTAATGGTCGAGACCATGGTCCACGACGGTGCCCACTACAACTCGTTCACCCTGCAGGCGTGTCTTCGCTTCTTCGATGGCGGCAGTGATCATGGTGGGAGAATCCCCCCGTGCACGCAGGATTGCTTCAAGTGTAGCCACCGCAACCTGTTGCCCTGAGCT
>WBZP01000889.1_pt1 | contig 15415 bp, 17 predicted proteins | sample 5204301 | NCBI WGS metagenome assembly WBZP01 (sample SAMN12412401, study PRJNA552823) | activated sludge metagenome | isolation source: activated sludge from nitrification reactor of wastewater treatment plant... | place: USA: Pennsylvania | collected 2017
AGCAATTCCTTGGGCACCGTCTTGGTGGCCGGCAGGAATCGGGTGCCCAGACCAGCGGCGGGCACGATCGCGGTACGCGGAATGGGTACCTCGGCCTTCTTCATCCGTGACACCATAACCGGATTGTCTGGGCGCGGTGTCGGTGTCATGGTTGTCCCCACGATGACACCGTCGAAAGACCAGATGAGAAGGCAGAACTTGGCCGCTCGGGAAGCCCTGGACGCGGCCGGTCACGCCGTTGAGGCGGCCCTGCTGACGGCCACGGTGCGCGCGATGACGGTTCCGGCGACCGTGTGCGCATATGTGCCGGTCGGTCGGGAGCCGGGCGCGGTGTCGATGCTCGACGCGCTGCGCGACGCCGGGGCCCGGGTGCTGTTGCCGATCACGGCCAGCGACAGCGCGGGCGCCGCGCTGCCGTTGCGGTGGGCCGAGTACCGACCCGGCGAATTGGTGCGAGCCCGGTACGGACTGCTCGAGCCGGGCGGGCCGGCATTGCCCCCGGAGGAAATCGGGCGGGCGGGCCTGGTGCTCGTCCCCGCACTCGCCGTCGACCGGCACGGCCACCGGCTGGGTCGCGGAGCCGGCTTCTACGACCGTTCGCTGCCGCTGTGTGACCCCGGCGCCGCGCTGATGGCCGTCGTGCGCGACGACGAACTCCTCGACGCGGTGCCCTCCGAAGCGCACGACGTGGCGATGACGCACGCCCTGACGCCGCGGGGCGGCGTGGTCCGGCTCGGTTGACCCGTCAGCACCGGTCCAGGACGTCCGCCATGGCCTGCTTCTCCTTGGCGGACACCCACAGGCCGTACGCGCTCTTGACGTCGACCTGACGGGCGACGAAAGCACAGCGGAACCCCGCATTGGGCGGCAGCCACGATGCCGCGTCGCGGAATGCCTTGTCGAAGTTGGCTTTCGGGCTGACCGCCAGCAGGTTGCGCGGATCGTTGGCGAAGTCGAGGCGGCGTTGGTCGTCCCATTCGCGGGCGCCCTTGTACCAGGCGTCGGCCAAGGAGACGACGTGGTCGATCTCCACCGCGTTCGAGGTGTCCGGGCCGCGGACGAAGGTGATGACCGCGCCGGTGTACGGGTCGTGCAGGGTGCCGCGCTCGGCGTAGCAGGTGCCCCGGCGGACCTCGAGATCGCTGAGGTCGCGACGCAGGATGTCGTCACGGGTGTTGCACCCGTTGTGTCCGAACTCGACGTTGACGTCGTCGCTCCAGGCCTTCCCGAACCGGTACCGCTTGAAGTCCTGGGTGCGGTCCCACCCCTTGACCGGAAGCGCAGCCAGCGCCGCCCGGGCGCCGTCGAACGCCGCGGAGTCGGTGGGCGTGGGGGCCGTGGTGGACGTGCCGGGCGTCCAGGTCGGCGACGGACCGGACGACGTGTGGTCGGTGCGCAGCCACCGGGCCAGCGCGACGGCGGCCACCACCAGCGCGACCAGTACGAGGATGCTCAGGGCCAGCCGAAGCGGACCGCGGCGGCGCGGCGGTCGTCGCTCGGGAATGACGCGGGCCACATAGCGGTTCTAGCACTTGACACGGTAGAGTGCTAACAAGTCTTGACCCTTCCCGGAGGTTTTCGTGCCCACCTACAGCTACGTCTGTACCGAATGTGACGATCGGTTCGACGCCGTCCAGGCGTTCACCGACGACGCGCTGAGCACGTGCAACAAGTGCTCGGGCCGCCTGCGCAAGCTGTTCAACTCGGTCGGCGTGGTGTTCAAGGGCAGCGGCTTCTACCGCACCGACAGCCGCGACGCCGGCAAGGGTTCCTCGAGCGTTCCCGGCGGCTCGGAATCCAGCTCGAGCTCCACCAACACCGAGAAGTCGACCAGCACCAGTTCCGACAAGCCCGCCAGTTCGTCCAGCTCTTCGACCTCGTCGAGTTCGACCACCTCGGCCAAGGCCGCGGTCGCCAGCTGATCCACAGTTCCGCCCTGTCCACAGCACCACGCTGAGACTGCACGGCCCGGTGCGGTCGGCGCACCTACCGTGACGCCATGCCGAGTCGCCGCGCCGAATCCCTGAACCCGACGCTGCCCGACCGGATCCGACAGGCGCTGCAGCCCGACTGGGTGCATACCGCACGAGCCCGCCGCATTGCGGCGGCCGGCCTCGTCGTCCTCGCGGCGGTCATCGCGATCCGCGCAGAGCCCGGCGGTGAGCACGCCCCCGCCGCGATCGCCGTCCACGACCTCCCGCCGGGCACGGCCATCACCGCCGACGATATTCGCGTCGAAAATCGTTTGGCATCAACACTTCCCGACGGATCGCAGTCAGATCCGGCGGCCTTCGTCGGCGCCACGCCCGCCGGCCCCATCCGGCGCGGCGAGATCATCACCGACGTCCGCCTCCTCGGGCCCCGGCTCGCGCAGGCCGCGGCCGGACCCGACGCCCGACTGGTTCCGCTGCACGTCACCGACAAGGCCCTGCCGGATCTGCTGCGGCCCGGCGACGTCGTCGACATCGTCGCGGCGCCGGCTTCGGACCCCGACGCCGCCGCGCGCACGCTGGCCACCAACGCAGTGGTCGCGTCGGTCTCGGCCCGGCCCAGGACGCCGACGGTTTCCGACGATCGTGTCGTGCTCGTTGCGCTGCCCGTCGCCGCCGCCAATGCCGTCGCGGGCGCCAGCCTGGTGCAGAGCCTCACACTGACACTGCATTGAGTCGAACGGTCCGGGGTTATTTTGCGGTTGCGTCACGGAATGCCCGGCACCGGACATCCAGCATCCTGGGCGACTAACGTCAATTCGGGCATTACACCCACGACAGAAAGGTGCGTCCCCATGCTGAAGGGGTTCAAAGATTTCATCGCACGCGGCAACGTGATCGACCTGGCCACGGCCGTCATCATCGGTGCGGCGTTCACCGCCGTGGTCACGGCGTTCACCGACAATGTGGTCCAGCCGCTGATCAGCCGGATTGGCGCCAATCCGGAGTCGGATCATGGATTCCTGCGAATTCCGCTCGGTGACAACCTCTTTATCGACCTGAACACGGTGCTGACCGCCTTCATCAACTTCCTGATCGTCGCCGCGGTCATCTACTTCATCATCATCGTGCCGTACAAGAAGCTCAAGGAGAGCGACAGCAAGGTGGAAGAGGAGGAGACCGAGCTGACGCTGCTCACCGAGATCCGGGATCTGTTGCAGCAGAACGCCGGACTCGATTCCGCTGCGCCGTCCGGCAAGCACGTCAGCACCTACACCGGCCCCGAGTGGGAGGCCAAGGCTGCTGAGCCCGAATAATCCTGCGCCCCAAGCGACTTCGGCCCCCGGCAGTGCCGGGGGCCGAAGTCGCTTGGTCGTGAGTCGCCTACGGGTTGTTGGCGTCGAACGGGATGCTCATCCACCATTGGCAGTACGGGCCGTCGATGACGCAGGCGCTCAGGTCGCCGCCCGCACCCGAGAATGACCAGGCATCGAAGGGCGGCCTGGCCATGTTGGAGCCACGCACTTCACCGTTCAAACCCCCGTTGGCCATGGCTTCGCCCATGCCCGCGCCCCGAAGTTCGCCCTGGATGCCGGGCGCGCGAACGCCGCCCTCGACGGCAGGTCCCGCGCCGGGCTGAGAGGGCTGCGGCTTGAGCGTGTCGGCGGCGGCACTGCCCGCACCGATGGTCAGGACAGCCGCGGCGCCGGCGAGAATCCCCATTCCTGCGGATACCAGTTTCGATGTCACCTTGCTCCAACCCATCTCTCGGTGGCGGGCCACACGCGTGGCCGTGGTCGCCGTCTTCGGCATGCTTGCGACAGCCTATCAGCGAAGTGGCTGCGGCGCAGACGTCACGGCGAATTCGACCGCCGTCCTTCGGCCGGAAATGTTGCTGCGTCGCTGGCAAGAGCCCCTGTCGATCCGCGCGCATCGCCGCCCGTGGTGGTCAAGGGCCGATGATCCGATCCCCACCACAGCAAACTGCCCCCGACACCGGCGAGGGCAGTTTGCTATGACATTGGGTCGGTTCAGGTCAATTCATGTTCCACGGCTCGCCGTAGGTGGTGACACTGTCACCGTCCTTGGAGATCAACCGCGCGTAGGGACGTAGCAGCACACCACCGGCCGCACCGGTGACGGTGCCGTGCGCGTTGGAGACCGCGACCGCGCCGTTGGGACCACTGACATCGACCGAGAACGTCGCGACCTCCTGGATACCCGGACCATTGCCCAAGTTGGCCGAGATCGACGCACCCGGCAGCAGCGGCGGCGTCGAGATCGGCGGGAAGAAGTCGATGCCGGTCGACGTCACGACGTCCTGGGCGTCCAGAGCGACGTTGGGCGTGGTGTAGGAGAAGTTGATCCCCACACCCAGCGACCACGGGAACCCGATCTGGTACCCCAGCTCGAGCGTGCCCTCGAACTTGTCCGCCCCGTCCCCGGTGACCGAGTACACCGCCTTGCCCGAATGGAACCACTCCCGGGTCAACCGGTTGCGGTCCAACGGGAACACCCCGTTGAGGAACGTGTCCCACTGCTGGATGTTCAAGGTACGACCCTTGCCGTCGACCAGACTCAGCTCATTGTCCAACCCGGCTTGCGACGTACCGGAACCGACGAACAGCGCCGCCACCGCAGCGAGGAGTGCCATCAGCACCCGACCGAAGATCTTCATGTTCTGCCTTTCGGTGGATCCATCCCGATGAGGAGGTGTTCACCGGATTCTCACGTTCTCCTCACCGTTGAGGTATGCCGAAAACGGTATTCAGCCCCGATTGGCCCGGCAACGCGAGCAGCGACATTCCCAGGAGATCTCCAGCTCGATAACAGGACCCGCCAAACCTGCGCGAACACACTGCCCTCACTCGCGCGGATCTGAACCACCCGCACAAACAGATCGGCCCCCGACATGTGCCGGAGGCCGATCTGGTCAGTGCAGAGAGGAGATCAGTTCATGTTCCACGGCTCGCCGTAGGTGGTGACGCTGTCACCCGTGGAGGCGATCAACCGGGCGTAGGGACGCAGCAGCACACCACCGGCCGCACCCGTGACGGTGCCGTGCGCGTTGGACACCGCGACCGCCCCGTTGGCACCCGAGACATCCACCGAGAACGTCGCGACCTCCTGGATACCCGGACCATTGCCCAGGTTGGCCGAGATCGACGCACCCGGCAGCAGCGGCGGCGTCGAGATCGGCGGGAAGAAGTCGATCCCGGTGCCGACGACGACGTCCTGAGCGTCCAGCGCCACGTTCGGGGTGGTGTAGGAGAAGTTGATCCCCACACCCAGCGACCACGGGAACCCGATCTGATACCCCAGCTCCAGAGTGCCCTCGAACTTGTCGGCATCAGCACCGGTCACCGCGTAGACGGCCTTGCCCGAATGGAACCACTCCCGGGTCAACCGGTTGCGGTCCAACGGGAACACCCCGTTGAGGAACGTGTCCCACTGCTGGATCGTCAGGGTCCGGCCCTGCCCGTCCACCAGGCTCAGCTCATTGTCCAAACCGGCATGCGACGTGCCCGAGCCGACGAACAGCGCGGCAAACGCGGCCATGAGTGCCATGAGCACCCGGGTCAATACCTTCATATCGTTTCCTGTCTTGTAATCAGCCGATTTGCCGGTCAGTTCATGTTCCAGGGTTCGCCGTAGGTGGTGACGCTGTCACCCGTGGAGGCGATCAACCGGGCGTAGGGACGCAGCAGCACACCGCCGGCCGCACCCGTGACGGTGCCGTGCGCGTTGGACACCGCGACCGCCCCGTTGGCACCCGAGACATCCACCGAGAACGTCGCGACCTCCTGGATACCCGGACCATTGCCGAGGTTGGCCGAGATCGACGCACCCGGCAGCAGCGGCGGCGTCGAGATCGGCGGGAACAGGTCGATGCCTACACCGCCGCCGCCGGTGATGACGACGTCCTGAGCGTCCAGGGCGACGTTCGGGGTGGTGTAGGAGAAGTTGATCCCCACACCCAGCGACCACGGGAACCCGATCTGATACCCCAGCTCCAGAGTGCCCTCGAAGTCATCGGCACCATCACCGGACACCGAGTACACCGCCTTGCCCGAATGGAACCACTCCCGGGTCAACCGGTTGCGGTCCAACGGGAACACCCCGTTGAGGAACGTGTCCCACTGCTGGATCGTCAGGGTCCGGCCCTGCCCGTCCACCAGGCTCAACTCATTGTCCAACCCGGCCTGCGACGTGCCCGAACCGACGAACAGCGCGGCAAACGCAGCAATGAGCGCCACCACCATTCGAGTGAAGATCTTCATGCTGCTCTCCTAGCTGTGTCGGCGGCGAACAGACGTTCACCATGAACTACGTAGTCACGGCGTCTCGCGTGGCGTGGCCCAAATGTTGACACCATGCGTCACATAAGAACCACCAAATGAGAAGCCTCACATGTTGCTCTTATTTACGGCTCATCGTTCGTGACATCAGGAACATAACGGGGGCACAACGGGGCAGCAACGCGTACGGGCCGCGCGAAAAGGCCAACCGCGGGTGAACTGAAGTTTGCTGGACGGTCAAGCGGCGGCGCTCGGACGACCCGTCGCCCCGGCGGGTCCGGAATCCCGGACGAGCACTCGGCCCGCGACCGGGCGGTCGCCCCAGCTAGCCCCGGAGCGGTCCGACTCCAGCCAATCTCGAGGTAATTGCCAGCTGATCGGCATCAGCCGTGGTGCGGCGGGACGTTATCCCGCAGCCAGTCATCGCGGCCGGGCTCATCGTGCGATCCGTCGGGATCTCGCTCATCGGAGGAGGCCTGAGGAATATCCTCGCCGAATATTTGGTTAACTGAACTTGCCACTGCTCGCGTGCGACGCTTCACTTCCACCTTCTAGTGTGACGAAGATCACATTTCGCTATTTTCCCAGTTCACACCGCGTTAACACAAGATGCCGCCAGGTACCTCTCGGCAAACAGGCAGGTACGTCAGATTTCGAGGCTGGACAGCTGGCCGATGATCTGCACGGCCAGCGGATTCAGGGTCGCCATGCCGTCACGCACCGCGTAGCGCGACCCAGCGACGTTCACCACCAGGGTGCTTCCTGACACGCCAGCGAGCCCACGCGACAGGCCGGCGTCGATGATCCCCGCAGAGAGGCCGGAGGCCCGCAGGGCCTCCGCGATGCCCAGCAACTCACGGTCGAGGATCTCGCGGGTGGCCTCCGGCGTGACGTCACGCGGTGTCACACCCGTACCGCCCACGGACACCACCAGATCGACACCGCCGATGACCGCGGTGTTCAACGCGTTGCGGATCTCGACCTCGTCGGCGGACACCACCACCACGCCGTCCACCACGAAGCCGGCCTCGATGAGGAGCTCGGTGACCAGCGGTCCGTTGTGATCCTCTTCGCCGTGCGCCGTGCGATCGTCCACGACCACCACGAGCGCCCTACCCACCAGCTCGACAGGCTGTTCCATGCGGTCAACGGTATATCCCGGGACCGACACCGGCGACGCCGACCGCCTCGTCACTGCGCGGCCTTGCCGAGCGTGACCTCGACCGTCTGGGGCTTGCCGGCCGCATCCAGGTAGGTCAGCGTCACCTTGTCCCCGGGCGCGCGTGAGCGCACCGCGGCCACCAGTGCATCGGAGCTGCTGATCACACGGTCGTCGAGCTTGATGATGACCACCCCGGAAGGTAGCCCGGCCCCGGCGGCCGGGCCGCCAGCCGTGACGTCGACGATCTTCGCGCCGTTGGTGGACGAGTCATTGCTGACCTGCACACCCAGCGAAGCATGCGATGCGGTACCCGAGCTGATCAGTTCGTCGGCGATGCGCTTGGCCTGGTCGACCGGAATGGCGAAGCCGAGGCCGATCGAGCCGCTCTGGGCGTCCTGGGACTCGCCGCCGAGGGTGGCGATGGCCGAGTTCACCCCGATCAACTCACCATTCATGTTCACCAGGGCGCCACCGGAGTTCCCCGGGTTGATCGCCGCGTCCGTCTGGATCGCGTCCAGCACCGTGTTCTGGTTACCGGCATCGCCGGCGGTGGAGACCGGACGATTCAAGGCGCTGACGATGCCGGTGGTGACGGTGCCCTCGAGGCCCAGCGGGGATCCGACGGCCACCACGTCCTGGCCCACCCGCAGGCTGGCCGACGAACCCAACGTGATGGGCGTCAGACCGGAGACGTTCTGCGCTTTGACCACCGCGATGTCGCTGGCCGGGTCGGCGCCGACCACGGTGAACGTCGTGGTCTTGCCGTCGGCGAAGGTCACCGTCGTCGTGGGCTTGCCGTCCGCTTTCGGGGCGGCCGGACTCGCGGGTGCATCCGGCGCGGGCCCGGGGGTACCGCCGTTGGCGGCCGCGATCACGTGATTGTTGGTCAGGATCAGCCCGTCGGCCGACAGGACGATGCCCGAGCCCTCCTCGTTGGCCTTGCCGAGGTCGGTCTCCAGCTTCACCACACTGGGGACCACCTTGGCCGCCACCTGCTCGACAGATCCCGGGGGGATGTTGGCGGCCGGGATGCCGGATGCCGGGATGCCGCCGCTCTGGTGCACGGGATAACCGTCGGGAGCCGCCAGCCTCGCCACACCACCACCGATGCCGGCGGAAACCACGGCGATGGCCAGCGCTCCGGCCGTCAGAGCGCCTGCGCGCGAACGCTTCTGGGGCGGGACGGGTGCGCGGTAGGGGTCGTACGGCGGCATCGGCGCGGTGGGCCGCGGCTGCACCGCCGGGTAGCGCCAGTCGTACGCATGTTGCGGACCGGGCCGGTACTGATTCGGGTCGCCCGGGTGAGCGGGGTAGCCCGGGTGCTGGGGCGACGGCGAATACCGCGGATCGTTGGTCATCGAGCTGCGTCCGTCCTTCTTACATCGAGAGGCGTCCCCTGGCCGATCAGCACCGAAGGCCGTTCATCTACCTTGCCCTGGTCGACTGAGAATCGACTGAGACGACACCCGGGATGGGCATTGTTTCCATCCTGTCGACGGCGCCCCGCGCCAGTGGGTAAACCGGTTGGCCGGGCAGCCAGACGTAGATCGATGTGCCCGGTGGCCGCCCGCCCCGCACGGTGTCCTCCACGCGCAACGCACCGCCGTGCTTGAGCACCACCTGCTTGACGATCGCCAGTCCGAGGCCGGACCCCGGCATCGCGCGCGCGGCATCGGACCGATAGAACCGCTCGAACACCAGTTGACGCTCCTCCGGGGGGATTCCGGGACCCAGGTCGGATACCACCATCTCGGCGTGGGTGGCGTCCACCTGGGCCAGGCGCAACGACACCCGGCCGCCCGGTGGGCTCCACTTGGCGGCGTTGTCGAGCAGGTTGAGCACCGCGCGCGACAGGGCCGCCGGGTCGCCGTACACCAGCCAGGGTGTGATGTGGACATCGAACTCGATGTCGTTGCGGCGCCGGCGCACCCGCTCGAGGCAGCGGTCGACGGTCTCGGAGATGTCGACTTGTTCGTGCACGACGCCGCCGGCATCGTCGCGCGACAGATCGACGAGATCGCCTACGAGAGTTGACAACTCCTCGATCTGCCCGATCACGTCGCCGCGCAGATCGGCCATTTCGGCCTCCGGGATCGGTGGTGCGCCGGGCACCTGCGACGCCATCAACAGTTCGACATTGGTCCGCAGCGACGTGAGCGGTGTCCGCAACTCATGGCCCGCGTCGGTGACCAGCCGGGCCTGGCGTTCGCGCGATTCGGCGAGCGCACGCAACATCATGTTGAAAGCCTCGGTCAGGCGGGCGAGTTCGTCGCTGCCGACCACGGGGATGGGTCGCAGGTCGTCGGTGCGCGCCACTCGCTCGGCCGCCTCCGTCAGCCGGGCGACCGGGCGCAGCCCGGTGCGCGTCACCATGCCACCGGCCACCGCCGCCACCGCCAGCCCGATTCCGCCGACCACCATGAGGACCCAGCGCAGTTTCGTGATGACGGCCTGCGTGGGCGCCAGGCTCTTGGAGATCAGCAGCGTGCTGTCGTTGGGCAGGTGCACGGCCAGGACGCGCTGATTCATGGCCGTGCGGCGGGACATGAACAGATCACCGCGGATGACGGACTTCTCCTGCTCGCCGATCGGCAGTGTCTGGCCCTGCTGGTTGGCGGTGTAGATCGACCGGCCGGGGACGATGAGCATCGCGTTGACGTCCGAGTAGGCGGTGCCCTCGATGGCCTTGCCCGGATCCGCGGACAGCGAGCCGCTGGCGATCAGCAGCTGCGCGCGGCTCTGCAACTGGGTATCGATGTCCTCGTGCAACGCTGCATAGACCACCGCGTAGACCACCGTCGCCACCAGCACGACGACCATCGCCACCATCGACATGGCCAGGAGCATCACCCGCCAGCGCAATGACACGGACGAGGTGGCCTGCATCGGCGGCCGATGGCGTCCGGTGTGTGGGGGCGGGGGTGGTGCGGATGTCAGGGACATCGGGGGCATCAGGGCGGTGTCTCGCGCAGCACGTAACCCACTCCGCGCACGGTGTGGATGAGCCGCGGTTCTCCTTCGGCCTCGGTCTTGCGACGCAGATAGCCGATGTACACCTCGAGAGCGTTGCCCGAGGTCGGAAAGTCGAACCCCCACACCTCTTCGAGGATGCGGCTGCGGGTGAGCACCCGGCGCGGGTTGGCGATCAACATCTCCAACAGGGCGAATTCGGTGCGGGTCAGGCTGATCGACCGGGTGCCGCGGGTGACCTCCCGGGTGACCGGATCCAGCGTCAGGTCGGCGAAGCTCAACGCGGCGGAGTCGGCGCTGTCGTCGGGGCCGGTCCGGCGCAGCAGGGCGCGCATCCGGGCCAGAAGCTCCTCGAGCGCGAACGGTTTGGGCAGGTAGTCGTCGGCGCCGGCGTCCAGTCCGGCCACCCGTTCGGACACGGAGTCCCGCGCGGTGAGCACCAGGATCGGGAGGTCGTCGCCCGTGGAACGCAGCTGCCGGCAGACCTCGAGCCCGTCGAGCTTGGGCATCATGACGTCCAGGACCACGGCGTCGGGCCGGTCGGAGGCGATGGCGTTGAGCGCCTCGACGCCGTCCTCGGCGAGCGAAACCGAGTAGCCGTTGAAGGACAGTGAACGTCGCAGGGACTCACGCACCGCGCGATCGTCGTCGACGACCAGTATTCGCACGGCTATCAGTGTTATCTCAACGCCTGAGATCAGGCTGAGAGGCGCGCCGCCAGGACCAGCGGAATCAGCGCTTGTCGAGGTCGATCAGGCCGAGCCGGGCGGCCTTCTGCAGGCGCCGCGGCACCTTGTGCTGCTGACCGCCGACGGTCACGTTGACCAGGCCGGTGGCCTCGGCCTTCCACTGCGCCCGGCGGCTACGGGTGTTGGCGCGTGACATCCTGCGCTTGGGCACAGCCATGACGTACATCTCCTCGTTCAGGGGCTCGATCGGCCAAGTTCGGGCGCCATACTTTGCGCGCCGACCGCGACAGTTGCCCCTCAGGATAGCCGGTGACCTGGGTGGGATCCAAAACGTCGATCCCCCCGGCTCATCTCTCCGGCACCCCCGGCAGGCGCGGCCGGACAGATGGGCGCCCGAGGTGGGCCGAACAGCACGGATCCGCCCCCGCGTGCCCTTGCTCAGGGCTACCGTGTGATCCACAGCACTCTCGCAGTTCGTTCACAGACGAGCAAGGAGCAGCACATGAAGTTGGCACTCTCGGCCGCCATTCTGGCTCTGGTCATCGCGGGGTGCGGGGGCGGAACCACCTCGGACACCACGACCTCGCCATCGGCGGCCACGCCCGCCGAGACCAGTGCGGCGGCCAGCGGTTGCAGCGCCGGAGGTCTGGACGCGATGAGCGCACTGGCCGACTTCCAGTTGCAGATGGACGACGCCCAGAAGGCCGGCAAGCTCACCGTCGACCAACTGACCGCGGCCCGGGACAAACTCTTCAACCAGACCCAGGCCGCCCAGGCCAAGGACGATTGGGCGGCCTACTGCAAGGCCATCGACGACATGAAGGCCGAGCTGGGCCTGTAGCTCGCGGCACCGATCCTCGGCGGTGTCAGCTGCCGCACAGCTGACCGCCCGGCAGATCGGCAGCGGGGCGACGGTGGTTCCACAGCGTTCTGTGCCGATGGTCCAAGGTGCGCGTTCCACGCTGGACGAGAATGCCGACCCCACCCCTTGACGCGGTACCGCCGGTTCTGGATAACCTACCGGTTGGTTGGTCTGGTCGAGGCTGAGGAGCGATTGTGGCGGATGCAGTTCGCATCGGGAACTGCTCGGGCTTCTACGGCGACCGGATCGCCGCGATGCGCGAGATGCTCACCGGCGGTGAACTGGACTATCTGACCGGGGATTACCTGGCCGAGCTGACGATGCTCATCCTGGGCCGCGACCGGATGAAGAATCCCGACGGCGGCTACGCCAAGACCTTCCTGCGCCAGCTCGAGGACTGCCTGGGTCTGGCCGTCGACCGGGGTGTGCGGATCGTCGCCAACGCGGGCGGCCTCAACCCGGCCGGCCTGGCCGACGCCGTGCGCCAGTTGGCGAGCCGACTCGGCCTGGACGTCACCGTCGCCCACGTCGAGGGCGACGACCTGCTCGCCCGCGCCGGCGAGCTGGGACTCGGCGCGCCACTGACCGCCAACGCCTATCTGGGCGCCTGGGGCATCGTGGACTGCCTCGACAGCGGCGCCGACGTGGTTGTCACCGGCCGGGTGACCGACGCGTCAGTGATCGTGGGACCCGCCGCGGCCCACTTCGGTTGGAGCCCAACCGATTACGACAAGCTGGCCGGAGCGGTGGTCGCCGGGCATGTCATCGAATGCGGCGTGCAGGCCACCGGCGGCAACTACGCGTTCTTCACCGAGATCCCCGACCTCGGCCATCCGGGCTTCCCCCTGGCCGAGATCTACGATGACGGCACATCGGTGATCACCAAGCACCGCGGAACCGGCGGCCAGGTCAGCATCGGCACCGTCACGGCCCAGCTCCTCTACGAGATCGGCGGGGCCCGGTACGCGAACCCGGACGTGACCGCCCGGATGGACACCGTCCAATTGACGCAGGACGGACCCGACCGGGTCCGGATCTCCGGCGTCCGCGGCGAGCCGCCACCCCCGACCCTGAAGGTCTCGCTCAACAGCATCGGCGGATTCCGGAACGAATTCAGTTTCGTCCTGACCGGGTTGGACATCGAGGCCAAGGCCGAACTGGTGCAGCGGCAGCTCACCGAGGCCCTCACCGTCACACCCGCCGAGATGAACTGGACGCTCGCACGCACCGATCATCCCGACGCGGACACCGAGGAAGCCGCCAGCGCCCTGTTGCACTGCACCGTGCGCGACCCCGACCCGGCCAAGGTCGGCAGGGTCTTCTCCGCTGCGGGCGTCGAACTCGCCCTGGCCAGCTACCCGGGCTTTCACGCCACATCGCCCCCGGGCAACGGGCAGGTCTACGGCGTGTTCACCGCTGCCCACGTACCGGCCGCCGAGGTGGCACACACCGCCGTACATGCCGACGGCACCAGGGTGCGCATCGCCGCACCGGACGACACGCGCGAGCTCGCGGCCGTCCAGCCGCCGGAGCTTCCAGATCCGCTGCCCCACAGCGCAACCCGACGAGCACCGCTGGGCCTGATCGCCGGCGCCCGCAGCGGCGACAAGGGCGGGTCGGCCAACGTCGGACTGTGGGTACGCACCGAGGACCAGTGGCGCTGGCTGGCGCACACCCTCACCGTCGACAAGCTCCGGGAACTGCTACCCGAAGCGGCCGAACTGCCCGTGAGCCGCCATCTGCTGCCCCACCTGCGCGCGGTCAACTTCGTCATCGAGGACATCCTCGGGCAGGGCGTGGCCTACCACGCCCGATTCGATCCCCAGGCCAAGGGCCTCGGCGAATGGCTACGGAGCCGCACCATCGACATCCCGGAGACACTGCTGGCATGAGGGATGAGGAGGAGCGGCGCCAATGAACATCTGGACCACACCCGAGCGTGACGCCCTGCGAAAGACCGTGCACGCCTTCGCCGAACGCGAGATCCTGCCCCACGTCGACGACTGGGAACGCACCGGCGAGCTCCCCCGCGACCTGCACCGCGCGGCGGCCGACGCCGGCCTGCTCGGCGCGGCCTTCCCCGAGAGCGTGGGCGGTAGCGGCGGTGACGGCGCCGACGCGGTGGTGATCTGCGAGGCGTTGCACGAATCAGGCTGTCCGGGAGGCGTTTTCGCATCCCTGTTCACCTGCGGGATCGCTGTCCCACACATGGTGGCCGCCGGCGCCGACGATCAGATCGAACGATTCGTCCGTCCCACCCTGGCGGGCGAGAAGATCGGCGCACTGGCCATCACCGAGCCCGGCGGCGGCTCCGACGTGGGACACCTGCGGACCCGGGCCGACCGCGACGGCGACTGCTATGTGGTCAACGGCGCCAAGACGTACATCACGTCCGGAGTGCGCGCCGACTACGTGGTGACCGCAGTGCGCACGGGCGGTCCGGGCGCGGCCGGGGTATCCCTGCTGGTCGTCGAGAAGGGCATGCCCGGCTTCGAGGTCACCCGCCGGCTGGACAAGATGGGCTGGCGCTCCTCGGACACGGCCGAGCTGTCCTACACCGACGTCCGGGTGCCGGCCGACAACCTCGTCGGCGCCCAGGACAGCGGCTTCCTGCAGATCGCGGCAGCGTTCGTCTCGGAACGAATCGGCCTTGCCGCGCAGGCGTATTCGAGTGCACAACGATGCCTGGAGCTGACCCTGCAGTGGTGCCGGGACCGCGAGACGTTCGGCCGGCCGTTGATCTCGCGCCAATCCGTGCAGAACACCCTGGCCGAGATGGCGCGCCGGGTCGACGTCGCGCGCGTCTACTCGCGCCGGGTGGTCGAGCGGCAGCTCGAGGGTGAGAACAATCTGATCGCCGAGGTGTGTTTCGCCAAGAACACCGCGGTCGAGGCGGGCGAGTGGGTGGCCAACCAGGCCGTGCAGTTGTTCGGCGGGATGGGCTACATGGCCGAGTCCGAGGTCGAGCGGCAGTACCGCGACATGCGGATCCTCGGAATCGGCGGCGGAACCACCGAAATCCTGACCGGCCTGGCCGCAAAGACGCTTGGATACCAGGCATGAACTTGCCTCCGCGTACGCCGAGTGTGAAAGATCTGCGATTTTCTGCGCGATCTTTCGCACACGATTCACACTCGACGGAGAAGTCCGCATGACGGCTCTGCGCTCCACGCTGGACCCCACCTCGGCCGGGTACACCGCGGCGGCCGAGGCGACGGCGGCGAAGCTCGCCGAGATGGACGTCGAGCTCGCGACCGCCGTCGCCGGCGGTGGACCCAAGTACGTCGAACGCCACCGGGCGCGTGGCAAGCTGACCGCCCGCGAACGCATCGAGGCCCTGGTCGATCCGGACTCGCCGTTCCTCGAGCTCTGCCCGCTCGCCGGGTACGGCAGCGAGTTCCAGGTGGGCGCCAGCCTGGTCACCGGCATCGGCGTCGTCGAGGGTGTCGAATGCGTACTCGTGGCCAACGACCCCACGGTCAAGGGCGGCACCAGCAACCCGT
>WBZP01004100.1_pt1 | contig 15414 bp, 17 predicted proteins | sample 5204301 | NCBI WGS metagenome assembly WBZP01 (sample SAMN12412401, study PRJNA552823) | activated sludge metagenome | isolation source: activated sludge from nitrification reactor of wastewater treatment plant... | place: USA: Pennsylvania | collected 2017
TCGTCGTCAACCGCGGTCGTTTTCAGCTGACGCTGTACAAGAAGCTCGAGAAGGTCAAGACCTACGACATCGCCGTCGGAGCCGTCGGCCTCGAAACGCCGGCCGGCACCTACACGATCCAGAACAAGACGGTGAACCCCGCCTGGACCAAGCCGCACTCGAGCTGGGTGCCGGAGGCCGAGCGCGGTCAGGTGGTTCCCGGCGGCACGGCGGCCAACCCGCTCAAGGCCCGCTGGCTCGGGATCTTCGATGGCGCCGGGATCCACGGGATCGACCCCTCGCTCTACGGCACGATCGGCACAGCGGCTTCCCACGGCTGCGTCCGGATGCGGATCGCCGACGTGATCGACCTCTACGACCGCGTTCCTGTCGGCTCCCCGATCTACATCGGATGAGCGTCCGCGCCGCTCGTGGGCACGACACCGATCGAATCGATCGCAACCTCCTCCCAGCCCTGTTCGAGCAGGGAGGCATGGTTGTCCCCGTGGCGAAGAACGAGCGTGCCGATGACGATTCCCCGCGTCCGCTTGCGAAGCACCGCGAACCACATGGTCGACGCGTCCGGCGGGCCTTGGACGGGGTGCCACGGCAACGTCGGGGCGTCATCGCCGTCGGCGATCAGCCCCGCTTCGAGCAGCTGCGCGTGGGTCGCCACCTGACCGCTTGACGTTTCGATGAAGAACCTGGCCACCGAGGACGAGCCTAGAGCGCCCGATCTGATTGCGCCCGCGTGGGAGCAGGCGATGGCCGTCCACGACACCGACCTGGCGCGGCGCGGGGTCGCGGCGCGCACGCGCTCGGCCTACGACTCCGACCTCAAGCACTTCGCGACGTGGGCCACCGCCGAAGGGCTCGTGCCGGAACGGATCAACGCGCGGGTCGTGCGGCGGTACGCCCAGGTCCTGGGGCGCGCCAAACTCAGCCCCGCGTCGATCTCACGCAAGCTCGCTGCGCTGCGCTCGCTCTTCCGCGCGCTCCGTGAGAGCGGCGTCGTCAAGGCCAACCCCGCCGAGCTCGTCGCCTCGCCGAAGGGCAGGTCGCACCTTCCGACGGTGCTCAAGCCGGCCGAGGTCGTGAAGCTGCTCGAGTCCGTTCCTCAGTGCAAACCGATCGACCTGCGGGACCGGGCGATGCTCGAGTTGGTCTACTCGGCCGGACTGCGGGTCTCCGAGCTGACCGGCCTCGACACCGGCTCGGTCGACTTCGACGCCGAGGAGGTTCGCGTCGAGGGCAAGGGAGGGCGGACTCGCGTCCTGCCGGTCGGGGAGCCGGCGCTGCGCGAGATCGGCGACTACCTGCGGCGCGGCCGGCCGATGCTCTCGCAAGGAGGCGACGAGCCGGCGCTCTTCATCTCGATCAAGGGCAGGCGCCTGTCCCCGTCCGACATCAACCGCCGGCTCAGCCGCTGGGCCGGGCAGGCCGGGATCGCCGGTGCGCACCCGCATGCGCTCAGGCACAGCTTCGCCACGCACATGCTCGACGGCGGGGCCGACCTGAGGTCGATCCAGGAACTGCTCGGTCACAGCCGGATCTCGACGACGCAGATCTACACTCGGGTAGAGTCCGCGAGGCTGCGGGAGGCGTACGCAAAGGCGCATCCACGCGCGTGACGGACTCTCGGACGGCGAAACGCATGGAAACCAACGTCAAGGCGATCGAACTGCGCGACCTCTGGCGCCGCTACAAGGAGAGCGGTGACCTCGAGGCTCGCGAACGGCTCGTCGTCGCCTATTCGCCGCTCGTCAAGTACGTCGCGGGCAGGACGGCGTCGGGGCTGCCGGCGCACGTCGACGAAGCCGACCTGATCTCCTACGGGCTCAGCGGGCTGATCAACGCGATCGAGCGCTTCGAGCTCGAGCGCGAGATCAAGTTCGAGACGTACGCGATCACGAGGATTCGCGGCGCGATCATCGACGAGCTCCGCTCGATGGACTGGGTGCCGCGCTCGGTCCGATCACGAGCGCGTGACATCGAGAAGGCGCACACGAAGCTCGAGCACCGGCTCCAGCGGGCGCCGACCGACGAGGAGATCGCGCTCGAGATGGGGATCGAGCTCTCCGAGTTCCACGACCTCCTGCTGCAGATCTCGAAGTCGTCGGTCGCGGCGCTAGACGAGCTTTGGTCGGTAGGGGACTCGACCGGTGATTCGATCTCGCTGCTCGACACGCTGACCGACGACAGCGCTCCGGATCCGGCCGCCGTCGTCGACCAGTCGGAGCTGCGTGACCGCGTCGCCGATGCGATCGCGCGCCTGCCGGAGCGCGAGAAGCTGGTCGTAGCGCTCTACTACTACGAGAACCTGACGCTGCGAGAGATCGGCGAGGTGCTCGGCGTGACGGAGTCCCGGGTCTCGCAGCTGCACACGAAGGCCGTCCTGCGGCTTCGGTCGCGCCTGATCGACGCGGACTAGCGCCGTGGTCGCCCGCAAGCAGATCAACACCAACGTCGAGTCGGTGTCCTGCGACGTCTGTGGGCGCTCGCTGCTCCGCGGAGAGCACGCTGAGGTCTTCATCGCCGGCGGCGTGCGGCGCAGCGTGTGCGAGCTCTGCACGGTCCGTGCTGCGCACGACGGCTGGATCCGCGAGGGCGTCGACGATCCGCGCATCCTCGGCGAGGAGCAGCGCCGCCGGAGCCCGCTCCGAGGCCTGATCCGTGCGCGGCGGCCAGAGACGCAGCTCGAGCCCGGCGGGGCCGAGGCGCTCTTCTCCCCGTCGGCCGAGCAGCCTGCAGTGGCCGGTCCGGCGCCTGCGCGGAGCGGGCCGGCGCCGCTGAGCGCCGACCTCCGGCAGGAGCACCAGCGCGCGCGTGCCGTGATGGCCGAGCAGGCCTCCGCCGGCGAACCTGCGCTGTACGAGGACCGCTCCGTCCGCGGGATTCCGAGCAACAGCGAGCTGAAGGTGGCGCGTGCGATCGAGCTGTTCAACGCATCGCCGCACGTCCGCACGGTCGCCGGGGTCTCGCGCTCGCTCGGCGTGCCGATGGTCTGCGCGAGGCCGTCGCTGACCGAGGGCAGCGTCGTGACGATCGTGGTCGCGTGGGAACTGTCTTGGTACCGCTTCGAAGTCGACCTGGGTGACGAGGGCGCTGGCGTGCGCGTCGTCGGCCAGGGAACGGAGCTGGAGGAACTCGATGAGGCCGATCGCGAGGCGAACGGCACGGCCGGCGCTGACGGCATCATCCGCTACGAGGCGCCGATGGCGAGCGCCGACCACTGAGAGATGAGGAGTGCAGCGTGATCTACTGTGTCGTACCCGAGGAGTTCGGCCCTGAGCTCTTCGACCGCCTGTCCGCCTACTACGCCGACGACCCGCAGGTGACGGTGATCGTCGATCGCCGCAAGGGCGGGCGGCGAGGCGACGAGGCTCAGGTCGACGAATCGCGGCGCGAGCTGCGCGACCGTCGCAAGCCGCCGATGGCGGCGGAGATGCCCCCGCTCCACGAGTAGCCCGCGGTGCGATTGCTATCGTGCCGCCCGACCACGCGGATGTAGCTCAGTTGGCTAGAGCGTCTGCTTGCCATGCAGAAGGTCGTGGGTTCGAGTCCCATCATCCGCTTCCAGAGGCGTTTCACGTTCGCATTCGGCGACGCCGCTGTCCTCGCCACTTCGGTCACGACCACAAGGTCGCTCCCTCGTGGCTCGTCCGCGTCCCCACCGACTGCTTTCGCGAAACGCCGCTGAGTGAGGTCGGCGGCGACCGGTACGGTCCACGCCATGCCCAGAGTGCGCGCGTGTGGATTGCTGATCTCGCTCGTCGTCGCGGGAGGGCTGTTGCCGAGCGCAGCCGCCTCGGCGCGCCAGGGCTACTGCTCACCGTCCGGCGACTACTGCACGTCCGTCGCTCTCCAGGACGGCGTCCGAACGCTCTGGCTCGGCACCTTCTCGTTCACCGGCAAGGCGAGCTTCTGCGTCACGCCGCCACGGGGGCCCGTCGAGTGCGTCCGCAAGCCGCTGACGGTCGGTGACGGCGGCCTCTACGTGGCGCAGGTGGAGTGGCGCAAGGCCTTCCGCAGCCACCGCCGCGGGGTGTACGGCGTTCGCTTCTACGCGCCCGGCCGTGTGCGGCTCGGGCCGCTGCTCAGCTTCCGCGTGTGATGCGGAAGGCGCCGACCGGAATCGAACCGGTGGAATCAGAGTCTCGACCCGTTCCGCGGGAATGTCGGCAACCGGGACCCCGCGCTCACGGGTCGCGAGGACGTCAAGCGCACTCTCAGGCGTTGGCCCAAGCCGAACACGCAGCGCACCTGCCGATCCATCCTCGTCTCGTTCTACGACTGGACCGTCGAAGAAGGCCACCGGCCGCACAACCCGGCCCGGCAGACCCGCCGCCCGAAGAAACAGCCAACGTCGGTGTACCGGCTCACGGTCCCCGAGGTCCGGGCGATGATCGCCGCCTGCCAAACCGTTCTCGAGGACCGGGCCATCAGGCTCGGCGTGTGCGCCGGCCTCAGGTCCGGCGAGCTTCGCGGCTTGCAGGGCAAGCACTTCGCCCGCGAGGGGTTCGTGTGGGTATCGGCGGACATCGCGAAGGGCGGGCGCGAGCGTTGGGTTCCGGTCATCGCAGACCTCCAGGCAACGGTGCAGGACATTCGCCACAACGTCGGGCCGGATGAGTTCGTTCTGCCGGCGCAGCGGTGGCGTGACCCCGGCGTCAACAGCAAGCGCACGAGCCTGACCGAGCGGCCGATGTCGGCGCAGGGCCTCTACTACTTGGTGGGCCGTGTCGGCGAGCGGGCGGGCATCCACGCGCACATTCACCCGCACCTCTTGAGGCACGCGTATGGCGATCACATCGCCAAGTCTGCGGGCCTGCTTGTCGCCCAGGCCGTGCTCGGCCACGCCAGCGTTGAGACGACCCGGTCCACGTATGTGGACCGTGTTTCGCTCGATCAGATTCAGGCGTCTACGCAGGACATCACGTATCACCCTCAGCTATCCCCACGACAGGAGGCCAGTTTTGCCCGGAAGGCGCCGACCGGAATCGAACCGGTGTAGACGGCTTTGCAGGCCGCTGCGTAGCCACTCCGCCACGGCGCCGAGGGCGCTGTGCAGCCTAGTGGCTCCGAGATTCGAGCCACGTTTCGGCTGCTAGGCTGCGCATCTCCCAGGGCGATTAGCTCAGCTGGGAGAGCGCCTGCTCGACAAGCAGGAGGTCACTGGTTCGAGCCCAGTATCGCCCACTGGAAGCCCCCTCTCGCCAGGGGGCTTTCGTCGCTCCGGACCCCGGCCCGTTGGTACCGGATAGCCACCGTATGTGGTGCTATCCGGTACCAACGCGCGGGGTGCGGATGCGTTGGTACCGGATAGCCACCGTATGCGGTGCCAGCCGGTACCAGTGCGCGGGGGTTGGCTTGGCTTAGGCGGTGTACCCGGCCACGACCCGGCCAGAATCGCTACTCCTCGAGTTGCCAGCGCGCGACGAGCTGGTAGAGGATCACGACGTCGAGCGCGACCACGAGGATCGACCAGAGTGGGAACGCGCTGATCGAGCCGAACTGGCTGAGCGCGTGGAGGACGGTAAAGACGACCGCCGCCATCCGTGCCGCGGTGTTGCCGAGGAACAGGCCGACACCGGTCGCCGCCATCAGCACGCCGATGACGAGCGCCGCCCAGCCCCAGAGCGTGAAGTCCCAGATCGTCACGTCGCCGCCGCCGCCGATGGTGACGACCTTGCTGTCGGTGATCGCGGCCAGCCCCCACATCGCGGAGAACATGCCGTTGAGGAAGAGCAGGATCCCGGCGAAGGCGAGCCAGCCGTTCGGGCCGGCGCCGGCGGGGAGTTTCTGCGATGCAGCGGTATCGGACATGCACCGGGGATTCCGCGCCGGGCGCCGTTTCCCTCCGGTCGCCGCCGTCAGCGCTTCGTGGACTTCTTGGGACAGACGGCAACCGTGCGGCGCACGATCTTGCCTGTCCGTGCGCTGCGATGGCGGCGAACGACCCGCTTGCAGCGCCGCTTCGGCTTGGTCTTTGCCTTCGAGGCGGGCTTCGTCGTGACGGTCTGCTGAGGGGCGGTCGGGGTGACCGGGATGCTGCTGGAGTCGTGGACCGGCGGGGAATTCGTTCCGGTGTTCGTCACCGTGCCCGTCCCGGTCGTGTTCGTGTTCGTGGTGGTCGTCACTGGCGCCGGACCGGCCTCCTGCAGGATGTTGCCGGCTCCCAGGTCGGTGAGTTTCGCGTCCCCGCAGTGTTCGCCGCCGTAGTAGTAGAGCTCGTTCGATGGCGTCTGGTTGGCGGTCGCTGAGAGGCGTCCCCACTGCACCTTCGAGTACGGGAGCGCGGCGCACGACGCCGGTGTCGGCCCGAAGTACTCGGTGAAGGTCGCCGTCCACCAACCGAGCAGGTCCTTCGTCGGGACGTGCAGGTCGCCGATCTTCGTCGCGACGCCAATCGTGGTGTCGACGACCGATCCGGCCCACCACGTGCCGGAGGCGTCGGTGCCGGCGAAGCTGATCGACAGCCGGTACTTGTGGCCGAACTGCCAGTCGTACGCCATCCGGCAGGAGTAGCCCTCACCGTCCTCCCAGAACGGCATGCAGGTGTCGTACTGGTATTGCTTCCAGCCTTCGGCCTCCCAGAGGCTGAAGATCACCGTCTTGCCCGGTGGGCCGACCCAGCGGCTGCCGTTGGACTGGAGACCGATGTAGCCCCCACCACCATGTTGAAGGGTGACCTGGTGCGCCCAGAAGTACGGGGCGTCCGTGGTGACTGCCAAGGGCGTGAGCTCGGCGTTCATGACCGTGTACCCGGCATGGCTCGGCCAGTTCCTGATGATCGAGCTTCCCTGCGACCGGACGGTCAGCGCCGACGCACCGGGAGCAACGGCGAAGGCGGCCGCGGCGGCGAGCATCGAGCACTTCAGCGTGTTGCGCACTTTCACTTAAAAAGAGCTAACCACAATCCGGGCTGTTGCGGCCAAGCACGGCACCCGGGTTGAGTAGCCCGGCCGGGTCGAGGCAGCGCTTGATCGCGCGCATCGCTGTGACCTCCGCGTGCCCGCGACACCGTTCGAGCCACGCGGTCTTCGCCACGCCAACGCCATGCTCGGCGCTGATCGTGCCGCTACACGCCAGCGCGAGCGCGAGGATCTCGTCGTCGACTGTGTGATCGGATGGATCGGGGCCGACCACGTTGACGTGGAGGTTGCCGTCACCGAGGTGACCGAAGACGTATGCGTCCTCGCGAAGGCGGTCGAGGAACTCTCCGAGCCGGCCGACCGGCACGCCGACGTCGAGTTTGATCGGCGTGCCGAGCGCCGAGATCGCCTCGTTCACACGGTCGCGCGGCGCCCACAACGCGGCCCGGCCTGCGCTGTCGTCGGCGATCGCGGCCCGGTCGGATGTATCGCCGAGCGCGGCCGCCAGTTCCTCGGTCGAGCCGCAGTCGATCAGCAGCACGAACGGTGCATCGGCGACGGGGGAGGTGACGCCGACGTGGGCGCAACCGGCCGCGAGCGACCGCGCGTCGATGATTTCGCACGCTTCGAGCGTCGGCGCGTGCCGGCGCAGCGCCGCGAGCACGGCGGTCGCCTCGCCGACCGAGTCGACCGGCAGCAGTGCCGACACACCCCCGGCTGTGGCCGGGACGCTGCGCCAGCGGACCGCCGTGATGACGCCGAGCGTCCCTTCGGAGCCGATCAACAGCTGCGATAGGTCGTAGCCGGCGTTGTCCTTGAGCAGCCCGTTCATCCGCGAGATCACGGTGCCGTCCGCAAGCACCGCTTCGAGGCCGGCGATCCGGGCACGAGCCGTCCCGTAGCGGATCGCCCGCGGCCCGCCCGCGTTGCACGCGGCGATGCCGCCAAGTGTCGCGGTGTCGCGGGCGCCGAAGTCGAGCCCGGCATCGGCGCCGTGCTCACGGCACGCTTGCTGCAGCGCGGTGAGTGTGACGCCGGCGCCGCAGCTGATCTGGCCGGTGGCCTCGTCGACCGCTCCGATCTCTGTCAGCCGCGCAAACGAGAGCACGACCTCGCCGCCGCGCGGGACGCCGCCGCCGACGAGCCCGGTGTTGCCACCCTGCGGGACGACCGGCACGCCGTGCTCGGTGCAGGCACGGAGGACGGCGGCGACCTCGGCGGTATCCGCCGGCCGGACGACGCAGCGGGCGGGCGCGCCGAAGCGCCCGGTCCAGTCGCGTTCGTACCCCGCGCGGATGTCTGCGTCGGTGAGGACGTGATCGGGGCCGACGACCTCGGCGAGCGCCTGCTCGAGCGACATGGGCCTGCGATGCTACGCCGCGATGCCGGGCGAGACCGTGTTTACGTTCGAGGGGACCCCCGTCAAGTACGGAGCCGGGGCCGCGCGCGAGGCCGGCTGGGAGATACGGCGGCTCGGGGCGAACCGGGTACTGCTCGTCACCGACCCCGGCGTCGCAGCACTCGGCGTGCCCGAGCAGGTGGCCGCGCAGATCCGCGCGGAGGGGATCGAGGTCGTGATCTTCGACGGCGTCCGGGTCGAGCCCACCGACGCCTCGATGGAGCGTGCAGCGGATGCGGCGCGCGAGCACGAGGTCGACGGGTTCGTGTCGGTCGGAGGCGGCTCGGCGATCGACACGGCCAAGGTCGCGAACCTGCTCGTCACGCACCCCGCGCCGCTGATCGACTATGTCAACGCTCCGGTCGGCGGCGGCCAGAAGCCGCCCACGCCGCTGAAGCCACACCTCGCGATCCCGACGACCTCCGGCACCGGCAGCGAGGCGACGACTGTTGCCGTGCTCGACCTCCCGGGACTCGGGATCAAGTCCGGGATCTCGCACCGGTACCTGCGTCCCGCCCAGGCGATCGTCGACCCCGAGCTGACGCGGACCCTTCCACCCGAGGTCACGAGCGCGACCGGACTCGATGTTGTCTGTCATGCCGCCGAATCGCTGTTGGCGAGGCCGTTCGGCTCGCGACCGGCTGCCGAATCACCGGATGCCCGGCCGCCATACCAGGGCTCGAACCCCGTCGCCGACGTCTGGTCGGAGAAGGCGCTGGAGCTCGGCGGGCGCTATCTACGCCGCGCCGTCGCCGACGGCGCTGACGTCGAGGCGCGCGGCTTCATGATGCTCGCGGCGACGATGGCCGGCGTCGGCTTCGGCTCGGCGGGCGTGCACCTTCCGCACGCGCTCGCGTATCCGATCGCCGGGCTCAAGCACGTCTACCAGCCGCCGGGCTACCCGGACGACCATCCGTTCGTGCCGCACGGGCACTCGGTCATCGTCACAGCGCCCGCCGCTTTCCGCTTCACGTACCGAGCCGACGCCGCCAAGCACGAGCACGCAGCCGCGCTACTCGGCGGCGACCGCTCCGCGGGCGCAGACGCGCTGCCGGACGCCCTCTCTGCGCTGATGCGTGACGTCGGCGCGCCGACCGGCCTCGCCGAGCTGGGCTATCGCGAGGACGATGTCGACGCGATCGTCGCCGGGGCGCGCAAGCAGCAACGGCTGCTCGAGATCGCGCCGGTCGAGCCGAGCGACGCAGACCTCGCGGAGATCGTGCTCGCATCGCTCTGAGCGTGCCGAACATGAACGAACTCCGAGAGGGCTTCTCGGGCACACCCGGCGCGGGGAACACTCGCTGGCATGAAGACGAAACGTCAGACGACGATCGCGATCGCAGCTTCGCTGGCTGCCGGCCTCGGCGCGTGGGCGCCAGCGGCGTCGGCACACGGCCGCGATCACGGCTCCCACCAGGATCATCGCCAGGCCGGGGACCGCCATCACGGAAAGCGCGGCCACGACCGCCAGGCGTCGCGGCTTGCAGCCGTCGCCGAGAAGCTCGGCGTCAGCAATGCGGATCTCCGGGCAGCTATCAGGGACGGCGCCCGCGCCCAGGCCGCCGTCACGCGGCCCGATCTCAGCAGAGCCGCCTACAACTCGGCACTCGCCGCCGCTCTGGGCGTGACCACCGCTGACCTGGAGCGCGCCCGCGAAGCAGCTCGAGCCGCACAGGGCCGTGACGCCAGACGGACTGCGTTCGCTGCCGCCCTCGGCAAGAGCGTCGCCGAGGTGGAGGCTGCTGACGCGAAGGTGCGCGCCGACATGCGCGCCGCCAAGAAGGCATACAAGCGCCAGCGAGCCGACGCCTTCTTCGCGGCTGTCGCCGCGAAGCTCGGGAAGGACGTGAACGTCGTCAAGGCCGCGTTCACCGAGGTCTACGGGTCGGCCGCCGCCCGGCGCGCCTGCGCCCGTCGCTAGCTCCCCGCGCGTCGCCTGCCGGCCGGTTCCGCCGGTCGGCAGGCGAACATCGCGGCTGTGAGCGCCAACGTCGTGACCGTCCGCCGTGTCGTCCTGGGTGTCGCCGTCCTGATCGGGCTGATCATCGTCACCGCGACCTTCTCGGGCTGTTTCAGCAAGCCCAACGCCGGTGAGATCGGCGTCGTCCGCAACGGTGGACCGCTCGACAACAAGAACATCCGCGGCGTGATCGACAACGGCGCAGGGCTGACCTACACCGGCCTCTACAGCACCGTCCACTACTACCCGGTCGACAGCCAGCAGCGGTTCTTCCGGATGGCGACCTGCGGCGGTGGTGTATGCCAGGGCGCCGACGGGCTCGCCGTCACCGTCCCGACCTCCGACGGCGTCGACGTGACGATCGAGGGAACCTTCTACCTCAACACGGTCTTCAACAACTCGAAGGCCGGTCGCAATGCGCTCAAAGCGTTCGACACGCAGTTCGCGACCCGCACCTTCCAGGGCAGCCACGCGTACGAGGGAACGCTCGGCTGGGAGAAGTTCCTCGCGGCGATCGTCGAGCCGATCGTCGTCAACAACCTTCGCGAGAGCATCGCCGGCGTGCCCTGCGCCGACCTCGTCGCCTCGTGCGCGCTCGTGCAGAACGGCGGTGCGCGCGTCGTGACCAAGGGCGATACGCAGTCGAACGTGGCGCGAATCCAGAAGACCGTGCAGGAGGGCCTAACCGAGGACCTCGACGAGACCCTGCGGCAGAACTACTTCGGCAACGTCCAGTTCCGGCTCAGCCGCGTCGTCCTACCCGAGCAGATCCAGGCCGCGATCAACGAGGCGCAGTCGGCGTTCGCGCAGGTCTCCCAGGCGCAGGCGAAGGTCCAGTCGGCGCGCGCCGAGGCGCAGGCGAACCGCGAGCGCCAGCGTGGTTACAACGCGTGCCCGGCGTGTCAGCGGATCGATCTCGTCAAGGCGCTGCCCGCAGGTCTTCAAGCGCTCGGCAGCGACACGGCGCTCGGAATCAAGTAGGCGCGGCGCGAAGGGTCGTTCAGGTATACACGGATCATGATGATCCGCCGCGCTGCCGCCGTCGTGCTCGTCCCGCTCGCGATCGTCGCGCTGCCGATTGCCGGCGCAGACGGCAAGAAGCGGGCCAAGTGCGCTCGCTACTTCGAGAAGGCGGGCTGCAAGCTCAAGCAGGGCGAGCAGTACATCGCCAAGAACAAGGGCGGGATCGACATCCTGCGCGAGGGCTTCAACGTTCAGGACCTGATCGTCAAGAGCGGCGCGTGCGAGGACGGGACGACCGCGGCGTGGGTGTTCGACATCGGCACCGCCGAGTCCGCGATCGACAAGGCGGTCAAGACCGGCAAGTCGTACACGTTCACCGACGAGGCGACCTACATCCTGAACGGGCAGGACGAGGTGCCGGTGACGCTCCAGGGCACAGCGTCGTTCACCGCCAAGTCCGCGCGCCTGACCGGGACGAGCACAGCGAAGATGCCCACCGGTGGCCCTGCCAAGACCTGCACCGCGCAGGTCGATCTGAAGATGCCGCGGGCGAAGACCGCCCTCTAGGGGGTACGGTTGCCGCGGACGACCGCAGGGGGCGGTCGCATACGAAAGGGAGACCCATGGCTCGCGCCACCACCGCCGGGATCGCATCGGCTGTCTGTGTTCTCGCAACCGCTCCGGGAGCGTCTGCCGTTAGCGGGAACATGACGGACGCCTACTTCGCAGCCGACAGCGGCCAGACGTGCCGGGTCACCGGCTGGCTCAGTGGGGACCTCGCCGCCGGGACGACCGTGCAGTCTCCTTTCACGGCCAATCTCTGGCGCTACTTCGCGGCCGCGTACTGCCCGACGAAATCGACGACCACGAGCCTCTCGCTCCGTGGTCGCCTTCTGCGGAACAACGGGCTCGTGTCGAGCCCCTCGGATACCTCGTGGGAGTTCCTCTACAACGGGCCGGCTGGCAGTGCGCCGGTGAGCAAGGTCGTCTCCGTCAACAACCTCGCCTACCCGAACCGCAACACCGGCTCGTTCCAGGCCTGCGCCGATGTGTACCGCTGGGCGACGGTGATCCAGACCACCTGCACGCCCGCGCTCAAGTAGCGGGCGGGGCGGGGTCGGCAGACCGCCTCCCTAGGATGGGCGGCGATGCAGGTCACGCTTCCCGACGGCAAGGTTCTCGAGCTCCCCGATGGGGCGACCGGCGCCGATGCCGCCGCGGCGATTGGTCCGGGGCTCGCGAAGGCCGCGCTCGCCGTCAAAGCCGACGGGGAGGTCCGCGACCTCGCGCGCCCGCTGCCCGAGGGTGCCGCGCTCGAGATCGTCACCGACCGCTCGGGGCAGGACGCGCTCGACCTGATCCGACACGACTGCGCGCACGTGCTCGCCGCTGCGGTGATGGAGCTCTACCCGGGCGTCAAGATCTCGATCGGGCCGCCGATCGAGCACGGCTTCTATTACGACTTCGACTTCCCCGACGGCGTCGCGATCAGCGACGCCGACTTCGCCGCGATCGAGGCGAAGATGGCCGAACACATCGCCGCCGACGAGGGATTCGATCGTGACGAGCTCACGCCGGCCGCGGCGATCGACCTCTTCAAGGGCGAGGACCAGGACTACAAGGTCGAGCTGATCGAGGACCTCGTCGCCGCCGACCCCGCGCTCGATCACGTCAGCCTCTACACGAACGGGCCCTTTACCGACCTCTGCCGCGGCCCGCACGCGCCCGGCACCGGTCGGATCGGCGCGTTCAAGATCCAGTCGGTCGCGGGCGCCTACTGGCGCGGCAATGCCGACAACCAGATGCTGACCCGCATCTACGGCACCGCGTTCTTCAAGAAGAAGGAGCTCGAGGCGCACCTCAAGCTGCTCGAGGAGGCGCGCGCCCGCGACCATCGCAAGCTCGGCCGCGAGCTGGACCTCTTCCTCTTCGACGAGTGTTCGCCGGGGATGCCGTTCTGGCAGCCGAACGGGATGGCGGTCTGGAACGAGCTGACGCGGCTCTGGCGCGCCGAGAACCTCCAGCGGGGCTACCGCGAGGTCAAGACGCCGATCCTCTTCGACGTCGACCTCTTCAAGCAGTCCGGTCACTGGGACAACTACCGCGACAACATGTACTTCACGGACGTCGAGGACCGTCCGATGGGGCTCAAGCCGATGAACTGCCCCGGCCATACGCGGCTCTACAAGTCCGAGCGCCGCTCCTACCGCGACCTGCCGATCCGCTACTCCGAGCAGGGCCTCGTCCACCGCCACGAGCCGTCAGGGACGCTGCACGGGCTGATGCGAGTCCGCCACATCACCCAGGACGACGCCCACATCTTCTGCACCGAGGAGCAGATCGAGGCCGAGGTCCAGGCGGTTCTCGACTTCGGCTTCGCGCTCTACGAGCTGTTCGGCTTCGAGCCGGTGCTCGAGCTGTCGACGCGGCCGGAGAAGCGCGTTGGGTCCGATGAGACCTGGGACCGCTCGGAGGCGGCGTTGCAGTCCGCGCTCGAGAAGGCAGGGCTCGAGTACGTCGTGAACCCCGGCGACGGCGCCTTCTACGGGCCGAAGATCGACCTCCACATGCGCGACTCGCTCGGGCGTTCGTGGCAGCTCGGCACCTGTCAGCTCGACTACTCGATGCCCGAGCTGTTCGACCTGACGTACACGGGCGCCGACAACGCCGAGCACCGGCCGGTGATGATCCACCGCGCGATGCTCGGCAGCTTCGAGCGCTTCATCGGGATCCTGATCGAGCACTACGGCGGGGACTTCCCGTTCTGGCTCACCCCGGTGCAGGCGCTCGTGATGACGATCTCCGACCGCCACGAGCCGGCGGCGGCATCGGCGCTGGCGGCGCTCCAGGCCGCCGGCATCCGCGCCGAGCTCGACGCCCGCACCGAGTCGGTCGGTCGCAAGATCCGCGAGGCCGAGCTGCGCAAGGTGCCGTACATCCTCGTGATCGGCGATCGCGAGGCCGATGAGGGCACGGTCTCCGTCCGCCGCCACGGCGGCGCCGACGAGGGCGCGATCGCGGTGGCGGCGCTGGTGGACCGCCTGAGCGCCGAGGCAGTCCCGACGCCAACCCCCTGAACGTCGAGTGGTCGGTTGCTCTCAAACGGGTGAGAGCAACCGACCACTCGACGCGAGGGTGAGGGCCCCGGTGTCTGTTGGCGGACACAGCGGGGGGAGAGAACTGGTCGCGCTCGCCCTATGGAGGGTGTGGATGCGATCGCACGCTTAGCGGCCGGCCAGCACGGCGTTGTCACGCACGCGCAGATGCATGCGCTCGGGGAATCTGATGCCGGCATCGGGCGGCTGTGCGCGAGCCACTACCTGCTCCCGGTCCACCGCGGGATCTACGCCGTCGGCCACCGGCGCCTGTCGGCGGACGGTGCTCGGAGCGCGGCCTCGCTGTCCGTGAGGGACGGTGCACCGGTTGGCCGGTTCTCGGCCGCCAACCACCTCGAGCTCGGCCGTTGGCGCCCGCGCCACGGCCTCGTCGAGGTCGCCGCAGACACGCGGGAGGCCGGACGGCGAACCGACATCAAGGTTCTGCGGCTCGCATCGTTGCGGCCGGAGCACGTCATCGTTGAGCGCGATGTCCGGTGCACGTCCGTCGCGCGCACGCTGGTCGACCTGGCCGGAGCGCCCGACCTCGGTGACGTGGCACTCGCAAAGGCCATCAGGCAAGCGGAATTCCAGCGGCGCCTCGATCGGGGCGAGATCGCGCGGGTGCTGGCCGGGATTGCGCGGCCGCGTGGCGTTCGTCGGCTGCGAGCACTGCTCGAAATGCCGGTCGGGAGCTACCCGGAGACTGGGCTCGAATGGCGCTTCTACGACTTCGTGCGCGCCGCCGGACTCGATGAACCGGAGTGCCAGGTGCTGTTCGTCGTCGGCGCTCCACCGCGGCAGATCAGGGTGGACTTCTTCTGGCGCAGCGCCGGACTCGTCGTCGAGGTGGACGAAGAACACCATCAGCTGCCGGCGTTCGCGAAGCAAGATCGCGAGCGCGACGACGGCCTCCGCGCGCTCGGGCTCGACGTGGAGCGGGTCACGAAGCGCGATCTCAACGAGGATCCCTTCGGCCTGCTCGCACGCCTGACGTCGAGTGGTCGGTTGCTCTCAAACGGTTGAGAGCAACCGACCACTCGACGCTGTGGGTGCCGAGGATCCGCTGGGGCTGCGTATACTCGCGCGCGTTGACCACTCTCGTATCTGACAGTCGCGCCCGCACGCACGTGCGCGAAATGA
>WBZP01002476.1_pt1 | contig 15403 bp, 14 predicted proteins | sample 5204301 | NCBI WGS metagenome assembly WBZP01 (sample SAMN12412401, study PRJNA552823) | activated sludge metagenome | isolation source: activated sludge from nitrification reactor of wastewater treatment plant... | place: USA: Pennsylvania | collected 2017
TTACCTGGTATCAGAGCATTCGGAAATAACATCACTGTTCCGGCAATATCTCCGCCAATCTGTAAATTATTTCCAGTCATTGCCAATATGTTGATTTCGTGGAATCTGCTTGAAATGCCATTGTTAGCAGATGTTAGATTCACACGACTCAAGCCTATGGCATCTCCGGTGACGTTAACTGCTATTGTGGCTTCGTCAGCAGATGTCGCATCATATGTAGCTGTTGTGGCACCAGGAATATCATACAGTTCAACACCGTTACGGAATACTTTACAGTATGGACTGCCACCTTCATTGCGATATCTGAATTCAATTAATGTGGTATACAAAAACCGGACATCAAGCCGGTCCACAGTAATATGTGTAGCCGATAATGCATCCATATTTGGAGTTTGAGTGCTGTAAACTTTGCCATTTTCATCAGTTGATAAGAAATTGGTAAATTGCTCAAATTCGGATATTTCATTTAGCAAATATATATCACGGAATGCTGTAAAACCTTGATAACGACGCTTAAATTCATCATCCATAAACTGAACATTAGTGTAATAACGGTCTGTTTCTGGGGCATCAACAAATACATTTTCGTTATTAATTGTGCAAGATTCAAGATTTACGAACTCTGTTGATATTGATCCGCTTGTGGCTGAAACGCTACATCCTTCTGCTCCAAATAATACGGTATCAATTGTTGCACCACTTGTCATCTGTAACGTTACATTCTTCAAAAATGTATTTGTATTCAGAATGAAATTGGTTGGAGAATTTGCTGACAATATTAGTTTAGCAGTTTGAGAAATACTATTTTCTGGTTCGCCAACAATTATCAAATCTGTATCTTGAAATGTTGCAGTAACAATATATTCTTTATCAGATAACTTAATCTTTCCGGTATTTCCACATGCATTAAAAGCAATATTGTTATCAGAACCAAACCATTCAGGACGAGCCGTGGAACCAGAAACAGATACAAGACCAACAGCCAATACAGATGAATATGAGAATAACTGACCAACGCCTGTATAATTTGTTTTAAATGATAGTGGAGTATTTGCGGTAATTGTTACAACAGAACCAGAATAAAGTAATTCGAAATTAGATGGAATCTGAGGTGCTACAGATGTTGAGAATGATTCATCAAATTTAATTGGAAAATCAGATGTGGACGAATTCAAAAGTTTTGCTTCGCGTCCTTCGTTATTGTCTGCGTCGAATATTGAATAAGGTATGAATTGAATAGAACCAGTATTGAATATAGGCTGAACAGAATTACCAAAAACTCTACGACCACATTCAAGTAATTTTGAACCTTCTACAAATGTGAATGTAACACCAAGAGTTGATACAAGTTTAGCATTATCTGTGAAAATATATTCAGCTCCAGAAAGAACTGAATGATTCTGATTGATATATGTTGACCCGTTAATCTTTACAGGAGCAGAATATCTAAGTGCTGCAATTTCGGCTTTATCTAAAAATGTGCCTTGTTCAATTGATTCGTTATATGTTCCACCAAACCAAAGTGGTGAAATATCCGTAACATTATAACGAACATATCTGCCAGTTGTGCTTGGAGTTAGTGTAATACCATCATCGTCCAGTTCCGAAGAAGATTGATCCAAATAGAAAAGTCCCTGTCCACCATCAGAAGCGAATTCTCTTCCTTGAACAAATATCCAAGCATATTGATTTGAAAGAGCACGAACATCGCTATATGTGTTAACAGAAAGAACTATATTATCAGCAAATGTTCCAGAACCGCCCGATGTAATTGTGTCGAATCCAGAACCGGCAATATCAACAGTGTCAATGAGAACATCATTTGAATCTGTAAGAACTAATGTATAGCTCCCGTTTAAGTAGATGGATGCACTTCCATTAGCATCAATGATTACTGGGTTCTGGTTTGGAGTTTCGCCATTAATGTCAACGTATGTAGTCTTCGGAATTGTTGTTCCAAGGATATAAGTGTAAATTTTGCCGCCAGTTAAGATACGACCGTCATTTGCAAATTCTTGGATGCGAGATGAATAAAGATTCGACAGCATAGTTACCTCTGGTAATATTATATATTTATTTGGGCTACACATGTGGATTAAAACAGCGTATAATATTGACTTAAAAGACCAAATAGTAGATCACGTATCAAGGGGTAGATTTGACAATTCTCCTTCAAATCTAAGAATAGTAACATATGAGCAGAATAGTAGAAATAGAACAAAAGCAAAAAACAAATCGTCAAAATATATTGGTATTAGTTTTAATAAAGAGTCCAAAAAATATAAATCAGAAATCATGATTAACGGAAAAAGCAAATTTTTAGGTTACTTTCTTTCAGAATTAGAAGCAGCTCGCGCTTACAATGACTACATTATTTCCCATAATCTATCTCATTTCAATCTTAATGAATTTTAGCCCAAAAAAGGCGAAATAACCCTTGACACTCAACCTCGGAAGAAGTATATTAAATATAACCAAGAGGGAGGTGCTTTATGCTTAGTCTGTTGCTAACATTGGTTGTTGGTTTCTACGCTTTCATACTTTTTGTTAAGTTTTGTTTGTGGATGCTTACTGAACTTGAGAATTTTATAAAGGACTTGTTTCCTTCTGATGAACAAAAAGCAAAGAAAGCTGCTGACATTAAGAAACAGCAAGAATTTGATAAACTTACTCCGCAACAACAAATTCAATACTATAGAGACCAAGAGAAAAAAAGAAATTCCTGGGTTGAGTATAGCTCGTTGTCAGACTAATAATTTAATTTTAAAATAACAAGTTAAAGAAAAGGGGCTTTTGGCCCCTTTTTTATTTTACTAACCCGTAACTTCTCAATATAGACAACGCACCAGGATCATTAGGATTAAAGCGACGAATATCTTGCGCCCTTGCAATAATTCGCTGATCTGCCGCAGTTAGATTTGATCTTGATGGTTCTCTTGTAACCGCTTGTCCGGATTGAAGAGCAAGATCCAATAATCCAATTTCTCGTGTTGGGATTCCCATAACTTTTCCAGCAGGAATTCTTGCTTCTGCAAATTGTTCACCTGCGGATCGAAGCCCACGAGCAGCTTGTAATGTAAGTGGTGGAGAATTAAATTGATTTTTACGAATTTGTGGATTTATCTCAGGAGATTTGGTTGCCAAAACATCCAAATCCATCAACGCAGCATACTGCTTTGGAAGTAATGGTGCTTTATCTCCATAATACTTCTCGTACTGACCTTGCCGAATGTCGCTTATTTGTTCTCGCATAGTTCCAGCCAATTCTTCTCGTGTATGACGACCTTTCGTAAGATGATCTTTTGCTTCAGTATACAAGAAATCGTTGATAGTTTTTAATTGTTTAGGTGTAAGGTTTTCTTCAAACACTGGCTCATATCTAAGTGATTCGATATTGACTAGCTTTTCTCCAGTTGGTTGTAGATAATCCTGTATTGCTCTTTTCAAAGATTCCGCTTCTTGGCGAGAATATAATTCACCTTTTGCTTTCTTATCTGCGATAAGTTTATCAAATATTGCTATGACATTTTCTCTATTTTTCTCAGTTGGACCACTAAAAGGGTCTCTTCCAGATTCTAGCCGTCTAGCAATATCTTCTACGTGTCCTTCTAGTCCAGACATTGCCTCAGACATTTCATCAGTCATGCGTTCAATTTCTTGACCCGTTTTCGCCGATTCTGATCTAATCCAATTCGGAATTCTTTGAAGTTTCGATTCTCCAGGGAAAATACCTTTCTTTGGAAAACTTTGTTCAGATAGAAATTTACCAAGCAATTCTGGATCAATAGTTCTGTCCTCACGAGTAATTTTTGCATCTTTACCCCAACCTTGTTCAATAAGAGTTGCCAACTTTCCGGGTCGTCCAGTTTGTCTTTGTGTTGGTGTAAATGTATTAAGAATTGCATTTCCTATATCAATATTAGATGCGCCTTTTAGAGTTTGTGCAAGTTTTCTTCCACCTGCTCCAAATATGGTTCCTAATGTGAATTCAAGACCAGCAGCACCAGGATCATATATTTTTTGATTTGGATCAACTCCGCGCTCAATCGCTCCTGCAATAAGATTTTCAATTCCGCCACCAACCCCAGCCGCAACAGATGCTGGAAGTTTTGTTAAATATGGAGCAATACCAACACCAGTAGCTGCCATAACTGGGAGAAAAGGATCTTTCACCATCCCCTCGATAAGCTGAGATCCAATATTCGTGTTTGGGTCACCAGCTGGATTAGACATTATGTCTGTAAATGATTCAGAAAAATCTGCACCACCAAGTTTAGAACCAGCTGCGCCAATAACACTTGCTACAGTTCTTCCTGGAATAGATGTAACATCAAGGAGACCACCAAAGGCTTTTTGAACAATATTCGTTCCTTCTTTAGAAGCTCTTGGAAATATTGTTTCAATTACTGTTGGATTCTTTTTTTGTAACCAATCTTTAGCATATTCTGGTTTGCTCTGAACTGGCGTGGTTATTTGAGTTTCTGATGGAGATTCGTATTCCTCTATTTCAAAATCTTCAACTTTCTTTTTACCTTGAGCAACAAGCTGTTTTGCCAATATTTCATCAACTTCAACTTCTTCACCAGATTTAGTGGTTGTATAATATCTCTTAGTCATTAGAAATCCTCCGCTGATGCTTTTCTACGAGAAGGCTTTGCTGGAGGTGTTTGTGGAGCTGCAACTGGTGGTTTTGTCTGTCCACCTGTTCCACTACTTGCTGCTGGAGGATATCCTTGAACTTTTCCACCTCTATCATAAATCGTTTGTTTGATATCTTTAATTCTGTCTTCAAGTAACGAAATTGGGGCAGCTTGTTCTGTTATATCGAGATCAGAAAGCATTTGTGCAATATTTCCAGCAACCAAATCTCCAACTGACAAATCTCTTAAAGCTTTTTTAAAAATTAGTTCTTTTGCTTTTGGAATTGCTCCGGTTGATAAAATTTCATTTTCAACCGTGTCGTGTGTAACCGGCTGACCATTTGCTTTCAATGTTGCAACAATAAAACGAGACAGATTTGGGAAATTTGGAGCGTTCTTATAATTATCTAAAGAAAGCTGCATTTCATTCAAATTTGGTCTTGCTGTCTGAATAAAATCATAATCTGGTTTTGTAACATCTTTTCTAAGAATGCCTGGGTTTTCTGAAGCAAGATATGGTAGAATTTCAGTTCGTTCTTTTCTTCCTGCGCGAGCTTCTTGTGCTTTTGTGACATCTTGTGCGATCTTGGTAGCTTTTTGTCCAAATCTTGCTGCCTGTCCAGCTTCCAATTCTTTGATAAGAACGGCTTTCTGTTGAGTAAATTTAGCAGGATATTCGGCAACAGCTTTTTTATATTCTGCTTGTGCTTCATACCAGGATTTCATATCTGGACCTTTTTGTGCAAATACAGGTTGAGGAACCAATGCTTTAGCACGCGCGTCTAATTGAGCATCTAAACTTACAGAATCGGTTGCAGTATATCCAAGAGTGGCGGCGTGGGTAAGAATATATTTTCCATCATCGCCTTTTGGTAATGTGTATGTAATGCTACCGCTAGGACTCGCCGAAACATCACCGAGAGTTGTTTCATCTACTTTCTTAGAAAAATCAATTAAGTTCGCGGCAAATTGTGGGACTGCTTGTGCTTTTGAAGTTTTAGATGATTGTTCGTAAAGTGGATCTAATACTTCTGGAGTGGTTGTAATACGAACAGTACCATCTTCTGTTCCAGTAGAAGCATATTCTGTTTGGGGAGCTGCTTGAGATTGTGCAACACCAGCCGACCAAGATTGGTCGGCTACTTGATATGGAGTTCGGGTAATTTGTGCAGTATTCCCCATCAATTCTTCAGCTTTTTCTCTTGAAACAACGCCAGCATCAACCAATTCTTTTAATTGCATTCCAAGAGCAGTAATTTTACTAACATCATCGGCTCTTGGGGATGTGATTGATCTAACAACTGATTCTGCATCTTCACCAAATCCAGCATCAGCAAGTGATTTTCGTAAAGCGAGTTCGTTCCATTCGCCTGTTGGATCAACTCCCTTACGCATCGCTTCCTCGATAGCTTTTTTACGGCGAGCATCACGAATTGCCTGAGAACCTTCAAGGAAATCTTTTGCAGACTGTGATCTGATCGTTGGTGCTGGAGGAGTCAATCTGAGCAAATCGTAATTTAATCCTGTTTCGGCCATTTTATATATTCCTTATTATTTTCTACCCATATAATTCTGATTCGTTACGCCAAGGACTATATTACTTGCATCAGCATCGGTATTTTTATTTTTTTTTGTTTTGTGAATCATACCACTTGCCCCATTCAGTAACAACATCACCAGCACCTTTACCAATATTACTCCAATTAAGTGCAGCGGCTCCACCTGCGGCAAGATCAGCATTTCCTTGAGCAGTTCCTTGTCCGGTTATAAGTGGAGTTGCGCCAGTTACATAATTTCCTGCAGCCGTTGCTACACCTTGAGTTGCCTGCATTCCTGTATTCATAAGATTTGCCCAATTAGCAACATCTTGATTCTGGAAATTATAATCACGCTTCCACTGATCTGATGCTTGTCCATAACGAAGTTCTGAATCTTTCTGCCATCTATCAAAAGCGTTCTGATATTCTTGCGAAGCCATATCTTGACCGCGAGTCTGCATAGCTTTTAATGCTCCAGAACCAAGAGTCATTCCTTTTGAAGAAGTTTGTGCGTCAATAAGTCTTTGTGCTTCATTTAGACGATAATCATAACCAGGATCTTTCCAATTGGTTTGATTGAAATCTTTCTGAACATATTGAAGTTCTGGATTTGTAAAATTGGTTATTCTATCTTCATATCCAGTTGCTCCACGCTGCCCGGCTTCTTGATATGGACGATACATTTCTTTTGTTTCACCATACATTTGCTTTTGTAATTCTAAAGCTTCGCGCTGTGCTTGAATTTGAGCATTTGCGGCTCTTTGTGCTGCTCTTGACTGTGATCTTCCGCCAAATGCCCCAGCTACTCCTTCAAGAAGGGCTGACCCAAATGGAACTGCTACTGCTGCTGGAATCATCTAAAATACCTCTTATGTTTATATTTATTTGTTCTGTTGCTCAATGACAATGAAGTCTTTTATTCGTATTTCCCCATTTGGTATTACGATTGAATTGGCTCCTTTTTCTAAATCAATTAAGAAAAGATTCCAATTGTTATTTTCTTTTCTATAACATGTAACAAATGAATCTTCTGCTAATTGATAAGGTAAAGATAAAGATTCATTTCCAAAACCAATATAATGAATTGTAAGAATATTCTGATTGATTGAATAAGTGTAATTAGGCATTTCAAATATTCGGCAAGCATTCTCTAAGTTCTTTGAAATAGAATTAAGCCAATGGAACCAAGGACGTGACAATGGTTCTGATTCAGTAATATTTGAAGATAGAGGAGCAAATTGAATTTTCATGAGCGCAATTCCTCAAATTCTGCTATTAGTCCAACAAGAATAACTGGCATTGGTTCAGTAACTTCAATAGAGAATGTTCTATTTCTTGATGTGCCTAAGTTAACAAATCTACAACGAGTTTCAATTTCACCTATTCTACCAATTGCTGCATATCTTGTAGCATTTGCTGTTCTTTGACCATTCTCCAACATTGAAAGACCACATAATGGATTTGCTCCTTGAGCTATTCCATTTGCGCCTGCGTTGAATATGATTTGTAAAGAGTTCCATCTAATTCTTTTTTGATTTGATTGCTGAATAGGAGTTGTTTTGACTCGTTTGATGAATGTTTGTGTTCCATCATTTAAATCATTCTGGTAATAATTCATATCAGTCCAATAGAAAGTATTTGAATCAAAATCACCAAAGATATTCTTACCAAAGCAATATGATGTATAATGACCTTGCCACTTGGATTCAATTCTTCCATTTCTATTATCAACAACTTTATTACGTTTGTGCCATTTTCCAGTTGTTAAATCATACACCAAAGTAAGCTGTGAACTCATGAATTGTAGAACGTAAAAAGAGTGACCATCTTGAGCATATGTATAACCAAGAATATTTGAAATATCTCCACCTTGCTCTTGAATAACTTGTTCAATTCCAATATTTGATACTTTTACTGGAGTGATATTGTTATTAGCATATACCCCAACTTCTCCAGTTTTATCAATTCCTACAAATAGAATCTTTTCTCCGAAATTGGCAATAGAATATTTTGAAGCACAACCAATATCAATAATTGCTGATTGGTATCTTTGCCAAACTTGAGTAGTTGTTTCACCTGTATTATAATGGATTTCTGTTGAATAATTACCAAATACCCAAAGCTGGTTATTACAATCTTTTAGACCAACAATATTATCAGGCATTCCTTCTTTAGATGCGAAATCAAGAGGATCCCAAGTTAATCCATTATTTGGCTTTGACCAATTATAGTAAATTGAATTAGGACGGTTTACAAGGAAGTATGTGTCTATACAGGTAACATGCGTAGCACCATTCTGAAAAGTCTCTGAATCAATTTGAGAGAATGTATTTGAAGCAAGGTCAAGAATATATCCGTATTGACCATCAACAAGAATAAGCTGATATGTGTTATCGGCCATTTGAACTGTTCCAGAATAAGTGGTTATGGTTCCACGTTCAATCTTTTGGCCAGTTGCTAATATTTCAATAAGTTTATTACCATTTACGGAAAACAATCTATTTGAAGATGTTCTGTATAATCCACGACATCCAGCTGTATTTGTCTTAGATGAAAATATACGACAACCTGGAACAGAAACATATGAGAATTTTGTTTTAGCTCCGGCAGCAATATTCTGTTCATAATAGAAATTCTCACATTCTTCGATACCAATTGTTTTATATGGAGACGAATATGGATCTGCTCCTAAATCAATAGGTTGCTGCTTAAACATTAATATCCTCCGGTGCGATAATCAAAACCATATGGAGAACAAAGATCATTTTCAAGTCTCTCAAGTCTACGCATACGATATACTTGTTTAATATGTTTCATGTCTGAAGACGCACGAATAATTAAATCTTGTCCTGGAGTTACACCGAAATATGGAGCAATGCGAAGTGTAAGATTTGAAACAATTCCACCAACAAACTCATCAGGAATAGGAAGATAATCGTTAATTGTGGTTGAATCGGTAATAAGATAATCATTTCCAATTACTCTGATTGTTCCGGCTGTTGATGCTGGATAGAAATAAATTGTAACATAAGGAATACCATAATCAATAAACGCGGCTTCTGGAATTCCTGTAATGTTTAATATACGCTGTTCTCTATATTCATCATATGTTTTAAGAGCGAGATTGTAATGAATATCACCTTGTGAGAAAATAACTTTTGTGATATCTGCTGGTCGCTTGTCATAATCACCGGAAATTGGAAGAAGTGGATTTGAAGTATCTGTGCCTAATGTAATACTTGACTTGGCTGGAATAACACATTCAAATTTCTTGTAATTGATATATCTAATTGCTAATTCATCTAAAAGATAACGGAGATTGTCAAGGCAAATCTGAGTTGAATTTGGATCGGGATTTTCACCATAACCAAATACGTTTATTGCTGCAAGTGACGAATTTATTATTTTACGAATTTGAATCATTATATATCTCGCTGGTTATCAAATATATTTATTCGAAATAAAAAGGCACCACACCCGAAGATGTAGTGCCAAATATTTACACTATTTTACTGATTATCCTCGGATTCTATCAACCTCTAATTCTCACGCACCAATCTGGATTCAATACCTTGGCTCCGGCAAAAGAGTCAAGACGGTTGATGAATTCACCAGAAGTTGAAGCGAAGTCAGAAACGTAACGGATGGAAAGACCAGTATCCATATCCTTCTCAGCAGAAGCCTTGTCGGTACCTTCTGGAACTTTTAGTTCTGGAGAAGCACCACCAACAGCGGTCTTATGGAATACGATACCTTCAGCGCCTTCGGTTCCGGAAGTTGAGTAAGCAATCAACTTTGAAGAAGTGCTGGTCAACTGAACGTTCTGGAAAGCACCATCAGCAACAAGAGCTGGAGCAAAAACAACAGCCTGAGCTGTAGCGGTAGCGGAAGCAACAGCGGTAGTTACAACGAACTGCTTAAGAGTAGGAAGTTTCTGCTTGGTTAGAGGATTAACAGCATAAGCACCGGAAAGAGTGAAAACGTCACCAATGTTAAGAGTTGCGCCTGCGGTGAAACCATTAACAGAGATTGTGGAAGTTTCGGCCCAATCGGATCCGGAAGTTAGGGTGACAGTTGTTGAAGCAACTCCAGTCCAAGTTCCGTCTGTGTGAGTAGGAGCGGACTGAGAGACTGCCCATTCAACACCTGCGAATTCACCAATCCGACCAGTTTCGTACATCTTCGAAATTGCTTTTGAAGAATTGAAAAGAGTTGCCTGATAGTTTGCCAATTTGCGATTTAGATTAGGAGTTAGAATACCGTAAATCTGACCATCTTCTGGGCAAGCATTGTTTTGAAGCAATTCTTTAGCAGCAAGAATAGTATCAGAAGAAAGGTTGTTGCTATACTGGCCAACAGTATTAGCGGTTCCGTTGACAATTACGCCATAAACGTAAGCATCAAATTCAGAAACCATGTAAGACATACCAGTCTTCATGTAACGATTGTAGAAATCTTCAACCGATAGGGAGAAGTCTGCATCGCTCATGGTTAGATCTTGTCCAAAAACCTGATCGACAGTTAGGATTACAACGCGATCAACAGCGGCAGCGGCATTATAAGCCATTGAATTACGACGAACTGAGTTAGCAAATGGTAGACGAATTGAAACGCGATCACCAATCTTAGCGGCGGCGCGACCAATTTCATTACCCCACTTCCAATCAATCTTGGAAGCAACAATAAGGGAGTTTTCATACTGCATCAAAGCTTCTTTAGTGAGCTTGTCAGTATTCTTTAGAGCTGAGTTTTTACCTGCGATAGCCATTTTATAGATTCCTTACGCATATAGCGCATTATTATTCAAACTACGAACGAAGCATTTATGTTTTAATATATTTACTTCCTCGCAGATGGTAATAGCTTCAATAACATCCGAGGAATCAAAAACAGCTTTTTACGATGTCTGTCATCTGTAATATATTTATTATAACAAAAAAGGGGATTATTAGTCCCCTTATTTACTCAAGTATATCCTAATGATCTCAAACGTTTATATTCTGCCATACTTACATTAGCTGGAATTGTTTTATTTGAATTAGAAACATTTCCACTTGGAGTATTTGGCACTCTTACTTTAACTGGATCTGGTTTTGCTTGAATAGATTGTTTACCTGCTCTCTTAATATCTGCTTTTAATTCACCAAGAAGAGCTAATGATTCATAAACTGGACCATGCATTAACTGATTTAGAATTTCCGGAGTTGATGCAATTTCAGCAATCAATTCTGCGGAATATTCATCTGTTACAAGTTTGGTTCTAATTAGCGGATCAATATTTGCGGCGTGATGGTTAACATAATCAACCATTTCACGAATGTCTGGAATTGAACTTTCGGCGGCAGTAATCTTTGAAGTAAAATCTGTAGCCAGTTTATTATTATATGTTTCAATTTCTTGAGCGCGGCGTCTTTCTTCAAATTGCGTTGATACTTTAGATTCCATTACAGCAGCAAGAGATTCAACCATTTCTTCTGGAGACATCCTATCAAGATTTGCTTTAATATCATCAACAGATCCATAACGCTTAATATTTTCCTGCTTCTCAAGAAACTTTCTTATTTCTGCTTCTTTTGCTTGTAGTTGCTCTTCAAACGCTCTTGCTCTTTCTTCAGCTTCAGCTTTCTTTGCAGTAACTTCCTTAAAGCGAGAATATGGGATGGATTCCGGAATCTTGCGTTCTTTATAAGGTTTTACAACTTCCTGTTCTTGTGATTCAACCTGAGATTCTGTAGTTTCTTCAACAACAGTTTCAACAGGTTGTTCAATAATAGGTTCAACATTTTCAAGTACTTCTTCTGACATTTGGTTTCCTTTTTATTACCCGCTGGTTAGTGGCGGTGTATACTTATATTTACATCAGATGTAAAAAGTATTTTGAGATTGCGATGCCTTCAGTTGCTCAAGCTGCAATTCAAGTTGTTTTATCATAATATTTGCTTCTGTTTGTTCTGAAGAAACATCAGCTTTGATATTTTCTTGCTCAATCTTAGTTTGCGAATCAAGCATTGCTTTCTGCATATCAAGTTCATTCTTTTCTTTTGATTTCTGTGCGTCAAGAGATAGTTTATTATATTCAAGTTGTTCTTTTGATTTAAGAGCTTCTTGTAGCTGTTGATTCTCTGCTTGCTTTTGATTAAGAATGGTTGTCATTTGTTCAATCTGAGCCATTGCTTTTTGCATTTGCTGCTGCATAACCATGATTTGAGCTTGTTTGTTATTTCCTTGTGCAGTTGCCTGAAGAACTTGAGGAGGCATCATTGCTTTAAGCCTATCAGAGATTTCACTAGATTCATTTATATCAAGGGCTGCTACAAGTAGGTCACCAGCAACAGGCATCATCTGTGGATAAATGCGAGCAAGTTCTAATAGTTTTTCAAATGATTCTGTTTTCTGGTCTGCGTAAGATGCTCCTGTTGAGATAATAACATCATATTCTCCAGACAAATCAAATCCTTCTACTTCTCCGGTTTCTGGATTCTGCATTTGAGTCATTACAGGAACTTGTTTTGGACTATTATCATTCCCAAGAATCTGCATAATGTGTGGATAATTGTAAAGAGACGGAATCAAATCAACAATAATACGACCAATATGTTTGATTGTTGTATTAAGGTGATCTTGCCAAACAACAGTTGCAATATTTCCTTGAGACATTTGTAATTGAATTGCTTTTCCTGATTGTGAAGCAGGAATATCAAGAAGAGGATCGCGAATACCAACAGCAGATCGCATATCTTGTTCAAGAGTATTTGATGCTTCAATTAAACCAGCTGGAGGATTTGGAGGATCTATTCTCTGTGGTTTTTCTTTTCCGGATTTGTAAAGAAGAAATGGATAATGTGCTCTATTAGCAGTTTCCCATTGTTTTTCATATTCTCCAAGAGCTTCATCGGCAACAAGAAATGGTGATTTAGCTGTATTAGCAATCAAATCTATTTTTTCAGATTTGATGTAGTTGTATTCTTCTTGATAAGTCTTAATATCCCGGATAAGTGACTTAAAGTGTCTCTCACCATTTACAGAAACTTCTATACCTGTGATAAATGCGAATGGGATATGTTTTCCTGAGTATTCATTCTGACCAAATTCATTAAATGACGAATCAAGTATTTCATTTCCGGAAATTATATACCAAGCAACTGAACCATCTTCTTGTTTTTCCCAATATTCTGCAATCTGAATTGATTCTGAACAATACCATTCTCCACGATTTGCTGTTACATCTACTTGTTCTGCGTTTGGATATACTTTTGTAAACTGTTTAATTGGCATTGATTTAACATAAAATAACCAATTAGCATCTGACAAATCTGATTCTTGTGCTTCTGGATCTGGATAAACATTTGTTGGATCTTTAATATGACGAATTACAATCTCACCACGAGAATCAATATCAACTTTAAGAACACCAATTCCACCAGCAACAGCATCTTGAAGTGCTGCGTTGTATTTTGTTTCAGCATTTGATTTAGATTGAATATTCTTTATTAGTCCATCAATAATCTTAGTTACTTCTTTATTTCCCATTCCATTAGAAATTGTTTTGATTGATGGAGTATTCTTAATAGATTGATTTACAACATAATTAACGAATACTGAGCATTTGTTATAAACTTTTGATACTCTATTTTCAATCCTACGCTTTCGCTCTTTCTCAGAATCCCATTGACGACCCAGAAGAGAAAATTCTACATCGTCTCGGAATGTTGTATGAATAGTTTGGAACGCATCTCTGGATGTTTCGTATTTTTCCATAATCTCATTAAAGAAGTCGTCCATTTGTTATAGTTCCTTATATATCATATTTATTTTAATCAGAATGCGCCACCATATGAGCGATATTTGTTATAATCTATTGTTATTTTTGTTGGCACTTTATACACACAAACATATCGCAATGCGTCTGCCATGTGACTGTATTTGTTGTGAATTGGATCTTCGTACAAATCAGTCTTTGGATTATGCTTACGCTCATAGTTCATTATTGCTTGAAGAACTGGTTCATTCTTTGACTTATCAATCCAAAGATATGGGAATTTAGAACGAACATCTTGAATACCATCTTCAATACCTGTTCTTGGTAATACTGTAATCTTTTTGTAGAAGGTTTTTAGTTTCTCTTCCATAGTATTACCAGTTTGAAGAGAACGCTGTCCTGCGTCATGTGGAAGAATAATGTGAACATCTTCATATCCACGGTTTTTAATTTCTTGAACATACCAATCTATTGCTACACCACTATTTTCAAATGATTCTAAGATATGATATTCTTTACCACATATTTGAAATACAATAACAGACGTATTATCACCGATACCCAAGTCAAATGCAGCATATGTATCATGTCCAATTTGATAACGAACGGTTGTAATACGATTTTCGTTGAATAGCTGGGAATATTCTTTCTTATAAACCATGGCTTCGGTTATTGCGTACGTTCCCCAAATACCATTAATAAGAGCTTCTCTATCTGCTTCATTTAATAACATAAGTTTCTCCATGTATTCTTCACCAATATATGGGTTATCTGTTAATTTAGATTGAATATATCTAACAGAAGTTTTTGAAGTTTTTCCATTTGGCATAACATTTTCAATAACGAACTTTGTTGATGAACCATCTGTTGGAATTTTGAAAAACTTTTGTAACCACCCAAACCTTGATGGGTTACATGATGCGCGAAAATAACATTTAAGATTATGCGGAGAACGAAGACGAGATAAACAAAATCTCATTACTTCGTCTGTTTCATATAATCCAAGCTCATCTACAAAAATTCCCGAAAATTCTTTACCGATTAGTTTTGCTTCTGCTTGTGTAATGTTTTCAAAATAGTCTAATCTAATCTGCGCACCTGATGAAAATTTCCAACAAAGCTCAGAATGATTGAATACAGCACCTTTATCAATTAACGGATATATTTGTTTAGATTTGTCAATAAGATCAGTTAAGTGATTATACTGTCTACGAACCAAAAGGGCTCTATAATGATTCAAGGAAATACGTGGGCCATTCTTTTCGTTCAATCCAAGAGCATCAAGAAGTAATGCCCAAGATTTTCCTCCACCGACCGATCCACCAAAAAGCACAATATCTTCAGAAGCCCGAAGAAATTCAGCTTGTTTTGGTGTTGGTTTAACAATCATTATTCCTCATCTTTAGCCGGTATAATAACTTGAGCAAGATTTCCTGTTACTTCTACTTTCTGTTCTTGGGCAATAT
>WBZP01004101.1_pt1 | contig 15402 bp, 17 predicted proteins | sample 5204301 | NCBI WGS metagenome assembly WBZP01 (sample SAMN12412401, study PRJNA552823) | activated sludge metagenome | isolation source: activated sludge from nitrification reactor of wastewater treatment plant... | place: USA: Pennsylvania | collected 2017
GGCCCCTAACCGGACCGTGCCCCCACCAGGGCTCGAACCTGGGACCTGCGGATTCATGGTTGACCCGATTTGTTGTCTCGCAACAATGCTCGGAAAGTACCGCTACTCAGGCACTTCGACCTCTGTTGCATTCCGCCGGTTCGTGCCCATTCCCGACGATTCTCGGACAATAACGATGAATAAACGATGTGCGTTGGGCGGTCCGGCGCAGGATGCCACTCTGGCCAAGAAAGGGGGGCCGTCGTGGTGACACCTTGCCCGTTGAGTGACACTCGGGTTTGACGCCGGACCGCCTGGTCTACGCGAGCACGCTCTTGGTGATCAGTTCGTAGTGGTGGAGCCGGCCGCGGAGCGTGTGGCGTTCGATGGTGCCGTCGACCAGTAGGCCGCTGTTGTAGCCGAACGGGTCGTCGGGGTCGAGTGGGAAGGCTCCCCAGCCCAGTCGCAGGTTGTCCCCGATCCGCGGCGGGATGTCCATGTTGGGCGCCAGGATCATCCGGTAGCGGCTGGTGACGACGTGGGCGACGACGTCCACGACCGCATCGGTGTCCAGCGGGAACACCTCGGCGGGAACTGTCTGGATGGTGTGGTCGTAGAGCGGCTCACCGAACTCGCTGTATTGCGGCGGGTCGTAGGGCACCTGCAGGACGACCGTCACGCTGTCGTGGTAGATCACAGCGCGGTCCTTCGGTAGCGGTTGAGCACGAACGTCTCGGCCAGGCTGAACCCTTGGAAGCCGGCGCGGATCTCGACCGACCCGACCCGGGTGGGTAGCTGCTCGGGGTTGGCCACCATGCGGGCCGAGGCGGTGGTGATGACCGCGGCCAGGTCGTCGTTGGGTATGGCGCCGTCGAATCCGCGGCCTCGGGTGTAGGCGCGCACCATGGCGGTGATGACGGGCACCACCTCCCCGGCCAGGGCGACCAACGTGGGGTCGGTGCCCTGGCCGAGGAACGCGGCGACGTCGGCGCCGGAAACGGCCACCGAGTTACGCCTCGGTCAGCAGGGTGACGGCCTTGGCCTGCAGCAGTGCGGTGTCGTAGCGGGTGACCACGCGGATACCGACGCTGTCGTAATCGCCCCACGTCTGGTCCAAGATCTTCACTGTGGCGTCCACGTCGCGGGCCACCACCACCTTGGAGAAGTCGACCAGCGCCACCCGCGCCTTGGTGGAGGCGTTGGGGATGTTGTCGGTGATGATGACCGGCAGCCCGAACAGTCGGAACGCGGTGCCGTTCTGGATGCCGGTGGGGTCGAACAGGTACTGGCGGAAGTCCTGATCGGAGGTCTCGCCGGGGTTGGCGATCTTGAGCTTGCGCAGCTTGGCGAAGCTCGCCGAGGTCATGACCCAGTGCGACGGGCTGACCTTGTTGGCCTGGGCGGTGGCGATGCCGTCGATGAGGCTGTCGGCGTCGGTGAGATCCAGTGTGCCGGTGGCGATGCCGGTGGCCCGCAGGATGCCTTTGATGGTGTTGCTCGATCCGGTGCCGTCCCACAGGGCGGCGTCGAGGGCGTTGCCGACGTCGGTGATCAAACGCTGTTGGAGCACCGCGTCGAGGCCGACGACGGATTGGCGGATCAGCTCGTTGGAGACCCGCACCAGAACCTTGAGGCTCTTGAGCGTCGAGGGCAGCAGGGTGACTTCGTCGAACGCGACGTCGCCGTCGGTGATCTGGGCGCCTTCGCCGACGAACCCGGCAGTGACTCCGTTGACGATGCGAGGTACCCGCACGCTGTCGTGGCTGTCGATGATGACCGGCCCGGAGGACAGGAAGGTGGAGGCTTGTTCCAGCGGCTGCACGAGCAGCGAGGCGACCTGCGATTGCAGGAGCGTGGTATTGGCGGAGGTGACTTCGATGGCCACGATGGACGTCCTAACGTGTTGTGTCGGTGGATGGTTCGACACGTCGCCAGGACGTCAATCGGGGGTGCGGGCGCCAGGCCCTACAGGGTTGTAGTGTAGCGCGCTCAGGTCGCGTCCTTGAGGATCTGCAGCAGGCTCACCGGTTGCGGTGCGCCGCCGCGGTGGCCTTGGCCGATGTCCCCGGCGGGTTTGCGGGTCGCCAGATGGGGTTTGCGGCCGAGCAGTTCGTCGATCGCGGCCACCAGTTTGTCGGGGTCGTCGAGGTGGGACTCATCGAACTCCAGATCGGTCGGGTCGGCCAATCTGCCGGTGGCCTTGACCAATTCAAGGTGCAGCCGCTTGGCCAGTTCATCGGCCTGTCCGGCGCGTTGGCGGTACTTGCCGTTCTCGCGACGCAGTTCCTCGACGACCTCGCGGGGGAAGGTATCGGCATCGTCGGCCTTTTCCGCGGCGCCGGGAAGAACCTCCGGGGTCGCATCCGGGTTGTCACTCTCGGGGGTGTCGGGCTGGTCAACGTCCTCGGCGCCGGGGCTGGTGTCCGCCGGCTGGATATCAGTATCGGTGACGTCACTCATGATTGCTTCTCCTGTGTCTTGAGTAGGGCTACTGCATCTGCGAGTTGGTTGGCCAGGTCCAGTGCTTCGGCGGCGTCCAGGCCGAACATCAGTCCGCCGGCGCGCAGCCGGATCGGCCGGACGGTGCCCGGTGACACCTTGACGTCGGGTTGGACGTCGCGTCCGCTAAGCCGCATCGGAATCACCCTGCGGGGCTGTGGTTCCCGCGGCCTGCACCTTGGCGATCTCGTCGTCGGAGTAGCCGAGCTTGCCCAGTGCGTAGACCTGTGGCAGCAGACCGGCTTGGTAGAGCTTGACCACGGCATCGGCTTCCTGGGCCACGGATCTCGTTGCGGCATCGGCCCAGTGCACGCGGATGTCGTCGATCAGGTTGGGGTCGCGGCCATCGCGGGCAGCCACCATCAGCTTGGCGACTTGTTCCCATGATCTCCCGAACGTGGCTTGGCGTGCCTCAGCGCGGGCCGTCAGGGACGCCTCAGCGGCTCGCAGCGCGTCGGCTGATGCCGGGTTGTCGGTGAACACGCCGACGTAGTGCGCGGGAAGTGTTGAGACGGCCATGATCTGGCCGAGGATGACCCGCACGCTGGCCTCGTACCCAGCCAGGTCGGCGGCGTCGAGTTGGCCGAACTTGGCTTCGTGGTTCTCCGAGATCATCGCCCGGTGGCCCTCGGGGATCGGATTCACTTCGGTCATCACCGGCTGGTCGTCGTCGTCGAGTACGGGGTTGCCGTCGTCGTCGAGCACCGGTTCTTCGGCCAGTTCGATACCGGTCGCCCACCGTCTCGGGCGGCCGACGTACTCGCTGGTGACCATCATGTCGGCCAGGGACTTGTTCAAAGCATCTGTGAGGCAACGGAGATCTTCGATCTCAGAGGTGCCGTAGTCGAAGCTGGCGCCGTAGTAGGAGTCGATGATCCGGTCGGTGTTGCGCAGGTTGACCACCGGCACCACACCGAGGGGGTTGGCGATCTCGTCGACCACCGTGAAGCCCGCCGGGGTGATCGCGCCGGCCTGCTCGGCGTGCAACTTCACGATCCGGTCGGGTTGGTAGAGCACCGCGTCGGTGGTGTTGCGTTCCTTGTCCTCCCACCGTTTGATCGCCGCGACGATCTCCCGGGTGCCGGGATCGGTCAGCACCGCCACCTGTTTCGCGGACTCCACCGTGACGTTGGGTCGGCCGTATCGGTCCGTCCAGACGATCACGTAGGAGTCACCGAGCAGCAGCGCTTCCCGGTGCGCGACACCAGCGAGCTGGTCGAGGTTGCAGCGGATCCAATCCGGCCAGATGGTCGGGTCGGAGAAGCCGGTAATCCGCAGCCGCTCGGCCAGCGCGGTCACGGCCAGGCGCGGGATGTTGCTTGCCATCACCCCGAACCGGTTGCCGAGCGCGGCCTTGGCCTCGGGCGCCAGGAACGCCAGCGGTTGGCGGCCGGTGTAGTAGCGGTCCAACTCGGCGTAGCGGGCCAGCGGCTCGTTGAGCCGGCGGATCAGCAGTGTCAGAAGGTCGTTCATGATGCGAAGCTCCTTGCTCTCTTTCGGGATTTGGTTGCGCGCCAGGTGGCGCGACTGTGTGCCATGACCAAACAAGCGGCCAGGTCGATCTTCGGGGCGCTGCGGGACCGTGACGCCTTGTCCAACCGCATTCCTCGGGCGTCCTCCCGGATCACCGCAGCGGCCACGTGGGCGGCCAGGGTGGCGCTACCGGAGTGGGTCATCCGGCCGTTCACCGCGGCGCTGTAGAGATCCCCGGTGGCGGTGGTCAGTCGGGCCGGTGAGTGCGGGAACTCCACGACCGGCAGGCGTTCGGATTCGAGCACCTGCAAGGTGCGGGTCCAGCGGAACGGGTCGGCGATGATCTCGGCGACCTGCCAGCGTCGGCACGCCGCCCGGATCTCGTCCTCCACGTCGGCGACGGGTACCCGGTAGTCCTCATCACCGGCCCGGCGCTCCCAGACCCGGATGACATCGAAGTGCGGTGTGGGTGAGACGGTTCCGGCCAGCAGCGCGGTGGTGTCATCGGAGAACGAGCCATCGAGGGCCACGACGACCTCCCGGCCCGCGGGGATGCCGACCCCGGTGGACAGCCCATCCCACACACCGGCCGGCAGGAACGCGCCATCGGTGTCGGAGGCCAGTTGGCACAGCCGTGCCCGGCGGAACGTCGCCTCTCGAGTTTTCGGCGGCAACAGGGCGTGCAGGGCGTCCCGGTGCAGGAAGTCATCCAGCGCCGGGTTGGCCAGCTCCCAGCAGTGCTCACAGTCGGCCGGGTGGTCCTCGAACCCGGCCGCGGAGAACTCGCGCCACACCAGACTGGTGTCCTCGGGATGCTCGGCGGCGTACCGACGCAGATCGAGCAAGACCTGATCGGAGATCCGCGGGCCTGGTGTTCCGATGCACACCAGCGTCGAGCGTTCCCGCTTGCCCTGGGCCAGGCTCAGCACCTCGTAGCTGTCCCGGTTGGCCACGCCGGCCTCATCGAGGATGGCCAGGGTGTAGTCCAAACCCTCCAGCCGCTTCGGTTCGGCCGGCAGGATGTGGAACTGCGCATCGCGATCAGGGATGACCAGCCGTTCCTTGAACACTTGGCACCGTGCGGAAAGGTCGGGGTCTAACTCGGTCATACGCCGGGCGATCCCGCCGACGATCCCGGCCTGGCGCTCGTCGACCGCCACCACGCATACCGTGGCACCCTCACCACCCTCGAACAGTTCGTACACTCCCCACGCCGCCATCAGCGAGGACTTGCCCGATCCGCGCGGCAACATCCATCCGGCGGTGCGCGGCTGGGGGTCGGTGTCGAGAACCGATCCGACGAGGTCGCGCTGCCAGTCGCGCAACCGCAGCGGAGTCAGAGCACCGCTACCCTTGGGCACCTTCACGAACCGCTCGCAGAACTTGGCAAACCGAGCCGAGCCCACCGACCGTGGCCGCCACGGCAATAGGCTGTCATCGACTGCGGCCTTGGGTCCGGCCTTCATGCTGCACCGCCGACGTGAAAGTCGTTGCTTTGCAACGCTTTTCGCGCACCGAATGTTGTTGCAGCACATGGGGTTTGGTGTGTAACGCTCTCCGCGGCTGGGGCGTCTTGGCTCAGCTTTGCGCGGGGGCCATCCCCCACCGATCGGCGTTGTGGCACAACGCTTTTCGTGTGGCGAAATCCGTTGTGCTGCAACACTTCCGGTCGGGCTGGACCGCGCTCCCGATTGCACGGTCCGCACACTACGTCCACGTCGCGCAGCCGGATGCGCTTGCCCGCGGCGTGGCGTGCCCAAGCCTCTGGGCTGTGGTCGGCCTGCAAGTCCTCGGTCGACCCGCAGTCGCTGCACCACGGCTGCACCTTCCGAGCCCGACGCGACAGTCGATCCCAAGCCGCGTCGTACCCACGGTGCGCCGAGCACCGGGTCGAGGCACTCGGCGCACCACAGTCCAGGCAGGGCTTATGCGTCACCGTCGCGGACCTCCTCGTTGGCCAGCGCGGTGATGTGGTCCTGGATCCAGCGGATACCGGCAGCCGAAGTCAACTCAGGCAGGGTCTCCTCGAACAACTCCATGAGCCGGATGAACACCTCGGTGACACGGCCATCTGCGACCGCCAACGTCATCTCCTCGTAGATCCCGGGGAAGTTCTTCTGGCCGTAGTGGTTCCAGATGGTGGCGGCGCGGCGGATGTCGGCTTCGGGTGGCTCACTGGCCTCGTAGCCGGCCAGGCCCTGGACATAGTCGGCCAACAGCTTGATCCCGTCCGGGGTGCGCAAGGTGGAGATGAAGCCCTCGTGCAGGTGCAGCGTCGCGAAGACGAGATGGGCGGCGCGACCGGCAGCGTTGGTCTCGTCGACGATGGCGACCAGGCCGGCGTCATTGCCTTGGCGGTGGTGCAGGGTCAGCACGGCGGCGCGTCGGTAGTCGCCCGCGTCGGTCGGGGTGGCTTCGTTGGTCACTGTCTTCTCCTTCGAGGTGGTCCAGATATCGGGGTCGGGGAAGATCACGCGCCGGTTCATGACGCGGACTCTTGTTTGCTGAGGCATCCGAGGTGCGCGTCACCCTGGCCGGCCATTACGGGCTTGCTGCAGATGTAGCAGCGGGGCACCTCTTTGCCTCTGACGCGGATCGTCCGCCGGCCTTTGAGTTCCTGGCGACGAGCGACCAGTGGGGTTGGTGCTGCGGGTTGTGCACCGGGTCCGGGGGCGTCGGAATCAGACCGGTGCATCTGGTTAGGCCGGTGCATCTGGTGCATGTCCGGGTGGGCTTCTGCACCGGTTGCACCGGTTTCGCCGGATGCACCGGTTTCCACCCGACCTATCCCGAGCCGGTGCCAAACGCCGGTGAACTGCGATTTCATGTATCCGCGCGGTCCTCGGCCGCCGGGGCGCTGGGATGTGACCTTGGATGATTGCGTGACCATGCGGCCAAATCTCTGCTCAGTCAGCGCCTTGCCGTAACCGGAGTTCTCACCCCAGTAGTCCGGGTTGTGGAACACCAGCCTGGAGACCAGATCCTTGGTCGGCACCAAGTCGTCGGTATCGGGCCAGATTTCGTGCAGATCGCCCATGAGGACCATGCCGGGAGGTAGCGCGCGCAGGCCGGCGTCGCGCTCGTGATCGTCCTCGGATAGGCCACGTCGAATTAGCTGGTCGGCAATTGTTGGCCAGTGTCCCCCGGCGGCAACAGCGACCCGTTTGAGTGGCCGCCACTTCTCCTTTGCCCGCCCGACACACCCGGCGGGAAGATCTACGTCTTGCCCAATGTCGCCGCGGTGGGCGTCGGAGAACACGCAGATCCGATCTCTTAGCTCAGCGGCATGGCTCTCGATGTGCTCCCAATCGGAGTCTTCGATGGTGCCGTCGAGGTCGGGCATCAGCAGAATGCGGATCGAGCGGGATTTGGTGTCGTCGGGTAGGTGCGGGCTGTTGCCGGCCATCGCTACCGGGGCGAACGTGGGCATTTCGCTGACTTCCCAATTGCCACCCTTGGCGGGCACCAGGACCGGGCGGGTTGCGCCGCGCTTGTACCCGGAGTTGATGATGCCGATCAGATCCTCCACACCGGGTTTCTTCGGGTTGAGGGAGCGGTCGACTTCGTCTATCAGCAGGGTGCGTACACCGTTCTGGAGTACGCGAACGAGCAGCGCGGGTGACGAGATAGACGCGGCCTGCACGGGCCGGAAGCACAAGTGCGCCAGGTGTTCGAGCACCGTGGTCTTGCCGCTACCCGGCATCGTGGAGTCGATCAACAACCGGGCCGTGGTGTACAACTCCTCGGCCAGATGCGTGCTGATCGTCCACAGCACCAGCAGCCGGTAGTCCTCGGGGTCGGGCATGGCGATGAACCTGGAGAACCACCTCTCCAAGTCGTCCAACAACGTCTCGTCACTCATGCGGACCTCTTCCGGGGGATATAGGCCCTGCCACGGCCCCGGCCAACGCGCGTCCAGTCCGCCGACGCTGCAACCGCCCGTGAAGCGTCGGCCATCGCAGCCTGGGCAGTCTCCACCCGGAGCACGTGATGCTCTCCGGCGACGGCCAAGGCCAGGAGCTTGTTCGGATCGGCGTCGGGAAGCGCGCACCACGCCGGCGTTCCCGCCGATGGCAGAGCGTTGGCGTGGGCGACCATCGCCGCGATGAACTCGTGAACCGACCACCACGAAACCTGTTGTGACGTGAGAGAACTCGCCCCATATTCGGGGCGAGCCTCCGCGTTCTGCATCTCCTGCACGATCACCAGACCCGGCTCGTATCGACGTCCGGCGGCGACAACCGGTCCATCTCGTTAGCGGCTTCGAGCAATGCCGCCGCTAGTCGGCGCGCTTCTACCGCGTTGAGTTCGACCGTGTCCGTATACAGCTGGATCGACCGAGTGAAGCTCCCGTCGGTGGATTGGCGCCCGCTGATATCGAGCGCGATCTCGTCGACCCCGGTCTCGAACTCCCGCCACCCCAGTGAGCGCGAATAGTTGAAATCGCGGTCACGCTCCCAGCCGTCTCCGGAGGCCAGTGTGGCGCCTTCAGGGACGGCCACGTGGGCGTGGTCGGCGTCGATGCGGTTTCCGTTGACGTACTCGATCGTGTATGCGAGCAAATCCCGTCGGGCCTGCGGGCCGTCCAGCCCCAGCTCGCGGTAGTGCGCCTCGGTGCTCTCGATCTGCGCGCGCTGATGATCCGTCAGCTCCCCAGCGAGGTCGCGCCACGCGGTGGAACTGTCGAGCCGGACGATCGTGTGGGGAGACGTTTGTGCCGGCGGCGTGTAGGACTTGCAGAAGTTGCACGCGTCACCCTCGGTGGGAACGGTGCAGTGCCGGCAATCGTTTACAGTGGTCATCGAACTTCCTCTCTCAAATGGGTGTTCTGACGGCCTCGGTGTTCCAGCACCGGGGTCGTCGTCTTTTCCGGGCCGGAGATCCGGTGTCCGGTCAGCTTGGGGATCCAAGCCGAGGTCTTCAGGGTGCGGGTAGTCGCGCATCAGGCGGCATCCCCACCGCTGAACTGTGCTTCCTCCCAAGCAATTACGTCGCTCAGCCGGTACCTGCAGTGCCGGCCGAACTTGGCGTACTTAGGCCCCTTGGATTGGCAGGCCCATTGCGCGAGCGTCTTCTCTGGCACCCGGAGTCGCTCGCCGACTTCCGGGCGCGTCAGCCAGTAGTCCTCCGATGAGGGCATCAGAGCCATCGCATCTCCATTCTGTGATTCCATCGAATCAACCCTTGATTTGACTGATTCTCGACAAGTCTATGCACGTTCTTCGGAATCCCGCAAGAACCGGGGTATTCTCATCGGCATGTCGGATTCGTGGCCAGATGAGATCACCGCTCGAATCGCAGGGGCCATCAAGAAGCTCAGGGGCGATCGCTCTGGCCAGTGGCTCTCAGATCGAACTGCCGATCTCGGGCACCGCGTTTCACGTTCGACGATCTCGGAGATTGAGACCGGCCGTCGGAAGTCGATCACCGTCGCAGACCTGATCATCCTGGCCGCCGCGCTCGACACCGTGCCTGTCGCCCTGGTCTACCCCGGGCCATACGACGAAGATGTGAGAGCACTACCGGCGGTAGAGGTGCCACAGATCTGGGCAGTGCGATGGTTCTCGGGCGAACTGAGGGATCTGTCAGAAGTTCCGTTCGACGAGAAGGGGCACCTTGTCCAGATCCCCCACCCCGCGGCATACGGCGCCAACGTCCAACGGCTGCAGTACGCTCGCGCAGCCGCGGAGGCGTACGACAAGAAGACGGCCCTTTGGCGTGAACGTAACCGGCTCCGCAAGGCCAGGGATACGGGAACGGCCATCGTTTCCGATGAAGAGTTGGCCGATCTAGCGGAAGCTATGGCTGATATTCAGCAGCGGATCGACTACTACCGCCAAGATCCCGAGCAACGCGCGCGGGACGCGGTCGAGCGTTTTGAACGTGCAATCGGCTTTACCAGCGCGGAGCCAGACCCCCATGGCGGGTAGACCTCCGCTGCGGATCGGGCAGCACGGGAAGATCACCCGCACGTCATTGGGCGGTGGAATGTGGTTGGCGCGCTGTCGTTTTCGGGACGCTGACGGGGTGACCCGGATCGTCGAACGCAAGGGTTCGTCGGGTGAGGATGACAAGAACGGTCGGGCCGCCGAGGACGCGCTGATCGCGTCACTGGCTGATCGTCGACCGCCGGGTGTGTCCGGTGAGATCACGCTCGACACCCGGATCTGCGACCTGGTCGATCAGCACATCGAACTGCTAGCTGAGAACGGGAAGGCGCCGGCGACGCTGACCACGTACCGCTCGGCCGCACGGAAGTTGCGGAAGTTCAGTGAGGCGCTGAGGGTCGGGGAGGCGACGCCGGGCCGGTTGAACGCGGTCATCCGGTCGATGCGCCAGGCGCACGGCGCGAACATGGCTCGCCACGGCCGGACTCTGTTGCGGGGAGCGTTGCAGATCGCGGTCCTCGACGACGTCCTCGCACAGAATCCGGTCGCGCAGGTATCCCGGATCGAGTCGGATCAGGCACCGAAGGGCGCCCCGGCGCTCGACGCGGGCCAGCTCCGGGATCTGCTGGGCAAGCTGCGGGCCTCAGAGCCCTGTCAGCGCGCCGATCTCGTCGACCCGATCATCTTGCTGATGGCCACCGGTTTGCGGCGCTCGGAGCTGCTGGCGCTGCGGTGGGAGGACTTCAACGATGTCACCGGCGTGTTGAAGATCCGCGGCAAGATCGTCCGCATCGAGGGCGACGGATTGAAGCGGCTCGACGCCGGCAAGACCAAGTCCTCCGAACGGACCGTGCCGCTGCCCGACTTCGCGGTGACCGCATTGGTCGAGCGGCGGGGCCGGGACTTCTGGGGTGAACAGCGCATGATCTTCCCGTCCGGGGCGGCGACGTGGCGCGACCCTGACAACTTCAACAAACAATGGAGGCGGGTCCGCGAGGGCCTGGGGGTGCCCGACGTGTCGAGCCATTCGTTCAGGAAGTCGGTGGCCACGTTGATCGACGACGCCGGCCTGTCCGCTCGGATCGGCGCCGACCAACTCGGGCACTCCAAGGTGTCCATGACGCAGGACCGCTACATGCGCCGCGGGAAGATCCACACCGAGGTAGCGGACCTGCTGGACACCGCCATAAACGGTGAATAAACGATGAGCCGAGGCCCAAATCTGTGCCCCCACCAGGGCTCGAACCTGGGACCTGCGGATTAAAAGTCCGTAGCTCTACCGACTGAGCTATAGGGGCGTGAGGCATCAGAATAGCCGAGCGCCGGTGCAGCCCAGACCACACCGGCTAGGGATGCGTCAGGACCACGAATGCGAGTGTGCCCAGCGCCAACACCGCGATGAACCCGAGCAGAAATGTTGTCAGCAACACGCCTTCGCGCGATCGTTCCGGCGGCCGCGCAACCGGGACGACGGGCAGCGGCGCGGTCACCGGATCGCCCGCGCAGCGCGCGAGTTCGGCGCCCATCGCCGCGGCGCTGCCGAACCTTCGCGCGGGGTCGTGTGCCATCGCGCGGTCGACGACGGCGGCCAGGAGCGGATCGATGTCCGGTCGTACCGCCGACAACGGCGGCGGGGGCGTCACCGTGATCGCACGCGCCAGGTCGACGAGATTCTGTTCGGGGAAGGCGCGCCGTCCGGTCAGGGCCTCGTAGCCGACCACCCCGACCGCATACAGGTCGTCGGCCACCGTCGCCGCTCGTCCCGAGAGTCGCTCCGGGCTCATGTAGGCCATCGTGCCCATGATCCGGCCGATCTCGGTCCGGCCGGTGTCGGGTCCGGTGGCCAGACCGAAGTCCGCCACCCGGGCGGCACCGTCCTCGGAGAACAGGATGTTCGCCGGTTTGACGTCCCGGTGCAGCACGCCCGCCCCGTGGGCGACGGACAGCGCCGCCAGCACCTCCCGGAGCACCCGGCGCACGTACCGCGGATCCACCGGACCCGCCGCGATCAGGTCGGCCAGGCTGTGCCCGGGCAGCCGCTCCATCACGATGAACGGTGCCCCGTTGTGTTCGCCGGCGCCGTACACCGTGACGATGTTCGGATGGCGTAGCTTGGCGGCCGCGTGCGCCTCGCCCCAGAACCGGCGCTGGTAGTCCGGGTGGGTGTCGTACCCGGGATAGAGCAGTTTGATGGCCACGATCGCGGCGGTGACGGTGTCGAATCCCTCGCGCACCTCGGCCATCCCACCGCGCCCCAACAGGCACCTCAGGTCGTACCGACCGCCGAGCAGTTCCGGGGCGAGCATGTGACCAACGGTAGTCGCCCGGCGCTGCGGCGGCCCGGGCCGACATGCGCCGCGTTGCCATAAACTGGCGCGAATGCAGTATCAGCAAACCAGGCAACGGTTTTGGCGTCGCCACCCGTGGCTGGCCGCGTCAGCGTTGTTCGGGGGCGTCTGGCTGGTCGCTCACGCCGATGCCGTGACCTACCCGGTGATCATGGTATTCGCTTCGGCTGCAACGTATTTCGCGGTGCGTCGGCATCGGCGCGCGCGGGCGATCACCCAGGCCGGCCTGAGCGCACGGGCCGACCTCGAACATCGACTGGCGTTGACGGGTGACCCCCGCGGGATCTTCGGGCGCTACCCACCGCAGCAGGCGGGGTGGTTCCCCGACCCCGTGCGTGTCGGGGAACGGGATATCCGGTACTTCGACGGCGTGGCCTGGACCGGTTATAGCGCAGCACCGGGCCACGGGGGTTACTGAGCCTGCACCGACTCCAGGTGCGGGCAGTAGTGCATGCCGTTGCCGCGATGTTCGACCGGCGGCAGGTTGCGCGCCGGGGTCTCCGGCAGCGGTGAGTCGGCGGCGGTCCGGCCGGTCACGCGATCCCAGCCCGCACGGGCCCGCGGATGCATCCGGCTGCGCCGCGGCAGCGCCCGGAACACGAGGTTCACCGCCTCGCCGAACCGGCGGTGCAACCACTCGTCACGGCCGGACCAGCTGTAGCCCATCAGTTTTCGCACCGGCGGGTCGTAGAGACCGACCGTGAACCAGACGAAGAACCGGGCGACGACGGCGCGGTTCGCCCGCCACATCCACTCGGGCATCCAGTCGACGAACGGCGGCTTGGGGAGCTCACGCAGATCCAGCACGTCGCGCGCGGCCGTGTTGTTCTCCAGCACCTCGGTGCACATGTGCTCCCAGTACACCTGGAACTCTTCCCAGGTCTTGGGTACGGGACGCATGCTCATGCCGTACATCGAGTACCACTGCACGTGCTCCTCGAACAGCTGGCGTTTCTCGTCCTCGGTGATCCCGCCGCACAGCCGGTCGGCGACGATGATCGTCCCCACGAAGAACGTCGAGTGCGCCCAGTAGAAGACGTCGGGATTCAGGGCGTGGTAGCGCCGGCCCTGGGCGTCGACGCCCTTGATGTCGACGTGGTAGTCACGGACCTCGGCGCCCGTGCGTGGGGCCCGGTCGGTGTCGAACACCACGCCGCCGATCGGATACAGCGAGCGCAGCAGCCGCGGCCAGCGCTCCTGGAAGAAGATCGAGTGCTCCTCGACCGCCGCGCCCAGTTGCGGGTGCATGTTCTGCATGGAGCCGGCCCACGGCCCCTGCAGCATCCCCCGCCAGTCACCGAAGTACTTCCACGTCAACGAGTCCGGGCCCAGCGGCACGGGCGGGGCGTCGTAACCGCCGGCCATCGGACAACCCGCAGCCAGGTCGTCCTCCTGCTCCCCGGGGTTTCCGGACAGCGGGACGACCTCAGAAGTATCTTGAGTCACGGGACCACTTTCCGATCGGGGTCAAGTATTGACTACGTGCGTTGTCAAAAAGTGTAGGAGCTGATGTGGCCGGCGGTCAACGTCGCGGTCGCTGGACCGGCGTTCCGCTCGAGGACCGGCAGGCCCGTCGGCGCGACGAGTTGCTGGCAGCCGGGCTGCAACTCCTCGGCGCCACGTCCGGCCCAGCGGTCACCGTCCGCGCCGTATGCCGCCAGACCGGCCTGACCGAGCGCTACTTCTACGAGAGCTTCGCCGACCGCGACGAATTCATCCGGGCCGTCTACGACGACGTCTGCACGCGGGCAATGACAGCCCTGACCGCCGCCGCGACACCACGCGAGGCCGTGGAGAGATTCGTCGCGATGATGGTCGACGACCCGATCCGGGGCCGTGTCCTGCTGCTCGCTCCGGCGGCCGAACCGATATTGACCAGATCGGGCGCCGACTGGATGCCGAACTTCATCGGCCTGCTGCAGCAGAAGCTCACCACCATCACCGATCCGGTCATCCAAAACATGGCCGCGACCAGTCTGCTGGGCGGGCTGACAGCACTGTTCACCGCGTACCTCGACGGCCGGCTGACCGCCAGCCGGGCCCAGTTCATCGACTTCTGCGTGGGAATGGTGTTCAAGCACGCCGCCGTCGCGCAGGTGTGACAGACGTCTCGGACCTGCGCATAACGGTCGCGTCACGAGCCGCGTCACGCGGGGACACGATCGCGCCGGAACTTGTTGGTACCGGGGTACACAGATATATTGACTGCAACCAACAGGTACAGATAACTGGGAGGACCCGTGTCGCAAGACCTGACGGACCTGCAACTGCTGCGTGAGCTGGCGCCCACGGTGGAGCAGTTGATCAACCGCCATCTCAAGATGGCGAAGGACTGGAACCCGCACGACTACATCCCGTGGTCGGACGGCAAGAACTTCTACGCCCTCGGCGGGCAGGACTGGGATCCCGAGCAGTCCAAGCTGTCCGAGGTCGCCCAGACGGCGATGGTGCAGAACCTGCTCACCGAGGACAACCTGCCCTCGTACCACCGCGAGATCGCCATGAACTTCTCCATGGACGACCCCTGGGGCTTCTGGGTCAACCGGTGGACCGCCGAGGAGAACCGGCACGGCATCGCCCTGCGCGACTACCTGCTGGTCACCCGCGCGGTCGACCCCGTCGAACTCGAGATCACCCGCATGGAGCAGGTCACCCGCGGCTTCTCCCCGGGCCAGAACCAGCAGGGCGACCTGTTCGCCGAGAGCCTGTTCGACTCGGTGATGTACGTCTCGTTCCAGGAACTGGCCACCCGGGTGTCGCACCGCAACACCGGCAAGGCCTGCGCCGAGCCCGTGGCCGACAAGCTCCTGCAGCAGGTCTCGGCCGACGAGAACCTGCACATGATCTTCTACCGCGACACCAGCGCCGCGGGCCTGGACATCGCCCCGAACCAGGCGATGGCATCACTGCACCGGGTGCTGCGCAACTTCAAGATGCCGGGGTACACAGTGCCCGCATTCCGCCGCAAGGCCGTCATCATCGCCGTCGGCGGCGTCTACGACCCACGCATCCACCTCGACGACGTGGTGATGCCGGTCCTGAAGAAGTGGCGCATCTTCGAGCGCGACGACTTCACCGGCGAGGCCGCCGCAATGCGCGACGACCTCGGCGTCCTGATCCAGGAACTCGAGGACACCTGCGAGAAGTTCGAGGTGGCCAAGCAGCGCCGGCTCGAGCGCGAACGTCTGGTCGCCGAGAAGAAGGCCATGAAGAAC
>WBZP01004102.1_pt1 | contig 15396 bp, 9 predicted proteins | sample 5204301 | NCBI WGS metagenome assembly WBZP01 (sample SAMN12412401, study PRJNA552823) | activated sludge metagenome | isolation source: activated sludge from nitrification reactor of wastewater treatment plant... | place: USA: Pennsylvania | collected 2017
CGGCGTGATGCAGGCGGCGTACGAAAAGGCCGTTTCCTACGCCCAGGAGCGGCAGACCTTCGGCAAGCCGATCGGCGAATATCAGCTGACCCGCGTCAAGCTGGCCCGGATGGCAACGCTGCTGACCATCTCGCGGCAATTCACCTACGCCGTGGGCGCGCTGATGGACCAGGGCCAGGGCCAGATGGAAGCCAGCATGGTCAAGCTGTTCACCTGCCGCACGGCGGAGTGGCTGACGCGCGAGGCGATGCAGATCCACGGTGGCATGGGCTATGCCGAGGAAACCTCGGTCAGCCGCTATTTCGTCGATGCGCGCGTGTTGTCCATCTTTGAAGGCGCCGAGGAGACGCTGGCGCTGAAGGTCATCGCGCGGTCGCTGGTCGAAGCCGCCTGAAGAGGCCAGGCGCAACAGGCCGCGGCCCAGCAAGCCGAGCCATCAGGAGGATCACTGCCATGTCTGAGGCCGTTCAGTTTCAACCGCAACGCGAGTTGGCACGCCGTGTGCCTGTGGAGGCGACCCGGGTGCGCCATCCGCACTACGGCCGCTACCTGGAGGAGTTCGTCCCCGGGCAGGTGTTCGTGCACCCGCGCGGCTTCACATTCTTTCGCGCGCAGATGGAGGCCTTCGCCCGCACCTACATGCAGTGCAATCCGCTGTACCTGAATGACGAGTACGCCAGGGGCTGCGGGTTCGCGGGCCTGCCGGCATCACCGCAGATGGTGTTCAACGTGGTGCTCTCGCTGGGCGTGCAGAACGACTCCGAGAAGGCGATGGCCAACCTCGGCTACTACGACGCGCAGTTCCTGCGGCCGGTGCACGAGCTCGACACGATCCGCGCGCTGACCCTGGTGATGGACCGCAAGGAGCGCGGCGCAGGCAAACCCGGCATCGTCACCATCCGCACGCTGGGCATCAACCAGCACCAGCAGGTGGTGCTGCAGTACGAGCGCAAGATCATGGTGGCCGGTCAGGGCAGCCGGCCTGCGACGACGCCTCTGCCACCCGCGGCGGGCGCGGCGCCGGTCTTTCCATGGGTGGACGAGGCCGCGGTCTTCCTGCCGGCGTTTCCGGCCGGCTTGCCGGCCGGCCTGACCGGGCCGAACACGTTCTTCGAGGACTTCGCTCCCGGCGAGATCATCGTCCATGCCAATGGCCGCACCATCACCGACGAACACCTGCCGCTGACCTATGCCGTGGGCAATACGCATCCGCTGCACTTCGATCGGATCTTCAGCGCCGGACTGTCGGGAAAGATGAGCGGCGACCCGATCGTCTACGGTGGACTCGTCTTCGCCTGGCTGGAAGGGCTGGCCAGCCGCGACGTCAGCGAAAACAGCGTCTGGGAGCTCGGCTTCACCGAGGGTTACCACACCCAGCCGGCGATCAGCGGCGACACCGTGGCGGCCCTGTCGCGCGTATTGGCGGCCGAGGATGCACCGGGACCGCTGGCCGCCCGCTTCGGCGTTGTCAGCTTCCAGCTCATCGGCGTGAAGAACGTCGACGCCGCATCCGCACTGGGCCGGCACGGCGCGGATCTGTTCATCAAGGAGAACGACAAGAAGGACCTGGGCAAGGAAAAGATCGACGAGAAGATCTTCGAGATCGAGCGACGTCTCTTGATCCGGAAAAGGAGCTGAGTGATGACTGCCGTTCCCAAGACCCGCGACCAGCCGTGGTTGATCCGCACCTACAGCGGCCACAGCTCGGCCAAGGCGTCCAACACGCTGTACCGCACCAACCTCGGCAAGGGCCAGACCGGGCTGTCGGTGGCTTTCGATCTGCCGACGCAGACCGGCTACGACGCCGACAGCCCGCTGGCCCGTGGCGAGGTCGGCAAGGTGGGGGTGCCGATCTCGCACATCGAGGACATGGACCAGCTGTTCGACCAGATCCCGCTGGATCGCATGAATACCTCGATGACGATCAACGCCACGGCCGCGTGGCTGCTGGCGCTGTACGTGGGCCTGGCGCAGCGCCGCGGCATCGACCCCAGGGCGCTGAGCGGCACGACGCAGAACGACATCATCAAGGAATACCTGTCCCGCGGCACGTACATCTTCCCGCCGGCGCCGTCGATGCGGCTGATCGCCGACACCATCAACTACACGGTCAGGCAGGTCCCGAAGTGGAACCCGACCAATGTGTGCAGCTATCACCTGCAGGAAGCCGGTGCCACGCCGGTGCAGGAGCTGGCCTACGCCTTGTGCACCGCGATGGCCGTGCTGGACCGCGTCAAGGCCTCGGGCGAGATGCCGCCGGGCGAGTTTGCCCAGGTCGTCGAGCGGATCTCGTTTTTCGTCAATGCCGGCATCCGCTTCGTCGAGGAGTGCTGCAAGCTGCGCGCCTTCGGTCAGATGTGGGACGAGCTGACGCTGAAGCGCTACGAGGTCGCGGATGCGAAGCTGCGTCGGTTCCGCTATGGCGTGCAGGTCAATTCACTGGGCCTGACCGAGGCCCAGCCCGAGAACAACGTGCAGCGCATCGTGCTGGAAATGCTGGCCGTGGTGCTGTCCAAGCACGCACGCGCGCGCGCCATCCAGCTGCCCGCCTGGAACGAGGCCATGGGTCTGCCGCGCCCCTGGGACCAGCAGTGGGCGCTGCGCATCCAGCAGGTGATGGCTTTTGAGACTGACCTGCTCGAGTACGCCGACATCCTCGACGGTTCACCGGTCATCGCCGCGAAGGTGCAGGATCTGATCGAAGGCGCCAGGCAGGAGATCGCCAACGTCGAAGCGCAAGGCGGCATCATCGCCGCCATCGAGTCGGGCTACATCAAGCGCGAACTCGTGGCCAGCCACATGAACCGGCTGCGTGCCATCGAGTCGGGTGCGCTGAAGATCGTCGGCGTCAACTGCTTCCAGGAGACGGCCGAGTCGCCGCTGACCGCGGGCGGCGACAGCGCGATCATGAAGACCGATCCGCAGGCCGAGCGCGAACAGATCGAACGCCTGCAGGCGCATCGCCGCCGGCGCAGCCACGCCGACGTGAATGCGGCATTGCAAGGGCTGACCGACGCCGCGAAGAGCGGCGAGAACATCATGCCCAGCTCGATCCGCTGCGCACTGGCCGGCGTCAGCACCGGCGAGTGGGGCGATACGCTGCGCGCGGTGTTCGGCGAGTTCCGGCCGCCGACGGGTATTGACATCGCGATCGACAGCCAGCAGGTGCGGGGCGATCAGGAGCAGGTCACCGAACTGAGGAAGCGTGTGGCCGACACCGGCCGGGCGCTGGGCCGCCCGCTCAAGCTGCTGGTCGGCAAGCCCGGGCTGGACGGCCATTCGAACGGTGCCGAGCAGGTGGCCGTGAAGGCGCGCGACGTCGGCTTCGAGGTGGTCTACGACGGCATCCGGCTCGCCCCCCAGCAGATCGCGCAAGCCGCGCAAGAGGAAGGCGTGCACCTGGTGGGCCTGTCCATCCTCTCCGGCAGCCACATGGAACTGGTGGCTTCGGTGTTGCAGGAACTGCGTGCGCGCGGCCTAGGCGACCTGCCGGTCATCGCCGGCGGCATCATCCCGCCGGCTGACGCCGAGAAGCTGATCCAGCTCGGGCTGCGCGCGGTGTACACCCCCAAGGACTTCGACTTCAACGCGATCATGGGTGACATGATCGATGTCATCCGTGACAGCAACGGGCTGCATCGCCTGGGACCGCAGGCGCTACGTTGAAGACCCGATGGCGCCGCTGCCCTTGCCGGATCCCGAGCCGCTGGCGGCACGCATCCTGCGCCGCGAGCGCTCTGCGATCGCCAGTGGCCTGAACCTGCTGGACAACCGGCTCGCCCCGGCGCGCAGCCGGGCGGTGCGCCTGCTGGCCCTGCTGTGTGGCGAACGGGCGCTGCGCGACAGCCATCTGGTGGGTGTCACCGGGCCTCCCGGGGCCGGAAAGTCGTCTCTGGTTTCGGCACTGGTCGGTGCGTGGCGGCGCAGCGGGAAAAGCGTGGGCGTGCTGGCGGTGGACCCGTCGAGCCGCCCCGAACGGGGTGGTGGCGCGTTGCTGGGCGACCGGATCCGCATCAAGACCTCCCAGCAGGACGAGGGCCTGTTCATCCGCTCGCTGTCCAACCGCAACCAGCTGGGCGGTGTTTCCAGCGAGGTCTGGCCCATGAGCTGGTTGATGCTGGCCTCATTCGACGTCGTGGTCATCGAGACGGTCGGCGTGGGCCAGACCGAGATCGACATCGCCGAGATCGCCGACACCGTGTGTTACGTGGCGCAACCGGCTTCGGGCGACACGATCCAGTACCTCAAGTCGGGAATCATCGAGATCCCGGACGTCTTTGCGGTCAACAAGTGCGACCTGGGCGAGCCTGCGCGCAAGACGGCCGGCGAGATCCGGCGCAGCGCGGTGCGACCGGACTGGCGCAGCGGTTGGGACTACCCGGTGTGCCTGGTCAGCGCAAGCGCAGGCACGGGCATCGGCGAACTGCACCAGCACCTGCAGCGGCACCGCCAGTTCCTGGTCAGCGGCGATCTGCTGGCGCCACTGCGAACGCGCCACCAGTGCGGCTGGGTCATGCGCCTGCTCAAGGAGGAGTTTGGCGGCGTGGGCATCGAACTGATCGGTGGGCCTGCGGCCGTCGAAGCTCGCCTGTTACGCCTGCCGTCGCACCAGTTCGAGGAATACGAGCGGCTGCGCGAGCAGCTGCTGTCCAGGTTTCAGTCTGTCGATCAACCGAATCATTGAAGCAAGAAAGGAAGATCCCGATGAGCAAGCAACTGTATGCATTGGGCGAAGCGCCTCCACTGGGCGAGGTCCCGGAGCAGATGCATGCCTGGCTGATCCGCCCCGAGCGGTTCGGCAAACCGACGGAGGCGTTCCAGAAGGAAGTGGTGAACACGCCACCGATCGCCGACGACGAGGTGCTGGTGCTGGTGAAGGCGGCGGGCATCAACTACAACAATGTCTGGGCAGCACTCGGTGTGCCGGTGAACGTGATCGCTGCCCGCAACAAGGTGGGAGAGCCCGAGCCCTTCCACATCGGCGGCAGTGACGCTTCGGGCATCGTCTACCGCACCGGCAAGGACGTCACCAACGTCAAGGTGGGCGACGAGGTCGTGATGCATTGTGGGCAGTGGAGCCGCAACTGCTCCTGGGTCAAGGGAGGTGGCGACCCGATGTACTCGCCGAGCTTCCGCATCTGGGGCTATGAAACCAACTGGGGCAGCTTCGCCCAGTTCACCAAGGTGCAAGGCCACCAGTGCATGCCCAAGCCCAAGCACATGACTTGGGAGGAGGCCGCGGCCTATACGCTCGTCGGTGCCACCGCCTGGCGCATGCTTCACGGCTGGGGTGCCAGCTCGGTGAAGAAGGGGGACGTGGTGCTGATCTGGGGCGGCGCCGGTGGCCTGGGCTCGATGGCGATCCAGATCGCCAAGGCCATCGGGGCGACGCCGGTGGCCATCGTGTCGGGTCAGGACAAGTTCGACTATTGCATGAAGCTCGGAGCCAAGGGCTGCATCAACCGCAACGAATTCGACCATTGGGGCATGCTGCCGCACTGGAAGGACAACGCCGGTTACGCCAAATGGCTCAAGGGCGTGCGCGCCTTCGGATCCAAGATCTGGGATGTGCTGGGTGAGCGCCGCGCGCCGAACATCGTGTTCGAGCATCCGGGCGAAACAACGATCCCGACCTCGATCTTCGTCTGCGAAACGGGTGGCATGGTCGTGGTCTGTGCCGGCACCACCGGCTACAACGCCACCGTCGATCTGCGCTACTTGTGGATGCGCCAGAAGCGGCTGCAAGGCTCGCATTTCGCCAACGCCGAGCAGTCCAACCAGATGAACCAGCTGGCCTTGCGCGGCCAGCTCGATCCATGCATGTCGCGCGCCTTCGTCTACGATGAACTGCCGCTGGCGCACCAGCTGATGCACGACAACAAGCACCCGCACGGCAACATGTCGGTGCTCATCGGCGCCACGCAGTTCGGCCAGGGCGCCAGTGCCATGGCCCCGGTAAGCCTGGTCCATCCGACCCTGCCCAAGGATGACGTGCACACCTCGCCGGCGCCTTATCCGATGTCGGTGCCGCTGCCCAGCGTTGCCGTGGCCGAGCCGATCGCCATCGTCGACGACGGGACCAAGGTGCGCGATCTGATGCACCGCGGTGTCTTCTCGTGCAAGCCGGAGGACACGCTTGGCACCGTCGCCAGCATCATGGTGGACAAGGAGATCCATGCCGTGGTCGTGATGGAAGGCGGCAAGGCGATCGGCGTGGTGTCGCAGACCGACATGGTGCTGGCGCGGCAAGGTCGCACGCAGGAGCAGGCACGGGCAATGCTGGCCAAGGACGTGATGACCCCGGGCTGCGCCACCTGTGATGCGGACATGCTGCTCAGCGAGGCGGTCAGCCTGCTGACGGCGCGGCGCATGCATCGGCTGGTGGTGACCATCAAGGGCCAGGTGGCCGGCGTGATCTCGCTGACCGACGTGGTGCACAAGCTGCTCGGCTAGCAGGCAGGCACCCTGATCTGCCCCTTCCCCCGGAAGGGAGGGGCGCGGGACAGGCGTCCCTGCGCTGGCCTGGGCCGGGACGGACCCTTTTCCTCCACCCAAGAGGAGCTTGCCGCCATGCGCGCCATCGTCTGCCACGAACTCAATGGCCCCGCTGGGCTGCGGCTCGACGAAGTGCCGCCGCCGAGCGCCGGGCCCGGCCAGTTGCGCATCCGGGTTCGCGCCTGCGGGGTCAACTTCGCCGACAGCCTGATCACCCGCGGTGAGTACCAGCGTCAACCGCCGCTGCCGTTCATTCCTGGATTCGAGGTTGCCGGCGAAGTTCTCGAAATCGGGCCCGGTTCGCAAGGGTTCGCGCCAGGCGATCGGGTAATCGCGGTCACGTCGCATGGCGGCTTTGCCGAACAGGTGGCCGTCGAAGTCGGCCGCTGCGTTGCGATGCCGGCTTCGATGAGCTGGAGCGATGCAGCGGCGTTTCCGGTCGTCTTCGGTACTTCGCACATCGCGCTGTGCCATCGGGCGCGCCTGCAATCGCAGGAGACGCTGGTCGTGCACGGCGCGGCCGGTGGAGTCGGCCTGACGGCCGTCGCCATCGGAGCGCAGCTCGGCGCGACGGTGATCGCCACCGCCAACGGTGTTGAGAAACTCGCCCTCGCACGAGAGCATGGCGCTCATTTCGGGATCGATGCTGGCCGCGAGGATGTCCGCCTGCGCATCAAGGAGCTGACCGGCGGTCGTGGTGCCGACGTGGTCTACGATCCGGTCGGTGGCGATCTGTTCACGGCTTCGCTGCGCAGCATGGCCTTCGAGGGGCGCATCCTGGTGATCGGCTTTGCCAGCCGCAGCGTGCCGCAGATTCCGGCGAATCATCTGCTGGTCAAGAACATCGACGTGATCGGAGTCAACTGGCCCGCCTACGCCGACCTGAACCCGCCGGTGATGGCCCACAGCCTGCACGAGCTGCTGCAGTGGATCGCGGCCGGTGCAATCCGGCCCCATGTGTCGGCGACCTATCCGCTGGTCCAGGCGGCCGAGGCCATCAACCAGTTGGTGACGCGCCGCTCGACGGGCAAGGTCGTCGTTCTCGTGGATTGAGGCCTGGCCCCAGAGCGGGGGCCGTTGCTTCTTCCACGGGTCAGCCAGCCTGTGCCGGTGCCCGGCGGCGACTGCACAACATCAATCCGCAGCGGCCGGGTGCGGCACTGCGTAGGCTGCCACCTCGCGTCGCGAGTGAAGCCCCAGCTTCTTCAGCAGGCTGGCCACATGGTGCTCGACGGTGCGCGACGAGCGGTGCCAACGCAACGCGATTGCACGGTCGGACAGACCCAGGGCCAGGTCGTTCAGCAGCGCCCGTTCGCGTGGCGTCAGTCCCAGCGGGTCGGCTCGCGTGGCCTTGTTCAAGCCGCGCAGGCCGGTGGCTTCACCCAGCTCGCGCAGGCGCCTGCGCGCCAGGGCCGCGCCCGTGAGGGCGCCGAGTTGCTCAAACAACGCCAGCGCACGCCGCAACTGAGCGACTTGGCCACCGAGCAGGCACACCGCCTGCTCGTAGGGGTTGCCCACGTCGGCCCAGGCCTGCGCCGCGCCGTCGAGGTCACCACGCAGTTCGGCTTCGCAAGGCGGCGCCAGTGGGAGGTCAGGCCATCGGGCCAGCTGGCCCATGCGGTGCCGCCACACCGCCAGCTGGCCGCAGCGCCAGGGCTCGCCGGTGGCGCGGGCCGTCGGCCAAGCCTGAGCCACCACGCGCAGCAGATCGTCCGGCCGACCCAGCAGCCAAGCCGCCTCGGCGCTGGCCACGGCCATTGGGGCATACCACGGCTTCGGGTTCAGGCTGCGCTGGCCGCCCAGCAGCTCGGCCCAGTAGCTTTGCACCTCGCTGCCGTCAGCCCGTCCGCCGCGCCGCAAGCCCAGCAGGGCCAGCAGGTGCGTGGCCTGTTCGCGGTCCATCTCCACCAGGCCGGGCTGAGCCAGCAGATCGCGCAGTTGCGCCTCGGCCCGCTCCCAGCGGCCGGTTTCCAGTTCGCCATAGGCACGGCGGATGCGCAGCCGGGTGACGTAGAGGTCGAGGTCGCGTGCCTCGAAAAAGGTCTCGGCCTCATCGCACAGCGACGACCACAGCTCCTGCTTGCGGTGCACCAGCGCATGGACGATCAGGTTGCTGTAGGCCCGCGCGGCGTGTTCGGCCCAGCCATGGGTGAGCGACAGCGCCAGGCTGTGGCGCAGTTGAGCCCAAGCCGCCGCATGGTCACCGCCGGCAAGCACCGAGGCGCCGACCGTGTTCAGCGCATGGGCCAGCGTCTGGCTGTCGTTGCAGGCCTCGGCCAACGCCATCGCACGCTGGCCCCAGTCGCGTGCCGCGGCATGAGTTTCGTCCAGCAGGTGCAGTTGGGCCATCACGGCATAGGCCAGGCCCAGCTCGCGCGGCTGGCCCAGCGGCTCGAGCACCTGGATCGCCTCAAGCGCCAGCCGCTTGCCGGCCGCGATGTCGCCCAACAGGAACTGCAGCCGCGCCATGCGGCACAGGCCCAGCCCTTCGTTGACGCGGTCGCCCAATTGGCGATGCAGCGCGATGGCCTCGATGCGCGCCGCACGGGCGCGTTCAAGTGCGGCGATCATCTCGCACTGCTCGGCCCAGGCGGCCAGCAGCGCGGCGCGCTCGGCGCCGGGCGTATGGGCGTTGCAGCGCGACAGCGCCAGCTCGTACAGGTCACCGGCCTGGCGGTGGGCACAGGCCCTGGCCGCATCGGCAGCGGCTCGCGGCGCCAGCGCCAGCACCTCGCCGGCCAGCCCGGCCCCTTCGGCATGGTGCACGCGCCGGGTGGCGCTGGCCTCGGGCAGGGCCAGCAGCATCTGCCGGTGCAGGCGCCGGCGCCTTGCCGCGTCGAGCGCCGATTCCACCGCACGACGAGCCAGCTCGTGCTTGAAGCCCAGCGATTCGCCCTGCTCGATGAGTAGGCCGCTCGCCAGGCACTCGGTCAAGGCCTGGTCGATGCCGGCGGCATCAGCAGGCCCGCACAAGACGCCGCGTTCCACGGCCACCGGCGAGACGCTGGCCAGTTCCAGCAGGTGACGCGCCGGTGCCGACAGGCGTTGCACGCGGGCCAGCACCGCGTCGCGCACCGAAGCCGGAAAAGTCTGTCGCGGCGCGGCCAGCAGCTCGGTCACGAAGAACGGGTTGCCCTGGGTCAGCGGGTGCAGGCCCCGCGCCGGACGGCCAGCCCGGCGCGCCGCCTGGTCGACGCCCTTGGGCGATAGCGGCGCCAGCGCCAGGCGCACCGTGGCGGCTGGGGGCAGGCCACCGATGACTCCGCGCAGCGGATGATCGGCCGGCAGTTCGTCATCGCGGTAGCTCAGCACCAACAGCAGCCGCAGGCCTTCGATGCGGCGACCGATGAAGCGCAACAGGTCCAGGCTGGCACCGTCGGCCCACTGGACATCGTCGATCACCAGCACCAGTGGACTGCCGAGGCGGCGCAGCCAGGCCAATAGCTCGGGCATCACATCCTGCGCCGGGCGGCCCGAACGCACCAGCGACGACAGGCCGGGCGGCAGATCATCCAGCATGTCGATCAGCGGACCCAGTGGCGTGGGCGACAGCAGGGGCTCGCACAGGCCGGTCAGCCAATCAACGCCCGGCGGAGCCAGCTGGCGCGCCGCGCGCAGCAGGCTGGTCTTGCCGACGCCGGCCTCACCCTGCAACAGCAGGCAGCGGCCCGACGCGCCGGGCATGGCCAGCGACTGCAAGCATTGGCTCAACTGCGACAGCGGCACTTCGCGCTCGATCAGGTGCGGCGCGGCAACCGGCGTCCGATCGTGCATGCGGACCTCTCCACCTCGTGGGTCCGCATTCTCGCCCGGCCGCGTGGCCACCGCCGCCGGCGGTGCCTGGGTCGCGGTTCAGGGCAGACGCCTTTCGCGGAAAAAATCCCACAGCTCGTCGGCCATGCGGATCGGGTGGTTCTTGCCGTTGGGGTATTCGTGTGCCAGGCCCTGCACGACGATGCTGTGGAAGACGTTGCTGGCGCCGGCGGTGCTGCTTGCGTACTGGAAGCGGCTGGTCAGGCGCCCGTTCGCCATCACCTGCGAATAGGTGTAGCTGTTGGCCAACTGCTGGGTGGTGATGAAAGGCAGCACCACGCCGTTGTTCCAGCGCGGATTGCCAGTGAGGTCCTCGGTCAGCGGGATGGCGCCATCGGTGTAGCCCAGCGCTGCCGACTGGTCGGGGTCCAGTTCGCCGACCGAATGCACCACCGACGTCGGCCGTGCGGCCAGCGTGTCCACCGACACCACACTGGATGCACAGGCCGCGGCGGCGACCCGCGTCGAGGCTTCGGTGGCCAGCCGGCCGGTGAATTCCGCGCCGTTGGAGAAGCCCGAGACGTACACGCGCTTCGCGTCGACCTGAAAGTCGCTCACGAGGCTGTTCACCATCGTGCTGAAGAATGTCATGTCGTCGGCCAGCGGGTGGTCTGCCCTGGCGCGTTGGGTGGGCGACAGGTCGGCCATCTGCGCAGCAGTGCACAGTGGCCGTACGGCCGGATCACCCAGCTTGCCGGCGGCCCACTTGGTGGTGAGCTTGCGCTCGTTGGCTTCGAACACGCCGTTGCGGGTGATGTCGTCTTCGTAGAAGCAGTGCGTCAACGCTGAAGGAAACACCGCGATCAGCCCGGTCTCGTCGGCCTTTTCGCGCCAGCCGGAGGTGTCGAAGAACCTCTCGCCATCCCCGCTGGTGCCATGGAACATGAAGACGGCCGGCAGGTTGGGCACGCCGATGCTGCGCCAGGGCACATAGACGATGTACTCGCGCACCAGCCCGGCCACCGTGGGCGTGAATACATGCTTGTGGCCGCAAGCTGCCGGGAACACCTGGCAGGCATAGTCGGCCACTGCGCCGACGCTGACCGGCGTGGTGCTGCTGCCGGCCACCGGACCCAGCACCCAGACCTCGCCCTGGGCCACCCCCAGGTAGTTGCCGTTGCCGTAGTCGCGGTAGGTGTAGGGTGCCCATGTCTGGGTGACCGGGTTGCCGGGAAAGTACGTCGGGTAGGCCTTCTGGGCCCAGGCGAATAGCTCTTCGGCCGTCGGCACACGTGGAGAGCCGGTGCTGACCGCCTGGATGCGCCGGCGCGAATCGCCGGCCGCGGCCACCAATGCCACGGCGCCCTCGGCCAAGCCGGCGGGGCCTTGCGCGGCCACTGGCGGCGGGCTCGCCGCCAAGCCCTGCACCTGCGCTTCGGTCCCGCTGCCGCCGCAGGCCACGAGCAGTGCCGCTGCGGCCCAGGCCATGATCGCAGCGCTGGCGGGGCACCGGCGCGAGCCGGCGGGGCGGGGGTGTGGATGGACCATGTTGCTTTCCTCGCAGTGCTTGCCGTGGCAGGCCCGACACGGTGTGGGCCCCGCATGCAAGGCTAGACAGCGCCGCATCGCGTGCGGCGCCAGGCGCCACGGGCAAATCACTCATGGACTACCCAATTTTGACCAGGGCGCCGCACAGGCGGGCAAGCCTGGCCATCAAGCGACATCGGCCCTCCAATCCGGCGTGACAGCACCCCGTCTTCTCCCGTCCTGCATGCATAGGCTCGAGGGCCCGGGACGTCAGCCACCATGCTGGCAGCGTGCATCGGCTCGATGGCGATGAGCCGGCTCTGGCCGGCAGGGACCTAGCGCGAGAGGTCCGCCTCCGGGCGCCGCAACGTACTCAAGCGGATGGCCATGACCGGCCGATCGGACGTCAAGGCTGCCAGGGGTTGATCACGGCGGCGCCAGCGGCTCTCAAGCAAATGTGGCTCTGCCACTTTGCTTGACCCCCACGGGGGGCGGCCGGCTTCGGCCGGCCTCGGGGCGCTCGGAAGGGGCCGCTGTCTCGGGTGGCCACGGTCAGAACCCTTGCATCGGCTCCGCCTAGGCTCGGGCGCATCCCGGATCAATTGGGAGTACGCGGCCGTAGAAGCATGGCAGCACCCGCGTCTCCAGACCTTCTTGCAGGCCCGGCCTGCGCCTGCCGGTCGCAGCGTCTGCAACACCAAGTCACCACCATCGGCGGCGTGCCGCTGGGCACGGTGTTCACGCCGATCGGCACACAGGTCGCCGTGACTGGGTCTTCCCGGTGGTGGGCAGCCACGGCCACGTTGCCGGCGACGGTCACGGCACCTTGAAGGTGCGCCGTCGCGCTGGCGCTTGGCCAGGCATTGCAGGGCGCTTGCGATCGATCAATACGACCCCAGCGTGGGCGTCTACTGTCAATCCAGTCTCAAGGGCGAGCTTTTCCTTTTCCTGTGATTCGGCAGGCGGGGGAGTTCAGGTCGTTCCAGGGCGGGGAAGTCTGGGGCGTCGCCGAGACCTTTGATCCACAAGGGGTCGGGGAGAGACAGGCACCACCTGCCTGGTCTCGGCCGGCCCCCAGGTGTTCAGTTGGTCAACCGGGCGCGGCGGGCTTTGGTTCTTTTCGAATTGCCCTATCCAACCCATCTGTTCTATTTTTTGAAAGGAAACGAAATGGAAGTCAAAAAGGTCGGTGTCATGGGCTGCGGCACGATGGGTTTGGGCGTGGCGCAGGTGTGTGCCCAGGCCGGGATTCCGACGGTGATCGTGAAGGCGACGCCGGGATCGACGGACAAGATTCGGGCGGGAGTGGAGAAGTCGCTGGCCAAGATGGTCGAGCGCGAAAAGATGACCGCCCAGCAGCGGGACTCCACACTCGCGCTGCTGAGGTTCACCAGCGCCGAGGCGGAGGTCTCCGACTGCGACCTGATCATCGAGTCCGTGATCGAGGACCTGGATGTCAAGAAGGCGATGTTCCAGCGGCTGGAGGCGATCGTGTCACCGCAAGCCATGCTTGCCACCAACACCTCGACCCTGTCGGTTACGGCCTTGATGGCGATCTGCCGGCAGCGCGATCGGGTGGCCGGACTGCACTTCTTTAATCCGGCGCCGGTGATGAAGCTGGTCGAAATTGTGCACGGCTTCGAAACCTCGGAAGAGGTCATCGGCAGTCTGGACCGCTTCTGCAAGAAGGTCGGCAAGGACCCGGTGATCGTCCAGGACACCACCGGCTTCATCGTCAACCGCCTGCTCACGCCCTACATGTTGAGCGCGATGCGGCTGCTGGAGATGGGTACCGGCACCATCGTCGACATCGACCATGCGATGAGATCGGGCGCCGCGCATCCGATGGGCCCCTTCGAGCTGGCCGACTACATCGGTCTGGATGTGGTCGAAGCGATGACCCTGAACATCTACCAGGACATGCACCAGCCTCACGTGGCCGCACCGCACACGCTGACGCGCCTGGTTCAGCTCGGCTATCTGGGTCGCAAGACCGGCAAGGGCTTCTACGACTATTCAGTCAAGCCGCCGATTGGAAACCCGGCATTGCGGCGTCCCGTGGCGTGATTGCGGCCACTCAACGGCACGACAGCGCGGTCAGCAGCAACGCGCTGCTGACCGCGCGCGCCAGCACCTCCACCGTGGTGCTGCGGCTCATCGCGCGCTGGTCGGTGTTTCGCGCAGCAGCGCGCGAAAGGCGCCGAACAGCCACGAGCGCATGCCCACCACCATCGTGAAGGCGGTGCGTTCCTCCGCCGGCAGTTGCTGGTCCGCCAGGTGCTGCTGCGCAAAGTCGCGCGCCAGGCGCTGCAGCCTTTCGTTGAAGAGCACCGCATGGGCCGGATTGATCTGGCCATGCACCAGCATCAGCAACTCGCCTTCGCCGCCGAAGCCGCCATTGAAGTAGTCGCGCACGGCGTGCTCGCGAAAGTACTGCATCACCGGGCCGCCGGGACGCCAGCGGAAGGTCTTGTCGATCTTCAGTCGATACCGGTTATTGGCGCGCAGCTCGATGAAGCCCAGCTTGTCCAGCGCCAGCAGGCAGGCCAACGCCTGCGGCATGCTCAGTCTGTAGGTCTGGACGATCTGTTCCAGCGTCCAGTGGCTGAGCACGCAGATGGCGGCCAGCAGCAGCTTGGGGTCGGCCACCACGGCCCGCTCTTGTTCCAGGCTCAGTTCCTGGGGCGCCGGTGAGGCTGCCGCAACCTGGCGCGCCAGCTCGGCGAAGTCCAGCTTCAGGACCGCCAGCACCTCGTCGATGCGTGACAGCGGCATATCGCCCTTGGAGAAGATGCGCTTGATGCTGGACTCGGCCAGACCCAGTGCTGCGGCCAATTGCGCGTAGGTGATGCCGGCGCGGCGCAGTTCGGCCTTCAGAACACGGACCAGATCCTGGGTGCCGCTCATCGGTCTGTCTCGAGAAGTCTTTGCAGACGATACCAAACCGGGCAGGTAGCGCGACATCCGGCGGCGTCCTTGATACTGCAACGCGATCTTCGCACGATGCGGCCAACCGCCCGGAGGCGGGCTCGGTGCCAGCCGCAGGAGATCGAGATGCAAAGATGGATGCCCGTCACCGCTGTGGCGGGCGCAGTGTTCTAAGCTATGCAGCACTTGATTCAAGTGATGGACTTGGCATCATGGCCAGGCGCAAACCACAGCGGTGCCTGGAGGCATCACAAGTCGGAGATTGCAGCGACGCCAGGCCGGCAAGGACGCGGTCTTGCGTGCTGCATGGTGTGGAACACTGCACCAGCCTGGCCCTGCGCCCCGCGCAGGCCCAACCAGGCCTGGCTGGGGCTCAAGGACTACGAGCCCTCCTCGCTGCGCCTGTCCCCGCTGGTGCGACCGGGCGGGCATTGCTTCGGCCAACGTCGCCTTCGACGACAACCCGGATGCCAAACGCTTCAGCGTTCGTATCGAGACCGTGATGGCCGATTCGGTGTTGGAATGGCTGGCCCGCACCAGGCTGGCCCGAGCGCCGGTTCCGGAGCACTGAAGCCGGGTCAACGTCGCCCGGCCTGCCATCAATCAAAAAGGGAAGGGAGCCTTGAATGGGAAGAATCGCCTCGAACATGCGGTCTGCCGGCCTGACGCTGGGCTTGGGCAGCCTGGCCGCGT
>WBZP01004103.1_pt1 | contig 15390 bp, 11 predicted proteins | sample 5204301 | NCBI WGS metagenome assembly WBZP01 (sample SAMN12412401, study PRJNA552823) | activated sludge metagenome | isolation source: activated sludge from nitrification reactor of wastewater treatment plant... | place: USA: Pennsylvania | collected 2017
TCGCCGCGCTCCACTGGCCAGCAGCCCCCGCCACAGGGCTGCGTCGGCAGCCATGGTGGCGGTGTCCGGCCGCCGGGGCAGCCATGCGATGTCGCCTACCTGTGTTGCACTGGCGGCGTGCACGGCTCCGATCGCGCGCAGGGCAGAATCGATGTGATCGGCGGACCACGACTCGATCGCACCGCCCGCGTCCAAGCCCGCGATGCTGCCTTCGTCGGCCAACAGGATCGCGCGCTCGCCACCTGCGACCACCGTCCCGTAGTACGGCGGTAACACCGCCATGAGTTCAGGCATGGCGATCGACAGGTCGTACAGGTTCGACTCGCGTGCGCCGGTGCCCACGACCTCTTTGGCCGAGTGGAACGTCGGATACGGCTGGGGAAGCGTGATCCCCTGCGTCTTGCAGATCCAGGGGATCAACGTCTCGCCTATCCCGTGAACCGGGTTCACCTTGACCACCAGATCCATCGGGTGTCCGTCGGCTCTCACCCTGACGGGCACGACCCCGTGGACGTCCTCGGGGCCGTTGGAGCCGTACTTGACGTCCAGCCAGGGCTGGTCGTCGTGGGCGCTCTGCGGCTCCCGTTCGATGATGACGTCGTCGATCTGGTGCCCCAGGCTCTCGGACAGGATCTGCGGCAGACCGGCTGCAATGTCGGAGAACCTCACACCTTCACGATGACACGACTGCGTCCCCGTGACGACCCCAGACGCCGAGCGCCCCTGTTCAGCTGATGTCGAGTGCGTGGAACTGCCCGGACCGTGTCCCGAAGTACATTCCGCCGTCCCACACGGCCGGGGTCGACTCGATGCAGCCCGACAACGTCTTCTGCCACAACTGCTTGGGTGCGCGCTGGGTGTCCGACACGTCGAAAGCGTGCATCGCCCCTTGGCAGTCGCCGAGCAGCAGAACGTCGTCGACCACAACCGGGGACTGCCACAGCGGACCCGGAAGCTCCTTCTGCCAGCGCACGTCGCCGGTCTTGCGGTCGATGCCCAGCACCCTGCCGCCGTCGGTGTCGTAGATGACGATGTCCTTGTACAGGGCCGGGGTGCCCCACACGCCGCCGCCGACGCGACCCTGGTCGTCGACCGACCAGACGATCGGGTTGTTCTTCTTGCGGGGGTCCAGCTTGGTCATCTGGCCGACTTCTTGGGAGCGGCTGTTGGCCTTCTCGTACTCCGACCCCACGTACAGGTAGCCCTCTTCGTCGATGGTCACGGTGGCGTCGGTGTCGTCACCGGTCCAGAACCGGAACACACGTTGCGGGTCCTTGCCCTTCTTCAGTTTGCTGATGTCCCAGCCCTGTACCAAGCCGGCGCTGTTGGCGAAGTACACGGTGTCCTTGAAGATCGCCACGGAGTTCTCGATCGACGTCTGTGGACTGCCGAAGTCACTCATCAACTGCGCATCCCAGCCGGGAGTGTTGAAGACCAGCTTGGGGTTGACAGTCACGTTGCCCTGTTTGTCGTAGCCGCGGTTGAGCTTGACGATGTGGAACTGGCTGTTCTCACCGCCCTCGAACAGGTAGTCGTCGATCACCAGGGGTGAACCGTCCCAGTCGTCGTTCCACTGCACCGGCGACACGGCGTCGGCGTTCAGCGCCCACAGTTCCTCGGCCCGCGATCCGTCGATGGACAGCACCCGCAGGTTGTTGTCCCGGCTGCCGGTGTACACCAACGGGTAGCCATCGGGGTCGACGGTGACCGAGCCCTTGATGATGTCCCCGGTCTTGAATGTGGGCAGCAGTTCCTTGCCGTTGTCGGCGTTCAAGAAGTGCACACCGTAGTCGTAGGCGCCGAACACGACCCAGGTCTTGCCCTCGCGCTCGAAGACCGAAGGTTGGCCCGTCCAACCACTGCCGCACCACGTCAGGGCGCCATGCTCGTCGATGGACGTTCCGCACATCTGGCCGTTCTTCGGATACACCCACTTCTCCGACGGTGTCGAGCGGGTGACCGTGCCGGCGCCGTAGAAGGTCCGGGTCGGGTTACCGCGGAACGTGATCAGTCCCTGCACCTTGCCGGGTGGGTACGGCTGCCCCACGCCTGCCGGGTCCGACCAGTAGGGGGAATCCACCGGCACGGCCGAGTCATCGGGCGCTGCGGAACCCGAGGGGCTGGCTGTGGCGGGACCATCACTGTTGGTGGGCGCCGTCACCTGGCTGGAGCACGCAGGCACCACACCCAGGGTCACAACAGCAAGGACGGCAATCACGCGACCAGTTCTCATCACCCCCGCAGGGTAGACGCTGCACGCCCTTACACCCGACATCCCGCCGGTCACGAAGCAGCAGCGCGCTCCCCGTGCAGCCGTCCGTGGACGTGCACGAAGCGGCGGGAACAGTCGAAGCGGACCCCTTGTTACTGGCCAGTAACGAAACGTCATACACTCGTTCTATCGAGGGCCACACGGCCCCCCGATCGGTCGCGGGGTCCCCCGCCGCAGCCCTAGGAGTGAATCTTGTCGAGCGAAGCTTTCATCTATGAGGCCATCCGAACTCCGCGCGGGCGCGGCAAGGCAAATGGCTCGTTGCACGGCGTCAAGCCGGTCTCGTTGGTCACGGGTCTGCTGCAGGAACTGCAGTCGCGCCACACCGGCATGGACCCGGCTCTGATCGACGACGTGATCCTGGGCTGTGTCACCCCCGTGGGCGACCAGGGTGCCGACATCGCCAAGACGGCAGCGATCGCTGCCGGGCTGCCCGACACAGTCGCCGGCACGCAGATCAACCGGTTTTGTGCGTCCGCGCTCGAGGCCGCCAACATCGCAGCCCAGAAGGTGCGTGCGGGCTGGGACCAGTTGATCGTCGCCGGTGGCGTCGAGTCGATGAGCCGCGTCCCCATGGGCTCCGACGGCGGCGCGTGGGCCATGGACCCCGAAACCGCATATGACACGTACTTCGTGCCACAGGGCATCAGCGCGGACCTGATCGCCACCACCGAGGGCTTCACCCGCGAGGACGTCGACGCCTACGCGGTGCTGTCGCAGGAGCGTTCGGCCAACGCCTGGAGCGCGGGCAACTTCGCCAAGTCCGTCGTGCCGGTCAAGGACCTCAGCGGTGTCACGATCTTGGACCATGACGAGTTCATGCGTCCGGGCACCACGATGGACGATCTGGCCAAGTTGAAGCCCTCGTTCGCCGGTATCGGCGACATGGGAGGCTTCGACGCGGTGGCCCTGCAGAAGTACCACTGGGTGGAGAAGATCAACCACGTCCACACCCCCGGCAACTCCTCGGGGATCGTCGACGGCGCCGCCTTGGTGCTGATCGGCACCGAGCAGGCTGGTCGCGACTCGGGCATGATTCCCCGCGGTCGTGTGGTGGCGACCGCCGTCAGCGGCGCCGATCCTACGATCATGCTGACCGGACCGACCCCTGCCACGGAGAAGGCGCTTCGCCTCGCCGGGCTCACTCCGGCTGACATCGACGTGTGGGAACTGAACGAGGCGTTCGCCGCGGTGGTTCTCAAGTGGGCCAAGGACTTCGACCTTCCGATCGAGAACGTCAACGTCAACGGCGGCTCCATCTCGATGGGCCACCCGTTGGGCGCAACCGGCGCCATGATCTTCGGCATCGTGCTCGACGAGCTCGAGCGCAGTGGTGGTCGCTACGGTCTCATCACTTTGTGCATCGGCGGCGGCATGGGTGTTGCAACCATCATTGAAAGGGTCTGAGCAGATGACGAACATGATCAAGTGGGAACAGGATGCCGATGGCATCGTCACCCTGACGATGGATGACCCGGACCAGGGCGCCAACACCATGAACAAGACGTTCCAGGACAGCCTCTCGGCCACCACGGAACGCCTTGTGGCCGAGAAGGATTCGGTCAAGGGCATCATCATCACCAGCGGCAAGAAGACCTTCTTCGCAGGTGGTGACCTCGGCATCCTCAGCAAGGCCACCAAGGCCGACGCGCCGGAACTCGAGGCCCAGTCCTTGGCGATGAAGAAGAACCTGCGGACCATCGAGACACTGGGTGTCCCCGTCGTGGCGTGTGTCAACGGTGCCGCGCTGGGCGGCGGACTCGAGATCGCGCTGGCCTGCCATCGCCGCATCGCCTTGGACGTCAAGGGTTCCGAGATCGGTCTGCCCGAGGTCTCGCTCGGTCTGCTGCCCGGTGGTGGCGGTGTCGCCCGTACCGTGCGGATGTTCGGCCTGCAGAAGGCCCTGATGGAGGTCCTGTTGCAGGGCCAGCGGCGCAAGCCGGCGGCTGCCCTCGAGGTCGGACTCGTCGATGAACTGGTCGCCACCCCCGACGCGATGCTCGACAGCGCCAAAGAGTGGATCAGGGCCAATCCGGAGTCAGTCCAGGAGTGGGACGTCAAGGGCTACAAGATCCCCGGAGGAACTCCCAGCAATCCCAAGTTCGCCGCCATGCTCCCTGCGTTCCCCGCGAACCTGCGCAAGCAGATCAAGGGCGCGCCGATGCCGGCACCGCACCACATCATGTCGGCTGCCGTCGAGGGCGCCCAGGTGGATTTCGATACCGCCGACAAGATCGAGACACGGTACTTCGTCGACCTGGCGACCGGGCAGGTGTCGAAGAACATGACCAAGGCGTTCTTCTTCGACCTGCAGAACATCATGAAGGGCGGGGCGCGTCCCGAAGGGTTCGAGCCTTACCGCGCCAAGAAACTTGTGGTGCTCGGCGCCGGGATGATGGGAGCGGGCATCGCCTACGTGTCCGCCCGATCCGGCATGGAGGTGGTTCTCAAGGACGTCTCGCTGGAGTCGGCCGAGAAGGGCAAGGACTACAGCCGGAAGATCCTGGACAAGGCTGTCTCGCGCGGCAAGATGACCCAGGAAGCTGCCGACCAGGTGCTCGACCGCATCACCGCCACCGACAACCCGGCCGACGCCAAGGGCGCCGACCTGCTGATCGAGGCCGTGTTCGAGGACCCGGCTCTCAAGCACAAGGTCTACGCCGAGATCGAGCCGTACATGGCGGAGGGGTCGCTGTTGGCGTCCAACACCTCGACGTTGCCCGTGACCGGGCTGGCGAAGGGCATCACGCGTCCGGCCGACTTCATCGGCATGCACTTCTTCTCGCCGGTGGACAAGATGCCGCTGCTCGAGATCGTCGTGGGTGAACAGACCTCGGACGAGGCCATCGCCAAGGCGATCGACGTCGCCCTGCAGATCAAGAAGACCCCGATTGTGGTCAATGACAGCCGGGGGTTCTTCACCAGCCGGGTCATCGGTACGTTCATGGGCGAGGCCACCGCGATGCTGGCCGAAGGCGTTCCGGCGAACTCGATCGAACAAGCAGCCCTGCAGTCCGGTTACCCGACCGGTCCGCTGGCACTGTTCGACGAGGTCTCGCTGACGCTGGGCCGCCGCATCCGCGAGGCTGGGCGTGAAGCCGCGGCAGCCGAGGGATGGGACTTCCCGGAGCACCCGTCGTACCCCGTCATCGACAAGATGGTGGTGGAGTTCGAGCGCGGCGGTCGTGCCGCCGGCGCCGGTTTCTACGACTACGAAGACGGCAAACGCGTCGCACTGTGGTCGGGCCTGGTCGACAACTGGGGCTCGGATCTCGACCCCAAGTCGGTCGACTTCACCGAACTGCAGGAGCGCATGCTTTTCGTGGAGGCCATCGACTCGGTGCGCTGCCTCGACGAGGGTGTGCTGCGGTCGGTTCCCGAAGCCAACATCGGCTCGATCTTCGGCATCGGCTTCCCGCCGTGGACCGGGGGCGTGCTCCAGTACATCAACGGCTACGAGGGCGGCCTGTCCGGCTTCGTGGAGCGAGCCAACGAACTGGCCGCCAAGTACGGGGATCGTTTCACCCCACCGCAGTCGTTGATCGCCAAGGCCGCCAGCGGCGAGACCTACGAGTGACCTGACTGGCTCACGAGGGGCCCCGGTGGAGTCCATTCCGCCGGGGCCCCCCATGTCCAGGGAGGTAGCGGCCGGTTCTTGCCCGCAGGGATCACTGCTGGGAGGAGTCGGGCAGGAACTCCACGGCGGGTGTGGGCCAGATCGTGTCCATCGGCCGGCGGCGCGGTCCCGTCCAGGGGGCGGGTACGGCATGGACCCGTTCCGCGACCCGATAGGCGTTGGACTCGTAGCCCTGCCTCAATCCCTGGAACCTCTCCCAACCGGCGTCCCGGTCGGGGCGGAGGGGGACGCCGGCGGCGGCCATCATGTCGCATGCCCGGTCGAACTCGGCTCGGGTCACCAGCTCAGATGTTGCGTCCGGCACCCGCATGCGGTGCAGTGCGGCCCGGTTCCCATCGGCGCGGATGGCCCGGTAGAGCGCCGAGCTCCGGGGATCAAGCACCTCGGCCGTCAGTTCAGGGAAATGATCGCTCGCGTCGCTGGCCCGAAGACGCGCTGAGTTCTCGACGAGGTGGCGCAACACCGAGAACGTCTGCGCTCCCTCGGCCAGAAGCGCGCTCAGGTCACCCGGGTTGCGCTCGGACACGATCGCGATCTCCAGGGTGGCGGCGTCCAGGCGCGCGATCAAAGTGCACACCCAGTCGCGCAGGAACCCGGCCGATCGGAAGTAGGTCAGGGGTGGGTACATGGTGTGCGACACACGCAATTGGCACACCCAGTCGATCCAGCCCTCTTCCAACGGTTTCATCGGTCCGGAGTGCGACAGGTGCCGTCGGCAGATCAACTCGGGACCCCAGGGCGGCTCGCCCGCCCACATGGTCGATTTGGTCACACCCGCCTCGCGGGAGTTGTAGGCGGTGAACAGCAGAAGCAGGTAGCCCACCAGCATGGCGATGATGACCATGCCGGTGAAGGCCGCCAACAGCGTGACCGCGATCTGCGCCGGATCGTCCACCTGAACGATTCCCAGTGTCATCAAGGCCGAGCCTGCCTGCAGGAACGCCTCGGTGGGTCCCACGCCTGCCACTGCGTAGATGATCAACGCGTAGGCGACGAGGAATCCAGCCGCCGCGCCGAACAGGACGCCCAGAACCACCATGGGTCCGAGCCCGGACAACACCCGGTGCTGTCTGGAGTACTCCCATCCGGTGCGGGCGATGATCGAGGTGGCCCCTTGGAGAACGGTGCGTGTCGAGCGCGTCAGGATCGACGATGCCGGCCGTGGTACCAGCAGGTCGCGGGCCAGCGACCGGGCCAGCACCGCCAACAGCGCCACACCGATGATCCCGGCGATCACGCGCATGATCATGTGATCAGTCCCGTGGGTCCGGTTGACCTGGTCATGGCCGGGACTCTATCGGCTGGACAAGCCCGATCGAGGGCTTCAGCGGGAGTCGCGTTTGGCCTGGCGACGGGCTCCGGTCGCGCGGGTCGCGGCAGTTGCCTTGCGGGTCCGGGGGCTCTTGAGAGCGTTTGACTTGGCAGTGGAGCCCTTGGCTGACGTCCGCTTGGCAACTGGTCGACCGGATGGCGATGCGGCCGCGACTTCGGGTGCTGCCTTGGCGGCGCGGGCGGCCTCGATCCGTTCAGTGCGAAGTTCGGCGGCCGATGCCCGTGGCATCGCGGGTGGGCAGTTCCTTCTGCTTCAGCATCATGTGCGGGGCCTTCACTCGGTATCGTGCGCGCATGCCAGGTAGCGACCAGCCGACATCCGCGTGGACCCGTGACTTCTACCCCCGCGAGGGTGACGGGGTCGCATTCGACCGAGTCGTGTTCTTCACTGACGCCGTCTTTGCCATCGCCTTGACCCTGGCTGCGGTCGAGATCGGGATCCCGGAGGTCGAAGGAGACCAGGCGTCGGTCCACGCCATGTGGGAAGCGATCGTCGACAAACTCCCAGGGGTGCTCGGTTTTGTGTTCGCGTTCCTCGTCATCGCGTTCTACTGGCGGGCCAACCATCGCTTCACCATGACGTTGCGGGGCATGAACGGCGCCTATGTGCGCGCTGTGATCCTGTACCTGGGCTTGATCTCGCTGCTGCCACTTCCTGCTGCTCTGGTGGGTGAGTACGGCGACAACCCGTTGGCCGTGTCCATCTTCGCCGTGTACGCGAGCGCGGTCAGCGGTATGGAGGCCGTCCTCTTTGTGGTGGCGGATCGGGGCAATCTGTTCGTCGTGCCTCTGACACCGGCCTTCCGGCGCCAAGGAGTGATCGGCTCGCTGTCACCGGTCGTGGTGTTCCTGAGTTCGATCCCGTTGGCCTTCGTCAACCCGTACCTCGCGATGGGGTGGTGGCTGGTCGGCTCAGTCGCGGCTGGTGTCATCCTCAGCCGCCTGACCCCGGCGGCCCCGCCCGACGAACTCGCTCACTGAGGCCTTTCCGGCTCGGAGTGACTCAACGAAGTCGAATGCGTACCGTCTGATCATGATTCGACGCATTGCACAACCTCTGCGCTCCGTGCTTGCCCTGGCGGCCACCAGCGCCTGCATCCTGACGCTGGCTCCGGCGGCCACAGCTGGGGTCGCTGCCCCAACAGCCCGCCAGGTACCTGCGCCCAACGGTCTGTACGGGTTCTCCGACGTCACGGATCCCGACATGATGATGTTCAAGGTTCGCAATCGCAAGCTGATCGATCCGCGCTTCAGCATCGTCATCTACTGCTCCGCCTCAGACGGTGGAACCCAGGAGTTGATCTACGGGCCCACGTCGAGCGACCCGTCCCGGCGTGTCAACATCCCGCGAAACGGCAGTGGGCGGATGAACTGGGTCCAGACGTTCGACGAGAGCCTCGTACCTGATGCCGACATTCAGGTCAACTACACCTTCCGCCGCAATCGCTCGACCCTGGCCTCGGTGTCGGTCGATGCGATCTTCACCGACGAGGGTGTGGATCAGTCCTGCTCCGGCCAGCGAGCCTTCCGACTGTCGCGAGGGCCTTTGCGCTGACGTCCCCACCGCCGGACTCTCCGGCGGTGGGTCAACGGACGGTCGGCCCGTCAGCGGTACGCCGGCACCGGTTCGGGCTCGGTCATCTTGCCGCGCTGTTTCAGGTACACGGGGACCCCGATCAGGAACGCTGCACCGGCCATCAAGAACGGCGCGAACTCCTCGACGAAACTGTTGCCGTCTCCGGTGTTGCGCGAGTAGATGATGAACAGGATCGAGAACACCAACGCCACGATGGCCACGATCACGTCCCGAAGGAACCGTGGTGTGTGCATCTTGCGCTTGTCAGCGATCCGCCATTTGATCTGCGCCAGTGCAGAGAAGGCGTAGGGGATCGCGGCGGTGATGCCCGACATGAAGACCAGGGTGTTGAACACCGTCTGCCCGGCTGTGCCCAGGTACGACACCACCATGAACACCGATGCGAGGACCGTCGACGACACGATGCCGAACACCGGAACGCCGTTCTTGTTGAGTTTGCCGAACTGCTCGGGGAACAGGCCGTCCTTGCTGGCGGCCAGGGGCATCTCGGCGCAGATCATGGTCCAGCCGTTCAGTGCGCCGAAGCCGGAGATGATGACGATCCCGGCGACCACCAGACCGGCCCATGAAGAGCCGCCTGTCATCGTGTCGGCGGCAAGGGAGTACGGGGTGGTGGTGTTTCCCAGGTCGGTCGTTGGCACCGCGCCGAACACGGCGGTCAACGACAGCAAGTAGACGACCGCCGTGGCGATCGTGCCGAAGACGGTCGCCTTGGGGACGTTGCGATCGGGGTCGCGGACCTTGGCTGCCGCGACGGACGCGGTCTCGACGCCCAGGTACGAGAACAGGCACAGTGCCATCGCGCCCATGATGGCCGAGAAGTCGGATTCGCCGCTGACATTCCACTGCGCCAGGTTGTCGCCCTTGATGAAGAACAGTCCCACCGTGGCCATCAACGCCAGAGGGATGAACTTGAGGATCGAGGTCCACAACTGAACTGCCCCCATGTTCTTGACGCCGGTGATGTTGATGATTGCCGGAATCCACAGGCCCACCAGGGCAATCACGATGGACCAGGACGGGATCGCGCCCTTGTTGATGAACACCTGCACGTACATCACCCAGCCGACGACGATCGCGGCGTTTCCCGCCCAGGCGGTGATCCAGTACGACCAGGCGTTGGCGAAGCCCGTGCCGTTTCCGAACGCGGCCCGTGCGTAGGCGTAGGGGCCGCCGTCGGCCGGCAGGCGCCGGGACAGCGCTGCGAACATCAATGCCAAGGCGAGCGCTCCCACCGTCGTCAGCGCCATCGCCACCAGACTGATGGGCCCGAACGATGCCAGCGAGGACGGCAGGTTGAAGATGCCGACCCCGATGATGCTGCCGACGATCAGGGCGGTGGCCTGGGGGAGACCCAGTTTGCCGCCGGGGGCCGACTTCGCCTGGTCCTGCTGAGATTGCGTTGTTGCCATGATGGCGACCCCTTCCGCGCGGTGCATGTGCTCCGGCGGCGATGCGGCGGTGGCGGGCACTCGTGCGGGCGACGCCGGTGCGGTCATTTCGACCGTACGCCGCAGCGTGCTTCCGAAGGTAAGCCGAAAAAGGGAATCGGGCCTTTGGTCCCGCTGCGCGGCCCCCAACCGCTCCCGATCATGGTCGCAGACGATCTTCGCCGCTCACGATCGGCCCTAGGTCCTTGATCGGGAGCGGATTGGGGCATGAAGGGACCCCTCGCGCACCCGCAAGAGCTCACTTATCCTTGCTGCCTTCCGGCCCTGGGGAGGTTCGGTGAGGTAACGCCGCACGAGGGGTCGAAGGTGAGTCTACGCGCAGGCCCCCGGCGGGTGAAACCCGTCCATGAGGTAGGTGGTGCCAAGGACGTCCCGCTCGTTCGGGCGGGTCCGGGCGAGGGTCGTGGTCGTCGGACGGCCCGCGTAGCCTGTGTCCATGAGCTTGGCCCTGTACCGCACCTACCGACCGAGTCGGCTGGACGAGGTCATCGGTCAAGAACACGTCACCGAACCTCTGCGCCGCGCTCTGGAGAGCGATCGGGTGCACCACGCATTCCTGTTCAGTGGGCCCAGGGGCTGCGGCAAGACCTCCACGGCGCGCATCCTTGCCCGGTCGCTCCTGTGCGAGCAGGGGCCCACGGCGGATCCGTGCGGTGAATGCAGGTTCTGTGAGGCACTGGCGCCGACCGGCGGCGGCCTGGTGGACGTCATCGAACTCGACGCCGCCAGCCACGGCGGAGTCGACGACACCCGCGAACTGCGGGAGCGGGCGGCGTTCGTGCCTGCTGAGGCGCGCTACAAGATCTACATCATCGACGAGGCCCACATGGTCAGCAAGGACGGCTTCAACGCCTTGCTCAAGTTGATCGAAGAGCCCCCTGAGCATGTCAAGTTCATCTTCGCCACCACGGAGGTCGACAAAGTCCTGCCCACCATCCGGTCGAGGACGTTCAACTACACGTTCCGCCTCGTTCCAGTTCGGCAACTGGTCGAGAACCTGGGTGGAATCTGCGAGGCCGAGGGCGTCACGTCCGAACCGGCAGCCCTGACCCTGATCGCCCGCGCCAGTGGTGGCAGCGTCCGCGATGCCCAGAGCATCATGGGGCAGCTCATCGCGGGAGCCGGTCCCGAGGGGCTGACGCAGTCGCAAGTGGCCGACCAACTGGGTGTCACCGACGATGCGCTGCTCGACGCGGTCATCGGCGCGGTCGCCGACCACAACGGTGCCGCGCTGTTCGACGTCGTCGAGCGCACGGTCGAATCCGGACATGATGTGCGCCGCTTCGTCACCGACCTGCTGCACCGATTCCGCGATCTGTTGGTCATCCACCACGCGGGCGAGGCAGCCACGGCGGATGTCCTGGATGTGTCCGAGGACCGTCGCCAACTCCTGGTCGACCAGTCCGCACGGTTCGGCCCCACAGAACTGACCCGATACGCCGAGGTCGTCAACACCGGTCTCACCCAGGTCAAGGGCAGCACGTCGCCGCGTCTGCAGTTGGAGATCCTCGCCGCGCGGTTGCTGGTGCCCCGATCGGACTCCGATCCGGAGGCCACCCTGGCCCGCCTCGAGGTTGTGGAGCGGCGCGTCTCGGTGCTCAGCAGCGCACCTGCCACTGGCCAGGCCCCAGTTCGCGCGGCTGCTGAACCCGCGCCTCAGGCAGCTGCGGCGCCTTCGGCTCCCGCCGAACAGCCCAGGTCGCCCGATCCGGCGCCTGCCTCGGGTCCGATCCCCGCCGCGTCGGCCCCCGTCCGGCGGGCCCCTGCTCCCCCGGCCGCCCCTCGGACAGCGAGCCTCGACACAAGCCCGGCGCCGGCGGTCGCGCGGAGCCGGACCGCCCCGCCGCCCAAACCGGCGGCGGCCCGAAGCGGCGATCGACCGCGGTCGGCCCCGGCTGCGCCCGCGCCCGCGCCGTCGACCGCGCCCGCCGGGCCGACTGAACCGGTGGCCCAGGACACCCGACCTGCTCGTTCCGGCGAAGATGCGGATCTGAGGTCGATCACCAGCATCTGGCCGCAACTGATGGCCGAGGTCGGACAGAAGAGTCGTGTGGCCGCTGCCAACTGGGACGGTGCGGAACCGTTGTCGATCACCGGTGGGACTCTGACCATCCGCGTACCGAGCGAGGGTCAGGCCAAGTCCATCACCCAGAGCAAGCGGGACCTGATGCTCCGCACGATGCTGATCGAGTGGCACGGAATAGACGTGCAGGTGGTCGCGACAGCGGCCGCCGGGGCCGAGGCGGTCCCCGACGAGCCGTCCGAGGATGACCCGGATGTCGGTTCCGGCGACCTGTCCGGGGTCGACCTGGCCATGAAGACCCTGGGGGCCACCAAGATCGGCGAGATCGAGGAGACCTGACGTGTACGAAGGTGCGATGGCCGACCTGATCGAACAGCTCGGCCGCCTGCCGGGAATCGGCCCGAAGAGTGCGCAGCGGATCGCGTTCCACATCCTGGACAGCGACCCCGAGGACGTTGCGCGCCTGTCAGAGGCACTGACCCAGGCCAAGGCTCGAGTGAAGTTCTGCGATCAGTGTGGCCGAGCCACAGAGGTCGATCCGTGCAGCATCTGTGCCGACCCGCGACGGGACCACACCGTGATCTGCGTCGTCGAGGAGAGCCGGGACGTCATCGCGATCGAACGGACTCGTGAGTTCCGCGGTGTCTACCACGTGCTCGGCGGCGCGATCAGCCCGATCGATGGCGTGGGACCCAATGATCTGCGTATCGCCGAACTGATGCGGCGGCTGGCCGACTCGACGATCACCGAGGTCATCATCGCCACCGATCCGAACCTGGAGGGCGAGGCCACGGCTGCCTACCTGGCGCGCATGCTGGCCGACCTGGGGATCACGGTGTCACGGCTGGCCAGTGGTCTGCCCGTGGGCGGCGACCTTGAGTACGCCGACGAAGTCACCCTGGGTCGTGCGTTCGCCGGTCGCCAATCGATCGGCTGAGCATGGCGCACTGCGCAGCGGTGGTACGTCGGTACCATGGACGCCGGACGATCAGCTCGATGGCTGTCCGATGTCAGGCCCGATGACAGGAGCGTGTGACCCGTGGCGCTGATCGTGCAGAAGTTCGGCGGCTCCTCTGTCTCAGATGCGCCGTCGATCCAACGAGTGGCCCGGCGCATCGCGGACACCAAACGGGCCGGAAACGATGTGGTCGTCGTGGTGTCGGCCATGGGTGACACCACTGACGACCTCATGGATCTGGCGCACAGGGTCTCGCCCGATCCACCCGGCCGCGAACTCGACATGCTGCTCACCGCTGGGGAGCGGATGTCCATGGCTCTGTTGGCCATGGCGATCCACGACAACGGGTACGAGGCTCGCTCATACACCGGTTCACAGGCCGGCCTGATCACAGACTCGGCACATGGCCGGGCGCGCATCATCGACGTCACCCCGGGCCGTATCCAAGGGGCGTTGACAGACGGAGCGATCCCTATCGTGGCGGGGTTCCAGGGCGTCAGTTACGACAGCAAAGACGTGACGACGCTCGGCCGCGGCGGTTCCGACACCACTGCGGTTGCCTTGGCAGCAGCCTTGAGAGCTCAGGTCTGCGAGATCTTCACCGACGTCGACGGCGTCTTCACCGCCGACCCGCGCGTGGTGACCCGGGCCAGCAAGATGCAGCGGGCCTCTTACGAGGAGATGCTCGAACTGGCGGCTGCCGGCGCCAAAGTACTTCACCTGCGGTGCGTCGAGTACGCCCGCCGTTACGACATCCCCATCCACGTGCGTTCGACTTTCACGGCGAACGAGGGAACGTGGGTGGTGGCCGACCCGACCGAGGGAGGAACGATGGAACAGCCGATCATCGCGGGGGTGGCGGCCGACCTGAACGACGCCAAGGTCACTGTCATAGGTGTACCGGACCGACCAGGTGAAGCCGCGGCGATCTTCCGCGCTCTGGCCGGCGCCCCGGTCAACGTGGACATGATCGTGCAGAACGTCAGCACCGAGACCACGGGCCGCACCGACGTCACGTTCACGTGCCCCAAAGGGGACGTCGCACGGGCGCTGCAGGCGCTGCTGGACAATCAGGAGGAGATCGGCTTCGAGCGCCTGACCAGCGACGAGGGGATCGCCAAGGTGTCGCTGGTTGGAGCCGGCATGCGCTCGCACCCAGGGGTCTCCGCCACGTTCTTCGAGGCTTTGGCCAATGCCCAGGTGAACGTCGAGATGATCTCGACGTCCGAGATCCGCATCTCCGTTGTCACCCGTACTGAGTCGGCGGATGCCGCCCTGCAGGCCGTGCACACCGCATTCGGCCTCGACGCCGACGGCGAGGCGGTGGTCTACGCCGGCACCGGCAGGTGACGCGACCGCAAGACTGACAGCTGACCCGGGAGTTGACGGCCAGGGCTCGGCTTCGGTGTCAGCCGTCGGTTCTGCGGTCGGGATCGGCGGTGCTGGCCAGACCGGACAGCAGGGCGTCGACCATGTCTGTGTACGTGGCGGCTGGGTCTTCGCTGAACCCGATTCCGAGCAGTTCAAGACCTACCGCTCCGTGCAGCGAACTCCAGACCTGTTGGGCGACGTCGACATCTGAGCCCCGGCCCAGCGGCCGCTGCTCCCGGGTCATCGTGACCAGTTGCACCAAGTGTTCGAAAGCCAGGAATGCCTCGTGCAGTGCCTCGGGTCCCGGCTCGACCTCGTGCATGCGCTCGAACATCAGTCGGTAGTGCTGAGGATGCTCGATGGCGAACTCCCGGTACCTCAGGCATGAGTCGCGCAGCCGTGCGGTGGCATCCGGTCCGGTTGCGGCCGAGATGGTCGTCTGCAGTTGGCGGCAACCCCTGACGAACAGTGCCTCGAGCAGGCCGTGCTTGCCGTCGAAACGGTTGTAGACCCCCATAGGTGCGATTCCTGCGTAGGTGGCGACCTTGCGAACCGTGAGCCCCGATGGGCCCTCGTCGGCCAGGATCTGCTCCGCTGCGCTCAGCAGTCTCTCTTCGACATCTCGGCTTGGTGTTCGGACCACTTTTGTAGTATACAGTTCCACAGTTGTAGAACAACGTGCTACAAAATGGCCACCAAGGAGAATCATGACCCTCGATACCGCCACCGGATCCGTGTCCGCATCAGTG
>WBZP01004104.1_pt1 | contig 15389 bp, 11 predicted proteins | sample 5204301 | NCBI WGS metagenome assembly WBZP01 (sample SAMN12412401, study PRJNA552823) | activated sludge metagenome | isolation source: activated sludge from nitrification reactor of wastewater treatment plant... | place: USA: Pennsylvania | collected 2017
GCCTTGGCCGGCACGGGGGTCGTGGCTGTGACCGGACGCCCGGACGGGTCGGCGCGGAACGCTGCCAGCGCGTCCTCGAGGGTGTCGAAGATGTGCTCGCGCCCGATGTTGGGCAGCACGTCGACCTCCTCGAGCGTCGCGAGCACCTGGCTGTCGGGCCGGGCGAGGGCCAGGTGCGCCCCCTGTGCGTGCACGTAGTTCGCGAGGTTGTTGAGGGCGAGCCCTGCGGAGTAGTCGACGTCGGTGAGGGTGTCGCAGTCCAGCACCACCCAGGTGACCGGATCGGGGGCGGACTGGACGAGCGCCTCGACGTCGTCGGTGAACCGGTTCGCGTTGGCGTAGAAGAGCGGGGCGTCGTAGCGGAACAAGATCAGCCCCGGGAGGCTCTGCGTGCCCGGGGACGCCGCCTGGTAGGTCGGGTCGCCCTCGGGGTCGACACCGACGACGAACCGGTGCGCGCGGTAGGAGCGCTCGATGATGAGCAGCACCGACACGACGAGCGCCAGGATGATGCCCTGCTCGACGCCGACGCAGCAGACGACTGCGGCGGTGATGACGGCGATCCAGAACTCCGACGGCGCGAGCTTCTTGACGTGCTTGAGGCCCTTGATGTCGATGAGGCCGTACCCGATGAGGAACACGATGCCGCCGAGGACCGCCTTGGGCATCGGCGTCAGGAACTGGGTCAGGAACAGCGTGACGATGAGGACGACGCCGGCCATCGTCATGTTCGCGACCTGGCTCTTGCCGCCCTGCTCCTCGAGGATCTCGGTCTTGGTCGGGCTGCCGTTGACGACGAAGGTGCCGGAGAGGCCGGCTGCGGCGTTCGCGGCAGTGAGACCGACGAGATCGCGGTTGATGTCCACCCGGTCGCCGTGCTTCATCGCGAAGGAGCGGGCGGTCGCGGCGCTCTGGGCGATGATCAGGACGAGGCACGAGAGCGCGGTCGGGATCACCTGGATCGCGTCGGAGAACGTCACTCCCTGCGGCAGGCCGATGGGCGGGAAACCGCCCTGCACCGCGCCGACCTCGGCGACGCCGTGGCTCGCGGCGTCGGTCGCGGCCGACACGGCGATGAGCAGGATGACGGCGATCAGCGCGCCGGGGATCTTCGGCGCGAACCTCTTGAAGCCCAGGATGATGATGAGCGTCGCGGCGGCGAACGCCATCGTCCACGGGTTGGCCTTGCCCAGGTTGGAGATCCAGCCCCACTGCTGCTCGAACCAGTTCCCGCTGCCCTTGGGTACGCCGATCATGTCGGGGATCTGGCCGATCAGGACCTGGAAGCCCACGCCGGTGAGGAAGCCGATGAGCACCGACGACGACAGGAAGTCGCCGATGAAGCCCAGCTTCAGGATGCGCGACAGCAGCAGCAGGACGCCGACGACGAGCGCCGTGAGCGAGCAATAGGCGACCCACTCGGCGGAGTACGGTGTCAGCCCGGCGATGCCCAGGCTCGCCAGCCCCGCGGCCAGGATCGCCGCGGTCGCCGAGTCGGCGCCGACCACGAGCGTCCGGCTCGAGCCGATCAGCGCGAACATCAGCGTCGGGAAGATGACGGTGTAGAGACCCGTGACGATCGGGGTCTGCGAGATGGACGTGTAGCCCATCACCTCGGGGATCGCGACGGCCGCGAGCGTCACGCCCGCGACGAGGTCGGTCCCCAGCCACGACCGGTCGTACCGCTTGAGCACCACGGGAACGCCACGCATCGTCCACCCCTACCGATCAGCGCCAGCCGGGGGACAGGGTGGCACAACGGAGGAGCGCGTCGGGGCGGAACAGGGGAGACGGGACCGAGCCGCGATCCGAGCAGCTGCGTGGGCGTCAGACGCGGCGCAGGAGCGTCAGGCCGGTGCCCGAACCGATGCAGGTCTGCAGGACCAGGTCGGCGTGCAGCTTGGGCAGCGAGCCCGACTGCCGGGACAGCTTGAGGTGGCCGGTGACGACGTAGGTGCCCTTGGCCGCGCCCGAGGAGACCTTCACCGTGGTGCCGGTCTTCACGAACGCCATCCACTGGTAGCCGCACCAGTTGTGGCCGGCGAGCCACAGCGGCGAGTGGGTCCAGAGGACGAGCTTGCACTTGTCGATCGCGGCCTGGGAGCCGGGCGCGTCGACGTAGCGGGTGATCGTGATGCTCCGCGCGGCGACGCGTGCGGTCGAGGCCGCCTTCGGTGCGGCGGTCGCCTTCGCTCTCGTCGTCGAGACCTTCGTGGTGACGACGACGGTCTTCGTCGCCGCCTTCGCCGCGGTCGTCCGGGTCGGGGTGGCCTTGACGACGGCGGCGGGGCGGGCGGCGGGAGCGACGGTGGCGCGGGTCGCGGGTGCGTCACCGGTGCTCGCCTGGACGGTCGGGGCTGCGACGGGGGAGGTCGCGGCGACCGGCGTCACCGAGCCGTTCCACGCCAGCGCGGACCCCGTCGCGGTCGCCGCGAAGACGACGGCCGAGGCCGCCGCGATCATCGCGGTCCGGTGGAGGTGTCGCTGGCGTGTCACCTACAGGGCTTCGGCGTCTGCGACGCCGGGTTTAAGCGACCTGCGTCACTAGGGCCGAACGGGTGACCGTGGAGCGCGGGGACCGCGTCCACATGTCGAGACCGAGGTGGGGACGCGAGAGGCCCGGACCTCCCACGATCCGCCCACCCCGTGGCCCTTTCCCCGCCCGGAACGGAGCCGGAAAGGGCCAGAGGGTGGGCAGGAGGTGGTGGGTGTCGGGGTCAGACGCCCCAGGGGAGGCCGACGGCGTACCAGATCAGGAAGAACACGGTCCACGCGCCCGTCAGCACGAGGAAGTACGGCATCATCAGCGCGATCACCGTGCCGATGCCCGACCGCTTGTCGTAGCGCGCTGCGAAGACCACGATCAGCGGGAAGTAGGCCATGATCGGGTTGACGATGTTGAGCGGCGAGTCGCCCACGCGGTACGCCGCGAGCACCGCCGCCGGATCCACGCCGAGGCGCACGAAGACCGGGATGAAGATGGGTGCGAGCAGAGCCCACTTCGCGATCGCCTGCGGCATGATGATGCCGACGACCCAGACGATCACGATCGCCACCAGCAGCAGCACGATGGTCGGCACGTTGACGTTCTCGATGAGGTCACCGAGCTTCACCGCCGCGACCTGCGGCATCTTCGTGTAGTTGAAGTACGCGATGAACTGCGCGATGAGCAGGAACAACAGCAGGAGCCCGGCGAGACCGGCCCACGACTTCGTGACCGCGTCGATCGCCTCGGTCGCGGTCCGGATGGTGCCGGCGCCGCGCCCGTAGCCCATGCCGGCCGCGAGGAACAGCAGCGAGATGATCACGATGAGGCTGTCCATGAACGGCGAGGTGCCGATGATCCCGCCGGTCTCGGGGTCGCGCAGCGGCGCGCCCGGCGGGATGGTGCACAGCAGTACGACGGCGAGCGCGCCGAGGAACCACCACCCGGCCATGCGGAGCCCGCGCTTCTCGGCGTCGTCGTCGACGTCGGGCGCGTCGTCGGCCTTCTGGATCTGGGTCCCGTCGGCGTCGGGCGCGACCGCCGGGTCGTAGGCGCCGAGCCTGCGCTCCACCCGCGACGTCATGAAGCCGAGCACCGCTGTGAGGAGGATGGTCGAGGCGATCCCGAACCACAGGTTGGCGGTGATGCCGATCGAGTTCGCCGGGTCGACGAGGTGGATCGACTCGTTGGTGATCTCGGTCAGCACGGCGTCGGTCGGCGTGATGAGGATATTGACGCCGAACCCGCCCGCGACGCCGGCGAACGCCGCCGCCATGCCGGCCAGCGGGTGCCGCCCGATCGACAGGAATGCGGCGGCTCCCAGTGGGATCAGCACGAGATAGCCGGCGTCCGAGGCGATCGAGGAGATGATGCCGAGGAACACGATGATGTACGTGAGCGCCGCGGGCGACGACACCGCGACGAGCTTGCGGATCAGGGCCGCGATGAGACCGGATCGCTCGGCGACGCCGACGCCGATCATCACGATGAGGATGATCCCCATCGCCGTGAACCCCATGAAGTTCGAGACGAACGACGTGAACAGGTAGCGGATCCCGTCGACCGTGAGCAGTCCCTGGATCTGCACCGTCTCGGTGACGACGTGGTACGTGCTCGCGTCGGGCTGGCCGACCGGCATGAGCTCGGCGGGCAGCGAAGATCCGGCGACGTCGACGGCGCTCACCGACTGGGGATCCGGCTTCACCACCTCGTACGTAGCGCCCACGCCGGCCCAGGCCAGCAGCTGGGACAGGACGATGACGCCGATGCAGAGCCAGAGGAACAGGATCGCCGGGTGCGGCACCTTGTTGCCCGCGCGCTCGATGCCGTCGAGCACGCGAGCCATCCCGCCCGCCTTGGGCGCCTCCGCGGGCGCTGCGGCACTCACGCGGAGACTCGCGCGCCGAGGCGGCCGAACAGCTCGGCGAGCGCGACCGTGCAGCGTTCGAGCTCGTCGACCAGCAGGCGCTCGTTGGGGCCGTGGATGTTGGAGTAGCCGTCGGTGACGCCGCAGAGCAGGATGTCGGCGTCAGGAGCGGCCTCGTGCAGCGACCGCACGAGGGGGATCGAGCCGCCCGCACCGGCGAGGACCAGCGGTGCCTCCCAGGCGTCGGACCACACGGACTTCGCGATCTCGTACACCTCGCCGTCGACGTCGGCGGCGTAGCCGAACCCGGTCTCCAGCGGGGTGACCTCGAGCTCGATGCCGTAGGGGAGCGCCGCACGCAGGTGCTCGATCACCGCGGTCTGCGCCTCGACCGGGTCCTGCTCGGGGTGCACGCGGACGTTGAGCTTCGCGCGCGCGTAGGGCTGCACGGCGTTGAGCGCCTTGTCGACCGACGGTGCGTCGACGCCGATCACGGTGATCGCCGGCCCCGACCAGACGCGCGAGCCGAGGGTGCCGGTGCCGACGAGGGGCTGGTCGCCGACGATCTCGGCGAGGTCGCGGAACTCGGCCTCGTCCGGCCCGCCGCCTGACCACTCCTCGCGGCGCAGCCCCGCGACCGCGACGTCGCCGTTCGCGTCGTGCAGCGTCGAGAGGGCGCGGACGAGCGCGAGCAGGGCGTCGGGGGCGGCGCCGCCGTACTGGCCGCTGTGCTTGGCCGAACCCAGGGTGCGCGCCTCGACCATCACGTTGGCCATGCCGCGCAGACCGACGGTGAGGGTCGGCACCCCGGCCCGGACGTTGCCCATGTCGGCGATCACCATGACGTCGCAGGCGAAGCGGTCGGGGTCGGTCTGCGGGTACGTCGTGAACGCGCCGCCGCCCACCTCCTCGAGGCCCTCGACCACGACCTTGATGCCCACGGGGGGCTTCCCGCCCCAGGCGCGCAGCGCGCCCGCGAGCGCGACGATGTTGCCCTTGGTGTCGGCGGCGCCGCGGCCGAAGATCGCGCCGTCCTTGCGCGTCGGCACGAACGGCTCGGTCTCCCACAGGCTCTCGTCGCCGGCGGGGACGACGTCGTAGTGCCCGTAGACCAGGACGGTGGGCGCGCCGTCGGGCGCGGGGATCTCGCCGAAGACGATGGGGGCGGTCTGCGGCAGGTCGATCGTGTCGAAGCTCGTCACCCCCGACTCCGCGAACAACCGGGTGACGGCGGCCTGCGCCTCCGCGAGACCGGCGTGGGTCTCCTCGGGGTAGCCCGCCTTCGACACCGACGGGATCCGGACGAGCGTCTCGAGCTCGTCGAGCAGGGTGGGCAGCAGCGCGTGGACGGTCTCGCGCAGGCTCTCGTCGGCCATGTCGGCATCTCCTCGGTGCGACGGAGCAGGAAGTTCTGTTCCGCTGTGGAGGCGATCCTAGGGCGGCATCCAGCCGTCGGCCCGTGGACGGGACCGGCGTCAGGCGAGGGGCGCGGGGCGGCCGAAGAGCCAGCCCTGACCGTGCACCCAGCCGTACCGCGCGAGCTCCGCGGCCTCGGCCTCGGTCTCCACGCCCTCGGCCACCGTGTCGAGCCCGAGGCCCTGGGCCAGGCCGGCGAGCGCCTGCGCGAGGCGCGCCGACTTCTCGTCGCCGGCTCCGAGAGCGGCGGTGAACGAGCGGTCGAGCTTCATGCCCGAGATCGGCAGGTCGCGCAGGTGCGAGATCGACGAGTACCCGGTGCCGAAGTCGTCCATGAACCAGCGGACTCCGGTCGCGGCGATGCGGTCCATGGCGCTGCGCACCTGGTCGTTGATCCGCAGCACCGCGGTCTCGGTGACCTCGAGGTGCAGCCGGTGGGTCGGCAGGTCCGCGGCCTCGATGAGAGCCAGTGCGCGCTCGACGTAGGACGGCGACGACAGGCTCTGCGCCGCGACGTTCACCGCCACGGTCAGCTCGCCGGGCAGGCCGCGCAGGGTGAGCAGCGACTGCTCCAGGACGGCGAGGTCGAGCTCGGTGATCAGGGAGCTGCGCTCCGCCACCGGCAGGAACGCCGCGGGCTCGACCGCCGAGCCGTCGCGCCGGACCCAGCGCACGAGCGCCTCGTACCCGGTCAGCGTGCCCTCGGGCAGCAGGACGACGGGCTGGAACCACGGGACGAACTCCTCGTCGCGGAGACCGCCGCGGATGGCGCCGTCGATGTCGAGCCGCCGCTGGGCCTCCTTCGCGATGACGACGTCGGCGAACACGTGGTGGTTGCGTCCCTGGGACTTGGCCTGAGCCAGGGCGATGCCGGCATCGCGCAGCAGGTCGTCGGCGTGGGAGCGGCTGCCGCCGGCGGCGATGCCGATGCTCACCGTGGGCAGCACCACGTGCGGGCCCACCGCGATCTCGCCCTGTGCCGCGTGCAGCAGCCGGTCCGCGACGACCGCGGCGTCGGCGGGGTCGTGCAGGCCGGGCACGAGGACGAGGAGCTCGGCGCCGCCGCCGCGCCCGACGAGGTCCTGGTCGCCCACGCTCTCGGCCAGCCGGGCCGCGATGCGCGTGATGACGACGTCGCCGGCGGCGTGCCCGACGGCGTCGTTGACGTCGCGCAGCTGGTCGATGCCGATGCACAGGACGGCGGCCCAGGAACGCGTCTCCTGCGCGTCCTCGAGCACGCGCGCCAGCCGGGCCAGGACCGTGCGCCGGGTGGCGAGACCGGTGAGGGGGTCGTGGCCGATCGCGTGCTCGAGCTCGAGGCGCGCCTGCACGAAGTCGGACACGTCGCGCAGCGTGAGCACGCGGTGCTTGCCCTGGTCGGTGACGACGCGGTGGATCGCGACCGACATCCACCGGGGCTGGCCGGCCGGGGTCTGGACGAGGACCTGAGAGGGGCTCTGGTCGTCGGCATACGACTCGTCGAGGTGCTCGACGGCGTACTCGTAGGACTCGGGGGCCACCATGTCCTGGACGCCGACGCCGAGGACGTCGGCCACCGGCCAGCCGAGCACCGTGGTGAGCGACTCGGACGCCCACACGATCCGGCCCTCGTCGTCGAGCTGGAGCACGACGTCGGTCGAGTTCTCCGACAGCAGGCGGTAGCGCGACTCGCGCTCGGCGAGCGCCTGCTCGGCGTCGGTCTGCTCCTGGACGTCTCGCAGCCCGAGGACGAGGCCCTCGATGCGGCCGCCCGAGCCCACCCAGCGCCCGGCCGCCGACATCCAGCGGTAGGTGCCGTCGGCGCAGCGGACGCGGAAGGTGAGCGACACCGGGTGGTCCTCGCGCTGCAGCGCTACCTGGACCTCGCCGGCGTCGTCGTGGTGCGACAGGTCGTGCAGGGGGCGGTCGAGCACGTCCTCGAGGTGCCAGCCGGTCGCCCGCTGCAGCGAGGGGGAGGCCCACGTGACGTGCCCGCGGCGGTCGCAGAGCAGCACGACGTCGGAGGAGTTCTCGGCGAGCATGCGGAAGCGGCGCTCGGCCTCGACGATCCGCTGCTGCTCGTGCCAGCGCTCGGTCGTGTCCCGCCACGTGATCGCGATGCCGTCGCCGCAGCGGACCGCGCGCGTGTCGGTCCGCGTCTCCACGCCGAGGCGCTCGTTGACGTAGGGGAGGTCGTCGAGTACGGCGGGCTCGCCGGACTCGATGACCTGGAAGTAGATCGCGAGCGGACCCTCCTCGAGGTGGCCCGGGAACATCTCGCTCACACGACGGCCGAGGAGCTCCTCGCGGCTGGTGCGGTTGTAGGCGACAGCGGCGGCGTTTGCCTCGGCGTACTCGAGGTCGACGAGGGTGCCGTTGTCGTCTCGCACGGCCTGCAGGACCACGAGCGGGTCGAGCATGCTGTCGAGGGTCGCCTGCAGCCGGGAGTTGGACTCCTCGAAGGCGCGGCTGGTCTCGCGCAGCGCCTGGATGTCCCGGAGCCGGCGCAGTCCGTAGCCGATGTCGGACGCGAGGTCGGCGAGCAGCGACATCTCGGTGGGGTCGAAGGCCGTCGGCTCGGACGCGTAGACCATGAGGCCGCCGTGCACGACGCCGTCGACGACGACGGGCAGGCTGATCGACGACACGTAGCCGCGGTCGAGCGCCGCCTTCCGCCACGGCTCGAACGTGGTGTCGACGGCGACGAGGTGCGAGATCCGCAGCTGCCCGGTGCGCAGGGCCTGGCCGGTGGGACCGCGGCCGGTGGGCACGTCGGCGTCCCAGTGGAACTGCTGGGTGGAGAGGTAGCCGGCCTCGTAGCCGGCCCACGCCACGGGCTTCACCGTCCGCGCATCGTCGTCCACGCGCAGGCCGTACCAGGCGAAGAGGTAGCCGCCGTCGTGGACGACCGTGGCGCACACGCGGTCGAGGAGGTCGTGCTCGTCGAGCGCGGTGTTGAGCACGTGCGTCCCGTGCGACAGCGTGCTGAGCGCTCGCTGCACGTTCACCATCGACTGGTGCGCCGTGCGGTCTGCCAGGTCCTCGATGCTGCCGGTGACGACATGGCCACCCGACGAGTTGTCGTTGACGACCGTGTTCAGGCGCACCCGGTGGCCCGTGCTCAGCACGAGCAGGTCGGAGTCGAAGGGCTCGCCGATCGTCGCCGCCTGGACCTGCTCGGCGTAGCGGGCGGCGTCGTCGGGGTCGAAGACCGCCAGCACGGTCGCCCCGGGGTACGCCCCGGCGGACGGCAGCCCCAGCAGGCGGGCGGCGTCGTCGGTGACGTGCGTCTGCTCCGACTCGCCGTCCCACGAGTAGCGGCCCGGCTCGCCGGCGGCGGGGCGCGCGGTGGACGCCGACACGGTCGCCCCCGCGACGACGTCGGTGATGTCGACGATGCCGCCGACCAGGGGCGCTGCCGGATCCTCGACAGGGTGGCGGCGACCCTGCCACCAGTACAGGCGGGGCGGCGCGCCCGTGCCACGCACCCACACCTGGGCGTCGAGCGGCTGGCCGGTCGCCTGGGCGGCCCGCGCCTTGCGCCGGAGCGACTGACGGTCCTCGGGGGAGAGCAGGTCGAGGTGCGACTCGTCGCGCGCGGGCCGTACCGGGGCGGCTTCCGGGGCCATCGGCCGCACGTCCAGCGCGGCAGCGAGCACGTCCCAGCGGAAGGACAGGAAGGCGCCCGATCCCCCGGCGCCGCGGTCCGCGGACGTGCCCGCGCTCCGTCGACGATCCCAGGACTGGGCCACCCGCCCACGGTAGGAGGACGGCGCACCTGGTGGCGCGGTGAACGAAGGGGTGCCTGACCCGTCCGGTCCCTAGGCTGCGCGGGTGACCCCTGCCTCCTTCGACGCCGTCGACCGGCTCATGGACGAGTTCTTCGACGTCGCGGGAGCCCCCGGCCTCGCGTACGGCGTCGTCGCCGACGGCCGGCTCGTGCACGCGCGCGGCCGCGGCGAGGCGCGGCTCGGGGGCGCCGCGCCCGACGCCTCGACGGTCTTCCGGATCGCGTCGATGACCAAGAGCTTCCTCGGTGCCACGGTCCTGTCGCTGCGCGACGAGGGGCTGCTCTCGCTGGAGGCGCCGGTCGCGACGTACGTGCCGGAGCTCGACGGCGTCCGCGGGCCGACGCGCGACGCGCCCCCGCCGACGGTCCGCGACCTGCTGACCATGAGCGCCGGATGGGTCACCGACGACCCGTGGGCCGACCGCAACGAGTCGATGACGCCCGTGGAGCTCGACGCGCTGCTGCGCGCCGGGCTCACGTTCGACGCGGCGCCGGGCACCCGCTTCGAGTACTCCAACCTCGGCTGGACGATCCTCGGCCGCGTCGTCACCAACGTCGGCGGGGCGCCGTTCCAGGACGTCGTGGCCGGGCGCGTGCTGGCGCCCCTGGGTCTGACGAGCACCGGCTTCACGCTCGATTCCGTTCCCGCCGACCGACTGGCCGACGGGCACTTCCGCCTCGACGACGCGTGGCACGTCGAGCCGACGTCGGGGACCGGCGAGTTCGCGGCGCTCGGCGGGCTGTTCAGCACGGTCGAGGACCTCGCGGTGTGGGTGGCGACGCTGTGCGGTGCCTTCCCGGCGCGCGACGACGACGACCCGTGCGTGCCCGTGCGGCGCGCGTCGCTGCGCGAGATGCAGCAGGCGCACCGCTTCGTCGGCGTGCTGCGCGGTGCGCCCGGCGACGACCGGCTCCCCGGCGAGGCGAACGCGTACGGCTTCGGCCTCATGGTCACCGAGCACCCGCGCTTCGGGACGTTCGTGCACCACGGCGGCGGCTATCCCGGCTACGGCTCGCACATGGTGTGGCACCCGGCGAGCGGGCTCGGAGTGGTCGGCCTCGCGAACGCGCGCTACGCGGGCCCCTACCGGATGACGCGGGTCGCTCTCGCGGCGCTCCTCGAGGAGCTCGACGCGCCCGCCCGGCTGGTGCGCCCGACCGCTGCCGCGGCCTCGGCTCGGGCGCGCGTCGACGCGCTGGTCGAGGCGTGGGACGACGCCGTCGCCTCGGACCTGTTCGCCCCGAACGTCGACGGCGACCTGCCGCGCGAGCGCCGGCGCGCCGACGTCGCGGCCGCAGTGGCGGCGGTCGGCGGGCTCACGGGCCCGGCGTACGACGTCACCGCGCACGCGGCGTCGCGGATCGTCTGGTGGCGCCCGGGCGCGCACGGAAGGCTGCGCATCGAGGTCTGGATGACGCCGGAGAGCCCGCAGCGGCTGCAGATCCTCGACGTGCGCGGCGTGCCCAGCCCTGCCGACGCCCTCGTGGACGCGACTCGTCGGATCGCGGCGTCGCTGCTGTCGCCGGCGCCCGCATGGCCGGCGGATGTGGCCGCCGAGGGCGTCGACCAGGACGCGCTCCTCAAGGAGGCACGACGCGCGCTGGCGGTCGGCGCGATCGGCGATCTCGACCCGTTGCCGACGTCGGCGGCGTCGGCGTACGACGCCACCTTCGAGGTGCGCGGCGCGGAGGCGCGCTCAGCGCTCACGGTCGTCGTCGACCAGGCCACGGGACAGGTGAGGTCCTGCCGTCTTGCCGTGAGCAGCGACGAGTGGCCGACCGCGTCGCGCACCGAGCTCAGCGACGCGGTCGAGGGCACGCTCTAGCCGAGCCCCTGCCGTCGCGGTCGCCGGCCGGAAGGTCAGAGGCGGCGGTCGCCCAGCAGGACCGAGACCAGCTCACCGACCGTGTGCTCGGCCTCGGCCGGGTGCCGGAACGGCTGGTCGAGGTGGACGTCGTAGGTGTTGCGTCGACCGACCTTCGTGCGGGTGAGGTAGCCCGCGGCCTCGAGATCGCTGACGATCGACCCGGCCGCGCGCTCGGTGATGCCGGCCGACGCCGCGAGCTCGCGCAGCTTGATGTCGGGGTCCGATGCGATCAGCAGCAGCAGCCGGCCGTGGTTGGTGAGCAGCGTCCACGATCGCGCGGGCTGCTGGGCGTCGCTCATCTGCCGCATCCTGCCTCATGGGCCGGTGGTCGGCAGCCGGACCTCGCCGCAGGTGCGCCCGGCGGCTGCTTCCCTGCGCCGCCCGGCGGGACGCACCTCGTCTCGGTGCACGGGTCCCGGATGCGCCCGCCCCGTTGTCACTGGATGTGCCGTTCGTTGCTATGAAGGCAACAGGCCTTCCGTTCACGCGAGCGCGTCCTACCGTGACGACGTGGCGAACGACTGGGACGGCCGGCGGTACGACGAGGTCAACGGTCTGCAGCGCTGGGTCGCCGACCAGGCGCTGGCGACGCTCGCGCTCGACGGTTCCGAGCGGGTGCTCGACGTCGGGTGCGGCGACGGGCGCGTGACCGCCGAGCTCGCGGCGCGCGTGCCGCGCGGCTCGGTGCTCGGCGTCGACCCGAGCCCGCGGATGCTCGAGGTCGCTGCAGGTCGCGTGCGTCCCGACGTCCCGAACCTGGCCTTCGCACCCGGGGCCGCGGAGACGCTGTCGTACGACGCGGAGTTCGACGTCGTCGTCTCGTTCAACGCGCTGCACTGGGTAGCCGACCTCGGGCTCGCGCTGCAGCGGATCCGCGCGGCTCTCGTCGCGGGCGGGGCGGCGTACCTGCAGCTGGTGTGCGAGGGGGAGCGGCCGAGCGTCGAGGACGTGGCCTACGCCGTGACCCGTCGCGAGCCGTATGACGCCTACCTCGGCGACGTGCCGCCGGCGTACCACCACCGCGACCCCGCCGAGATCGCGTCGCTGGCCGGGGCCGCAGGTCTCGAGCTGGTCGAGGAGCGCGTCGACGACCTCGCGTGGGACTTCGGTTCCGCGCAGGACGTGCGCGCGTGGCTCTCGGTCGGCTTCGCCGACTGGCTGCGTCCACTGCCCGAGGACCTGCGCCCGCGACTGGTCGACGAGGCGGCACGCGACTACGCCGCGATCGTCGGCTCGCAGAGCGTGGTGCGCTTCCTGCAGCTGCGCGACCGCTTCGCCGCCGTCTGACCTGCTGCGCACCCGCGGACCCGAACGCGACGACGAGCGCCGACCCACCTGGAGGGTCGGCGCTCGCCCGTCTCGCGCTACTCGGCGGTGCCTCGCGGCAGCTGGTCGTAGGAGCGCTGCCGCTCGCTGGGCTGCGGCTCTGCCGGTTCCGAGGGTTCGACGCCGTGCTCGGCGTCGAGCTGCACGAGGGGGTCGACCTCCTCGCGCAGGTCAGCCGGACCCCAGAAGAACGTCGCGGTCCGCTTGAGCGCGTAGCCGATCGACGCGAGCGGCCCGCGGTGCTGGTCGGACATGGGCACCTCCTCCGTGAGCGGTGGAACGGGGCGCTACCCCCGTGCACCGGCCTCAACCCACCGGCAAGTCCGTGGACAGGACGGTCGCGCGGCTGGTCGGATGGCTCGGCAGGAGTCGTTCGAGTCCTGGTGGGCCGATCCCGGCCACTACCAGTGGTGCGTCGCACGTTTCGGGAGCGCCGGTGCCTGAGGTCGCGGTCCGTCCCGCCACCGAGGGGGACTGGCGCGCGCTCTGGCCGATCGTCGCCGCCACCGTCGCGGCGGGGGAGTCCTACGCCTACCCCGACGACCTCACCAGCGAGCAGGCGCACGACCTCTGGATGGAGCGACCTCCCGGCGTCACGGTCGTCGCCGAGCGCGACGGTCGCGTCCTCGGCACCGCGAAGATGGGGCCGAACCGTCCGGGTCGCGGGGCGCACGTCGCGACCGCGTCGTTCATGGTCGCCGACGACGCCCGCGGGCTCGGCGTCGGCCGCGGGCTCGGCGAGCACGTGATCGCCTGGGCGCGGCGGTCGGGCTACCGCGCGATCCAGTTCAACGCCGTCGTCGAGACGAACACGCCGGCCGTCACCCTGTGGCAGGACCTCGGGTTCCGCATCGTCGGCACCGTGCCCGAGGCGTTCCGCCACCCGACGCACGGCTACGTCGGCCTCCACGTCATGCACCTGGATCTCACGGAGCCCTCGTGACCGACGGGGTCCTGGTGGTGATGACCGGCCTGCCGGGCAGCGGCAAGACCGACGTACGGTTCCTATCGGTCGATCGGGCGCGATAGCGTCCGGCGCATGATCCGCTACTTCGACGCCACCACTGCCGAGACGACGCCCGACGAGGCCTCGCCGCTGACCGCCCTCGCCGCGCTCGACGAGGTCGGCACGCTGGCCACCGGAGTCTGGACCCACGACGTCGGCGTCACCGACGGCGGCGACTTCGGCGCCGAGGTGTTCGTCGTCCTGTCCGGGCGCGGCACCGTCACCGACCAGCACGGCGGTCGCATCGACCTCGCGCCGGGCGTCATCGGCGTCCTCGACGCCGGCGACCTCACGCACTGGGAGATCACGGAGCCGCTGCGCAAGGTCTGGATCGTCGCCGGCTCCTGACCCGGGTCGCGCCTACCCGGCCTCGACCGGCAGCCAGAGCTCGCAGGTGGCGGTGCCGGCTGCGGCGTCGAAGGCCTGGAACGCGACGATCTCCGGACCAGGTCGCAACCGCCACGGCTGCGAGGGGAACCACTCCGTCGCGGTGGCCGCCCAGGCCTCCTGCAGCGCGGCGGGGTGCGGGCCCTCCGTCCGGAACACCGCCCAGGTGCCGGCCGGGACCTCGATCACGTCGGGGCCGCCGGCAGCCGTCGTCGTCGCGACCCCGTGCAGATAGGTCAGCTCGCTGCCCTCGGTGCGGTCCGGGTCGAGGTCGTCGCTGACGGCGAGGACGCCTGCGGGTTCGGTGTCGTTGATCGCCTTGAGACCGACGATCGCCTCGGGTGGCACCGACGCGATGTGCTGCGCGATCGCCGGGTTCACGCCCTCGTGCACGAGCGGTACGCGTGCGGCGTAGCCGACGAGCCGCAGCGCGGGCAGGTCGACGATGCGGGTGTCCATGGGGCTTCCTCCTTCGACGGCCAGGTGGAACCTGATCCGGGGTTGGGTCCGCAGCGGCCCGCCGTCGCGGCGGACCGTCGAGGGGCCGACGCCGTGCACCGCGCGGAACGCCCGCGTGAACGCCTCGGTCGAGCCGTAGCCGTAGCGCACCGACACGTCGAGCAGGTCGTCGTCGCCGGCGAGGAGGTCAGCGGTCGCGAGCGACATCCGTCGCCGACGCAGGTACTCCGACAACGGCATCCCCGCCAGCGACGAGAACATCCGGCGGAGATGGTGCTCCGTCGTGCCCAGCTCCGAGGCGAGCGCGCCGACATCGAGCGAGGCCGACGGATCCTCTGCCAGCTGCGCCTCTACGGCATCGACCGCGGCGTTGAGTGCGGTGATCATGCGCGGTGCTCCTCCACCCGCCCAGTCTGTCTGCCAGCGCCGCAGGAGCACCCGATGATCCGGGGCCGATCCGGTTGCACGCGCTCCGCCCACCCGCCGCACGTCGCCGCGGGGCGCAGGCGGTGCACCCGTCCCGCGCAGGTAGCCTGGGCACCGCTACGGACCCGCACCGCGCGCAGTCGACGTCGACCGTCCGTGGGAACGGGTTCCGCTCTCATCCCGCCCCCGTAGCTCAGGGGATAGAGCGTCGGTTTCCTAAACCGTGCGTCGCAGGTTCGAATCCTGCCGGGGGCACTCACGCCGCTGTATTGCCTCGGTTGATGCCTGACAGATGGGCTTCGGCTGAGGCTTTACACGTCTTCGGCTGATGGTTGACAGCTACTTCGGCTGATTCTTGACACTCCCTCATGAGGGAGATG
>WBZP01004105.1_pt1 | contig 15389 bp, 14 predicted proteins | sample 5204301 | NCBI WGS metagenome assembly WBZP01 (sample SAMN12412401, study PRJNA552823) | activated sludge metagenome | isolation source: activated sludge from nitrification reactor of wastewater treatment plant... | place: USA: Pennsylvania | collected 2017
GCGCACATCGCGGTCCTGGATGTGCCGGCGGTCGGCCCGCAGGTGCACGGTGATGCCCTGGGCGCCGGCGCTCTGGGCCAGCAGAGCCGCGGCCAGCGGTTCCGGTTCGTGGCCCCCGCGCGCCTGGCGCAAGGTCGCCACGTGGTCGATGTTGACGCCCAGCCGTGGACCCAAGCTCCTAACCCCCTGCTAGGTTCGCATCTTACACTGCAACCGCCGGGGTGCCAGCCGAATCCTGCCGAAGGCCGGGCGCTCAGGACACCCGCAGGTCCCGGCGGGCGGCTTCCTCCAACTGGGCCAGGGCCGCGTCGACCAGGGCGGTCTCGCGGCCCTCGACCATCAGGCGCAGCTTCGGCTCCGTGCCCGACCAGCGGACCACGATCCGCAGATCGGCCCCCTGGGCGGCCTCCAGGCGGGCCTGGGCGGCCTGCAGGCGGGTGCAGTCCGCCAGGGGCAGGCGGTCGGCGGCGAGCAGGTTGACCAGGCGCAGGGGCCAGGGCTGGAACCGCCAGGACCAGCGGGCCTCCGGGGGCCGCCGGAGCAGGGCGGCGATCGCCTCCAGGGCGGTGGCCAGGCCGTCGCCGCTGGGGCCGAGGTGGCGCTGGATCACGTGGCCCGAAGCCTCGGCGGCCAGGTCCCAGCCGCGCTTCCCCATCTCCCGGAGCATGAACTTGTCGCCCACCGGGGTGCGGACGAAGGGCACCTTGCGCAGGGCCAGGGCGGCCTCCAGCCCGGCGTTGGTCATCAGCGTCCCGACCACGCCGGGCACCTCGCGGCCGCGGTCGAGCAGGTCCTGCACCAGCAGCCAGAGGATCTGGTCGCCGTCCACCAGCCGGCCGGCGGGATCCACCAGCAGGCAGCGGTCGCCGTCCCCGTCGAAGGCCACGCCCAGGGCCGCCCCGGTGCGGGCCACCTCGGCCTGCAGGGCGTCGAGGTGGGTGCTGCCGACCCCCATATTGATGCGGGCGCCGTCCGCCGGCACCCCCAGGAAGCGGACGTGGCCCCGCAGCAGGGCCGGGGCCCAGGGGGCGGTGGCGCCGTGGGCGCAGTCCACCACCACCGGGAAACTGGCCGGGAGGTCGACGCCCTGGAGGTGGTCCAGGTAGGGCTGGAGCGGCAGGCTGGAGGCCTCCACCAGGATGGTGGTGGGCTCCTGCAGCAGGTCGTAGGCCGCCTCGATGTCGCGCTCCTGGTCCTCCTCCAGCTTCTCGCCGCGGTCATTGAAGCCCTTGATCCCGTTGTCCTCCGGCGGATTGTGGCTGGCGCTGATCATCAGCCCCCAGGCGGGACGGCCCTGTTCGGCCAGACGCAGGACGTTCCAGGCCACCGCCGGGGTGGGGACCATGCCCAGGCTCAGCACCTCCAGGCGCATGCCGACCCCCTGGCGGAACGCCTGGAAGAGGGATTCGCTGCTGCTGCGCGGGTCCCAGCCCACCACCAACCGCTCGATGCCTTCGGCGCGGGCGGTCTGCGCCCAGGCCGCGCCCCAGCGGCAGGCGTCCTCCAGCGCCAGCGGCGACTGCAGGGCCCTGCCGCGAATGCCGTCGGTGCCGAAATAGCGCAAGCTCATGGGGCCAGTGTAGGGCACCCGGCCGGGTTCGGTTTCCCGGCGGCGGGCAGCGGTCTCCGTTACATTTACAGGCTCGGGAGCAAGGGTGGGAAAGGGCAGCGGGACAGATGGCACGCTTTGGAAGGCCGAGGGGGAGGCGGGCCGTCTGAGCCTGGTGGGGGGACTGGTCCACCGCATGGCCGGCGAAGCGCCCCTGCGCTGCCGGCGCAGTCCGGGAACTGGCGGGCGGGAGACCTACCAGGTGGATACCACCCAGCGCAGCTTCATCGTGCGCCTGTCCGGACTGCCGCCAGCCGCCAGCCGCTGCGAGGCCGCGGTGCTGGAGGCCTGCCGCAGCCATGGGCTGCCGGTGGCCTCGATCCTGCATATCGGCGCCGCCGGCTGCAGCGGCCTGCACGCGGCCATCCAGGAGCGGCTGCCCGGGGAGCCCCTCGACCCGGCCCGGTTCGCTCCTGGCTGCCCCGGGTTCGCCGGCCTGGTCGAAGCCTCCGGGCGCCTGCTGGCCCGGCTGCACGGGATCGCAACTTCCGGATACGGTCCCCTGGTCGGCAGGCTGCGGGGCGCCTTCCCTCTCTGGAAGCAGGTGATCGATCTGTGGCGGCCTGCCCTTCGCAGCGGCGGCGTTGAGCCATTCCGGACCCTGGGGCTCCGGCCCGTGGACATGGAACCCCGGATGCGGCTGCTTGCCGACCTGACCGCCCAGGCCCCACCGCGGATGTTGCATGGCGATTTCAAACTGGACCATGTCCTGGTCGACCAAGGCGTGGTCAGCGGCCTGCTGGACTTGGAGTGTGCCCTGTCAGGCGACCCTCTGTGGGACCTGGCTCGTTGGAGCACCTTCAATCCGGCCGCAGACATCTGGGAACGCTTCCTGGCGGGCTACGGCGCCGCGTTGCCCGGGGACCTGCACCTGCGCCTGGCGCTCTACCGGATCCGCCAATCCGTGGAAATCAGCCTCCACGCCCTGGCAACGGGCAACCAGGGCCGGCTCGCCCAGCTGGCGCGCAACCTCGACCAGGACCTGCGGACGACCGCCTGAGCCGGTCCCTGGTTTTCGCCCGGTTCGTCCGGCGGCGGTTCCCGGTTGATAATGGCCTGCATGCCCGTCGAACGTGATCCCGGAGCCCTGCTGGAACAGGCGATGTCCCTCCAGCAGCGCGGCGATCTGCCAGGGGCGATCCGCGCCTACCGCGACTTCCTGGCCCTTCGCCCGGGCGATCCGCGGGCGCTCGCCAACCTGGCCTGGGCCACCGCGGCGGTGGGCGACCTGGATGCTGCGGTGGCGCTGCTGGAGGAGGGGCTGGGGCGGGATCCGGGCTGGGTGATCGCCTGGAACCTCCTGGGGCTGCTGCAGCAGGAGCGGAACGACCCGGAGGCGGCGATCCGCTGCTTCCGGGAAAGCACCCGCCGCCAGCCGGGCTTCGCCGACCCCTTCTTCAATCTCGGCAAGCTGCTGCTGGGCCTGCGCCGGCACGACGAGGCCTTCGAGGCCCTGGCCGCGGCCGTGGCGCGGGCGCCGGAACGGCCGGAGGCGCTGCTGGGGCAGAGCCGGGCCCGCTACTACCAGGGCCGGATCGCCGAGGCGCTGGCCCTGGCCCAGGAAGCCCGGGCGCGCTTCCCGCAGGACGCCCGGGCGCAGATCGAGCCCGTGCTGCTGCTGAACTACGTCGCCCTGGGGGCCGAACCCGCGCTGGCCAAGGCCCACCGCAACCTGGGCCGCTGGCTGGCCGGCCAGGCCAGGGCGGTGCCGCCCCCGGGGACGCCAGCGCCCGGCGCCCGGTTGCGGGTCGGCTACCTGGCCACCAACCTGCACCTGCATTCCAATTTCCGCTGCACCGGGCCGGTGATCGCCGCCCACGGCCGCGGCGCGCTTGAAGTCTTCGTCTACCACTGCGGGGAGAAGGTCGACGCCGCCACCCGCGGGCTGATGGAGGCGGTCGAACACTGGCGGGACTGCCGCGGCTGGGCCCCCGCGCAGGTGGCCGAGGCGCTGCGCCGCGACGGCATCCAGGTCGCCGTGGGCTGCGAGGGCCTTTTCCACGACGTCGTCCCGCAGGTGCTGGCCCGCCGGGCGGCGCCCCTGCAGGCCACCTGGAGCGGCTATCCGCATGCCCTGGGACTGCCCACGGTGGACCACCGGATCACCGACCCGGTCATGGATCCCCCCGGCACGGGCGAGGACGCGGACTTCGAACGGCCCTGGCGGCTGCTCTGGTTCCGCACCTTCCTGCCGCCGGCGGAGGCGCCGGAACCGGGCCCCCTCCCCGCGCTCGGCCGGGGTTTCGTCACCTTCGTCTCGTTCAACAACCTCGCCAAGCTGGGCGCGGACTGCCTGCGCCTCTGGGCGGCGGTCCTGGCGGGCGTGCCAGCGAGCCGCCTGCGCATCGCCCAGGCGGACCCGGGCAGCGGCCGCGAGGCCCTCCGCAAGCGCCTCCGGAAGGCCGGGGTGGACCTGCATCGGGTCGAGTTCCTGCCCTACCTCGACCCGGCCTCCTACCTGCACGCCCACCAGGAGGCCGACCTGCACCTCGACAGCTATCCCTATCCGGGCGTGACCGTCGCGGCCACCGCATTGTGGATGGGCCTGCCCAGCCTCTGCATCGGCAGCGCCGGCGCGGCCGGCCGGGAAGGCGCGGCGCAGCTGACCGCCGCCGGCTTCCCGGAACTGGTGGCCGCCGACGAGGCCGGCTGCGCGGCGCGCTACATCGCCCTGGCCTCCGACCTGGAGGGGCTGGCGCGCTTCCGCGCCGAAGCGCGCGGCCGGATGGCCGCCTCCCGGCTGCTGGATCCGGCCGGCCTGGCCCGGCAGCTGGAGGCGGCCTACGCGGAGATGTGGCGGCAGCGCAGCGGGCCGGTCCAGCGGGTGCACCGCTTCGAGGTGTAGCCGCGCCCCGGATCAGTCCAGGTAGTAGCCCTGGAGGCTGATGCGGACCACCGACTGGGGCCAGGTGGCGTTGGGGGCGACGAAGTGCAGGCTGAAGCCCGCCGGCACCGCCGTGCCGCTGGTGAAGGACTTGTGGATGACCTCCTGGCCGGCGCTGGTGAGGGTGGTGCGGATGGTGTCCAGGGTCAGGTAGGAGGCCGGCGTCCCGGTCTGAACCACCCGCACCGGGGCGAGGGTGGAGGTGAAGGCGGCGGTGCCGGAGGTCGCGATCAGGTAGTCGATGTCGGTGATGATGAGGGTGCCGGCGGTCACCGGGAAGTCGGTGCTCTGCACGGAGCCGATGCTGCCGCCGCGGCGCTCGATCCAGTAGGGCAGGGAGCTGCCGCCATCGGAGACCATGCTGAACTCGATCCGGGTCATGGCCTTGGCCGGGACATTGAGGTGGCCCTTGGCCTGCGCCAGCAGCGGCGAGACGGTCAGGGCGGCGAGGGAGAGGGCGAGGGTCAGATTCCGCATGGGGGCTCCTGGGAGGTTCGGGTTCCTCCCAAGGTGCGCGGCGGCCCGGGGTCCGCCAAGGACCGGTATCCGCATTGCCCACTGGACCAGTCAGGACGCGCCGGGTCAGACGGCGTGGCTGCGGAACACGCGGTAGCCCCAGCCCTGCGCCTGGCGGTGGGCCAGGGCGGTGGCGGCATCCCGCGCCGCGGGCGGCAGCAGCGGATCGGCGCCGAACCGGCGGGCAACGAAGCGCTTCCGGGACACGCCGAGACAGAAGCGCTCGACCGGCCATCCGAGTGCGGCCGGGAGGCCGGGCAGCGCCTCCCAGAGGACCTGGTCCTCCTGGAACGTGGTGCCGAAGCCGAAGCCGGGATCCAGCAGGATCCGGCCGGCTTCGATGCCCGCGCCGACCAGCCCCTGCTGAACGTCGCCAAGCTCCTGGATGAGCTGGACCGCACCCGTCTCCGCCGGACCGTCGTAGGGCGGCATCCACAGGGCGCCTCCGAAGCTCCGGCTGCGCATGGCGATGAGGCCGCAGCCGGCGTTCCGGGCCAATTCCCGCATCGCCGGATCAAGGAAGCCGCACACATCGTTGAGCACCGCCGCGCCGCCTTGCAGCGCCCGCTCCGCCGTTGCGGCCCGGCGGGTGTCCACGCTCAGGGGAATGTCCGGCAGCTCTGCGCGCAGCAACCGGAGGACCGGCTCCAGCCGCCGCCACTCCTCCTCGGCAGCGACCGGGTCCGCCCCCGGGCGTGTGCTCTCCGCGCCCAGGTCCAGCAGCCGCGCCCCCGCCGCCACCAGCTCGCGACCCTGGCGGAGGGCCGCTTCCGGGGCGAGGAAACGGCCGCCATCGCTGAAGGAATCCGGGGTCAGATTGAGGATCCCGATGCAGCAGGGGCCGCTTCCGTGCAGAAGCGGCCCCCAGTCGAATCCAGGCATCCGTCTAGGCCGGCTTGAGGGCCGGGTTGAGGCTCGGTTCCGGCGTCAGGCCGTCGCCGGTGGCGGGGGCGGTGGGGCCGCCGGTGCCCTTGGGCGGGGGCAGGGTGCCGCCCTTCATCAGGATGTCGACATCGTTGCCGTCCAGGGTCTCGCGGGCCAGCAGGGCCTCGGCGATGGCCTGCAGCTGGACCCGGTGCTGCATGAGGATCTGCTTGGCGCGCTCGTAGTTGCGGGTGACGATCACGCGCACCTCGGAATCGATGGTGCGGGCGGTCTCCTCGGAGATCTCGCGGTGCTGCATGAAGTCGCGGCCCAGGAAGACCTCCTGCTGGCCGCCGCCGAAGCTGAGCGGGCCCAGCTTCTCGCTCATGCCGTACTCGGCCACCATCGAGCGGGCCAGCGCGGTGGCCTGCTGGATGTCGTTGCTGGCGCCGGTGCTGAGCTGGTTGAAGGTGAGCTCCTCCGCCAGCCGGCCGCCCATGGAGATGGCGATGCGGCTCTCCATGTAGTCCTTGGTGGTGTTGTAGCGGTCCCGCTCCGGCAGCTGCCAGGTGACGCCGAGGGCGCGGCCGCGGGGGATGATGGTCACCTTGTGCACCGGATCGCTGTTCGGAACCACCGCGGCGACCACCGTGTGGCCGGCCTCGTGGTAGGCGGTGACCTTCTTGTCCTCCTCGGTCATCACCAGGCTGCGCCGCTCTGCGCCCATGTAGACCTTGTCCTTGGCCTGCTCGAAGTCGATCATCTCGACCCACTTCTTGTTGACCCGGGCGGCCAGCAGGGCGGCTTCGTTGCAGAGGTTGGCCAGGTCGGCGCCGGCGAAGCCGGGGGTGCCGCGGCCGATGACTTCCAGATCGACGTCGGGGGCAAGCGGGATCTTGTCGGTGGTGTGCACCTTGAGGATCTCGGTGCGGCCCTTGAGGTCGGGGCGGTCCACCACCACCCGGCGGTCGAAGCGGCCGGGGCGCAGCAGCGCGGGGTCGAGCACGTCGGGGCGGTTGGTGGCGGCGATGACGATGACGCCCTCGTTGCCCTCGAAGCCGTCCATCTCCACCAGCAGCTGGTTGAGGGTCTGTTCGCGCTCATCATGGCCGCCGCCCAATCCCGCGCCGCGATGCCGGCCGACGGCATCGATCTCGTCGATGAAGACGATGCAGGGGGCGCTCTTCTTGGCCTGCTCGAAGAGGTCGCGGACCCGGCTGGCGCCGACGCCCACGAACATCTCGACGAAATCGGAGCCGGAGATGGAGAAGAACTGCACCTTGGCCTCGCCGGCGATGGCCTTGGCCAGCAGGGTCTTGCCGGTCCCCGGCGGGCCCATCAGCAGCAGGCCCTTGGGGATCTTGCCGCCGAGCTTGACGAACTTGGCCGGGTCCTTGAGGAAGTCGACGACCTCCTTCAGTTCCTCCTTGGCCTCGTCGCAGCCGGCCACGTCGGCGAAGGTGATCCGCTTGCTCGAGGCGGACAGGCCGCGGGCCCGGGCCTTGCCGAAGCTCAGCGCCTTGTTGCCGCCAACCTGGGCCTGGCGCATGAACACGAACCAGAGCACCACGAAGACCAGCAGCGGCCCCCAGAACACCAGCAGGTACATGAAATTGTTCTCGCTGGGCTTGGCGGCGCGGAACTCGTCGAGCTTGGGATTGGCCGGGTCGGAGATCTTCCACTCCAGGATCCGCCGGGGCAGGTCCTGCATGGGCGGGGCGACGGTCTTGAAGGACTTGATGTCCTCGCCGCTCTTGTTCTTGAAGGCGACCTTGTAGGTGCCCTCCACATCCATGCCGGAAAGGGTGACGCTCCGGAACTTGCCGGCCTCGCCCTCCTCCATGAAGGTGGAGAAGGGGATCTCCTGGACGTGGCTGTTCTGGGGGATCTGCCGCAGCGCCAGCAGGACCAGGGCGATGATCCCGATCCACACCAGCGCGCTCTTCATCATCGAATTCAAGCTGCCTCCGCGGGCGATGCCCGTTCCAGAAAGTTTACTCTTCCAGTCAAGTTACGTCCCGCCTTTTGGGTGCCGCGAATGTCCAGGCAGGTTCAATGGTTTTCACGCCTCCACAAACATAGGACGGCCGCCGGCCCGGATTTGTTTAGCCCTCCCACCGGTGGCCATCCAGCTCCGGGCGGCAGGAATGCGGGTCCAGGCGGTTGCCCGGCGCGTTCTCTAGGGTCGAGGTGCCCGGTGCAGGATCCAATGGGCCGGGGCGGGAACGAGCTGCCAACCGCCCCAGCTCGCCGCACGCTGGATGCGGCGACCGATCCGCTGGACGATCCAGGCCGCCAGATCGCGCAGCTGCCGGGCCTCCACGGGATGGCCGAGGCGGGGCAGGGCGGTCTCCAGGACCCAGCGCAGTTCCAGTTCGGTCCAGGCCCCCCGCAGCTCGACGACGCCCGCCTCGGCGCTCCAGCGCGAGGGGGACCCGGCCTGGACCTGGGCATCGCGCCAGGCCTCCAGCTCCGCCGCCTGCCGGTGGGTCTCCCAGAGGTGCCGGTCCAGGCCGGGCGCCTCGGCGCGCAGCGGCTCCAGCAGCCTGCGCAGGCGGTTGCGGGCGGTGAAGTCCTCGGCGTTGCTGGGATCCTCCCGCCAGAGCACGCCGAGCCTCCGGAGGTAGTCGCGCAGGTCCTGGCGGCGCGCCTCGATGAGCGGCGACCAGCGGTCGCGCTGCACCGCCGGCAGCGGCGTCAGCGCGCCAAGCCCGCCGCCGCGGGCCAGCCGCAGCAGCACGGTCTCGGTGTGGTCGTCCAGGGTGTGGCCGGTGGCGATCCAGGCCGCGCCGCAGCTGCCTGCTTCGGAACGGAGCCAGGCCCAGCGCAGCTCACGGGCGGCGGTCTCAAGGCCGATCCTGGCGCTGGCGGCATGCGCCCGCACCCGCAGGCAGGCTTCGGCCAGGTCCAGGTCAAGGGCCCGGCAGAGGCGCTGGACGAAGGCGGCGTCCTCGCCGGATTCGGGCCGCAGGCCGTGGTCCGCATGGGCCACCACCAGGTCCAATCCCAGGCTGCGGCGGACCGCGGCCAGGAACAGCAGCAGGGCCACGCTGTCGCCGCCGCCGCTGCAGGCCACCAGCACCCGGGCATCGCGGACGCCGTCGCCGCGGCGGCGGATCTGCCCCAGCCAGCCGGCCTCGGCGCGGTTCACGGGCGCTCCCACCAGCCGTCGCCGAGGCCGAAGCGGGCGCGCAGGTCGCGGCGGGTGCCGGGATAGACGTCGGCGCGCCGTGCCTCGTCCTCGGCGGCCTGGAGTTCGGCGCGCAGGGCCTGGGCCAGCTGGCGGTACTCGCCGAGCCGCCCTTCGGCCCCCGGGATCCAGGTCCCCGGAAAGGCGCCCGGCTCGGTCAGCAGCTGGAGGGTCCGGCCGGGAGCGCCGCTGTGGCGGCCCTGGTAGGCGCCGGCCAGGAAGGCGGCGAAGCCGGCCTCCAGCCGCGCCGCGCCCGCGGCCAGGCGCGCCAGCCGGGCCTCGTAGGCGCGGGCCCCGCTCTGCCGGAGCCGGTCGCTGGCGCTGGGCGGGTCGGGGCGGAGGTCCGGCAGGGGCTCGCCCTCCGTGCGGAAGGCCTCGCCGGGCAGGGCCAGCGGCCGGCCCTCCAGCAGGGCCTGGGCGTGGTCGGCGGCCACCGCGAAGTTGAGCCCGGGGTTGCCGCGCAGCACCGAGGTATTGATTCCCACCACCCGGCCGTCGCGGTCGAGCAGCGGGCCGCCGCTGTTGCCCGGGTTGAGGGCGGCGTCGGTCTGCAGCACCAGGGCCGGGCCGATCCGCCGCAGGCCGCTGAGGATCCCGCGGGTGACCGAGTTCTGCAGGAGGCCCAGCGGCGACCCGATCGCCAGCAGTTCCTGCCCCGGCCGGACCGTGAGGGCGGACCCCAGGACCAGGACCTTCGGTTCGCGCTTGAGCCCTCGCACCCGCAGGACGGCCAGATCGAAGTCGTTGTTGCGCGCCTCGACCGAGGCCTCGTACTTCTCCCCTTCCTGGTTGACCACGGTGGCGTAGGCGGCCGTGCCCAGCACATGGGCGTTGGTGATCGCCCGGTCGGCGGCGACGAGGAAACCGCTGCCGCTGCCGCCGGCGGTCTCCACCCGCAGCACCGCGGGCAGCGCCCGGGCGACGATCTCGTCCAGCGGCGCCGCGGCGGCCGGGCGCGGCGGCTCCGGCGGGGCGGGCGGCGGCGCGACCACCGGTGGCGGCTCGGGACGGGGGGCCTGGACCGCGGCCGGCGCCCGCCGCTGGTTCCACCACAGCACCGCGGCGGCACCGCAGGCGCCGGCCAGGGCCACCGCCAGCAGGCGCAGCGCCGAATGCCAACCTGCCCGCTGCGAAGGGATCATGGCCGGGTCCAAGGGAACAGACTGCCAGGGGGGAGGGACCATCTCAACGCCCGGGCAGAAGGGCGTCGATCACGTAAAATAGATCGAAAAAAAGCAATAATAAACAGAATGATTCAGGACACGCGGCCACCGATCCTAGCGGACCGGCAGCACCGCCAGCGCTGCCCGGGCCAGGCGGTTCACCCGCTCAAGCTGGGCCTTCAGGGAAAACAATTCCGGAACTTCCGCCGAGGCCGAAAGCTGGACGATGAGCCGATCGGAGGAGGCCAGCATCTGGTTGAGATCATAAACCAGGTCATGTGTCCGGGTTTTTTGCATGACCGGCTTGCGTTCCGGGGCCGGATTGAGCACCCGGCGAAGCTGCCGGACCGACTTGCCGACAATGATCTCCAGGGCGGGCATGAGCGGGCGGGCTTCGCCGCGGGGCCGTCCGCCCCCGGCGGAGTAGCTGAAGCCGGCGGCCTTCAGCCGGTCGGCGAGGCGCTGGATCTCCCCCGTGCTGTAGTCCCGGCGGCGTTCGTTCTCGGAGATCTCGACGGCGAGGGCGAGATCCACGTCGGAATCGGCATCGAGGTCCATGCGCCAGACCGGGATCCCGGCGGGGAACAGTTCCAGGAACCGGGGAGCGTCGTTGCCCTGCAGCCAACGCAGGGCGGCCAGGCGATGGGCGCCGGCCAGCAGCCGGTCGGCGCGGTCCACGGCCGGGGGATGGATCAGGCCAACCGCCGCGATCGATTCGGCCAGGGCGAGTACGTGCCGCGGATTGAGGTCGCGGGTGCGCTGGGTGGCCGTTCCGATCCGCTCCAGGGGCAGGAAGGCTCGGCCTGGCGCGGGCGTCGCAGGGCGTCCCGGATCCGGGACGGGGGGCTCTGAATGCGGAAGACGCACGACCTTTGCCATGGCACCTGCCTCGCTGGGGATGAAGGCATGGTAGCAAAGGAGGGCCAGGTCAACAGAAACAACCGTGGGCCCGGACCCCATGCAACCGGGCCTGGTTGCCGCGCCGGTTCAGCTGGCGCTCACCTGCCCCCAGCGCCCTTCCCGGTCGAACAGGTCGCGCTCGATGGCGCATTCCGGGCAGTACAGGCCCTCGGTCTCCCAGGGATCCGCGACGGTCCCGTGGCAGCCCGGGGTGGCGCAGGCCTTGGGGGCCTGGCCGGCGGGGGCGGCTTCCCAAACCATGTCCGGGTCGTGCTCGAAGGGGAACTTGTGGGTCATGCGGTCCTCCATGCGTCGTGAGAATCCTGGATCCCCAGGATGGCGAGCGATTCCCTGCGGCAGCGGTCGCGGTAGGCCTCGAAGGTCGCTTCGGGGTCCACCTCCGCCAGCCAGCGCAGCATCAGTCCGTCGAACAGGGCCCGGAGGGAGGTCACCGCGCGGTCCGGGTCCTGCGCGGGGATCACGCCCTGGGCGATGCCATCCTCCAGGACCGCCTTCTCGATGTCGTGGCAGCCGAGATAGAAGGCCTCGTTCACCTGGCGGAACGACTCCCGGCGGGTGGCCAGGGAGGCGAAATCCAGGTAGGCGGCGTAGAAGGCCCGGTTTCGCGCCGGCGAGGCGAACACCGTATCGATGAGGGCGTGCATCCGCCCCACCGGGTCCGCAACCGAGGAGGTGGCGTCGCGCATCTGCTGGTGGATGCGCTCGATCAGCCACTGGAACAGCTCCCGGAACAACGCTTCCTTGGATTCGAAGTAGTAGAGGGTGATCCCCTTGGACACGCCCGCCCGCTCGGCGATGTCCTCCAGGGTCACCGAGGAGAAGCCGCGTTCGGCCACCTCCAGGAAGGCCGCCGACAGCAGCGCCAGCCGCCGCTCGGTCTCGGCGGTCCGGGGGGCCCTGCGGCTGGTCCTGAGGGGTTTCGACATGGCGGCTCGGATCCCAGCGCAGACCCGCCGCCCGACTTGAAGCACTGTGGAAACCTCAAGGAGCGGTGGAACCCGCCGGTTCATCCCAAAGGTAAGTTCGTTTGACCGGGGTCACTCGCCCACGGGTTGCAGTCGGGCCAGCAGGTCCAGGAGGGCGGGTTGAACGGGTTTTTCACACCACAAACCCTCAGCCCAATCAGAAAGGATAAGGCTCCCCCAGTGCATGGCCCGGCCCACAACCCCCCGGCGGAAGGCGGGATGGGCGATCCGGGTGGGCGGCGCGGCGGGATCCGGGCGGAATTGGCTGCCGAAGGCATCGAAGGCCTCCATGCGCCGCTCCCAGACCGAGGAAACGTCCACCAGCAGGTCCGGGGGCGTGGCCGGAGTCTCCCCCGCCACCCAGGCGATCGCCCGGGGGCGCCACGGCGCGCCCGGGCAGGGGTAGTTGCGCAGGCCGGCGTAGTAGGCGGCCTCCTTCACCAGCCGGTGGGCGCGGCGGTGGTCGGGGTGGCGGTCCTCCGGGGCCGGCAGCACCAGCACCGCCGGGCGCTGGTGGCGGAGTTCCAGCATCAGCTTGAGGCGGTTGCCCTCGCCTTCGTCGAAGCGGCCGTCCGGCAGGTCGAGGAGGGTGCGGGAGACGCCGAGGATGCGGGTGCTCTCCATCGCCTCGACCTTGCGGGTCTCCACGGTGCCGCGGGTGCCCAGTTCACCGACGGTGAGGTCCAGGATCGCCGCCCTCAGCCCCTGCCGGGAGGCCAGGGCGAGCAGGCCGCCCACGTGCACCTCGGCATCGTCCGGGTGGGCGCCGACCACGAGAAGATCCAGCCCCGGCTCGTTCATGGCGTCTCCAGAAGGACCATCAGGGTGCTCCCGTCCAGGCTGGCGAGCATGCGCTCCAGCAGGGCCTCGTCGCGCAGCCAGGGCAGCCCCGGCAGGACCCGCTCCTGCGGCCGGCCGAAAGGGAACAGCAGCTGCCGCAGCCGTTCCGGATCCCCGCCCAGCCGCTGGCCGGCGAAGTCCCGGTGCAGGCGACGGTCCAGGCGGGCCAGCCGGGCCCGGCTGCGGCCGAGCTCGGCGCGGAACCGCTCGGCCACGGCCTCGCCCCAGCCTTCCTCGGCGAGCGGATGGCCCAGCCGCTCGGAGGGGCGGACGAAGGGCAGGGCGGAGAAGGCCTCCCAGCGGCCCTCCTTCAGGGCCTCGAGCTGGTGCGCCTCCAGGGCGAGACCCTTCGGCAACAGCACCACCGAGGGCCGGGGCAGGATCTCCGGAGCCAGGAGGCCGACCCGCTCCCACAGGGGTTCCGCCAGCCGCCAGTAGGCGCGTTCGGCGGGGCCGAGGACCACGTGGGTGACCGGCAGCAGCAGCGACTGCATGAGCGGCCGCAGGGCGGCGCCGGGGCTGGCCCAGCGGCCGGCGGGCAGCGCCTCGCCGCGTTCCAGGCGGCGGCGGCGGCCCGACCGCGGATCCAGGCTGAACCAGGCGGACTGCTGGCGCGGGTCGAGGGGCAAGGGGGCGCCCTGCTGCTCCAGGCGGTCGGCCTGGGCATCCATCAGGGCTTCCAGGTCGAGGGTTCGCCAGCGCTCCAGTTCCGTCTGGATCGATGGGCGCAGGGCCGGGTCGGTGGGCGAGAAGGCCCGCAGCCCGCGGCGCCAGAGCGGTTCGCCGCAGGCGAGGACGTGGCCGCGCAGGGTGGGCTCGGTGGCGGCAGGGACCTTGCCCCACAGGTCCTCGGCCTCGGCCTGCTGCACCCCGGTCCAGGGCAGCCAGCCGGTGGCGGTGCCTTCCGGGGCGGCGAAACGGAAGCGGTGGCGGCGCAGCTGCCGCTCGCCGCCGCCGACGACGCTGGCCACCTCCAGGCGGTCGTGGTCCTCGTCGGCCAGCCAGTAGACGGCCTCGCCGCCGAGCCGTCGCGCGGCGGCGAGGGCCGCCAGGGCCTTGACCACGGAAAGGGCTGGACTCCAGCCCGCGCCGATCTGCTGGCCGGTGGCGACGAGGGGACAGGCCGGATCCATGGAGCCAGACTATCCAAGTTTCGATTCCTGCTTTTCGAATTTCGATTTGCGGCGGGGCGGGCTCGCCGGCGTCACACTCGGGCATGCCGTCGATGCCAGCCGAACCCTGGATTCCTCCCGCCGAGCCCGACCTGGGCAGGTTGGCGATGGAAGCGGCCGATGCCGAGGGCCTGGACGTGGTGCGCGGCTGGCCCGAGGTGCGCGGCAACGGGCTGGTCTTCGGCGGGCTGCCGCCCTTCCTCTGCTGGCGCGGCGAAGACGGCGGAAGGCCGCAGCTGGTGCTGCTGCAGGCGCGGGAGCTGGGCGCGGTGGTGCCGGGCGCGCGGCCCGCGCCGCTGCCGGAGGGCTGGCTGCGCGACCTCGACCTGGAGGCGCTGGCCCGGCCGCTGCGCCGCCATCCGGCCCTTCCCGGCGGGACGGCCGTGCATGTCCTGCGCGTGGCGGGTCCGCGGGCTGCCCGGATCCGCGGCACGGCAGCGGCGCCGGAGGCGTTCCTGGAAGCGGTCCTGGTGCGCCTCACCGGCCTGGCGGGCTGGCGGCTCCAGGCCGAGGAGCCGGCGGGGCGGTAGCACGGCGGGGTTCAGGCGGCGAGGCGGGCCTCGATCTGCAGCACCAGCTCCACCAGCCGGGCGGCGTAGGCGGTCTCGTTGTCATGCCAGCCGAACACCCGCAGGAAGCGGCTGCCCAGGCACTGGCTCAGGCCCAGGTCCATGACCACGCTCTCCTCGCGACCGGTGAAGTCGCAGCTCACCTCGACGCCTTCGGCGAGCCCGAGGATGCCGCGGAAGGGGCCGGCGGCGGCGCGTTCGAAGGCGGCGCGCAGGCTGGCCAGCTCCACGTCGCGGGAGACGCCGGCCATGATCTCGACGAGGTTGACGCTGGTGGTGGGCACGCGCAGCGCCAGGCCGTCGAAATCCGCCGGCAGCCAGGGCAGGGCCTGGCGCAGGGCGCCGATGGCGCTGGTGGTGGTGGGGATGATGCTCTGGAAGGCCGAGCGGGCGCGGCGCAGGTCCGGGTGCGGCGCGTCCAGCAGGCGCTGGTCGTTGGTGGCGACGTGGACGGTGCCGAGGCCGGCGTGCTCCAGGCCGAAGCCGTCGTGCAGCACCTTCAGGATCGGCGCTGCGGCGTGGGCGGTGCAGCTGGCGTTGGAGATGATCCGGTGGCGAGCCAGGTCGAGGCGCCCCGGCTCCACCGGCTCGATCACCGTGATGTCCGGGTCCGGGCTGGGGGCGCTGATCAGCACGTGGCCGACGCCGCCGTGCAGGTGGCGGGCGGCGCCCTCGCGGCGGGTGTAGCAGCCGGAG
>WBZP01004107.1_pt1 | contig 15383 bp, 15 predicted proteins | sample 5204301 | NCBI WGS metagenome assembly WBZP01 (sample SAMN12412401, study PRJNA552823) | activated sludge metagenome | isolation source: activated sludge from nitrification reactor of wastewater treatment plant... | place: USA: Pennsylvania | collected 2017
GTGACTCCGCCGGGTGGGTGCTCCAGGGATCTGCGTCCTCCCGGACGCGGCTCTGAAGTGGGGGTGCGGGATGGGTGTCGAGGTGGTGGTGGTTGGGGGCGACGCCGGGTGGGAGGATGCCGGCGGCGGCTTCGATGAGGCCGTCGAAGGTGTCTTCGTCGAGGTCATCGGGGTCGACGGTGTCGAGGAGTTCCTGGGCGCGGGCGGCGAGGTTGTGGAAGTTGAGGGTTCCCATGATAGGAGGGTGGGGTGGGGAGTGGTGGAGGTGGAAGGGGGAGATGGCGCGGGGGAGAGAGTTGAAAGTGGAAAGGCACTGAGGGGTGACCCGCATTACTGCGGGTCCTCTGATTCGGAAGGCGCGAGCGGGGGGGTCGGGGTGAGGGCAGTACGACCGAGAATCTACTTCCTTTTGCGTCGCGCCCGCCCTGGCCTCATCAAGCGCTCGGCGGAAGCGAGCGCCGCGACATCGAGCAGCACAAGCGGAGAGACCGTCCCCGGGCCGAGTGCTCCAGAAACTGCTGCTCCGACGTTTAGAGCGATTGCGCTGCAGAAGATTCCCGCCGCGGCCAATACGGCTACGACTTCTTTGGTTCTTTCCATTAATCGTCCACGATTCGAGGTCGGGGCAAACGTGGTGTCATTGAACCACCCGGGGATGCCTTTGCGGCAAATGGAGTCGCCAACTGGTCAAGCTTTACGGGACGTGTATCGTTATGACACTTCGGGAATCTCTGGCACTGGGAGCGGGGCTCGCTTAGAATCCGGCGATGGCAGCGGACATCCCCACAAACCTTCTGTACTTTGGCGACAACCTGACCTGGCTGCGGGAGCACGGGAAGTTCCCGGACGAGTCAGTGGACCTGGTGTACCTGGACCCGCCGTTCAACTCGAACCGCAACTACAACGTGCTCTTCAAGGAGAGCGATGTGCGGGAGAGCGAAGCGCAGATCCACGCGTTTGAGGACACCTGGAGCTGGGACCGCGAGGGGCGGGTCCAAGACACATTCGACGAGTTCTGGATGCAGGGGCCGGAGAAGCCGAAGCAGATGCTGAAGAGCCTCATCCTGGCGCTGGGGCACAACGATGTGACAGCGTACCTGACGATGATGGCGCCGCGGCTGGTGGAGTTGCACCGGGTGTTGAAGCCGACGGGGAGTTTATACCTGCACTGCGACCCGACGGCGAGCCATTATTTGAAGATCATTCTTGACTCGATTTTCGGCGCTGGACAATTCGTCAACGAAGTCGTCTGGAAGCGCAGTTCAGCTCATAGCGACGCCGGACAGGGCTCCAAGCATTTCGGGCGAAACCACGATCTACTGCTCGTGTATGCGCGATCGAAGGATCGCCAGACCTGGAACCCCGTGTTTACCACCTTGGATGACGCCTACGTTCAGTCGCACTACACGAATGTTGACGAGTCTGGACGCCGTTACCGGTGGGATAACATCACCGGCCCCGGCGGTGCATCCAAGGGCAACCCAATTTACGAGGTACTCGGGGTCCGGCGCTACTGGCGGTTTAGCGAGGCTCGGATGGCAGAAATGGTCCGAGACGGAATCGTGGCTATTCCACCCAAAGGCAAGGTGCCGGCGATGCGCAGGTACTTGGACGAGAATCCGGGTAGGCCGTTGGACGATGTGTGGTCCGACATTCCACCGATCAATTCACAGTCGAAGGATCGCCTCGGTTACCCGACTCAGAAGCCCGTCGCGTTGCTTGAGCGAGTTATCTCGGCATCGTCGAAGCCCGGCGACATAGTGCTCGACCCGTTCTGCGGCTGCGGTACCGCGGTGCATGCGGCGCAGAAGCTTGGCCGACGGTGGATCGGGATCGATATCACGCCGCTCGCCACCAACCTCATCAAGACGCGGCTGGAGGATGCGTTTCCCGGGCTGAAGGTACCGATCGAGGGGTGGCCAGTGGACATGGCCGGTGCCGTGGCACTGGCAGCGCAGGAGGACAAGTACCACTTCCAGGACTGGGCAGTCATCCAGGCCGGAGCGCGGCCCGCGGGCGGGGAACGGAAGAAGGGCGCGGACAAGGGTGTGGACGGGGTGATCCCGTTCATGGATGGCCGGACGCCGAAGCGCGGGATTGTGTCGGTGAAGGCCGGGAATACTGGCCCGACGGCGGTGCGGGACCTGGGCGGCGTTGTGGCGGCAGACCCGGATGCGGCGTTCGGGGTGTTCATCTGCCTGAACGTGCCGACGAAGCCGATGACGGAGGCTGCGCTGGAGCAGGGGATGTGGGTGTCGGATTACGACAGCCGCACCTATCCGCGGGTGCAGATCCTCTGCGCGCAGGATTTGATCGACGGAAAGCGGCCGAAGATGCCGGCGAGCGGGACGGGGTTGTACGCGAAGCCGGAGCGGGAGCGTGGCCAAGAGGGGACGCAGGGGCGGCTGGCTTAAGCTAGGGATGGCAAGAGGCATCTGCATCTATTGCGGCATTGAAGACGAAATGACGGTCGATCACATACCTCCGAAGTGTCTGTTCCCTGGGCACGTTCAGGATTTGTTGAGAGTGCCGAGCTGCTCGGAGTGCAACAACGGCGCTTCTCAGGACGACGAGTACTTCCGCTTGATGCTGACCGTGAACGAGAGTGCTCAGGGAAGCGTAACTCTTGAGGCGGCACGGGATGCTGTCTTACGTTCGATGGGCCGAGAGGCGGCCGCTGGATTACGAACGCAGTTTTTCGATAGCCTGATGGATGTCGAACTCAAGACACCGGATTGGTTTCGGAGTGAGAATCAGACCCAGAGCTTTATGAAGGCGGGAAACGAATAGCGGTGCCTTGAAACGAGCAGCGTTGGGATGTGGGCCAGCGGAGACGGGGCCTTTCCCGGAAGGACGACTTCACCGCTTGGGGCGAGCCAACTGGGTGCGATCCCTCACCCCCCTTCTTAGGAAGGACGTCGCGGGGGAGGGATAGTCGTAGGCCAGGGATCCGGTGATGCTGACGGACGGCGTGGTGAGTCGACCGCGCTGCCGCTCCCTTGCAGTCGCGGCTCGGATGGCGGGCGTACCGAGGGCCAGCGGGGACTGAGCCCCGCGAACCCAGTGGGTCGCTGCACTTTGGGTAGGGATTCTGTTCGAGTCGGGCGTTTTGGCTCCATCGCGGTGTTGGGCATCGCAGCGCTTACTGCGTGCGCGCCTCGGATTGGGTGGAGCGGATGGGCGTGGTGGGCGCGGGGGTGTGCGGTTTCGAGCGCGGGAGCACGGGTGTTCGCGAGCGGGTGTGGTGGTGACCGTGGCCAGAGAAGCGTTGTGCCGCGCCGGGCCGCACTGCCTCCCTTACGGTCGGGGCTGTTTTGATGAGGCGGCTAATGGTCGGCATCCCACCGGCCCTGCCGGGCCCAGCGGAGGCGGAGCCCCGCGACTACGGGCCTCCCCGCGTCCCGCGCCCCCCGGGTACCGGGTACCTGGTACCCAGTACTCGGCGCTCGGAACTCGGCACTCGATTCGCCTCCGCCTGTAAGGTTTTCCCGCGCCGCCGGTCTTTCTCCCAACACCCGCATGGGAGAGAGACAAATGAACCGGATCAAGCTTTTCGCACTCGGCGCCGCGATGGCGCTTCCCGCCGCCGGCGTGATGTTCGCCTCGGCCGCGCCGAACAACCTCATCGCTAACGGCACCTTCGATAACGACGTCGCCGGCTGGGACAACTTCGGCGGCAACCCGACGCTGTACAAGCATTCGATGCAAATCACGAACACCTACGCGGGCGCCGGCGGCTCGTACTACAGCGGCTGGTACTGCGTGAAGGTGAAGGCCGGCACGGAGTACGTCACCGAAGCCGACTACTGGGTGCCAGAGAGCGCGCCGGAGAACTCCGGGGCGAGCCTGCAACTGCACTACTACGCTTCGAACGATTGCTCCGGTGGCAACATGACCTCCGGCGGCGAGTATCGCGAAGGCGGCAAGCTGCCCGCGCAGCGCGGCGACTGGGAGCACTTCAAGTTCAAGGAGGTGGCCCCGGACGGCGCGAAGTCGGTGCGGGTGCGCGCGTCGGCTATCAAGGAACCGCAGGGCGGCGGGTCGATCCCGGGGGCGCACGTCGTGTACTTCGACAACGTCAGCTTCGTCGAGCAACTGAAGCTGGCGTTGCCAACCGCGGTCGCGACGCCGAAGGGGCCGGACATCCTGGTGGCGAACCCGGACCCGACGCAGCCGCCCAAGGGCCCGGACGACGTGGTTTCGAACCCTGAGCCGACGCAGCCGCCGGTGAACCCGGACGACCTGGACGCGGAGCCCGACCCGACGCAACCGCCTTCGCAGCCGGGCGACGTGACCTCGAACCCGGAGCCTTCCGCCACGCCGGCCGCGCCGAACACCGGTGATTCGAACCCGAACGGCGGTAGCCACGTGGACGTCATCCCGCAGGGCCAGAATTCGCAGCAGAGCAACACCGGCAACAGCGCCGGCAGCGACATCCACCCTGCAGCCCAGGACGAAGCCGGCAGCGTTGGCCTCGGGCTCGGGCTGCTGTTCATCGGCGCCGGCGGGGTGTGCGCGGCACTGGGGCTGGGGCTCGCGGCCGTGGCGAAGCGGCGGGGCAAGCAGGCCGCCGAGTAGTTCACCCTCGCGGCGAACGAAAGGGCCACCGGAAACGGTGGCCCTTTCGGGTTTGGCCTGGCTGGGCAGCCGGGACGGTTACGGGAAGCGGTTGAACCAGAGCAGGCTGATGGCGCCGGCGGCGAGCACCGCGAGGGCGCCGAAGGCGGCGAACCCAACGGTCGCCTCGGAGGTGGTTTCGTCGTATCCGATCTTGGAACCGAGGTCGTTGTAGATGGACTGGAGGTCGTCGGAGGACGGGGCGGAGAAGAACTTGCCCTCGGTCATTTCGGCGATCTGCTTGAGGGTTTCTTCGTCCGGGGGGACGTTGACGCGGCGCTGGCGGCCCTGGTTATCGGTGACGATAGCCACCCCATCCTGGGTGCCGAGGGCGATGGTGAAGATGGGGATGCCCTCGTTCTTCGCCTGGTCGGCGGCGTCGAGCGGGTCGGTCTGACCGAGCGTATTCGCACCGTCGGAGAGGAGGACCATGATGACCGGAGGGTTCTCCGGCTTCTCGCCGGTGGTGGTGGCGGTCGCGGTGGGAGTGGGCGTCGGGACGGCCTGGCCCTTCGCGTCGACGGTTGAGAGCTTCGAAGCGGCGATACCTTCGACGATGCCGTCGCCCATGGCGGTGCCGCCGACGGGGGTGAGCGAGTCGATGGCCGCGTTCATGAGGTCGCGGTCCGTGGTGGGGGCGACGACGGTGCGGACGCCAGCCGAGAAGCTGACGAGCGAGAGGCGGAAGCCCTTCGGGAGCTTGTCGACGAGGGTGTGGGCGGCCGTCTTGGCCGCGTCCATGCGCGTCGGCTGGATGTCGGTCGCGGTCATCGAACCGGAAACGTCGGTGACGAGGACGACGGTTGCTTCTTGTTTCGGCGTCTTGTGGACGAACTCGGGGCGGGCGAGCGCGATGAGCAGCGAGGTGAGCGCGAGCAGGCCGAGCACAGCGGGCACATGGCGCCGCCAGTTCGGCGTCTTATCGACGACGTTGGCGAGCAGGTCCAGGTTGGTGAAGCGGGCGGCGTACTTCGGGCGGCGGCGCTGGGCCCAGAGGTACGCGCCGACGGCGAGGGGAACGAGCCAGAGACTGAGCAAGGCGAGGGGCCACGCAAAGCTCATCGCCGGCCTCCTTTCGAATTGAGGAAGGCGGCGAAGGTGCGAAGCCAGTCGCCTTTGGTGGAGAGGACAACGTGCTGGGCGCCGGCGCGCGCGAGCAGCTTCGCCACTTCAGCGCGCTCGGTGTCCGCCGCCGCGGCGAAGCGGTCGCGAAGTCTCTTCGAGTGCGTGTCGACGCGCAACTGGCGCCCGGTTTCGGGGTCGACGAGCCAGAGCTCTCCGACATCCGGGAGTTCCTGTTCGCGGGGGTCGCGGATCTCCGCGGCGACGACAGCGTGGCGGCCGCAAAGCTCGACGAGCGCGTCCGGCCAGTCTCGCGGTCCGCGGAAGTCGGAGACGATGACGACGAGGCGAGAGCGGCGCGCCAGGCGGTTGAGCGAATGGATGGCCTCGCCGAGGGAGGTAGGGCCGGCGCCCTCGCGGGTGGGCTCGTCGCGGAGGACGGTTAGCAGGCCGAGCATGCCTTTGCGTCCCTGGCCAGGCGGGATCATCCGGGAGTGTTCGCCGCCGAAGCCGAGGATGCCGAGGGCGTTGCCGTGCCGCGTGGCCACCTGGCCCACAGCCACGGCCACGCCTTCGGCGACGTCGTACTTGCGGCGGTCGGCGGTGCCGAAGCCCATCGACGGCGAAGTATCGAGCATGAGCCAGGTGGTGAGGACGCGGTCCGCCACCTGGACGCGGACGTGGGGGACGGTGGTCCGGGCGGTGACGTTCCAGTCGATCTGGCGGACGTCGTCGCCGGGCTGGTATTCGCGCACCTGGGCGAGTTCGGTGCCCAGCCCGAGCGCGCTAGAACGGTAGTCGCCGGAGAGCAGGCCGTTCATCCGGCGCCCGATGGTGATGTCGAGCGCGCGGAGCACGGCGTCGGGCATCGGGCCGGGGCCCGGCTTGTCGGGCGTCCTCACAATGTGGAGGTTGGCGGCACTCACGCGCTCAACTCCTGGGCGAGCTCGATCCGCGGCTGAGCCACGGCCTTGAGGACGCCGTCCAGGATGTCGTCCGGCGTCACGTTGTCGGCCAGGGCCTGGTAGGTGAGCACGAGCCGGTGCCGGAGCACGTCCTTGGCGAGGTCATGGATGTCGCCCGGCAGGACGTAGCGGCGCCCGCGAAGCAGCGCGAGGGCGCGCCCGGCATGGACCAGGTTGATGCTGCCGCGCGGGCTCGAACCGAAGGCGATGTGCGCCTCGTGCTCGGAGAGCCCGTACTTGCCCGGCTTCCGCGTCGCGTCCACCAGGGTGATTGCGTACTGGGCGACCGCGCGGTCCACGAAGAGGTCCGCGGCAATCCGTTGGTACTGCTCCAGCTGGTCGATCGTCAGGATGCGCTGGACTTCGGCCTGGGGCTGGAGAGAGCGCTGCACGACGAGGAGTTCCTCGCCGAGACCCGGGTAGTCGACCAGCACCTTCATCATGAAGCGGTCGACCTGGGCTTCGGGCAGCGGGTACGTGCCTTCCGACTCGATGGGGTTCTGGGTGGCCATGACGAGGAACGGCCGCGGCACCTTGAAGGTTTCGAGGCCGATGGTGACCTGGCGCTCCTGCATGACTTCCAGCAGCGCGCTTTGCACCTTCGCCGGCGCGCGGTTGATTTCGTCGGCGAGGAGGAGGTTGCAGAAGACCGGGCCGCGCTCGGTGTCGAACGTGCCGTGGTCAGGGCGGTAGATGCGCGTGCCGACGAGGTCCGCGGGCACGAGGTCCGGGGTGAACTGGACGCGCTGGAAGGTGCCGCCGAGTACCTCGGCGATCGTCTTCACGGTCAGGGTTTTGGCCAGGCCGGGGACGCCTTCGATAAGGAGGTGGCCACTGGAAAGCAGCGCGACCAGCACGCGCTCCAGCATCGCCTCCTGCCCGACGATGACGCGCTTGATTTCGAACATCGCCGCTTCGAGGGTCGCGCGGGCTTCGGCGACATCCTGGCCGGCGGGGGTGTGATTCTCTTCCAAAGGGGGCCTCTTTCGTGGAAGTAAGGAATTGGGCGCGCTCAACGTGCCTTTTGCGTCCCCAAGCGAAGGTAAATTATGAGAAGCGCTTTACAAATTCGCCTCATTCGTCCCCCGCAAACGGGGTACGGCCGTTCAAGCCGGCAAAGTCCTGGCGTCAGTCGCCGGGCTGTCGTGACTCGGTTGCATTGTGCAACTCACGACGATAGAGTCGCGGCCAATCCGTCCCGAGGTGGTTTGCATGTCGTCTCCCGAGTCCGCGGTCCTGTTCGAAGTCGCCAATGGGGTGGCATCAATCACCCTGAACCGGCCAGAACAGATGAATTCGATCAACGGCGAGCTTTCAGCGGGGTTGATGGACGCGCTCAAGCAGGTGAGGAGCCGCGATGACATTCGCTGCGCGGTGATCACCGGGAACGGCCGGGCGTTTTGCGCGGGTGCGGACCTGCGCAGCCGTGACGGTGGGCCGGCGGCATCGAGCGGGGTGGCCGGGCTGTTCCGGACGGACGATGCGGTCGGGTTCCACGAATTCGACGCGAAGAAGCCGATCATCGGCGCGGTGAACGGCTACTGCCTCGGTGGTGGGTTCGAAATCGCGCTGAGCTGCGACCTCCTGATCGCGTCAGAAGCGGCGCAGTTCGGGCTGCCGGAGATCACGCTGGGGTTCTTCCCGCTGGCCGGCGCGCCGGTGCGGCTGCCGCGTTCGATTTCGCGCGTGATGGCGAACGACATGCTGTTCACCGGCGAGCGGATCGACGCGAAGACGGCGCTCTCGTTCGGCATCGTAAGCCGCGTGGTGCCCGCCGACGACTTGCTTTCGACTGCTCGCGGGATGGCGGAGAAGATCGCCGGCTACGCGCCTCTGGCGGTGCGGGCGATGCACGAACTGGTCCGGCGCCAGGGCGACATGCCAACGGGCGAAGCGATGCGGCTCGCGGGCGCGCTGCGCTGGGCGGTAGGCCAGACGGACGATGCAAAGGAAGGGCCGCGGGCCTTCGCCGAGAAGCGCCAACCGGTGTTCAAGGGGCAGTAGGCGCGTCGTGCCAGAGGTGGCGCTGGTACCAGTGGACGTCGTGCCAGGCGCCAAGCTTGTAGCCCATGTGGGCGTAACGGCCGGCTTCGACGAACCCGAGGGATCGGTGTAGCGCGAGGCTCGGCTCCTGGCAGCCCACAATCCCGGCCATCACGACGTGGAGTTCCATAGCGCGGGCCTCGTGGAGGATGGCCGAGAGCAGCGCTTTGCCGGCGCCCAGCCCTCGCCAGCCGTCGGCGATGTAGATCGATTCGTCGGCGGTCGTTTGGTAGGCGCGCTTTGGGCTCCATGCCGAAAGGCAGCACCACCCGGCCACTTCGCCGCCAGCATCGGCGACGAGTACCGGGTAGCCGGCAGCGCGGCGGGCTGCGAACCAGTCGCGGCGCCAGGCTTCGGTCATCGGTTCGAGGTCGAAAGTGGCCGGGGAGGTCGCGACGTAGAAGTTGTAGATCGCGTTGATCGCGGGCAGGTCGGCCTCCGTGGCGGCGCGCACGGTGAACCGCGGTGGAGACGCGGCGGCCGAGGCGGCATCGGAGGTCACGCAGGAGTAGTACCGCGTCGAGGTTTCGGGCGTGTTACGCGTCAGCCGCCGCGGGCGGAGAGGTAGTCCATGGTCCGCCGGTACTGGTCTTCAGCGATGTGCCCCGCGGCCATGAGGTAGTTCGCGATCTGCTCGAGCGTGAGGATGCTGATCAGGTTGATCCCCGCGTTCTTGAGCGCCTGCTTGCCGCCTTCCTGGCGGTCGATGATGGCGACCGCGTCACGGACGACGAGGCCGGCATCGCTGAGCGTGGCAGCGGTCTGAAGGATGCTGCCGCCGCCGGTGATGAGGTCGTCGATGATCAGGCAGCTCTGGCCGCGGACGTAGATGCCCTCGATCACGTTGGCTTTGTCCGTCGCGGGCGGGTGTATGTAGATCATGGGGGTGTTGACGCTGAGCGAGAACGCCGTCGCTACGTGCAGACCGCCGAACGGGACGCCGGCCACGAGCGTGAAGGGCTGGACGTGCGGGTTACGCATCGACATCAAGGCTTCGAGCTCTTCCTTGATGATCCTGGCGCAGCGGGCGAGGGCCTTCGGGTTGCTGATCAGACGGCGCAGGTTCACGTAGATCGGGGAGTGGACGGCGGTGCGGCCGAGGGTGAAATCACCGAAGCCGATGGCATCGAGTTTCCAGAGTTCTTCAGCAAGCCAGAGGTTGCCGGCGGGTTTGGTGGACTTGCTCAAGTGGTACTCCGGAAAAGTTCCGACTCAGACGCCGAACGAGGGCGTGGATCGTATCTCCCTTTCTCTGGTGTCGGACGTTATGTGTCAAGTTTTGGGGGCGGGGAGGGCGCCGCGAAGTGGTACGATGGGGTTCATGACTACCTCCGCGACGTTCGTAGACATCAGCACCCTGATTGACCAGCGCCCAGGCTACTGCGATGGCAGGCCGTTCATCGCCGGTACGGGCGTTTCTGTCGACCGGATTGCCGTCCTCACCACGGTGGACGGCCTCAACGCCGAGGAAATTGCCTACGAGATGTCGCTCTCGGCTGAGCAGGTGCATGCGGGCCTCGCGTTCTACTACGCGAACCGGGAAGCGATCGAAGCCGATCTCGATGAGCGCGACAGGCTGTTCGATGAAGCAGCGCGAGCGCACCGCTCCGCTTGAGCCTGACCTTCTACTTCGACGACAACATGGGTTCGCGGGCCGTCGTTGCGGCCCTCGTGACCGCGGGGATCAACGTTGTCACCGCCGATTCGTCCGGTAATCGAAGCAAGCCAGACGCCGAGCACCTGGCGTTCGCCGCCGAGCGAGGTCTCACGCTGGTCAGCGCCGATCGGGGCGACTTCAGTGTGCTTCACTGGCAATGGATGAGCTCCGGTAAGTCCCATTCAGGCATCGTGATCGCTCGCGATCGCATGCCCGTTGGTGCGATCTTCCGTGCCCTTGCCGCCCTGAATGCTGAACAGGGTGGCGCAGGCCTGGTGAATCAGTTGGTCTATCTCAGCCGGATGGAGCCCTCCGGGGGTTGAACTGCTTTCGGCCTGGCGCCCTCAGTTCCGCTGCTGACGGCTCCGCAGGTTGATGGCGGCAACGCCCGCTGCGACCGCCATGAGGCCGAACAGCGCGACTTCGGTGACTCGCAGCCTGGGCGACGACTCCTCTTCGTAGCCGCCGCCTTTCAGCCCGGCCGCGCGTTCGAAGTGGTTCATGGAGCCGGGGAAGAAGAAATCGTCGATGGTGTAGGCGGTGGGGAACGCGAACGGCCCGCCGATGAGCGTGCTCCATGCCCACTGCTCGCGATGGCGCACTTCGTGGCTGGAGAGCTTCAATCCCCCATCGATGTCGTAGACATCCAGCTCCCGGGCCATCAACACGTTGCCGACGAAGATCGCGCGGCGCGGCAGCGGCCAATGCGCGAACCGCGCCAGGTAGAACTCCTGGACCGGGAAATAGCAGAGGTTCGCCCCTGAGACGTCCGCGTAGGCGATCAGGAGCCCGGAGACCGGCCACGTCATTACGGTCTCGAACGGGGTGACGTCGACGGCGACCTGGCGCCCCTGTTCCCAGGCGTAGTTCTGGATCTCCGGAGGCGGCTCGCAGGCTGTGACGCCGCGGGCGTCCTCGAACACCCTCGCGGCGCTGCCCGCCAGCAACGCGGCGAACAACACCCAGACGACTCCATCGCAGGCGTGGACGGCCCAACCACTCCATCGCTTTCGCCGGATGAGGCAGGCGACGGCGAGCCCGAGGATGCCGAACGAGGCGAAGAGGGCGACGGCATGCACGCCCGGCCGAATGATCCGTCCAGCCCGGCGCCACGCACTCCGAATCCTGCTCACCGGCGACAGTCTGCGCCAACCGCGGGGCAGGCAACATCGGCCGGGGGCTACCGCGGAGGGCTTGCCCGGGCTGGCGGTCGTTTGGTGTAGACTCCGCGCGCCGCTTCACCCCATTCAGGAGGGACAGTTTCCGTGAAGGCTGCCATTTTCCACGGGCCTCATCAGCCCCTGACGATCGAACAGATTGATATCGACAAGCCGAAGGGCCACGAAGTGCTGGTGCGCACCATGGCCACCGGCGTTTGCCACAGCGACCTCCACTTCGTGGACGGGCTCTATCCGCTGCCGGCGCCCGCGGTGCTCGGCCACGAGCCGGCGGGCATCGTGGAAGCCGTTGGCGACCAGGTGAGCTACGTGAAGCCGGGCGACCACGTCATTTGCTGTCTGTCGGTGTTCTGCGGGCAGTGCGAGATGTGCATCAGCGGCCGGCCGAACCTCTGCCGCGCGCCGGAGCTGCGCCGCGCGCCGAACGAAACGCCGCGCCTGAGTTGGAACGGCAGCCCGGTGGGCCAGTTCGCGAACCTCGGTTCGTACGCCGAGCAGATGCTGCTGCACGAACACGCGGTGGTGAAGGTGCGCGAGGACGTCGATTTCGCCAGCCTCGCACTCATCGGCTGCGGCGTGACCACCGGCGTGGGCGCCGTCCTCAATACGGCCCGGATCGAGCCCGGCTCGTCGGTCGCGGTGTTCGGCTGCGGCGGCGTCGGCCTGAGCGCGATCCAGGGCGCACGCATCGGCGGAGCGCGCATGATTATCGCCGTCGACACTGTAGAATCGAAACTGGCGAAGGCGCGCGAGCTCGGCGCGACCCACGTGGTCGATGCCTCCTCGCACGATCCCGTGCAGGCCATTCGCGACCTCACCGGTGGCGGTGGCGTCGAGTACGCCTTCGAAGCCATCGGCAACAAGCGCGCGGCCGAGCAGTCGTACGAGTGCCTCGATCGCGGCGGCACCGCGACGATCATCGGGATGATCCCGGTGGGCCAGAAGATCGAGCTGGACGGGCCGTCGTTCCTCGGTGAGAAGCGCATCCAGGGTTCAAGCATGGGTTCGAACCGGTTCCGCAAGGACATGCCGCGCTACATCGACTTCTACCTCCAGGGCCGCCTGAAGCTGGACGAAATGATCAGCCGCACCGGCACGCTCGAGGACGTGAACGAGGCATTCCGCGCGATGAAGGCGGGAGAAGTGGCCCGCACCGTCCTCAAGTTCTACTAACCCTCACCGCTCGGGCTCGTGCGGTCGCGGCGCGGACCGCTGGGCCCGTGCAGAGGGGCCGGACCGTGGACCTGGTCGCTCGCTGCCGCGTGGCAGAGCGAGGTCTTCCGCCCTCGCCTCTGAACGTGCCGCGGCGTCGTGACAGGTGGGTCGCTGGGCCCGGGCAGGTGGGTCGGACGGTGAACCTGGTCGCTCGCTGCCGCGTGGCAGAGCGAGGTCTTCCGCCCTCGCCTCTGAACGTGCCGCGGCGTCGTGACAGGTGGGTCGCTGGGCCCGTGCAGATGGGTCGGACGGTGGACCGCGTCGCTCGCTGCCGCGTGGCAGAGCGAGGTCTTCCGCCCTCGCCTCTGAACGTGTCGCGGCGTCGTGACAGGTGGGTCGGACGGTCTGCGCAGGGGACTTCCGTCTCCCGCGTTGCGCGGCGACCACTCGGCAAGCATTCTTCAACCGGATGGTGAACCATGAATCGAATTGAGATTGAATCGAGGCTGAACACTGACCGGGCGTGGCTGCTGGACAAGCTGGCGTCGATGAGCGCGGAGGAGTTGTCGGCGCCGCGGACGCGAAGCGAGCACGACGCTTCGAAGACGTGGTCGTACGCGGACCACTTCATCCATACGACGCTGATTGAGCGGAACTGGAACGAGATGTTCCGGCGGCACCTCGCGGGCGGGCAGGGAATGAACATCGGACGAAACAGGGACGGTTCGTCGCAACCGCGCGAAGAAGTGATGGCGGGCATTCACAAGTGGACGGAAACCTGGGCTGACGAACACCGGGGCAAGCCGCTTGATGAGCTGGCTCGGGTGGGCGCGGAAACGCGGGCGGAAACGCTGAAGCTGCTTTCGGAGCTGACGCAGGAGCAGTTGGACTCGAAGATCCCGGGCGCGCCGTGGGCCGATGGGACGGTCGGCGGGATCATGGCCGCGAACGCTGACCATGGGCGGATGCATTTCACGTACGCGAAGGAAGGGACGCTGGCGTAGGTTCGAGGTTTGAGGTCTGAGGAGGGCCCGTTGGGCGCATGGCGCCGAGCGGGCACGGAGGCCCGCGACTACTTGCTGGGGACGGGGAGCGGGGCGGCGCTGGGCGTTGGCTGTTGGACTTCGGTTGAGATGCGGCGGCTGATCAGGAGCGTCATGAGGGCTGCGGCGCCGGCGAGGATGAAGACGCCGCCGAGGGCCGGGCCGTGCCAGCCGCCGGCGTGGCCGGCCGCGACGATGCCAACCGCGGCGGAGAGCGTTTCCGCGAGCTTCATGCCGGAGGCGGTTTCGCCTTCGCGGCCCGGTTCCGTTCCGGCCATCATTTCGAGCGAGAAGGTGGGGTAGGCGATGCCGATGCCGAACCCGGCGATGGCCCAGGTGAGGGCGACGGCCGGGCCCGGGACGGCTTCGCTCAGGCCGATGGAGGTTGCGGCGATGCCGGCGGCAACGAAAACCCCGCCGAACGAGGCGCGGGCGGCGCGAGAGGTCGTGGTGGCGAAGCGTTCCTGGAGCCAGGAGCCGGCCGTCCAGCTGAGCGTGGCGCTGGTGACGGCGAGGCCGCCGACGAAGGTTGAGTAGCCGCGGTAGGTGGTCACCAGGTAGGGGATGAACGCGTCCGCGCTGAAGAAGGCCATGTTGAGGAAGCCGTTCCCGGCGATCGCGGCGGGGACGCCGCGGCGGGCGCTGAGGGCGCCCTCCGGGAGGAGCCGCTTCAGGGCCGGGAAGCCCAGCACAGCGCCGGCAACGACGAGCGGTGCGCCGAAGAGGACGCTCCCGGTGGCGACGCCGCCAAGCGCGACTCCCCCGCAGAGGGCCAGGCGGATGGCCTGCGGAAGCCGCGTGGGCTGGGGGTCCGGGTCTTTCGGCGGGCCGAGGCGGCGAAGCTGCGGCAGAGTGAGAGCGGCGGTGAGGCCAAGCAGCGGGACGATCATGAGGAACGTCGCACGCCAGCTGATCCATTCGGCGATGGCGCCACCGACTGCCGGACCGACGAAACCGGGGACAACCCAGGCCGAGGCGAGCAGGGCGAGCATCCGCGGGCGCAGGGATTCCGGGTAGCCGCGCCCGATGACGACGTAGACGACGGCGGGAAGCGCGCCGCCACCGAGACCCTGGATGATCCGTCCGAAGACAAGCACGTACATCGACGGGGCAAGGCCGGCAATCACCAGGCCGATGGCGAACAGCACCATGCCCATGCCGAGGGGGCGGGCAGGGCCGACGCGGTCGGCCTGTTCGCCGGCGTAGGCGATGCCGACGACGGTTGCGAGCATGAAGCCGCTGAACACCCAGCCGTACAGTTCGAGGTGGCCGAGGTCTTCTTCGGCCTTTGGCATGACAGTGCTGACGGCGAGCGCTTCGAAGGCGACGATGGTCACCGCCATCAGCAGCCCGGCGGTCAGTCCCGCCCGATGACCGCTGAAGACGCCCCCATCGTTGCTGTCCATCTGGCCATTGTGACCGCTCCCGCGGTGGTCTGCCGCCGGGTGGCCTGTGGAAGCTCCCGGATCGTGGTGGACCTGGCTGTTTGGTGGGGTTGGCCAGTCCCGTCCGATTGTTCACAAAACTGTAGCCCGAGCGGGCTGGTAATCGCGGCAGATAGAACTATCCTATGGATCCATCGGTGCGATGGGATGGGAGGATTGAGGATGCGCATCGAAGTCATCGAGTACGAGCTGCAGTGCGAAGTCCATGGCGCGCACCG
>WBZP01003711.1_pt2 | contig 15382 bp, 12 predicted proteins | sample 5204301 | NCBI WGS metagenome assembly WBZP01 (sample SAMN12412401, study PRJNA552823) | activated sludge metagenome | isolation source: activated sludge from nitrification reactor of wastewater treatment plant... | place: USA: Pennsylvania | collected 2017
TAGCGACTCACCAATCCACGACCGGTCACTGACATCAGATCCTTGGCCAGGACCAAGCCTGGCTCAGCGTCACAGACCGCGGGCACTGCGTTGATGAGCCTTTGGGCGGTGATGATCATGCCGCTGACGTTGTGGTCGCCGAACTCACCGTGGTGCATCAAGTCGATGGTCATCATCGGTTCGCCGACGTACTCAATGCGGTAGCAGCCGTCCCCGCCCGTGGGTTGCGGCCACTCTGGGCACAGATCAGCAGCCAACCGGGTGACGTGTTCCAACACGATGCGCGGAGTGCCATTCACGGTGCCGGTGACCGTGAACTTCACCGCCCCCATCGTGCCCGCTGCGGCATTGACGCTCAGCGTTTCAAGGTCACGATCAGTGGGTGCCTTCTGCACGTCTTCGATGAGCTCCGGGTCGAGTTCGACACCTAGGCCATCAGCCAATGCGCGCACCACGGGACCCCAAGCCATCGTCAAAATGCCCGGCGTCCACAGCAAAGCGTCGGCTTCAAGTGGCTGGCCAAACCCGAACAGATCGCGCATCACCACCGGTTGGTAGTACGTCGAGTAGTCGGCGATCTCGCTGACCCGCAGCAAGTCGATGCGCTGGCACAAACTGCTGCCAACCAGGGGAAGTACGTCGTTAGCAAAGCCCGGGTCGATGCCGTTGACGTGCAGCGAAGCTCCGCCTTCGGCACATGCTTCCTCGATGCCAGCGATCTGCTTGGCGAGGCCCAACTCGAAGGGGAAACACAACACGACCGGACCCGAACTCACCACGTTGATGCCATGGCGCACGATGTCTTTGAGGTCCTCGATCGACTCAAACACGCGGTCGTCAGTCATCGCGGTGTGCACGATCGCATCGGGTTTGAGATCCCAGATCGCCTGCTTGTCGTTGGTGGCCAGCACCCCAAGGTCACGGCCAAGTTCGGCCAGTTGGCCTGCGTCTTTGCCTTCCTTGGCTTCGCTGGAAACCCACACGCCCACGAGTTCGAGGTCGGGGTGAGCGTCGACGCCCTTGATGGCGTGCTTGCCCACCGTGCCCGTAGCCCACACCACAACACGACGAGTCATGACTGCACCTCCAGGTCAGGCAAGTTGAGATCTAGATTCGTGGTCTGCAAGCCGCCATCGACTTCGAGCACCTTGCCAGTGATGTAGCCCGCGGCAGGACTGCTCAGGTAGAGCGCAGCAGCGGCGATGTCTTCTGCCTCACCGATCTTGTGCAACGGCGTCTTGTTGGTCATCTCGGTCGCCATCTTTTCGTCCGCCAACACGAACTCCAGGGCGCTAGTGCTCACGCTGCCCACGGCAATCGCGTTGACCCGGATGTGCGGAGCAAGGTCCTCAGCAGCTAGCCGGGTCCAGTGCGCCAGCGCCGCTTTCGCGGTGCCATAAGCCAGGTAGCCACGACCAGCCACTCGCCCCACCACGCTGGAGATGTTGGTGATCGACCCTCCTTGACCCTTCAACATCAGGGGCACCGCGGCCCGCGCCAGCGCGTGGGCGGTGGTCACGTTGAAGTGGAATGCCTCTTCGAGATAGGCCGGGTCGGTGTCGAGGAAGGCGTTGGGGATCGTGCCGCCGACGTTGTTGATGATGGTGTCGAGGCGACCGAATTCGTCGTACGCCGCGCTCGCGAGAGCCGCCACCGCATCGAGGTCCATCAAGTCGGCTTTGACGACGAGCGCCTTGCTGCCGGCGGCCTCGATCTTGTCGGCCACCGCCTGCAGCTGACTGGTGTGCCGGGCGCTGATGACCACCTTGGCTCCCGCCTCAGCCAAAGCGATGGCTGTCGCCGCCCCGATGCCTCGCCCAGCGCCGGTCACGATGGCGACCTGCCCGTCAACTTTGAACCGATCCAGAATCATGGCGAAACTGTAACGTGTTCTATTTTCGGGGAGAAGGGCACTGCGGTGGCAATCGGCACCGCGCACTTCGATCCGTCTCCGTTCTTCTCGTGGCACCCTGAGCCCATGGCATATCTGGACCACGTCGTCATCGCCGTACCTGACCTCGAAGCGGCCAAACAGGCCTGGGCCGACCACGGCCTGCCCACCTCAACCGGCGGCAGGCATCCCGGTGGCACCTACAACGCGCTCGTGCGCAGCGCCGAGGCGGCGTACGTCGAACTCATCGCCGCCGAACCCGACGCCACCTCCCCTTGGGCCGACCGGGTGCGAGGCACTAATGGCCCGATGGCCTGGGCACTTGGGGTCAGCGACATCGATGCTGCCCACCAGGCGCTGCGGGAGGCCGGACACTTTGTCGGCGACATCCTCGAGGGCTCACGCACTACCCCCGAAGGCAACCAACTGCAGTGGCGCACCTGCGATCTCGGGCCTTATCCGATGCACCCGCATTGGCCGTTTCTGATCCAGTGGGTCGTGGGGATGCCACCGGGCCCAGCCGATGGCCCGACCCTGCGAGGCGTCACCATCGAGGTGCCAGAACCCGATCGCGTCCAGGCGGCACTCGACACCTTGGGTATCGACGGCGGTGTCTCCATCACGGTGATCTCAGGGTCTGCCGGGCCTGCCAAACTCAGCTTCGCAACTGACCCGGCCGACGAGTTCACCGTCTCCGGCACCCGCATTGCCCGAACCGGTTCGCAGCCACCGGCCTGAGCGCCATATACTCACCAATCGCGCCGCGAGGCGCACGCCGCCTTAGCTCAGTCGGTAGAGCAATTCACTCGTAATGAATAGGTCATCGGTTCGATTCCGATAGGCGGCCCCAACTCCACTCCCCTGCTTGATGCGAGTAGTCGGTCTTCGTCGACGAGGCGTCATACGAGACGAACTCGATGACAACCTGTTCGTATGACGTCCCGCGCGACGCGCTGTCTTAGCTGAGCTCGGTGGACGCGAGTGCGTCTTCGGCGCGATGGCAAGCGACCTCTCGGCCAGCCACGGATCGAAGAGTCGGCTTGGTTTGACACTGGTCCACAGCGAGTGAGCAGCGGTCGAAGTAGGGGCACCCGTTCAGGGTGGAGTGGACGTTTGCAGCGCGACGGGCAATCGGCGGGCGCGTCACCCCAAGTTCCGGCACAGCCGCCCGCAGCGCTTGGGTGTAGGGATGAACCGGGCGTTCAAGCAGATCTCGGGTGCGCCCCCGCTCCATCACCTCACCGCGGTAGAGCACCACAGACTGCTCACAGAGCCGATCGACCACAGCGAGGTTGTGAGAGATGAGGACATAAGCCAGTCCTCGTTGCTCGCGAAGTCGCTCAATGAGTTGCAGGACGCGCTCTTGCACGGTCACATCAAGTGCCGAAGTCGGCTCATCCAACACCAACATGCGCGGCTCCAGCGCAAGCGCCCGAGCAATCACGACACGTTGTCTCTGACCACCTGAAAGTTGGTGTGGGTACCGATCGATCACGTCGGCCGGCAGGCCTACCTCGTCAAGTAGGGCAGCAACCTGAGCTCGCCGCTTCGCGCGAGGGATGGTGCCGTGGATTGCGAACGGTTCAGACACACTCGCCAGCACCGACATCCGCGGGTCCAGCGCTCCGTCGCCATCTTGGAACACCAGTTGTGCGTCGCGGCGATACTTCAACAACGCCTTACCCGAAGCGCGCTGCACATCGGTGCCATCAAAGACCACCGAGCCAGCGAGGACCGGATGAAGTCGTACCAGTGCCCGAGCCAGCGTGGTCTTGCCAGACCCCGACTCGCCAATCACGCCGAGCCCAAACGGGCCAGCCGCCACCCGCAGATCAACGTCTTTGACTACCTCGGTCTGCCCGAATGCCAATCGGAGCCCCTTGACGAGAAGCAGATCACTCACGGTTCCCAGCTCCAATCCTGGGCACAGCGTCAATCAGCGCGCGGGTGTAATCGCTGGCGGGATCGGCCAGGATCTGGCCCACCTTGCCCTGCTCAACCACCGTCCCATCACGCATCACGATCGCTTCATCAGCCAATTCTGAGATCAGCGCAAGATCGTGGGAGATGAACAACAACGACGTGTTGTGGCGCCGACGCAAACCTTGAAGCACCTCAATAACTTCTGCCTGCACGGTGACGTCTAGGGCGCTAGTTGGCTCATCGGCGATCAGCACCTCCACCTGCAGTGCCGCCACCAGCGCGATAGCGAACCGTTGCGCCTGGCCACCGGACACCTGATGCGGATAGCGGTTCAGAATTTGAGGCTCCAGCAACACCTCGTCCAAAGCCTTTTCCATCAGACCCTGATGCTGCGAACGCGCGACGCCATGCAGCTTCAGGGTGCGACTGAAGAGGGTACCCAGTCGAAGTGTGGGGTTAAGGGCGGAGCGAGGGCTCTGCATGATCATCGCTATACGACGACCTCTGACTTGGCGCCACTCTCGCTGAGATATCGAGGTCAGGTCGATGCCAGCAAGACTCGCTGAACCAGTGACCTTCCCGCCGGCGTAGTGAGTCAGGCCCATCAAAGCCAATGCGGTCTGCGACTTCCCTGACCCGCTCTCACCGGCAATGCCGATGACCTGACCTGGTTCGAGGCAGAGATGGGGCAGGTGCGCAACCGTTCGGTCGCCGTACGACACCCGCAGGTCGTCGACTCGCAGCGTCATCGGTTGCCTCGCTTGGGATCGAGGGCACCTTGGAGCCCATCACCGATGAAGTTGCTAGCCACTGCGGTGACCATGATGGCAAGGCCCGGGAACGTGATGACCCACCAGGCCGTCGTTGATAACGGTTGCCCTTGGGCGACCATCAGGCCCCATTCGGGCACAGGATCTTGGGCGCCTAGTCCGAGGTACGACATGGTCGCGGCAGTCAAGATGATCCCAGCCGCGTCTAAAGACATCTGGACAGCAACCGCAGTGGACGCATTGGGCAAGACGTGCCGAACTAACTGTCTGGTCCTGCTCGCTCCCAACACTCGCGCAGCATCGGAGTAACCCTCTCGCCGGATGGAGATTGCCTGGGCACGGGCCAGTCGGGCATACCAAGGCCACCAGGTGAATGCGATCGCCAAGGCGGCGTGAAGGGCGCTCGGGCTGAGCACGGAACTCAAAGCAACTGCGAGCAAGAGCGCAGGAAAGGCCAAGAAGACGTCGGTGATCCGCATCAAGATGGTGTCGACCCAGCCTCCAAGGAATCCCGCCGCCAAGCCGATGGCGAGTCCGACCACAGAAGCCGCCGCTAAGACGAGTACGACGATGCCTAATGACACCCGGGCTCCAAACAGCACCCTCGTGAATATGTCGCGACCAACCTGGTCGGTGCCAAACCAGTGGGCACCGCTGGGCGAGAGCAACGCTGCCTCAGGGTGCACGGCGTTGGCCGCATCGCCTGGATAAGGCGAGAGCCAAGGCGCCAAGATCGCGGCCAACACGATCAACGCCATTAACCCCACCCCAATGGAGAGGAGGGGGAATCTGCGAGCCGCCGCCCATCCAGGCCAGATGCCCGACCTGCGCCTTGGCATGGCATCCGCGTCGACCACGGCGACACCCTCACTCACGATCGCACCCGCGGATCGATCATCGCTTGGACCAGGTCCACAACGAGATTGAGCAGCAAATAGATCAACGCCACTACGAGCGTGACTCCCAAAATCGCTGGCACATCAACGGTCTCGATCGACTTCATGGCGTAAGAGCCCAGACCGGGCAGGTTGAAAATTGACTCCACAATGAATGAGTTCGTCAACGCGTAGGCGAACGCCAAAGCAAGCAGCGACACCACCGGATTGAGTGAGGGACGCAAGGCAAACCGCCCCAGCACACTGCGTTCGGGGAATCCCAAAGCCCGCACCATGCGCACATGCTCCTCCCCCAGATTGTCGAGCAGCGCACCCCGAGTCACCATCGCCACGGCACCCGTGGGATAGGCAGCCAAGGCCGTGACTGGCAGCACCAAATAGCGCAGGCAACTACGAAAGACTGGCCAATTGCCAGTCAGGAAGGAGTCGACAACGGGCACGCCAATCACGGTGTAGAGCGGACTGGATCTATCAAGGCCTGCGTCGTAACTTCCAGCGACTGGGAACCACCCCAGTCGCGAAAAGAAGGTGACCTGCAACAAGATCGCTAACCAGAAGACCGGCATCGAAACGATCAAGATTGCGATCACTTTGGTGAGCAGATCTGCCAGTCGACCCTGAGATCGAGCCGAGATCACACCCATGCCGATGCCCACGACAGCGGCCACCAGCATGGCAATGGAGACCAATACCAACGACGCCGGGATCACCCGCCCCAGGTCACCCATAACCGGTTGCTTCGTATGCAGAGACACCCCTAGATCGCCCCGGAAGAGTCCGCCGACGTAGTCGATGAACTGACGCCACCAGGGCAGATCCAACCCAAACTGGCGGCGCACTTGAGCCAACTCGCTGGCACTTGCCTTCGGACCTGCATAGGCCACCGCTGGATCGCCCGGGATCAACCGGGCGATCACGAAGGTCATGACCACGACACCGAAGACGACCACGACTGCTTGCGCCAAGCGAGCGATCAGGTATCGAGTCATGGGCTGGCTCTCAGCTAGCGGGCGAAAGTTCGTGCACGAAGACCACCGCCTGGTAGGCCGGGTTGTCGACGTACCCCTGCACCGAGGCTGCCATCGCCCGTTGTGAATTCACAACACCCAGCACCGGGGAGACCGCGTCATCGCTGATCATCTTTTGCAAAGTGATGTATTGCTTCTCAGCTTCCTGCCGATCGGTCGCGGTGAGTTGCTGCAACTTGTCGATCAACGTGTCTGCCTCAGGGTTTTGCCAGTAGGCCAGGTTGAAGTACGGCGGCTTGGCTGAGTGGTAAAGATTCACAAACCATGAGTAGGGGTCGGCGTAGTCGGGGTACCAGTAGAACAAGAAGATGTCTTGCCTCTTCGCGAGGTCTGCGCTCTTGCCGATCGACCATTGGGTCGGCCACGCGAGCGCCTTTGCCTGCAAGGTGATGCCCACGGCCGAGAGGTTCGACTTCATCAAGGTGACGATGGTTTCCAGTTGCGGGTCACCAGCAGCGTAAGTCAGCGACAAGTTCAACTTCTTTGCATCGCCGTACCCCGCATCGCGCAGCAAGGTTTTCGCGCGCTCAACATCCGTTGTTGGCTGGACTGAGTCGGTGTTGCCCAGCAAGCCCGCCGGCACCACCCCGCTTGCCTTGCCGACAGCTCCGCCCAGGACAGACACGATGCCGTCGTAGTCGATGGCCGCAGCAACTGCCTGACGTAGGGACTTGTCCTTCAACGGGCCAGAACCGGTATTGAGCATCGCCAAGATGTTTTGGAATGACGAGTTACGCGTCGTCTTCACACCGGAATCACTTTGCAGCGACTTGAAAAGCGGCGCAGACAGTTGCGGAATGAACGATCCCTGACCACTTTGAAGCAGTTGCACCGCAGTTGTCTGTTCGGGCACGACCTTGAAGTTGATAGACGTGTAGTGAGCCCCTGACCAGCCACCCCAATAGTCGGCATTCTTCACCAGGGACAGCTCATCTTCAGTGCCTTGCTTCCACGAGCCAACTTTGTAGGCGCCTGTGCCTGCGGCCTGGCCCTGGCTGAACCACTTCCCCAGCTTGCCTGAGCCTGCGGCTGTGGTGTCGTAAATGAATGCGGCGTACGCCGAGGACACGATCAGGTCCAGCGGTGCGGCGTACTTGAGATGGAATACCAATGTGGATTCATCGGGGGCATCAATAGTCTTCACCGGATCCCAGATGTAGGCCGCGCCACCGTTGAGTGAGATAGTGCGCTCGATTGCTGCCTTGGCAGCCGCTGCCGTCAGTGGGTTGCCGGTTGTGAACTTCACGCCCTTGCGTAAGACGAAGGTCCAGGTGAGACCGCCATCGGTCTGCTTCCACGAAGTGGCCAACAACGGCTCCACTTTGCCGGTCTTGGGGTTCGATCGAGTCAACTGCTCATAGAGGTTGTTCATTGCAATGATCTCGTTGGAGTAACTCGTGGCCGGATCCCACTCGGTGATCACATCAAGATTGTTCAGATAGGTGAACGCTTGATCCGTCGCAGGGGCCGGTTTGGTCGGCGCCTTTCCGGTGCATGCACCCAGTGCAAGTGCCATCGCGACCGCAAGAGCAGCCCTAGTCAGTTTGTGCATTTCCGTCTCCTTCACTCATGCGTTCTCACATACGACTTAACGGGCCAACTGCTTTCACACTGATCCGCGCGACTGGTTCGGTGAGGTATGCCAAAGGCACTTCATCGATTTCCACAATCTCCACTCGATCTGGGTCGGCTCCGGCTTGAACCGCCCGGGCCTTGGCCTGGGCACAAGCCGACTCGATCGCGACCTCACGACCTTGGCCCAGCGACACAACTTCCTCCCAGCGCCCACTCACGCTGGCAATCGCGGCCCCAATGGCATTGGCCACATCGAAGTTTTCCGGGCGAAGTACCTTCGACACCCCCGGCAACGAATCCGGAATCAGCATCGAGCCACCCCCGACAACGATCAACGGCACATCCGCGCGGCCGACCTTCATCCGGTCGACACCTTCCGCAACGGCGTCATCGCTGGCTGACATTGCCCGCGCGAGCAGGTCGAGTGAGCTGTCCGGCAGAGGACTCCCGCCGATCTGGCCGCGCCCTGCAGCAACCAATGCATCAGAGAGCGTCGCGGTGGGTCCCCCGAAGACCAACGCTTCTTGCGGCAATCGGTAGCCGACACTGTCAGGTCCCAGCTGGACCTCGGGCGATCCCAGCGTCCCGGGTCGCACGATCGTGCCGCCACCAAGTGGCAACGCCAGCACATCGGGCATCCGGAAATTGGTCGAGACCCCACCGATATCAACGGCGTACGCCGACTCCCTGGGGAAACCATTGACGATCATGCCGAAGTCTGTGCTCGTGCCCCCCACGTCAGCTACCAACGCATCCGTCATCCCCGTCAGGAACGCGGCACCGCGGATCGAGTTGGCTGGCCCCGAGCCGATCGTGAGGATCGGGAATCGGGCCGCGAAGTCTAGGTCCATCAAAGTGCCGTCGTTTTGAGCGAAGAGCACCGACGCGTCAATCTCGTGCTCGGCCAGCGCTTGAGTCATCGCGTTGGCGATGTCGCGCGCCACTCCAGTCAGCGCCGCGTTGAGGATGGTTGCGTTCTCGCGTGGCAAGAGCCCCAGTGATCCGACAAGGTGACTCAAGGAGATGACGACATCATCACCAAGCACCTCGCGGGCGATGGCTGCCGCCTGACTTTCATGCTCACCTGAAATTGGTGAGAACACCGCCGAGATTGCGACAGCTTCGACCTTGCCGACCAAGTCCGTAAAGAACGTCCGAGTCGCTTCGGCGTCGAAGGGCACAACCTCGCGCCCGTCGTACTCAAACCCTCCGCGGACCACTGTGCTGTGTCCGCCCACGGCCGCAACCAAGTCCTCGGGCCAGGAGTACATCGGCCGCACAGCCAGACTCGATGGTGCTCCCACGCGCAGCACTGCCACCTTGTGGAGTCGGCGACGCTCTAAGACGGCATTGGTGGCATGGGTGGTGCCAAGCATGACGTGAGTGATCCGGCTCTTATCTAGGCCCGCAGCCACAACCGCCGCGATGGCCGCTTGAATGCCGGACGTGACGTCAGTTGTCGTGGACTGCTTTGAGCGGGCAACCACTTGGTCTTCAAGATCCAAAATGACGGCGTCAGTATTGGTGCCACCCACGTCGATCCCCAGGCGCAGGTCAGGTTTACGAGGCATGGAGCACCTCCACCGGGACATAGTCGAAGTCGTAGCCAAACACCCGAGGGCCAGCCACTTCGAGGCCGCGCTTGGTGCGCCAAATCGGGTCGCAAGGCATCGCGATCACCGCGACTCGTTGGCCATATCGAACCGTCTCGGTGGCCACCGCGTCCGCGGTCTGGCTATCAACCAAGGTGATCAGGTCGGGGACAATGACGCGCACCTGACCGTCTTCGAGCGCGACGAGGTTCTCGTTTTGGATCTCGATGCGAACTAGGCGGCCCTGGTCGGCCCCGTATCCCTCCACCACGACACTGCCGCGCACAAACCCTCCGGCAGTACGCCGCTGCACGTCGACCACTTTGCCTTCGATCAGCTTGATCCCCTGGACCGCTGCCAAGAGCCCCTCCACCGGGTGCTCGGAGGCAACAACGGCTCGTCCGATCCGCAAAGCGTTGCTGACGCTGCCCTCGACGATCGCCCCCCGTGCGCGCTGCACGGGCATCACGTAGTCACTCATGGCCGCACTGCCACCAAACACTTCGGTCACTGAGCGGGCGATCAACTCAGCCCAATGGCCGTCAACGGCTTGCACAATAATCGCGTTGTCGCGCTCATCGGCTAACACGATCAACGAGGGCGGGAGTCCAGCGACGTTCATCGACATCATGTCGACCTGGGGAAACGCTCTGCCCATCCCGTCGGCGTCAAGAAGCGGAAGTCCCGATCGCGCCGCCCAGGCTGCCGGAAGCACCCCGTTGCCACCGCCGATCTCACTGACCATAAGAGCAACCACAGGCTGACCGGTGTGGTGCTCAACCAGTCTGCGCAGACTGCCGATCTCAGTACCGGAGGAGAGCTTCTCGATCGACACTGAGGGCGCCCCGATCATCCCCACCGGCATCAAGATGCCCTCAGGGGGCAGATCAGCCAACGTGACCACCTCAACCGGGCCACACTCACTCAAAGCCTGATGGGCAATCAGCGCGCTGGTCGTCACCTCGCCACCGCCTCCGGTGCCGAGCACAGCACAGCCACGCGCCAGAGCCGGGATGTCGTCTTGGGTGATCAACATACACTCACCGTAAGCGCGCGGCTGAGCCGTGTCTTGTACGTCAAGTACGGTATTGCTAGCAATCTTCGTACTTCGAGACCAGATTCGGCGGCACAGATGGAGAGCATCTCGACATTCATCTCTAACGCCATCGCCTGCCCGGTCGAGGTCCGGGCAATGCCACAACAGCCGCGCGATATCACCAAAGTGAGCCTTCTTGAGGATCTGAGTCGTCTCGAACCAATCACCCAGGGCGCTCTCCTCGTGCTGACCCGGTCCACTGTCGCAGCCGCCGGGAGTTTCCAACTCGATGTCTTCGTGCGCCACTGTGCCCAGCGAGGCGCGGCCGCTGTGCTGATGCGTCGCTCAACCCCACGCTCGATTACTGCGGAGTCGTTGGCGGTCCGCGGCGGGGTAGCGCTGCTTGATATCGACGACTCAGTCGACCCACTGTTCGTCGTCGACGAACTCTCCACACGAGTCGGTGGCGACGCACGGGCAGCGTTGCGAAAGTTGGCTACCGTCGCTCGCCGTACTCATCAGGGAGCGAGTGTCGAAGAAGTCGTCGCCGAAATCTCTCTGGGATGCGAAGTGGCAATGGAGTACCTGCACGGAGAAAGCCATGCGGGCTCACCGGTGCGCGCCAATGGGCGCGTGATTGGGGCCGTGCGGGCGGCAAGCTCCGCGGACTTCGCAGTGATCGCAGCACGACTAGCTGCCGACTCCGCAACGGCATTGATCGCCGAGCAAGAGAGACTGCTCATCGCCCCGGTTCGAACCGCGTCGGCCGCACTCGCCGCCATCTTGTTGTGCTCCCAAGCCAACCTCGCTTCAGTGAGCGCCCGTGCCAGTGAAGTCGGACTTGATGTCGATGGTTGGCATACCGCGGCCAGGTTGGCCGTGATCGACAACAAGATCGCATCCGATCACGTGCATCTTGAAGAAGAACTCGTGCAACTCCTTGCCGAGCATCAAACTCGCCATGACTCTGCGCAGTGGTCCGTGGCTCGCCCGGACCAGACTTTCGTCATCGTGCGCACCACACCCTCACGACCCGGCACTCAGGCATCCGGGCGACTCAATCAATCGATCAGGGCCGTCGTCGAACGACTGGGCGAAGCCCACCCGCACCTTAACTTTCACGTCGGTTTGGCGACCTCACATCAAGGCGCCGCAGGACTACGCCTGTGCGCTGAGGAATCGCGGATTGCGCTGGCCGCCGCCAAACTCACTGATGGGCCGCTCAGTATTTGCGAGTTTCAATCGCTCGGCGCGCGCCGAATGCTCGCCGAATGGATGATCACCGAAGCCGGTCGCGAGACTGTGCGCGACGTACTCGCGCCGATCGACGCGCTTGGCGAGCAGCGAGCCGCCACCGCGGTGGCCACCTTGCACGCCTATCTCGACGAACAAGGCTCACTCCAACGGGCCGCACAGCGCCTCCACGTGCACCGCAACGCGGTTGTGTATCGCCTCGAGCGTCTGCGCGCCGCCGGGATCGATCTTGACGACCCTGACAATCGCTTCGCGCTACAACTTGCCTGCCGGGCTCGGCTGACGACCACTGAGGCCTAAGCCTGTTTGAGTTGGCTGGCTGTCTTGACTGCGCAACGTCATACGAAACGAACCCTATGACGACCTATTCGTATGACGTCCTGCAACGCGTCATACGAACAAAGCCCTATCGCGACCGTTTCGTATGACGTCTGCGAAAACTAGGCCCGCGACCGCAGCCGAAAGGTGGGCTGGCAGCTATTGGGTCAGTGGCACATGGCCCGACCGCGGTCGCGCGTGCGGCCGTCGATAGTCACGAAGCGCCAGGAGAATCCAGCAGCGCGCAACCTGAGGTCGAGCACGCCGTAGTGCTTGTTGTCGAAGTAAGCCGATGCGGGTAGGCGCTTTTTGAGCGGGTAAAGGTTTTTGCCACCAGTGCCGACCACAAAAGATGGCATGCCGCGCTTGGGGCTGACCTTCCCGGACGGGGTGAGTGGCCCGAATCGTTCGTAGGTGTGGTCGTGTCCACCGAGCACGAGGTCGTTGCCTCCGTCGTACGCCGCCTGCCACAACGGGCGACTCCCTGGAGTGGGTCCGTGCTCACCGGAGGTGAAAAGCGGGTGGTGCACCATGATCGCCGAGCACCCCTGCGGGTGCCGATCGAGTTGGCGGGTCAGCCAGGCGGTCTCTTGGTCACAATCAACCTTGGAACAGTTGCTGTTGAGCGCGTAGATGCGCCACTTCCCGGCCTTGAATGAGTAGTAGCCGGGAGGTCCGGGTTGCTGATCGGCGAAATACCGGTAGTAGCCCGCCGCACCGGAAGTGTTGTATTCGTGATTGCCCGGGATTGGACGCGTGATGGAGCGCAACGAACCCCAACTGCGGTCATAGACCTTCATGAAGTCGGAGTAGGCGCCACTTTCATATTGCTGATCCCCCAAACTCAACACCATATCGGGCTTGAGTCGCCGGGTTAAAGCGGCTGTCTGGGCGTCGCGGCAGGGCAACTTCTTGAGGTCTTCAGGCCCGCAGGCCACGTCACCGATCGCCACGACTCGCACGGCGTGGTTGCCGCGGTGAGGCGCAGCAGAGGGGGTCGGAGTCGCCGACTCAATCACGCTCGGGCTCACCGATTGACTCGGCTTCGACTCCGGGGCCGGTGAGGCACCACACCCCGTGAGGGCGAGTACGACGGCGCCAGCGACTACTCCTCGGCGCACTTCAACCCGTCTTTAGGCACCTCGCCATCGACGAGATAGGCATTGATTGCGTCATCCACACACGAGTTGTTGGAGTTGTAGCCAGTGTGGCCATCACCATCGCGAGAGATAAGCACCCCCGAATCCAACTCATCAGCCAAGTTCACCGCCCACTGGTAAGGGGTGGCGGGGTCGCGTGTCGTGCCGACGACCACGATCGGCGGAGCGTCCGCAGCGGCCATCGCCTTAGTAACCTGGCCCGACTTCACGGGCCACTCCGCACACGTTGAGAGCGAGAAGGCGAAGGCTTTGCCGAAGGTCGGTGAGACTTTCTCGAACTCCGCAAAGTGCTTGGGCACCTGCTTGGTCGGGATCGAGTCGGAGTGGTCGAGGCAGTTGACCGCGTAGAGCGCCTCCATGGAGTTGTCGTTGTAGGAGGAGGGGCCGCGTCCGACGTACTGATCGGCCAGTTCCAGCAATTGGGTGCCCCTGCCCTTGGTGATCGCCTCGTCGAGCGCGCGGGTCAGCGATGGCCAGTAATCCTTGACGTAAAGCGGCAGCCAGATGCCGAGATAGGCGTTGCCGATCTCAAGGTCGCGCGAGGAGTCTGTGGGCAACGGGCGCTGCTCGATCTGGGCCAAGAGACCCCGGATGCGCGCCAGTCCGGTCGGCACATCGTTGCCGAGCACGCACTTGGAATGCTTGGTGCAGTCGGCGACATAGGCCCTCAAAGCAGTCTCGAATCCGCCAGCTTGCTGCATCGCCAAGTCAGCATTGGACAGTGCCGGGTCGACAGCGCCATCAAGCACCATTCGGCCTACGTGCGTGGGGAACATGTTGGCGTAGGTCGCACCGATCAAAGTGCCGTACGACGCACCGAAGTAGTCCAACTTGCCCTCACCTAGTGCCTGGCGCAGCACATCGAGGTCCTTAGCAACTTCAACCGTCGACATGTGCCGAGGCAACTCGCCTGACTCCTTCAGGCAGCCCTCCCCGAAGACCCGAACGAGACGGTCGAGGTTGTCGCGCTCGGCGCGCGTGTCTGGGTCGGGGTCGGCAGCAACGAGTTCGTCCATCTGCTTGGTCGACAAGCACTTGAGCGGCGCACTCTTGCCCACGCCCCGTGGGTCGAATCCCACGATGTCGTAGTTGTCGGTCAAGTCACGGGGCCAACTGGTGCCAACGTAAGAGGCATAACCAACACCCGAACCACCTGGACCGCCGGGGTTGATGACCAGCGAACCGATGGCCTCGTCTCCGGCCGGCACCTTAAGCAAAGCAAGTTTGATGGTGCGCCCATCAGGGGAGTCATAGTCGAGGGGCACCGTGAGTTTGGCGCATTCGTTGCCCGAGCCACACGGGCTCCACGACAGCTTTTGGTCGTAGTACGTCGCCAACGCCGCGTCGGTCTGTGGCATCGCCTCAGGTGATCGACTCGGCCTGGAGTCGGGCCACTTGGGACCACCCTTGAAGGCGATCATGGCGGACCCGATCGTGGCCAAGATCAATGAACCAATGACCAGCGCGAGCACAAGGCCCAAGCGTGACTTTTTCGCGGGCGGGGGCATGTACGGCGCAGTCATGGCGACAACTCTAGGCGGCGACTGGCTAAGCCACGTCGTGAAGGTGCAACGAGACCATCATCGACTCACACGCCAGCAACGCTGGCACATTGAACTCCAACATTTGCTCACGCGCCTTAAAGATCGCCTCGATGCGGCGCAGGTTGCTCTCGCTCGTGGTACGACGCGCCAGCATCTCGACCTCGGTGCGGATCTCGTCGTTAACCAGAGCCGAACCACTGCCAAGTTGGAGGGTCAAGGCGTCTCGGTAGACCGAGACCAGGTCCATCAACCCGCGATCAACAACGTCGAGAATGCGACGTTTGGCGCGGGTCTTTTGAGCATCGGTGAGTTCTCTGAGTGCGGGACTGTATTCGCGAGGACGTCGACCGCGCTCGACCACGCCGTACATCTTGTCGAGTGAGTCCTTCTCGCGG
>WBZP01004108.1_pt1 | contig 15380 bp, 10 predicted proteins | sample 5204301 | NCBI WGS metagenome assembly WBZP01 (sample SAMN12412401, study PRJNA552823) | activated sludge metagenome | isolation source: activated sludge from nitrification reactor of wastewater treatment plant... | place: USA: Pennsylvania | collected 2017
ATGTTTCAAACCCCTTCATAGCGGGGCGGGATTCCTCTGCCATTTATCATCGGGAAGCTAATCTCAGATATCCATGTTTCAAACCCCTTCATAGCGGGGCGGGATTCCTCTGTGGCGGTGCGATTTCGGCCTGCCCCAACCCGGGGAAGTTTCAAACCCCTTCATAGCGGGGCGGGATTCCTCTGGTGGACGGCGTCGTGGTCGCGGAGCCCAAGGGCAAGTTTCAAACCCCTTCATAGCGGGGCGGGATTCCTCTGAAGGAGAAGCACGTTCGCGTGCATTATTCATGGCCCGGTTTCAAACCCCTTCATAGCGGGGCGGGATTCCTCTGCAAAGAGACCTGCACGGCCTTCTACGGCGAATTCGTGTTTCAAACCCCTTCATAGCGGGGCGGGATTCCTCTGATGTGCGATACGCACTAGAAGCATTGTCCGCCTGACTGTTTCAAACCCCTTCATAGCGGGGCGGGATTCCTCTGATTGAGGCCAAGCCTCAACTCCCTGAACCTTCTCTAGTTTCAAACCCCTTCATAGCGGGGCGGGATTCCTCTGGGTGTACAAAGCCTTGCCAGGCCGTGAGCAAGAAGGTTTCAAACCCCTTCATAGCGGGGCGGGATTCCTCTGCAAGACGATACCCTAGACTCAGAGTGGTCCCCCCGGTTTCAAACCCCTTCATAGCGGGGCGGGATTCCTCTGATGGAGCCCACCGAGCAGACGGAAGGAGATCACGGCTACAGGTTTCAAACCCCTTCATAGCGGGGCGGGATTCCACTGTTGCTTGGCAAAGTGCCTCGCTGTTACACCGTACGGAATTTTCAAACCCCTTCAGCGCGGGGCGGGATTCCTCTGTTCGGGGTCCAGATCTACAACGGGAACCCGGTTTATGTTTCAAACCCCTTCAGCGCGGGGCGGGATTCCTCTGCGACCGCCGCTACCCCCGCAACCCGCGGGCGCGAGCGGGTTTCAAACCCCTTCAGCGCGGGGCGGGATTCCTCTGCGGATGGCAATAGTATGACTTATGTTTGGCACGAAATGTTTCAAACCCCTTCAGCGCGGGGCGGGATTCCTCTGGAAGTTGCCGCAACCAAGGAAGCAAGGCCTACAAAAAGTTTCAAACCCCTTCAGCGCGGGGCGGGATTCCTCTGTTAGTAGAAAGGAGTACCTTCGCTATCCCGGGTACGTTGTTTCAAACCCCTTCAGCGCGGGGCGGGATTCCTCTGGGGGACCCCTAACACCGCAGCCGACGGCCGCGGCATGTTTCAAACCCCTTCAGCGCGGGGCGGGATTCCTCTGTCCACAGCCGCTTGGCTGAGATGTACTTCAACCAGGTGTTTCAAACCCCTTCAGCGCGGGGCGGGATTCCTCTGCCGTCGTGTTTTCATTCTCGGGATTCGCCATTCTGTGTTTCAAACCCCTTCAGCGCGGGGCGGGATTCCTCTGTCATGGCAGTATGGCAAGACCAGAACGCACAGCAGGGTTTCAAACCCCTTCAGCGCGGGGCGGGATTCCTCTGTGGAGAGCGCAACCCTCGGGGAGCGTTCAAAACAGTATGGTTTCAAACCCCTTCAGCGCGGGGCGGGATTCCTCTGGTGGCGGCGACACCCAGACCAAGACCCCGACGGCAACGTTTCAAACCCCTTCAGCGCGGGGCGGGATTCCTCTGGGCAGTACAATGCCTCGTTGCGCCCGGCTGGCACGCGTTTCAAACCCCTTCAGCGCGGGGCGGGATTCCTCTGGAGGCAACGAAAGGGGGCTATCCATGGCTACCGCTACCTCGTTTCAAACCCCTTCAGCGCGGGGCGGGATTCCTCTGGCGTTCGCATCACGGGGCGGGCGGTTTGGCGCACCACCAGGCGGCATCGTTCGATCACCATTGCCCGGTCTGCCCAGCGCTCCTTGTGCATGTGGCCCGGATCGCCTATCATGCTGGTGTGATGACTAGTTTAGCATGGTAGTGGTCGGAGGTCAATCATAAATCAGTGGGCCGCAATGCTCGGCGACCTGCCGCCCAGCGCGCAGCGCGTGCTGGCGCGGGCAAATCGGATTAGCCTGCCCCGCGGGTGCGCGGCCCCGCTGCGCCACACCCGGCTGCGGCAGGCGCTGTGCCATGCGGCGACGGTGCGGGCGACCTATCGGGCGCTGGCCCCGGCGGCCCAGGCGGCGCTCCACCAGCTGCGCACCCAGCGCGGGGGGATCAGCCCCCAGGCGCTGACGCGCGCCTATGGCCCGGTGCGGTCGTGGCGCCAGCTTGCGGCGGATCCGCGCCCCCAGACCCTGAGTGAGCAGCTCGTGCTGCTGGGCTGGCTGCTGCCGCGCCCGGCCGCGCCGCGCCACCCGCCGCGCTATGTGCTGCCGCCCGAGCTGCGCCGCTGGCTGCCGCGCCCGCTCACGATCCCCAGTGTGAGCGCGCCGCCGCGGGCGGTGGCGCCGGCGCCCCTGCCCCTGGCGGTGCGCGGCGCCGTGACCCTGCTGCTGGCCTGCGCCGAACGGCCGCTCGGCCTTACCCCGGCAGGCCAGGTAACGCGCGCCGCGCTGCGCAGGCTCGAACCGCGCCTCGCGCCGCTGGCACCGGCAGCCTGCGCCGCGCTGGTAGCCTGGCTGGTGCCGCTGCTGGTGACGCTTGACGTAATCAGTCGGCAGCCGGGTGCGGGGACGCTCACGCTGGCGGGCCAACGCTTCCTGGCGCTGCCCGCTGATCAGCAGCGCGGCCTGCTCTACCGCGCCTGGATCGCCCACCCCGACCCCGATGCATGGCTCGATCGCCTGTTGATCGACCGGCGCGGAATCGATTGGTCGCTGCTGCGCCGCCGGCTGTGCGCCTGGGTGGCGGCGTTGCCGGTGGGCCAGCGCTCCACCCCCGCCGCACTCTACCCGGCGCTGGCCACGACGTTGGGGCCATTGGCCGACGCCCAGACGCATGGTTTCCGCCGGGTGGATCGCGCGCCCTGGCAGCCGCGCCGCGCGGCGACCATTTTCGCGGCGGCCGTGCGCGGCCCGCTGTACTGGCTGGGGCTGGTGGATTGGCAGCCGGCGCTGGATACCGGCCAGGCGGTGGCCGACGGCTGGCCCGCGCCGGATGCGTATGTCTTCCGGCTACCTTGGGAGGAGGCTGCGGCACTGGACGCGCCCGCCGACGCTGCTGGGCCTGCGGGCGCACTGGGTGCGGCAATGGTGCCGGACGACCAGGTGGATACGACGGTGCGTGGGGTTAGCCTGGCACCAGGGAGCACTGCCACGCCCGCCTGGCGGTATGGCGCAGCGGGCCAGCTGCTCGATGCGTCAAGCTGGCGGGGGCATGACGGGCATCACATATGATTCCTGCGTTCCTTGCGGGAGGAGGCTGGGGGAACCGGCACCGGTTCCCCCAATCGGGGGCGACGCGCCCCGAAAAAACTAACTTCCCAGCGTTGTAACGCCAGCTGCTCGGGCCGCAGGGCCGCCGGGGCTGGCGCCGCCCCGGCACCCCGCGCTGGGGCTGACGCCCCAGACCCCAAATTTGATGCCAGTTCGTGCGGAACGTCTGGTGTGCATGCCTCCGTAGTGCCATCCGCTGGCAGCTGCCGAAGGAAGCCCAGCATGCGTTAAGCTGGCGGGGACGACGCGCCCCGCAAAAACTAACTTCCCGGCGTTGTAACGCCAGTTGCTCGGGCCGCAGGGCCGCTGGGGCTAGCGCCGCCCCGGCACCTGGCGCTGGGGCTGACGCCCCAGACCCAAAAAAAGAAAACACCCGTGAGGATTTTTTCCTCGCGGGCATTCGTATGTGTAGTTCACTGGGGTGCCCGACGGGTTTCGAACCCGCAACCTCCTGAGCCACAGTCAGGCGCTCTGCCATTGAGCTACAGGCACCACGTCCCAGCGCCGAAAGTATAGCATAGGCATTAGGTAGCGTCAAATGCACCGAGCGCGCGTTTGGCCCCAACCAGCCGCGTTGCCTGGGGCGCTGCTGCCAAAAATGGTATAATCTGGCGCTATGAATCACGAAACATACTACGACGTTATTGTAGTGGGCGCAGGCCACGCCGGTTGCGAGGCGGCGGCGGCGGCAGCGCGTGCTGGCAGCCGTACCCTGCTGCTCACCATCGATCTCGATAAGCTCGCCCATATGTCGTGCAACCCCTCGATCGGCGGGCCAGCCAAAGGCCACCTCGTGCGCGAAATCGATGCGCTGGGCGGCCTGATGGCGCGCGTCACCGATGCGACGGCCATCCAGATTCGCTTGCTGAACGAGAGCAAAGGCCCGGCGGTGCAGGCGCTACGTGCCCAGTGCGACAAGCGGCTGTATGCCAAGGTAATGAAAGAGACGCTTGAGCAGGTGCCGAACCTGCACCTCAAGCAAGCCATGGTTGAGCGGATCATCCCGCGTAGCGCGCCGCAGACGCCAATCCTCGACGCAGCGCCAGGCTGGGTGGGCGCGGCCCGCTTCGCAGTAGTAACGCATACCGGGTGGGTCTACCAGGCGCGCGCGCTGGTGCTTACTACCGGCACATTTTTGCGCGGGCGGGCGATTACCGGCGAGGCGGTGTGGGGTGCCGGCCGCGCGGGCGAAGCCCCGGCCCTGGCGCTGGGCGACGACCTGGCGGCGCTGGGTTTCCCGCTGGTACGACTGAAAACCGGCACGCCGCCGCGCATCGATGCGCGCACGATTGATTTCGGCCATACCGAGCTACAGCCCGGCAGCGCTGTGCCACTGTATTTTAGCCACGCCTACCCGTCAGCGGCTGATAGCGCGCAAGATGCAGCCGAAGCGTCAGCGCAACAATCCGCTTTTTCTGGCCCGCCTGCCCCGGTATACCCGCACGCCCAGCTAGAAGGTTGGCGGCCACAGCTGCCGTGCTACCTGGTACACACCACGCCCGAGTTTCATGCAATTATTCGCGCGAACATTCACCGCGCGCCGCTCTTCAGTGGTGTGATCGAAGGCGTGGGGCCGCGCTACTGCCCGAGTATTGAAGATAAAATTGTGCGCTTTGCCGAGAAAGAGCGCCACGGTATGTTCCTCGAACCCGAGGGCTGGCGCACCGCCGAGGTGTACGTGCAGGGCTGTAACACCTCGCTGCCCGAAGATGTTCAGTGGCACATGCTGCGCAGCATCCCGGCGCTGCGCCATGTTGAGCTTATGCGCGCGGGCTATGCGATTGAGTACGATGCCGTAGCCACTGGCGAAATCACCGCCGACCTGGGTGCGAAACGGCTGCCCGGCCTGTTTCTGGCGGGCCAGATCAATGGCACTACTGGCTACGAAGAAGCCGCCGCGCAGGGCTTATTGGCCGGGCTGAATGCCGCGCGCTATGCCCAGGGCCAGCCAGCGGTGATCATCCGGCGCGACCAGGCGTATATTGGCGTGCTGATCGACGACCTGGTAACGAAGGAGATTTACGAGCCGTACCGCATGTTCACCTCGCGCGCCGAGCATCGCCTGCTGCTGCGCCACGACAACGCCGACATGCGGCTTACGCCCCTGGCGGGCGAGCTGGGGCTAGTGCCTGCCGCGCGGGTTGCCGCCGTCGAGCGGAAGCGCGAGCAGACCGAGGCATTGCTGGCACAGCTGCGCGGCCAGCGCGTGTTCCCTTCGGCGGCGACGAACGAGCGCCTGGTGGCGCAGGGTGTGGCCCCACTGAGCAGCGAAATGTCGGCGGAAGAGCTGCTGCGCCGCCCCGAGCTACGCTATGCGCAGCTTCAGCCCGCGCTCGATCTGCCCACCGTTGCGCCCGACGTGGCCGAGCAGGCCGAAATTCAAGCCAAGTATGGCGGCTACTTAGCCAAGCAGCAGCGCGAGGTCGAGCGCGTGCGCCGAATGGAATCGCGCCGCCTGCCGCCTGAGTTCGATTATGCCGGGCTGCGCGGGCTGCGCAACGAGGCGCGGCAGGTATTGGCCCGGTTTCGCCCGGCGACCTTAGGCCAGGCTAGCCGCCTGGCAGGCATTAACCCGGCCGATATTGCGGTGCTGCTAGTGGCACTTGAGCGGCAGCGCCGCCAGCCCAGCCCGGCTGAGTCGTAACGGTGCAAACGATTATTACCATCCCCGAGCCAGTACGCCGCAAGGCTGTAGCCGCTGGCCCAATCGGCGAACGTTGGCTTACTACGCTCGCCAGCCAGGTAGCTGCCCTGGCAAAGGCGTGGGGGCTTTCTATCGGGCGCACGCTCACTGGCGGCACCGAGGCGTTTGTGGCCGAAGCTACGACTGCTGATGGCCGGGCTGCCGTGCTGAAGCTGCTGCCGCCCTGGCTTGCGGCAGACACCAGCGAGTTTCAGATGCTGCTAGCCGCGCGGGGGCAGGGATATGCCGAGGTGTACGCCAGCGATGTCGCAGCCGGGGCAGTTTTGCTCGAACGCCTTGGCTCGCCGCTCGCCACACTGGGGCTATCGGTCGATGCGCAGATTGCGATCATCTGCGAGACGCTGGTTGCGGCATGGGCGGCTCCTCCGGCAGGCGTGCGCTTGATGAATGGGGCTGAGAAGGCGCAGAGCCTGAGCGAATTCATCGTTGCGACGTGGCATGCACTTGGAAAGCCCTGCGCTGCTCAGGTCGTTGATACGGCTCTGCATTACGCCGAGGAGCGCCGTCAACATTTCAACTCACGCGCGGCCGTACTTGCACACGGCGACGCCCATGCGTGGAACACGCTGCTCGTTCCTCACTCTACGCCAAGGCGCTTCAAATTTATTGATCCCGATGGCCTGTTCATCGAGCCAGCCTACGATCTCGCCATTCCAATGCGCGAGTGGAGCAGTGAGCTGCTCATGGGCGATTCGCTTGCGCTGGGCCGCCAGCGCTGCCGCCAATTAGCTGCATTAACGGGTGTCGCACCCGCGCCGATCTGGCAGTGGGGGTTTATTGAGCGCGTCTCTACTGGCTTGCTCTGCCTGCAAGTCGGCCTGCCAGAAGGGCGCGAGATGCTCACCGTCGCGCAACGGTGGGTTGAGGCGATAATGCTTGAAGAAAGAACACTATGGAGCTAACGCTTACCACCCCGGCGCTGCTATTCCCGGCGATCTCGCTGCTGCTGCTGGCCTACACCAATCGCTTTTTGACGCTGGCGGCACTGATGCGCGACCTGTATGGGCGTTATCGCGCTACGCCCGAGCCGCGCATTCGCGGCCAAATCGACAATCTGCGCTACCGGATCGGGATTATTCGTACCATGCAAATCTGTGGCGTGGGCAGCTTCTTTGGCTGTGTGCTCAGCATGTTTATGCTGTTTGCGGGCCTGCCCGAGGTAGGGAAATGGGTATTTGGTGCCAGTCTGTTGTTGTTGCTGGCCTCGCTGGCGCTTTCACTGCGCGAAATCCATGTGTCGATCGAGGCACTTGAGCTGCAAATCGCCGACCTTGACGCAATCGATACGCCTGCGCCCGGCATCTGAGGGTAGGCGTGGAACTCGGCCCTTAGCGCCGCTCGAACAGCACCACGCGCGGTGTCATGCCGCCGGTGCGTACGCGGAGAACTTCGAGCACCTGCCATGCCTCGGTGAACTGGTCAGCCGCCTGCTCAAGCAAGCGCACCTCGTGGGTTAGCAACGCCATGCGCGCACCGGGCCGCGCCACACGGGCGGCCTCGGCCAGCACCTGCGGGTACAGCGCGATATTCTGGCGGTGGGTGCCTACCAGCTGCCCGAATGGCAAATCGCCGAGAATCACATCAACGCTGGCGTCGTCCAGCGGTAGCGCGCTTGCGTCCCACGCTTCCAGCTGCACCTCGCGCGCATAGCCCGCAGCCTGCAAATTCTGCCGGGCACATGCCAGCGCTGCCGGGTCGGTATCGCAGCCAATCGCGCGCCGCGCCTGGCTGAGCGCCAGCCACTCAATTAGCAGCGTCGCCGAACCACAGGCTACGTTCAGCAGGGTATCGCTCGGGCGCGGCGCAGTGAGTACCGCCATGGCATGCGCAAGCGACGCATTCATCGCGCCGGGCAGGTTGCACACGCGCCAGGCGCGGGTAGCCAGCGGGCGCGGCGTCAGGCGCACCAGCACCTCCCAGCCCTCGGCTTCGGCGGCGCGGCGCACCCGCACCAGCAGGTCGCCTTCGTCGGCGGCAACGGTAAGCCCAAAGCGCGCGGCTAGCTGCTCTTTGAAGCGCGTAAACACTGCCGAATTCTCACCAGCGGCGCTGAGCCGCAGCGTGCGAAACGTGCCCGGCGTTGCCAGCGCAATCGCCGCCTCGGCCAGGGCGCTGATCTGCCCGAACTGCTGGTTACCGAGCAAGGCTTTCGGGCGCGGAATATCGAGCTGCTGTACCAGGTACACAGCTATCACGCTGCGCAGCTCAAGCAATGCGCGTAAGTCGCCGCTATAGCTGAAGCGTTGTGCGCCGGGCCGGTTTGTCCCCAGGCGCACGCGCGCGCCAAAACGTGCCTCAAGCTCGTCGCCGGCAAAGTCTTCTAACCCTTCAATCACATCGGCTTCAAGCGCGTAGCGCGGCGTGGGCGGCGCGGCGTGGCGTGGGGTGATGTGGGCCGGGCGGTTCGAGCGCGGCGATTGGCGTGGCACGCAGTTTTCCTTCTAACTCGGTAACAAGCGCCTATTGTAGCATAGGCTCGTCGCGACGATTGACGGCCAACGCGACCTGGTGCGGGTAGTCGGTCGTTAGTCGTTAAGTGGCCGCAACGGCCAGGCGTGCGCTTACCATGCTCGCCAAAGTTGACGATTGCGCGTTTCCTTCTACAATTGAAGGCTCACAGGAGGGAATATGGCAGCTGAAATAAGCAGCGCCGTGCTCGCCGATTATCAGTACTATAAGCGCGCCTTTGCTGGCCGTGCAATGCCGTTCGCCTACCTCGATCTCGATGCGCTGGGCGCGAATCTGCGCACAACCGTCGCGCGTGCCGGTGCCAAGCGCATTCGCATCGCATCGAAGTCGGTGCGCTGCCGGGGGGTGCTGGCGCGGGTGCTACAGGCCAACCCGCAGTTTCAGGGCATTATGTGCTACACCGCCGCCGAAGCGGTATGGCTTAGCGGGCACGGCTTCGACCACCTGCTGGTTGGCTACCCCACCCGCGATGCCGCGCAGATACGCGCGGTGTGCGCCGCACTGCGGGCGGGCAAAACCATTGTGCTAATGGTCGATGCTGCGGCGCATATCGCCGACCTGGCCGCGCTGGCTGCCAGCGAAGGCGTTACGCTGCCGCTTTGCCTGGATATCGACCTGGCGCTGGATGTGCCGGGCCTGCATTTTGGCGTGTGGCGCTCGGCGGTGCGCAGCGTGGCCGATGCACTGGCCGTGTACGCTGCAATCACGCGCTACCCGCAGCTCCGCCTCGATGGTGTGATGGGCTACGAGGCGCAGGTCGCTGGCGTGGGCGATACCACGCCCGGGCAGGGCGCGAAAAACGCGCTTATTCGCGTGCTCAAGCGCCGCTCGGTGGCGCTGGCTGCCCGGCGGCGCGCGGCAATTGTTGGCGTATTGCGCGACCGCGGCGCGGCGTTGCGGCTGGTGAATGGCGGCGGCACCGGCAGCCTGGAGAGCACCACCCGCGAGGCCTGCATCACCGAGGTGACGGTTGGCTCGGGCATATTCGCGCCCACGCTGTTCGATGCCTACGCAGCATTTCGCTACCAGCCCGCCGCCGGTTTCGCCATCCCAATCGTGCGGCAGCCGCGCCCCGATATCTATACCTGCCTGGGTGGCGGCTATGTGGCGTCGGGCAGTGCTGGCCCCGAGAAGCTTCCGCAGCCGTTCCTGCCAGCGGGCGCGCGCTTGCTGCCGCTTGAGGGCGCAGGCGAAGTGCAAACCCCCGTGATCTACACCGGCCCCGAGCTGCTGCAACCCGGCGACCCGATATTTATGCGACACGCCAAGGCTGGTGAGCTGTGCGAACATTTCAACACGCTATTGCTGGTGGCGGGCGGCGCGGTGGTGGGCGAGCTGCCAACCTATCGCGGCGAGGGCATGGCGTTTTTGTAGCAACCGCGAATAGCGAACTACCGATTCTTGCAGAATAGAAAGCACTGTGTATGCCTACACATTGGGAAAATTGGTCTGGTTCGGTGCGCGCCGCCCCGGCAGAGGTACACTACCCGCGCACGCTCGATGAAGTGATTGCGCTGGTGCGCACCGCCCGCGCGCGTGGTGTGGGCGTGCGCGTGGTTGGCGCAGGCCACTCGTTCACGCCATTGGTTGCTACCGCAGGTGTGCTGGTGAGCCTCGACCATTTCGCCGGAGTGGAGCGTGTCGATTTTCCTGCCCAGCGCGCCACGGTGCGGGCTGGCACGCGCATTCACGACCTGAGCGCGCAGCTGGCGCTACACGGTCTGGCCCAATCGAATCTCGGCGACATCAACCGGCAGTCGATTGCTGGGGCGATCAGCACTGGCACGCACGGCACCGGCGCGGCGCTGGGCAGCCTTTCTACCCAGGTGGTTGCCCTCACACTGGTGAGCGGCACCGGCGAGGTTATCACCTGCTCTGAGCAGCACAATCGCGACATCTTCAAGGCCGCGCAGGTATCGCTGGGCGCGCTGGGGATTATTACATCGGTAACGCTTCAGCTCGAACCGTCCTATTGCCTCGATTACCGCTGGGGACGCGAACAACTTGACGTAACGCTGGCGAACCTGGAGTATGAGCGCATCGAGAACCGTAATTTCGAATTCTTCTGGTTTCCCTATAGCGAATGGGCGCAGGTGAAGCGCAGCCGCCGCACCGATGCCCCAGCCCAACCACGCACCCTGCTGCGGGGCTTCAACGATCTGGTGCTGGAAAATGGAGTATTCTGGCTGCTGAGCGAGCTATGCCGAATGGTGCCGCCGCTCAGCCCGCGCGTTGCACACCTGGCTGGCGAGCTAATCTCCGATGGGCACGAGGTAAATGCCAGCCATCGCGTATTCGCCAGCACCCGGCTGGTGCGCTTTCAAGAGATGGAATACAGTATCCCGGCGGCAGCAATGGCCGATGCCGTGCGCGCGATTGATGCACGCATTCGCCAGGCGCGCATCAATGTTCACTTCCCGATTGAGTGCCGCTATGTGCGCGCCGACGATATCGACCTGAGCCCGGCGTATGGACGCGACTCGGCGTACATCGCGGTGCATATGTACCGGGGCATGCCCTACCGCGACTATTTCGCCGTCGTTGAGCCGATACTGCGCAGCTTTGGCGGGCGACCACACTGGGGCAAGCTGCACACTCTCACCGCGCCCGAGCTGCGTGCGCTATACCCGCGCTGGGAGGCGTTTGCTGCTGTGCGCCGCCAGCTCGACCCGGATGGTGTCTTCCAGAACGATTACTTGCGCGCGCTGCTGGGCGATATTGGTGCGACTGTTTAAGCGGCAATGTCGCCGCACGAATAGCGAGGAAGGAATCATCAATGACGACGATTCACGCAGGCGACCTGCTGTGGCAGCCCACTGCCGAGGATATTGCGCGCGCAAACCTCACCCAGTATATGCGCTGGCTAGCTGCCAATCGCGGCCTGGAATTCAGCGGCTACCCCGAATTGTGGCGCTGGTCGGTCGAGCATCTCGAGGCGTTCTGGGGCAGCCTGTGGGAATATCTGGGCATTGCCGCCAGCGCCTCCGCCGATACGGTACTGGCTGCGCGCACGATGCCCGGCGCGCAGTGGTTTCCCGGCGCGCGCCTGAACTACGCCGAAAATATCTTCCGCAAGCGCACCGCTGCCCAGCCCATGCTTTTCTACCAGGCGGAAGGTCAGCCGCTGACCGAATATAGCTGGGATACGATCCTTGATCAATCGCAGCGCCTGGCCGTAGCTTTGCACCTGAAGGGCGTGCAGCTCGGTGACCGCGTGGTGGGCTACCTGCCGAACATCCCCGAGGCGATTGTGGCGCTGCTTGCCTGTGCCAGCATCGGCGCGATCTGGTCGTGCTGCGCGCCCGATTTTGGCAGCCGTAGCGTGCTCGATCGCTTTACCCAGATCGAGCCGCGCGTGCTACTCGCCGTAGATGGCTATACCTTTGGCGGGAAGTGCTTCGACCGCCGCGCGATTGTGGCTGAGCTACAGGCTGCTCTGCCCTCGCTGCAGCATACGATTCTCATTCCGCACATCGCCGCCGATACAACTGGATTAGCCCAGGCCGAGCTGTGGGAGGCCGTGCTTACGACGCCCGCGCCGCCTGCGCCGGTATTCGCGCAGCTGCCGTTCGAGCATCCGCTCTGGATCCTGTACTCGTCGGGCACCACCGGCCTGCCCAAGCCAATTGTGCAGAGTCATGGCGGCATTGTGCTGGAACATGCCAAGGCGTCAACTTTTCATAACGATCTATGGCCCGCAGATCGCTTCTTCTGGTATACCAGTACGGGCTGGATGATGTGGAACTATATGGTGGGCAGTTTGCTCACCGGCTGCAGCATTGTGCTTTACAATGGCAGTCCCGGCTGGCCGGATCTGAATGCCTTATGGCAGCTCGCCGAGCAGACGGGCATGACCTATTTCGGCACATCGGCAGCGTTCATTACGGCATGCATGAAGGCCGGGCTGAGGCCGAACGAACACTACGATCTCAGCCGGGTGCGCGCGCTCGGCTCTACTGGCTCGCCGCTAACCACCGAGGGCTTCGCCTGGGTATACGCGCACGTTAACCCACGCCTGGCGCTCGAATCGCTGAGCGGTGGCACCGATGTCTGTACGGCCTTCGTTGGCGGCGCGCGTATTCAGCCGATCTATGCGGGCGAAATCCAGGGCGCATCGCTTGGGGCCAAGGTACAGGCGTATAGCCCCGATGGCGCGCCGCTGATTGATACCGTGGGTGAGCTGGTAATCACCGAGCCAATGCCCTCGATGCCGCTGTATTTCTGGAACGACCCTGGCAACGTGCGCTACCTGGCAAGCTACTTCGATGTGTACCCGGGTGTGTGGCGGCATGGCGATTGGATCAGTATCAACGAGCGTGGGGGCTGCGTGATCTATGGCCGCTCGGATTCGACGATTAACCGGCAGGGCATTCGCATGGGCACGAGCGAGATCTACCGTGTGGTCGAAGCGCTGCCCGAGGTTGTCGATAGCCTGATCGTTGATCTTGAGCTGCTAGGCCGCGATTCGTATATGCCGCTGTTCGTGGTGCTGCGCGAGGGTGTGGCGCTGGATGCACCACTGATTGAGCGCATTCGGCAGGCGCTGCGGCGCGAGGTTTCGCCACGCCATGTGCCCGATGCGATATTTGCTATTCCCGAGGTTCCCTATACGCTCAGCGGGAAAAAACTAGAAGTACCGATTCGGCGTATTCTGCTAGGCCACCCGGTTTCTGAAGCGCTGAGCACTGGTGCGCTGCGTAACCCCGCAGCACTCGATTTTTTCTTGCGCTTTGCCGAGCAGGCGCGCAAATAACTGGCTCATTGCCCTGCCGTGCCCAGCTGAGCGCCGTATTTGCATGCAACCAAGGAGCAGTGTGTATGGGCATGATCGTCAATTGCGTGGCGTATTGCGATGGTAAGCGGGTTCAAGATGTAGCGATCGACCGAATCGGTGAAGTACTAACTCACGCGGATCAGTTCATTTGGATCGGGCTGCGCGAGCCAACCCACGAGCTGCTGACGCAGGTGCAGCAAGCATTTGGTCTGCACGAGCTTGCAATCGAGGATGCGCTGTGCGCTCACCAGCGCCCGAAGATTGAGCAATATGGCGATTCATTATTTGTCGTGCTGCGCACTGCTCACTTGGATGCAGATCAAAACATCGAGTTTGGCGAAACCCACATTTTTCTCACCAGCCAGTCGATCGTCGTTGTGCGCCATGGGGCGTCGCTACCGTATATCGGTGTGCGTACCCGGCTGGAATCGACGCCGCATTTGTTGCGGAAAGGGCCAGGGGCCGCGCTTTATGCGGTGATGGATTTCGTTGTTGATCAGTATTTCCCAATCATTGATGCGCTCGAACTGGAACTGGAACACCTCGAAGATGCTATTTTTGCTGAGGAATTTAGCCGTGGCACGCCCGCGCAAATTTACAAGCTACAGGGCCAGCTCATCCAGGTGAAGCGGGTTGTTTCGCCACTCATCGACATTTGCAACCGACTCATGCGTATCGACAGCCACCTCGTCCCCGAGTCTACCCAGGCATATTTTCGCGATGTCTACGACCATGTGGTGCGCGTAAACGAAATGGTCGATACGCAGCGCGAATTGCTTACCACCGCATTAGAGGCCAACTTTTCGCTCATGTCGATCGCCCAGAACGAGGTGATGAAGCGCTTCGCAAGCTGGGGCGCGATCATAGCGCTGCCGACGATGGTTGCCGGTATTTATGGAATGAATTTCTCGTTCATGCCCGAGCTAACCTGGCCGTATAGCTACCCACTGGTGCTGGTGCTGACCGTGTGTGTCTGCGTTACGTTTTATGTGCGGTTTCGGCGGGCGGGCTGGCTGTGAGGTTTGGGGAAGTGGGAACGACCGAGCTTCTGGGAAACGCGGGCGTAGCACCGCGTTTCCCAGAAGCTGCCTGAGTTACTCAGCGAGCATAGCGGCGGTTTCGGCGAGGCGCGAGGTGTAGCCCCACTCGTTGTCGTACCACGCCGCCACCGAGAGCAGCTCGCCCTGCACCGCCGTCAGCGGCAAGTCCACAATCGACGAGTGCGAGTCGCCCACGATCCGCGATGACGCCCACTCGTCGTCCAGCACGCCCATAATCCCTTGCAGCGGGGCCGTGCTCGCCGCCGCGCGGAACGCGTCGTTCATCGCCGCCACCGTCACCGGCTTCTCGGTCAGCACATTCAGCTCGGCGATGCTGCCGGTGCGCACCGGGATGCGGTACGCCTTGCCGGTAATTTTCAGCCCCGGCCAGATGAACGCCAGCGCCTTGGCCGCGCCCGACGACGAGGGGATCAGGTTCTCGGCCGCCGCCCACGAGTCGCGCCGGTCTTTCATCGGCTGGTCGGTCAGCGACTGGGTGTTGGTGTAGGCGTGCACGGTCGAGAACAAGCCCGACTTGATGCCAAACTGCTCGATGATGACCTTGACCACCGGGGCGAGCGCATTGGTGGTGCAGGAGGCCATACTCACAATCTTGTGTTTGGCGGCGTCGTACTGCTCCATGTTGATGCCGGGGAGCAGGAAGACATCGGCGTCGTCGCGCGATTTGCTGGGGGCGCTGACGAGCACGCGCTTGGCACCGCGATCGAGGTGGGCTTGGGCACCGGCGCGGGTGGTGGCGCGGCCAGTGCAGTCAATCACCAGGTCGACGCCGAGCGCGGCCCAGTCGGGGAGCTCTTTCATGGCGTCGAAGTAGCGAATACTGCGCCCGCCGACGGCGAAGCCGGTAGCGGTGGCGGCGACGGGTTCGGCCCAGCGGCCATAGTTGGTATCGACCTCGAAGAGCGCGGCGAGGGTCGGAATATCGCGAATATCGGAGACGGAGACCGGGGTGAACAGATTGCGGCTGAGGCCAATCCGCATCAGCGTGCGGCCAATGCGTCCAAAGCCGTGAATGGCGA
>WBZP01004109.1_pt1 | contig 15380 bp, 10 predicted proteins | sample 5204301 | NCBI WGS metagenome assembly WBZP01 (sample SAMN12412401, study PRJNA552823) | activated sludge metagenome | isolation source: activated sludge from nitrification reactor of wastewater treatment plant... | place: USA: Pennsylvania | collected 2017
CGCCAGCGCCGCGGGTGCCGGCTCGCGCTCGCCGGCGTGCAGGCGCCAGGCGTGCGCGCTGCCGCTTGCGCGGCTGGTCAGCGTGAGGCGCGCGACCGCCGCGATCGCCGCCAGCGCCTCGCCGCGAAAGCCCATGGTGCCGACGTGTTCGAGATCGTCGAGCGTCGCGATCTTGCTGGTGGCATGACGCGCGAGCGCCAGCGGCAGGTCGTCCTTGGCGATGCCGCCGCCATCGTCGGCAACGCGAATCCGGCGCACGCCGCCTTCGGCCAGTTGCACATCGATGTCGCGGCTGCCGGCATCGAGGCTGTTTTCCAGCAACTCCTTCAGCACCGAGGCTGGGCGCTCGACCACCTCGCCGGCGGCGATCTGGTTGATCAGCAGTTCGGGAAGTTGATGGATGGCAGTCATCGGGTGCGCGGATTATAGCGGGGGCGGGCAGGGCGGCCGGTCCGGTAGAATCGCGGGTTTTCGCCGCGGTGCCGCCATGGAATTACTCGGTCAGTTCATCGATATCGTCCTGCACCTCGACAAGCACCTCGAACTGCTGCTGAATCAGTACGGCGCATGGATTTACGCGATCCTGTTTCTCATCATCTTCTGCGAGACCGGTCTGGTGGTGACGCCGTTTTTGCCCGGCGATTCGCTGCTGTTCGTGGCCGGCGCGCTGGCGGCCAAGGGCGGCGGGCTGGAGATCGTGCCGCTGTGCGTCACGTTGACTGCGGCGGCGATCATCGGCGACAACGTCAACTACTGGGTCGGGCGGTATTTCGGTCCGCGGGTGTTCCGCTGGGAGCAGTCGCGCCTGTTCAATCGAGCGGCATTCGACAAGACGCATGCGTTCTACGAGAAAAACGGCGGCAAGGCGCTGCTCATCGCGCGCTACCTGCCGCTGGTGCGCACCTTCGCGCCGTTCGTGGCCGGCGTGGCGAAGATGACCTACCCGCGCTTCGTGATTGTCGATGCGCTGGGCGGCCTGACTTGGGTGGTGTCGCTGTGCACGGCGGGCTATCTGTTCGGCAACGTGCCCTTCATCAAGAACAATCTGACTGCGGTGATCTTCGCGATCATCGGGATCTCGGTACTGCCGCTGGCGATCGGCTGGTGGAAGCACCGCCGGGCGGTGGCGCTCGCTGCGCCCGGAAAGCCGTCCTAGCCGGGGGGGGCTGCGGGTCGCGCCCGGGTGGCGCGGTAGAATCTGCGCTTGGCCGCGCTGCGCCGGCGTTTTCCGTTGGGCGGGAACCGGATGCCCTCGGCAACCTCGACGTTCCAGCAGCAAGTTCGCCGGCGAGGCGGCGCCGCCGCTGCCGTCGCTCTCCTTCGCTATCTCAACACATTGAAATCAATTGTTATTCTGATTTCCGGTAGAGGCAGCAACCTGGCTGCGATCCTGCGTGCCGGGCTGCCCGCGCGGGTCGCGGCGGTGATCAGCAACCGCGCCGATGCGCCCGGGCTGGATCTGGCGCGGCAGGCGGGCATTCCGGCCTTGGTGCTCGACCATCGCCAGTATGTCTCGCGCGAGGATTTCGATACCGCGCTGGCCGCCGCAATCGACCGCCATGCGCCGGCGATGGTGGTGCTGGCCGGTTTCATGCGGGTTCTCACTGCGGGCTTCGTCGAGCGTTATCACGGCCGGCTGATCAACATCCACCCTTCGCTACTGCCGGCCTTTGCCGGCCTGGCGACCCATCGCCGCGCGCTCGAGGCAGGGGTGCGGATCCACGGCTGCACCGTGCATTTCGTCACCCCCGCCGTGGACGGCGGGCCGATCGTCGCCCAGGCGGCGGTTGCCGTGCTGCCGGGCGACGACGAAGCCGCGCTGGCCGCGCGGGTGCTGGTGGAGGAGCATCGGCTCTACCCGCAAGTGATTCGCTGGTTTCTCGACGGCCGCTTGACGCTGGGCAGCGATGGCCGCGCGCGGTTGGCCGGTGTCCCGGTCGCCGACGGGCGTCTGGTCGTACCGCCGTGTCAAGGCGACGCCGCCACGGATCGGCGGCCGACCGGGCATGCCGCGGCGGATTGATCGGGCGCTGCTCGGTGCGCTCGCCGTGTCGCTGGTCGGCCATGTCGCGGTGATCGTCGGCCCGGCCTGGCAATTGCCCGACGAGGGCGACGAGCAGCGCACCCGCATCGAGGCCCGGTTGGCACCGCAAGTGGACGCGGTGGCGGCCGAACCCGCGGCACAGGCCAGCCTGGCGCCGGCAGCGCCTGCTGCGGCACCAAAGCCCCGGCCGCGACCCAAACCGCGTCGCAAGCCGGCCGCGGCGACACCGGCCGCACCGGCGGCGACGCTGGGAACGGCGCCTGCGGCCGAGGCGCCGCTTGCCGCAGAGGCGGCAGAAGGGGCGGGCGAGCCGCCGGCCGCGCCGGCTGGCGTGGCCGAGGCGACGCCGCCCGGCAGCGAAAGTGCATCTGCGGAGGGCGCCGGCAATGGCGCCGTGGGAGGCGTGGTGAGCGATTCGCAACCGAGTGCGCAGGCCGCCGGTGCGGCGCAAGACGCCTCGACCGGCGTGGCCTCGGACGGCAATGTTGCGCTGCCGCACACAGCCCGGATTGCGTTCTCCCTTATACTTGGCGCCCTGCCGGTCGGCGAGGCGCTGCAGACTTGGCAGCGCGACGAGCACGGCTACCGCCTGCGCATCGTCATGGAAACCACCGGCGCGGCGCGATTGTTCAAGACCCTGACCGTCACCCAGACCAGCGCCGGCGAGTTGCATGCCGGCGGACTGCGGCCGCAGTCTTTCATCTACGAGCAGACCGGCCGCGCTACGGCCAATTCGACCTTCGACTGGGCACAGATGAAACTCATCCTCGAACAGGGCGACAAGCGCAGGGAGTTCGCGCTCGACCCCGGCGCCCAGGATCTGCTGAGCCTGGCCTACCAGTTGGGGTTTGCCCATGAGGCGCGCCAGGCCAGCGTAGCGGTGGCCAGCGGCAAGAACTACAACCGCCACAGCCTCGAATGGATCGGCGAGGAAACCGTGGCGACGCCGTCCGGCGAGGTGCGCGCGGTCCATGTCCGCACAACCAGCGGCGAGCAGACCACCGAGATCTGGGTGGCGCCGCAACTGCACAACCTGCCGGTGCGCATCATGTTTACCGATCGCAAGGGCACGGCGACCCAATTGATCGCCCACGAGGTCGAGGCGGACGGCAAGTCGCTGCTGCGTCGTGGCGATTCCACGGAAAACAAATGACGGTTCCTTCATGCGGGTAACACCGAAACAACTCACCGGCGCCTGTGCAGCGCTGACCGATGCGCTGCGCTTCGAGCATCCGGCGGACGGGGTGCTGTCGGCCTACTTCCGCGAGCACAAGTTGCTCGGCTCGCGCGATCGCACGTTCGTCGCCGAGACCGTTTACGCGGTGCTGCGTCACAAGCGTTCGCTGACGCGGCTGATCGGCGCGCCGGCCACCCCGCGCCGGCTGGTGCTCGCCCAACTGGTGCGCTACGCCGGTCTGTCGCAGCGCGCGCTCGACGGGCTGCTCGAAGTCGGCGAAGCCGACTGGCTGGCCGGACTCAAGGCGGAGGCGGGCGGCGAACTCTCGCTGGCCGAGCAGGCCGACCTGCCCGACTGGCTGGTCGATATGCTCAAGGCTCGCATCAGCGACGAGGCCCTGCTGCAACTGGCGCGCAGCCTCAACACCGGCGCGCCGCTCGACCTGCGCGTCAATCCGCTCAAGGCATCGCGCGACGCGGTGATCGAACAGATGACGAGCGACGGCTTTGCAACCGAGCCCGGCAAACTCTCGCCGCTGGCGATCCGCCTGAAGACAAAGCCGGCGCTGACCCGCTATCCGCTCTACCAGCAGGGCCAGATCGAGGTGCAGGACGAAGGCTCGCAGTTGCTTGCCTATCTGGTGGCGCCCAAGCGCGGCGAGATGGTGGTCGATTTCTGCGCCGGCGCCGGCGGCAAGACGCTGCTGCTGGGCGCGCTGATGCGCTCGACCGGCCGCCTCTATGCGTTCGACGTGTCGGAGAAGCGGCTTGCCCGGCTGCGCCCGCGGGTGGCGCGCGCCGGGCTTTCCAACGTTCATCCGGTGTGCATATCGAGCGAGAACGACACGCGGGTCAAGCGGCTCGCCGGCAAGATCGACCGCGTGCTGGTCGATGCGCCGTGCAGCGGTCTGGGCACCCTGCGCCGCAATCCCGACCTCAAGTGGCGGCAGACGGCGGAGGGCGTGGCCGAACTGGTGCGCAAGCAGCAGGACATTCTGGCCGGCGCCTCGCGGCTGGTGAAGCCGGGCGGGCGGCTGGTATATGCGACTTGCAGCATCCTGCCGCAGGAAAACGAGGAGGTCCTCGCCGCCTTCCTCGACGGGCATGAGGATTTCGTGCAGGTTTCGGCGGCGCACGTTCTGCAGCAACAGCAGATTCCGCTCGATACCGGCGAGGCGCTGCGCCTGACGCCCTTCGAGCACGACACCGACGGCTTCTATGCCGTGGTGCTGGAGCGGCGCAAGTGAAGCGGTTGCGGGGCGCGCTGGTTCTGGCGGCCTCGATGTTCGTTGCCGCCGCGGCTGGCGCGTTCGCGCCCGAAGCCCGCGATACGATCGCCGCCACCGGCAGCGTCGAAGTGGCGTTTTCTCCCTGGGACGACCCGCAGGCTGCACTGTTGCGCGCTCTCGACGGTGCCAGGCGCGAAATCTACGTGCAGTCGTACCTGTTCACCAGCCGGGCGCTGGCGTTTTCGTTGCAGCAGGCCAAGCAGCGCGGCGTGCACGTCGAGGTGCTGGCCGACGCCGGCATGAACCGGCGCCGCGACAACGGCTCGCAGATTCCGCTGCTTGCCTCGAGCGGTATCGCGGTCGCGATCGAGACCGCCTACGCCAATGCGCACAACAAGGTGATCCTGATCGACCCGCAGACCGAGCACTGCGCGGTGGTCACTGGTTCGTACAATTTCACCTGGTCGGCGCGCAATCGCAATGCCGAGAACCTGTTGATCCTGCGCGGCAACCGGCAGCTGGCGGCGGCCTATCTGGATAACTGGAAGCGTCACCGCGCGCAGGCGGTGCCGTACGAGCAGTTCCGCAGACAGGAACCATGAACCCGACCCTCAGTCCCGGCGACGTGCTCGACAACGTCATGTCCGCGCTCGGCGAGCCGGGCGTAATCGTTGAGCTTTGCGTCATCGCGGTCTGCCTGGCGCTGGCGCTGCTGACCGCCCGCTACGTGCGCGGCCGGCGTCTGGCCGAGGCGCAGGCTGCCGGCCGGGTGGCCGAACTCGGCCGCGGCAGCGTGCGGCGGCTGACTTTTCCGCTGACCGGCATCCTGCTGCTGCTGGCCGGCCGCGGCATCGCGCATCTGGCGGGCTATCCGACCAAGCTGTTCGCCGTGGCGGTCGCGCTGCTCACTGCGATGGCGCTGATCCGCATGGCGGTGTTCGCGCTGCGCACGGTGTTCGCGCCGTCCGGCTGGCTGGCGAGCTTCGAGCGCGCCTTCGCGGCAATTGTGTGGGCGCTGTTTGCGCTGCATGTGCTGGGCATCCTGCCCGATTTGATCGTGTGGATGGAGTCGATCGAGTTCTCGGTCGGCAAGCAGAAACTCTCCGTCTGGCTGGTGTTGCAGGGCGCCGTGACGGTGCTCATCACGGTTCTTGCCGCGCTCTGGGCGTCGGGCCTGCTGGAGGCGCGCGTGATGGCGGCGCCGGGTCTCGACGCCAGCCTCAAGGCGGTGTTCTCGCGGCTCGCCAAGGCGCTGCTGCTGTTGCTCGCGGTGCTGATCGCGCTGCCGATGGTCGGCATCGACCTGACGACTTTGTCGGTATTCGGCGGGGCGCTCGGCGTCGGTCTCGGCCTGGGCATGCAGAAGATCGCCAGCAACTATGTGTCGGGATTCATCATCCTGCTCGACCGCTCGATCCAGATCGGCAATGTGATCAATGTCGATCGCTTTCGCGGCGAGGTGCTGCAGATCAACACCCGCTACACGGTGCTGCGCAACCTGACCGGCGTCGAGTCGATCGTTCCCAACGAGATGCTGGTCAGTTCGGTGGTGGAGAACGAGACTTACAGCAATTCGCGCGTGCGCCTGGCCTTGCCGGTCCAGGTCGGCTACGAGAGCGACCTCGATCTGGCGCTGCGCATCCTGACGGACTCGGCCGCCGCGCATCCGCGGGTGCTCGCCGAGCCGCAGCCGCAGGCCTTCGTCAGCGCCTTCGCCGACAGCGGCATCAATCTCGAACTCGGCGTGTGGATTGCCGACCCCCAGCAAGGCACGCAGGCCGTGCGTTCGGCGATCAACCTGCAGATCTGGCGCGAGTTCAAGCGTGCCGGCATCACCATTCCCTATCCGCAGCGCGAGATCAGGATGGTGGCCGGGCTTGGCGGCGCCGCGGCGAACCCTCCGGTTTGATGACATGCGTATCTTACGCCAATGGCTTAAATTCAGCTATTTCAGTGGCTTGCAGCCGATTTGATTGACGATTGGCGCCGTTCGCGTAGAATCGCCCGCGTCCCTTTCCCGCCTGGAGTTCTCCGCGCATGTTTTCCGGTTTGTTCGACCTGCCCTGGTGGGGCTACGTCGTAGTTGCACTCGTCATGACGCACATCACCATCGCGTCTGTCACCATTTTCCTGCATCGTCACCAGGCACATCGTGCGCTCGATCTGCACCCGCTGGCCAGCCACTTCTTCCGCTTCTGGCTGTGGCTGTCTACCGGCATGGTGACCAAGGAGTGGGCGGCCATCCACCGCAAGCACCACGCCAAATGCGAGAGCCCGGACGACCCGCACAGCCCGCAGCAACTGGGCATCAACCGCGTGCTGTGGGGTGGCGTGTTCCTCTATGTCAAGGAATCGCGCAACACGGAAACCATGCGGCGTTACGGCCACGGCACGCCGGACGACTGGCTCGAAAATCACATCTACACGCCGGGCCAGAAAGTGGGCATCGTCCTCATGCTGCTGATCGACGCCGTGTGCTTCGGTGCCGTCGGTGCGCTGATCTGGGGCGTGCAGATGATCTGGATTCCGTTCTGGGCGGCTGGCGTGATCAACGGCATCGGCCATTTCTGGGGCTATCGCAATTTCGAATGCCCGGATGCCAGCACCAACATCGTTCCGTGGGGCATCCTGATCGGCGGCGAAGAACTGCACAACAACCACCATTCGTTCGCGACGTCGGCCAAGCTGTCTGCCAAATGGTATGAATTCGACATCGGCTGGATGTATATCTGCATGCTCGCCGCAATCGGCCTCGCCAAGGTCAAGAAGGTGCTGCCCAAGCCGCGCTTCGCCGAAGTCAAACAGGCGGTCGATCTGGACACGCTGCAGGCGGTGATTACGCATCGCTACGATGTCGCGCGGCGCTACATGGGCTCGCTGCAGGCGATCTACCGCGAAGAACTGGCCAAGGTGCGCAGTTCGCTCGACAAGCAGCAGGTGACGGCGCTCAAGCGCTGGTTTGCGCGCGACGGCGAGATTCAGGCGCAGGACCGGGCCACCCTAGAAGCGGCGCTGACCAAGAGCCAGCGGCTGGAAACCATCTACGCGATGCGGCGCGACCTGACTGCGGTGTGGGCAAAATCCAGCGATTCGCGCGAGCAATTGGTCAAGCAGTTGCAGGACTGGTGCCAGCGCGCCGAGGCGAGCGGCATTGCGCAGTTGCAGGAATTCTCGCTGCGTCTGCGATGTTACGCGGCGTGATCCGCATGCGGCCCGCCACAGGCCCGCGCAAGCGGGCTTTGTCTTTTTTCGCCGGGTGCGTGCTGGGCGGCCTGCTCACGTCGCATGCGCTCGCGCAGGATGCGCTACCGATGCCCGACTGGTTCGCCCGCGATCTGGGCCGGCTGCAAATTCCGGCCGATGCGGTTTCGCTCTATGCGCGCGAACTGCCCAGCGGTGCCGAAGTGCTCAGTCACAACCCGCAGACGGCCCTGCGCCCGGGTTCCACCATCAAGCTGGTGACCTCGCTGCTGGCGCTCGAGGTGCTCAGCGACGAGCCGGCCTTCCGCACCGATTTCTACCTGCTCGGCCGCGCCAAACGGCCGTTGCGCAACGGCCAGTTCGACGGCGATCTGCTGGTGCGCGGCAGCGGCGATCCGACGCTCGACAGCGCCAAGCTAGAAGCACTGGCGCGGCGTCTGGTCAAACGCGGCGTCAAGGTGATCAATGGCGACATCGTGCTCGACACCAGCAACTATCCGTTCGCCCGCAGCGACGATGCACGCTTCTTCGCTGAAATCGAAGCCCCGTTCAGCGCGCCGCCGGCGCCGCTGATTGTCAATGGCAAGACCGTCACCCTGCTGGTCAAACCGCTGCCCAAAGGCGCCGGCGTGGCCGTCTCGCTGCTGCCGGAGCTGCCCGCCGTGAAACTCGACACCACGCTCGGCTTCAACAAGGGCAAGTGCGACGGCGCCCGGGAGGCGATCGAACTCGATGTGCAAGGAAGCGCCGAGCAGGCCACGGTCCGCGTCAGCGGCAGCTATCCGCTGGCCTGCGGCGAAACCCGGCGCATCATCTCGGTGCTGAGCGCCGAACGCTACTTCGCCGAGGCCTTCCTGCTGGCATACGAAAAAGCCGGCGGCTTCGTTTCCGGCAGCGTTCGCAGCGACCTCAAGGCACGCTCGCTCGGACGTCTGAAGCCATTCGAGAGCATCCCGTCGAGTCCGCTGCCCGAGATCCTGCGCGAGGTGGACAAGCACAGCAACAACCTGTGGGCGCAGTTGCTGTTCCTGCGCGTCGGCAGCGTGCTGGCGCGCAAGCCGGTCGAGCCGCAGGCCGCCGCGGCATCGGTCGACGCTTGGGTACGCGACAACCTGCCGCAGGCGCTACCGCTGAAGACCGAAAGCGGCGCGGGCATGACCGCCGGCGAGCGCATCAGCGCGCGCGGGCTGGTCGAACTGCTCGATCATGCCAACCGCGCCCGCTACGCGAAGGTCTTTTTCGACAGCCTGTCGCTGGTCGGTGTGGACGGCACTGCCGGCTCGCGCATGCTGGGCACGCCGGTCGCCGGCAACGCCCGCGTCAAGACCGGCACCGTGTCCGACGCGCGGGCGCTCACCGGCCGCCTGAAGTCGGCCAGCGGCAGCGAGATTCTGTTTGCGATCCTCATCAACCATCCGCGCGCCGGCCAGGCGCTCGGATTGATCGACCGCCTGACCGAGCGCCTGCAGGCAGGGCTCGCACCACGCCGCTAGAATCCGCATGAATGCTTGATCTACAGGCATGCATGCCGGAGAGCCAAGCCTGGTGCGGCTTGCGCGGCATGCTGCCTGTAAACGACCGTCTGGCGCGGCTTCCGGCGATGCCGGCAGTCCAGTCCCGGGGCGACGGGGTGCCGCCACGATTGTCGTCCATATTCCGCCCGAGCTGGCGCCGGTTGTGCCGAACGCGCCTGGCCGGTGGACCGTCGTCATCCGCGAGCCCGATCAGCAGTGGCGGCGCCGGTCATCCACGCCCTGACGCCGATCGATCGAGAGCGTGCACAATTTGCGATATCGGCTTAATTTTGCAGGATAATCGCCGTCACGCCGACATCCGCCGGGGGGCGCCCGCGCGCTGTTTGCCAGTGACACCCGGTGGCCTCAAGTTTCAATCGAGACGGTCGTTATGAGATCGTCGAGAAAGCGAAAATGCGCATGACTGAAGCTTTGCGGAAACCCTCGGTAGATGAATCGGCTGCTCGCCCCGCTGCTACGGCCCCGGCCGCGCTGCGCGAGGACTTGCTGCATCACGACCCGCTGCTCGACTGCCTGGTCGAAACGTCGCGGCTGCACGGCCGGCCGACCACGCGGGCCGCGCTGTCGGCCGGCCTGCCGCTCGAGCGCGGGGCGCTGACGCCGTCGCTGCTGCCGCGTGCCGCGGCGCGCGCCGGACTTTCCTGCAAGCTGTTGCGGCGGCAACTGGACAAGATCGATCCGACCCTGCTGCCGGCGATCCTGCTGTTGCACGGCGACGAGGCCTGCGTGCTGATCGGCTGGGACGACAGCGGAAACATCGCGCGCGTGCTGTTTCCGGAAACCGGCCAGGGCGAGGCGCAGATCGGGCGCGAAGAACTGGCGGCGCGTTACAGCGGCATCGCCGCCTTCGCCCGGCCGCTGTTCCGTTTCGATTCCCGCACCCCGGAGGTCGCCGACCTGCGCCAGCGGCACTGGTTCTGGGGCGCCGTCGACCAGCAGTGGCCGGTCTATCGCGACGTGCTCGGCGCGGCGCTGATGATCAACCTGTTCGCGCTGGTGGTTCCGCTGTTTACGATGAATGTGTACGACCGCGTGGTGCCCAACCGCGCGATCGAGACGCTGTGGGTGCTGGCGATCGGCGTGCTGCTGGTGCTGCTGGCCGACGTTGCGATGCGGATGTTGCGCGGCTATTTCATCGACCTGGCGAGCGCACGCATCGACCTGCAGCTTTCCGCCCTGATCATGGAACGGGTGCTCGGCATGCGCATGGAAGAGCGGCCGGCCTCGGTGGGATCGTTTGCGGCGAATCTGCGCTCGTTCGAGTCGGTACGCGATTTCATCACTTCGGCCACGGTGACGGTGCTGATCGATCTGCCCTTCGCGATGATCTTTTTGGTGGTCACCGCCTGGATCGCCTGGCCGCTGGTACTGCCGCCGATTGTCGGCATCGCGATCGTCGGCGCTTACGCGTTCGTGATCCAGCATCGCATGCACGAGCTGTCGGAAACCACCTATCGTGCCGCCGCCCAGCGCAACGCGACGCTGGTGGAAAGCCTGACCGGCCTGGAGACGATCAAGGCCCATGGCGCCGAGGCGCAGATGCAGTCGCGCTGGGAGGCTTCGGCGGCGTTCCTGTCGCGGGTATCGAACCAGTCGCGCCTGCTGTCGGCCTCGGCCGTCAACGGCGCCGGCACAGTGCAGCAGGTCGTCTCGGTGTCGGTGGTGCTGCTCGGCGTCTACCTGATCGCCGACAACAAGCTGACGGTGGGTGGCCTGATCGCCTCGTCGATGCTCGCTTCGCGGGCGATTGCGCCGCTCGGCCAACTGGTCGGCCTGCTGACGCAGTACCAGACCGCGCGCACCTCGCTCGAATCGCTCGACAAGACGATGAGCAATCCGGTCGAACGCCCGGCCGGGGCAAACTTCATCCAGCGGCGCGAGTTCCGCGGCGACATCGAGTTTCGCGACGTGAGCTTCAACTATCCGAACCGCCAGGACTCGGCGTTGCGCAACGTCTCGTTCAAAATCCACGCCGGGGAAAAGGTGGCCTTGATCGGGCGCGTCGGGTCGGGCAAGACGACCGTCGAGAAACTGATTCTCGGGCTGTACCGGCCGACCAGCGGAGCGATCAGTCTGGACGGCATCGATGCGCGCCAGCTCGATCCTGCCGATCTGCGCCGCAACGTCGGCTATGTCGGCCAGGACGCGACCCTGTTCTTCGGCACGCTGCGCGACAACATCGTGCTCGGCCAGCCGCAATTCGACGATACCGCGGTGGTTGCCGCAGCCGAAGTTGCCGGGCTGGGCGAGTTCATCAACGCGCACCCGCAAGGCTTCGACATGCTGATCGGCGAACGCGGCGAGTCGCTCTCGGGCGGCCAGCGCCAGAGCGTGGCGATCGCCCGCTCGGTACTCGGCAATGCGCCGATCCTGTTGCTTGACGAGCCGACCAGCGCGATGGACTTCTCGACTGAAGAGCGGATCAAGCAGAACCTTCGCACCTATGCCACCGGCAAGACCGTGGTGCTGGTGACCCATCGTACCAGCCTGCTGGACATGGTTGACCGCATCATCGTGATGGACGCCGGCCGCGTACTGGCAGACGGCCCGCGCGACAAGGTGATCGAGGCGCTGCAGAGCGGCAGAATCGCGAGGGCGGCATGAGGCCCGGTCTGATCAACGCCGGGCGATCGGCAATCGGCGTGCTGGAGCGGGTGAGGAGCCGGTTCGACCCGCTACTCGGACGGGTGTTCGGGCAATGGCCCGGACCGGAAGAGCGCGAGCTGTCGGTTCTTGCCGATGCCGACCAGGCGATCCTGCGTCAGGAACCGCTGCGGGCGCGGGTCGTCCTGCGGGTCGCGATGCTGGCGACCATAATCCTGCTGGTGTGGGCGGGCCTGGCGCAGATCGACGAAGTCACCAAGGGCGAGGGCAAGGTCATCCCGTCGCGGCAGCTGCAGGTGATCCAGAGTGTCGATGGCGGCGTGGTGTCGGAGGTGCTGGTCAAGGAGGGGCAGGTGGTCGATAGCGGCCAACTGCTGCTGCGCATCGACCAGACGCGCTTCGTCTCGACCATGCGCGAGTCGCGCTCGCAGTACCTTTCGCTGCAGGCCAAGGCCGCGCGGCTGCGCGCCCTGGCCGAGGGCAAGCCCTTCGTGCCGCCCGAGGATGTGAAGAAGGAAGATCCGAATACCGTGGCGGCCGAACGCAGCCTGTATGAATCGCGGCGATCGGAACTCGAAACCAACATCGCGATATCGCGCCAACAGCTGGCCCAGCGCCAGCAGGAACTGGTCGAGGTGAAATCGCGGCGCGACGCGGCGCAGCAGGGGCTCGATCTGTCGCTGCGCGAACTGGCGGTCACCAAACCGCTGATTTCGTCGGGTGCGGTCTCGGAGGTCGACATCCTGCGGCTGGAACGCGATGTCAGCCGCTATCGCGGCGAGCGCGATCAGTCGGCGGCGCAGATTTCGCGTATCGGCTCGGCAATCAACGAGGCGGAACGCAAGATCCAGGAAGTGGAACTGAACTTTCGCAACGAATCGCGCAAGGAACTGGCCGAGACGGTGACGCGGCTAAACAGCCTGCTCGAGGGCGGAGTCGGTCTGGCAGACAAGGTGGACAAGGCGATGGTGCGTTCCCCGGTTAAAGGCACGGTGAACCGGATTCTCGTCAATACGGTTGGCGGCGTCGTACTGCCGGGCAAGGAAGTGATTGAAATCGTGCCGCTGGAAGACGCGCTGTTGCTGGAGGCGCGCGTCGCGCCGAAAGATATCGGTTTCCTCGCCGCCGGACAGCCGGCGCTGGTGAAATTCACCGCCTACGATTTTTCGATTTACGGCGGCCTCGATGCCAAGGTCGAGCATATCGCCTCGGATACTGTGACCGACGACAAGGGCAACGCGTTTTACGTGATACGGGTACGAACCGACAAACCGCGTCTGGCAGCCGATCTGCCGATCATTCCGGGCATGGTGGCGGAAGTGGATGTCAAAACGGGCAAGAAGAGTGTTTTGAGTTACATGCTAAAACCGGTTTTGCGCGCGAAGGCGGTGGCGCTGACGGAGCGGTGATTGCCGACGGTGGATCGGCCGCGCGTCCGTGACGCAGTTCGCACGGCGGCGCGCGTTGCTCGGGAGATTGTCACAGTTCTTTGCATTGGCAGTTGGAGTGGATTCAGGATTGATTTATTCTCCCTTTCGGGGAGATGGGTCCTGGGAATTCCCAGGAGCGTTATTGGTTGCAGGAATCGATACAAGGTTGAATAAAAATGGCTCAAGCTAACGTGATTGCCAAGGTCGTACTCGTGGTTGGGCAGGCGTATGCCAAGTCGGCCAACGGCAGTATGCGAAAACTGGCAGTGGGCGACGTGATTCGCGAAGGCGAACAGATCGTCACTTCACAAGGCGGTCGCGTGGAGCTTGGCTTCGACGATGGCTCGGTCCGGCTGGCGCGCGTCAATGAGCCGGTTCATCCCGATTCGTTCATGACGCTGCCCAACGAGAGCGCGCAAAAGCCGGCTGAACTCTCCGGCGGCGACTCCGGGCGCGTTATCGATGCGCTGGCACAGGGGCGCAACCTCGACGACTTGTTGGAAGACCCGGCTGCAGGTTTGGGCGGGGGTGGCGGCCGTGCCGACGGTGGTCATGCGTTCGTCCGGCTCGACCGCATCGTCGAGCCTCTGACCCCGCTGGCGTTCGAATTCGGAACGCCCGATCGAACCGCCGAACTTCCGCTCGGTGGACTCGGCACGACCACGCAGCCGATCCGCAACTCGGCCCCGGACGCGATTCCCGACACCAACGTCGTGACCGAGCGTGTCGATTCGACCGTTGCTTCGACGACCAGCGGCAACGTCCTGACCACGGCGCCGCATGGCACGGGCTTTACCGATCAGGCCGATTCGGATCCCGAGAGCGATGTCCTTACGGTGACCCAGGCGCAGTTCGGCGCCAACCCGGCCGTGGCTGCCGGCACGCCGATGACGCTCGCCTATGGAACGCTGATCCTCAATCCGGACGGCACGTACACATATTCGGTTGACAATGCGAATCCGACGGTCAATGCGCTCAACGTCGGCGGCGTGCTGACTGAGGTGGTCACCTACACGATCAGCGACGGCAATGGCGGCACCGCAACGACCACGCTGACCATCACCATCGACGGCGTCAATGACAGCCCGACGGCAACCGTCGGTGCGCCCATCGTCGGTCCGGAAGATTCGCCGGGAATCGCCGTGCCGCTGCGTGGCACCGACCCGGACAGTCCGCTGCAGTCGGTTACCGTCACGACCTTGCCGCCGGCTACGCAAGGCACGCTGCTCAAGCCCGATGGCACGCCGGTGGTCGCCGGCGAGCCGATTCCGGTTGGTCCGGACGGCACAGCGCAGCTTACGTTCGTGCCGGCGCCGAACTTCAACGGCACGGTCAATGTTCCGTTCATTGTCACCGACAACCAGGGCGCACCGTCGCCCGGGGCAATTCAGCAGATCATCGTCACGCCAGTCAATGATGCCCCGTTGGCGAACGACGACTCGGCGAGTACGCCGAACGGCCAACCGGTGACCATCGGCGTTCTCGGCAACGACAGCGATCCCGATGGCGATCGCCTGACCATCGTCGGCACGCCGACGGCACCCAATGGCACCGTGATCGTCAATCCGGACGGCACGCTCACCTATCGACCGAACCCCGGCTTTTCGGGCACCGACACTTTCACCTACACAGTCACCGACCCGAGCGGCGCGACCGATACCGCCACAGTGACCGTCACTGTGGCACCGCCGGTCAATCTGCCGCCAATTGCAACTCCGGATATCGCCTCGACACTCTCGGGCGTTCCGGTTAGCAGGAATGTGCTTTCGAACGACAGCGATCCGGAGGGAAATCCTCTCGCCGTGACAGGGTTCCGAGTGGACACCAACGGAGACGGCACGCCCGAAGCCTTCACGCCGGGCCAGACCGCCACCATCCCTGGGGTGGGCACGCTCACCATCGGACCAAACGGGGCCTACACCTTCACCCCGGCGCCGGGCTTTGCCGGATCTGTTCCGCTTGTCTCGTACAGCGTGACGGATGGGACCTCGGCGGCAACCAGCACGTTGGCGCTTAGCGTTTCGAGCGGAGCGAACAACCCGCCGGTTGCCACGGACAACGTCAACTCGGTACCGATCAACACGCCGACCAGCGGCAACGTACTGACCGACGGCACGCCCGACAGCGACATCGACGGCGACCCGTTGACGGTGACCGGCTT
>WBZP01004111.1_pt1 | contig 15376 bp, 26 predicted proteins | sample 5204301 | NCBI WGS metagenome assembly WBZP01 (sample SAMN12412401, study PRJNA552823) | activated sludge metagenome | isolation source: activated sludge from nitrification reactor of wastewater treatment plant... | place: USA: Pennsylvania | collected 2017
CGACGATAGCGCCCACAAAACACTTGTAAGCGTTACGAGCGTTGGCGCCAAGACCGCCAAAGGCACCCTGACCGAAAAGGCAACTTGGGTAGGTGGCGAAATCGCTGCCAAGGCCAAAGCAGCTAAGATTAGCGCAGTTGTTTTTGACCGAGCTGGTCGTAAATACCACGGACGCGTTAAGGCTCTTGCAGACGCCGCCCGCGAGAAAGGATTGGAGTTCTAATATGGCCGAAGAAGCTATCAAACAAGCAGCTGCTGAAGCCGGAGCTGCACAAGCACATGCTGGACGTGGACAAGGTGGGCGACCACCACGTGGCCCACGTCGCGACAACCGTCACCAGCAAGCCCAGGAACCAAAAGAGTTTGACGAACGAGTAGTACACATCGACCGTGTGGCTCGTGTGGTCAAGGGTGGTCGACGTTTCCGCTTCCGCGCACTCGTCGTTGTAGGTGACCACAAGGGCAAAGTTGGAATTGGCCTCGCCAAGGGTGCAGATGTAACTGCGGCCGTTAGCAAAGCTACCGAAGTCGCCAAAAAACACATGACCAAGATCAATCTCTACAAAGGCACGTTGCCCCATGAGGCAGATGCCAAGGTTAGTGGCGCCCGCATACTTGTCATGCCAGCCGCGCCTGGTACTGGTCTGATCGCTGGTGGTGTGGTGCGAACCATCTTGGAAGTTACCGGCGTCAACAACGCACTTTCCAAGTCACTTGGTTCAAGCAACAAAGCCAACATTGCCTACGCAACTATTGCAGCCCTCGAGTCGCTACAACCAAGTAGCACCTGGGTTACAACCAAGCTCAAGGCTTCTCAAAAGGCTGAAAAGCCTGCTAAGAAGGAGGCAAAATAATGAAGTATCACGAACTGACAACTACGAAGAAGAAGTCAGGCCGTCGTGTTGGTCGCGGTATTGCCGCTGGCCAGGGTAAAACGGCTGGTCGTGGCACCAAAGGGCAGGGCGCACGTACCGGGTACAGTAAGAAGCCAGGTTTCGAAGGTGGTCAGAACCCACTCATGCAACGCCTGCCAAAACTGCGTGGTTTTCGTAGCTTACGCGTGGCTGCCAAAAATGTCTACACCGACCAATTGGTCGCACTTGGCACCAAAGTAGACAACAAGACGCTGGCAGATGCCGGCCTCATCGAGAATGAGTTCGTCTCTGTTAAATTGCTCTTCCGCGGTGAAGTTAGCAAAAAGGTCGACGTAAACCTGCAGGGTGCAAGCGCCAAAGCAGTCGAAGCATTGCAGGTAAGTGGCGGTAGCTTTACGCAAGTTGCGCGCCCTATGCGACCCAAAACTGCCAAGGAAAAGAAAGACAAGTAAGCTAAACCAGCCCTTGCAAGCATACACCCCCGCATAAGCGGGGGTTTTGCTATACTAAGTACATGACCAGCATAAAAACAAAAAAGCGTTGGTTTTTGCTGGGCCTTCTCGCAATGATAATCGGGGCGCCACATGCTATGGCTATGCGCTACACCGTGCTCGAGTTTGACCCCTACCTGCTCAATATACTGCGCTCGTTGTTGGCTGCCATTGCCTGTACGCCCATTTTGCTCCAACATCGCAAGCTTTTCCGTGGAAAGGCTTTGCGCGAGGCTAACTTCGTGGCCGTAACTATCACCATTGCTTCAATATGTTTTTTGCTTGGTCTCTTGCACAGTAGTGCGAGTTTTGTCAGCATGCTCATCCTACTTACCCCTATAGTTTTGGTAGTGTATTCTGCGCGATACTTTGGAGAGAAGATCAACAAACGAGCAACGGCAGGCATTGTGCTCGCGGCGGCCGGAGCTTTGGTGCTCGTACTCCTGCCAATTGCCATTGAGCAACAAGCCACTTTCCAGTTTTACCCGCTGGCTGCGGCTCTGATCGTTCTGAATTCACTTATCTACCCACTCTCAGTCATCAAAATCAAGAAGCTTGACCAGGAGTACCATGTACCACTTTTGGCGATTATCGGCTACTCTTCGTGGGTGATTGCGGGAGTCAATAGTGTTATATGGGCCCTGCATGGCGCACCTTTGCCTGCCTCTGTTTCTTGGCAGGCGGTGATGGGAGTGGTGTATAGCGGTATCGTTGTCACAGTGTTCTCACGTGCACTTTCCATCTGGGCGTATGAGCGTATCGGCTCGGTGGCAATCGGCGCTCTGACGTACCTAGAATCACTTCTTGCGGTAGTACTGCCCATCATTATCCTTGGCGAAAAACTATCGGTAGAAATGGTTATTGGTGGCGCTATGATCATGCTCGGTGTGTATGTGATTGAGTACCATAAGTCGACGCACGCTAAACGCCATCATTTTTCTCGACATCACTAAATTTTGCGGTCATACCCCAAACACGGTATACTAGTAACGATTTAGACTAAGTGAAAAGGTAACAAGAAACTTTATGAACTGGAAGATTATTGCAAAATCGTTTGCTCACGCTGATATGCGCAAGCGTGTGCTTGGTGTACTTGGGATTATTCTTATTTTTCGTATTTTGGCACACATCCCTGTGCCACTTGCTGACCCTGCAACACTCAAACAGGTGCTTGATAACGTCTTTAGCTCTCAAAACTCACCACAGTTCCTAAGTTTTATGAATGTTTTGAGTGGTGGCGCGTTGCAGAACTTTTCTATCGTCCTAGCTGGTCTCGGCCCGTACATTAACGCCAGCATTATCATGCAGCTGCTCACCAAGGCACTGCCCAAGCTCGAGGAAATGCGTAAAGACGGTGAATCTGGCCAGAAGAAGATTAACCAGTACACCCGACTACTGACTTTGCCTCTGGCAATTACCCAGGCAATTGGTTCTATTTATCTTGTGCGGCAATACGCCAACCAGGTAGGTGGTGTCGGTGACATTACTGCCAATGCGGATATTTGGCAGTGGGTGTTGATGGTTGCCGCACTTACGGGTGGCTCTATGCTCCTGATGTGGCTCGGCGAACTTGTCACCGAGAAGTCAGTTGGTAATGGTATCTCGCTTCTTATTACCGTAGGTATTGTGAGCGGTTTGCCTGGCCTGATTGCTCAGTTAGCCGGAGCAGTGTATGACAAGACAAACCAATGGGTGATATTTGGCCACAAACTCCCCATAAATGAAAAGACCTTCTGGTACACTCTGGCAATTGTGGCGGTCATACTTGTGGTGACCTGGATAGTAGTTATGTTGAACGAGGCTGCCCGACGCATTACAGTAAACTTTGCAAAGCGCGTCGAAGGCAACCGAGCGTATGGTGGTGTTACCACGATACTACCGGTAAAGCTCATTACCGCCGGCGTAGTGCCGATTATCTTCGCACTTGCTTTCTTGAGCGTACCAAGCTTTGTTGGTTCACTCCTAAGTGGCAGCAAGACGGCAAAATGGCAACAACTCGGTCAAAACTTGACCACTTGGTTCCAAAACCCCACACAACAAACACTTGAAGCTGGAGGATGGCAGCCCTACATTTACCCTGTAGTGTACTTCTTACTGGTCTTCCTATTTACATATTTCTACACCAGCTTTACCTTTAACACCAAGGAAATTGCCGAAAACTTGCAGAAGCAAGGTGGCTTCATAGAAGGCGTACGGTCTGGCCTACAGACGGAGAAGTACCTGAACAAGCTTATAAACCGGCTATTGTTCTTTGGTGCATTTTCACTCGGCCTGCTCGCGCTTATGCCTATTTTCGCTCAACTATTCGTCAACCCAAACATCGCTAACGTGGCCATGGGTGGTACCAGTGTGCTCATTTTGGTGGCAGTGTCGCTTGAAACACTTCGTGCAGTAGAATCTCGTGCACTGATGATTACCTACGACCAGTACGCTAAAGACGACTTTTTCTACGAGGCAGAAGGTGGCAATGACTTGACAGCAGTAACTGGTGGAGCCAAAATACTACGCTATGTCCCAGGACGATCACTCCTTCAAAAGAAACTAGCAAAATCGAAGAAGAAAAAATAGGAGATAACCCTTTACAGGGCGTCGTAAAAAATGCTATAATGCATTGACGTTATAACTATGGCAGGCAATAAAGAGGTTATCGAACTATCCGGAAAGATTATTGAGACCCTTCCAGGGACTCAGTTTCGGGTAGAACTCGAAAACGGCCACCAGATTATAGCGCACGTTGCCGGCAAAATGCGTAAGCATTTCATTCGTATTGTGCCTGGTGACACGGTAACTGTGGAGTTAACCCCTTACGATCTTAGTAAGGGACGCATCACCTACCGCAAGGGCTAAGCATCCCTTTTTGATTGGTTCATCCGGAAAGATCCTAGCAAAGCGAAGGTCGTTAGTACGGGTCAATCTAAACGGGGTGCACATGTATAGTCCTCTATATTAAATAAGCAGTGAGTCATCGCTGGAAGGAGCATGATCCGTACATGAAAGTACGTGCAAGTGTAAAAAAGATCAGCCCCGACGACAAGATTGTTCGTCGCAAAGGGCGTCTGTACGTTATTAACAAATTTAAACCTAAGCACAAGCAAAGGCAGGGATAGTCGCTATGCTTCAATTAGCAATTAGCAATGTTCTATTACCCGTTAGGCAAGTAGCTGTTTTTGACAACGACCAGCGGTCAATGGTCAATGGTCAATGGTCAATGACAGCTCCGAAAGGAGATGTGTAGATGGCACGAATTTCGGGTGTTACTATACCCGCTGAAAAGCAGATCTGGGTTGCTTTGACGTATGTCTACGGCATTGGCCCTAAGACTGCTGACGACATTTTGGCTCATGCCAAGGTCGAGCGCACTGTGCGCACCAAGGATTTGACCGACGCAGAGATTGGTCGTATCCAGGAATACATTAACGAAAAGCTTACCGTAGAAGGTGAACTACAGCGTGTCGTTAGTGGCAACATCAAGCGTCTGAAAGACATTAGTAGCTACCGTGGTGAACGCCACAAGCGTAGCTTGCCAAGTCGTGGTCAGCGCACCAAGACCAACGCCCGTACGCGCCGTGGTCGAAAAGTAACTGTGGGTGGTACCGCTAAGAAAGTAGCATCGAAGACATAGGAGCACATATGGCAGATACCGTTAAACAAACTCCTGTAGCCAAGAAGCGAAAAGCGAAGCGAAGCGTCCCAAGTGGTCAGCTTCACATCCAGGCTACATTCAACAACACAATTATTACGTTTACTGACCCCCAGGGTGGTGCATTGGCAGCCAGCAGTGCTGGTGCATGCGGTTTCCGTGGTTCTAAAAAGGGCACCGCGTACGCAGCACAGGTTGCAGCCGAAAAGGCTGGTGGCCTTGCCAAGCAAACCTACGGCCTGAGCCGTGTCCAAGCCTTTATTAAGGGTGTTGGCCTCGGTCGAGATGCAGCTGTACGCGCTATGCAGACACTAGGCATCCAAGTCGAAAGTATTACAGACGTAACCGGCGTGCCACATGGTGGCGTGCGACCTAAGAAAGCAAGGAGGGTCTAGTCATGGCACGAGATACTCACAGCATTGTTAAGATGTCGCGCCGTGAAGGCTACGCTCTTCACCCCAAGGCGCACAAAGCACTTGCCAAGCGCACAAACATGCCTGGCCAGTCAGCTAACGCGCGCATGCGCAACAAGCCAAGCCAATACTCTCTACAACTTCGTGAGAAGCAGAAGGTAAAGAGGCTCTACGGCTTGCTCGAAAAGCAGTTTAGTAACCTGATGGCCGAAGCCAACCGTACCCCTGGTCAGTCTGGTGCCACACTTCTACAGTACCTAGAGAGGCGCCTCGACAACGCGGTGTACCGTGCAGGTTTTGCGCCAAGTCGACGCGCTGCTCGTCAGCTCGTCACACACGGCCACTTCATGTACAACGGTCGTCGTGTCGACATTCCATCCATTCGTTTGCGAGAAGGTGACGAGATTACACTTCGTGACCACAGCAAATCTAACGAATACTTTAAGAAACTCGACGAAACGAGCCCAGCTCCTTCTGCGACGCCAAACTGGCAGAAAGTTGACCGCAAGAAGGTTGCCTTCACGGTTACTAGCCTACCAGTTCGCGACGACGCCGAGCCAGAGATTAAAGAACAACTAATCGTTGAGTACTACTCACGCTAATAGGAAGGAAACGAAATAGTACTATGTCAAAAATGATTCACACTCCAGGACTTGTTTCGGTAGACGACCACAGCGACAACAGCAGTACGTTTGTAGTTGAACCATTGCAGAACGGCTACGGTATGACTTTGGGCAACAGCCTACGACGCGTTTTGCTTTCAAGCATTTCCGGCGCAGCTGTTACCAGCTTCAAGATCGACGGCGTAACCCACGAATTCACCTCTGTAAAGGGCGTGAAAGAAGATGTTGTAGCTATCATGCTCAACCTAAAGCAACTACGCTTCCGTGTGTACGGTGACGACGCGCAAACTTTGCGCATTGTCAAAAAGGGCAAGGGCACCATTACCGGTAAAGACATCCAGACAACTGCTGATGTCGAAGTCGTAAACAAAGACCTCGTCATTGCCACTATCGACGATGACAAGGCTACCTTTACGTGCGACCTCGTGGTCGAAACTGGCCGTGGCTACCAAGCTATCGAAACCAGCACCGCTAAGAAAATCAGCGACTTTGTCGCTCTCGACGCTGTGTTTAGTCCCGTACTACGCGTACGCTACCGCGTCGAAAAGACTCGTGTTGGCCAGGTTTCTGACCTCGACAGCCTTAGTCTAACCATCGACACCGACGGTACCATCACACCACGAGACGCTTTTGAAGAAGCTGCCGCAATTTTGGTCAACCAGTACGCTGCGCTTGCTGGCAAGACTCGTCTGCCTATGCAAGAGGCCGAAACTGCAAGTGCAGGCGTAGCCGGTGACGACGGTGCAGTGCTAAACACCAGCATCGAAGACCTCAACCTGACTGCACGCACTACCAACGCACTCATCAACAACGACATTCACACTATTCAGGACTTGTTTGCCCTGAGCGACGCTGAACTTCGTGACCTGAAGGGCTTTGGAAGCAAGGCGCTCGATGAAGTCAAAGATAAATTGGCGGAATTGGAGCTCTAAAGATGCATAGACACGGATATCAAGGAACGAAGTTCCATCGTGAGCGTGACCAGCGCGCGGCTCTGATCAAGAGCTTGGCAGAATCGCTGATCATCTACGAAACTATCGAAACAACCCTGCCGAAAGCAAAGGCTGTTGTGCCTTACGTTGAACGGCTCATTACTAAGGCTAAGAAGGGCGACCTTCACAACCGACGCCAAATCATCAGTGCACTCCAGACGGTAAGCACTGCACACAAGCTGGTCGATGAACTCGCACCAAAGCTTGGCGGTCGTACTAGTGGCCACCTCCGCGTAGAACGCACGGTTCTGCGTCGTGGCGACAACGCCCAAATGGCTCGCGTTAGCTTCGGCGATGACCTCGCAGAAGCTCCAGTTGCCAAGAAGGCCGACAAGCCTGCTAAGACCGACGAGAAGAAGCCAACAGAGGCCAAAAAGCCTTCCCAGGCTAAAGCTCCAGCAAAGGAGGCAAAATAATGGTTGTATCTCGTAGGGAAAAGAGCAGCCAGAGCGAAAAATCACACTTTTTCGCCCTGCGCGATGAGAAAAACCGTGAGGTTTGTCTCATTACCGTAAAGGAGGCAAAATAATGGCACAGAAAACTTTCTCAGCAAAACCATCTGATGTAACACGCAAGTGGTACGTTATCGATGCTTCCGAAACAACGCTCGGTCGTCTTTCGACCCAAGTTGCTACCCTGCTAACAGGCAAGGGCAAGCCACAGTTTACAGCTCACATTGACTGCGGTGACAACGTTATCGTCATCAATGCCGATCAGCTCGTCGTAACTGGTGGCAAAATGGAAAAGAAAATGTACTACCGTTACAGTGGCTACCCAGGTGGTCTCCGCGAAGACACTCTAAAGGATGTCATGGCCAAAGACTCTAGCCGAGCAATCCACGAGGCAGTACGAGGCATGTTGCCTGTCAACAAGCTTCGCGACGCTCGTCTTGCACGCCTAAAGATCTACGCCGACGAGAACCACAACCACGAAGCCCAAAAGCCAGAGCATTATTCACTCAAGGAGAGTAAATAATGCAGACGGAAGACGTAAGAGACAAGAGACAAGAGTGGAAGCTATCAGTAGCTTTGCTACTGTCTGATAATACTCGACAAAGTCGAGATAGTAGAGTCGTATCTCATGACTCGTATCTCATGACTCTGCGACTGAAAGGAGCCTGCTAATGGCTGAAACAAAAGCAAACCACTACTACTATGCTCTCGGCCGACGCAAAAGTGCTACCGCACAAGTACGCGTTATGAATGGCAAGGGCAACATCACGGTCAATGGCAAGCCAGCAAGCGAGTACTTTGCAGCCAGCAAGATGCTCCTTACAGAGCTCGAGCGACCATTTGCAGCTATCGACACCCCTGTTAGCAAGTTTGACGTAACAGTTGTCGTTAGTGGCGGTGGCCACGCCGGCCAGGTCGACGCTATTCGCCTCGGCATCGCTAAAGCACTTGTCGAAAAAGATGAAGCACTCAAGAGTACGCTACGACGTGCTGAGCTTCTCGGTCGCGACAGTCGTGAACGCGAACGCAAGAAGTTTGGTCTGAAGGGCGCTAGGAAACAACGCCAGTTTACAAAACGTTAGTTTTGTAAACCACCAAAATAGCAAAACTCCCGATCCCATCGGGAGTTTTTTGAGCTAGGCGAATTTTTACAATATATTTTTGTTCTATAGATAACAAAAATTATTTTGTGCTATGGTGCCCGGTTGGCACTGGTACGACATACCAAGTTGAAGTAGGAATTTCTTTTGATGCCTTGTTGGCGCTGTCAATTGTAGCTTTGTACGTATCATAATCTCTATTGTATACTCTTATAGACTCTTCATAAACTTCATACGTTGAATTGTACGGATCTACAAGAGAATTGTAGGTGCTCGCATCTCCATTGGCTTTTGCGACTTCGAGTTGGCTGTTCATTTCATTGAGCCTATTTTCCATGTTAGCTATTTCGTCTCCCTTGCTTTTCAGCGAAGTCTCCTGCGATTCAACTTCTGCTTTCAGAGAATTAAATTTCGATTCCTTAGAATGTTGATTGAGTTTCTGTACGCCTACAACCACAGCATTGACGATCCCAAAGATTATGAGTATCCCCACGATGCCGACCACCCAACCACTTAATTTGGAAAAAATCTTTTGTCTCATACTGCCTCCTAGCTAGATATCTCAAGCGTACTCTCTAATTGACAAATACACAACACTCTGGTACTATGCGAACATGAGTAAAGGTCAGAAGATTCGACTATTGTTGATAGTTTCTGTCATCTTTGTGTATGGATTTGCGGTATTCCGAAGCGAGTCAGATAAACAGGCTACGCCTACCCTACAACCCTCTGCTCCTGTACAGGCCGAGTCACCAGTAACCAACGAGTCTTCGAAGACCGAATCTGTTGCTCCGACTCAGATTAAGGTTGAGGAAGTAACTAAGAAATCCAATAGCGTTGTGCCTGTTGAGATTCCAAAGATTGTATGCACGAAAGTGCCTATACCAAGAGGCTCGACTGTTATAGAGAATGTTTTGTACCTTGATGTAGGTAAAACCATGCTCTACGAAGGTAGGGACGGCTACGAAAACGTTTGTACAGGAGGGAAACCTGGAGACGCAGAGAGCCTTTACTACCGTTCAGAACCAAGGGCGGACGTACTCAGAGTCGGCACCTACCAGCCCGCCCCACCGAATAACAACACGGTATATTACAACAAGTGTTTAGGAATACCTAGTCCGAGCAGTGCTTACGATATGTGTATGTCTGGGAGGTAGGTATGAAAAAAGTGTGGAAAATAGCCCTAGTAATACCAGTAGTTCTACTGCTCGCTGTACTTGCCACCAACCAGAATATGCCTTGGATGTCGAAGCCTGTCTCAGAGGCCCAGAAAGAGCCTACTGTGGTAATTGACAACTCGCCTGTACTGGACCTAAATGCGATTGAGACTTATGTCAATAACGAACGCAGTCAGACGGGTGTAGCTCCCCTAGCTAGGGATGAGCTCCTAGACAAGTCTGCTCAGGCCAAGTGTGATGATATGGTAGCAAAAGACTACTGGTCACATAATGCGCCTGATGGGACACAGGCTTGGTATTTCATCAGGGCTTACAACGTCTATAATCATGCTGGTGAAAATCTTGCATATGGATATAAGACTGAAAACAGTCTAGTGGCTGGATGGATGAATAGTCCTGGTCATCGTAGGAATATACTTGATTCTAGTTTCATGAATGTTGGTTATGCTCAATGCGAATACACTAAGACCTCTAAACAAGGTGAGGCAACTCTGGTGGTCCAGCACTTTGCCGACCTTCCATAAAAAGAATAGAAATGTACTGTAAATACTTCATCTCTAAGCTCTAGGGAGTTTTTCATAAAATACCGTGCGAATTTAGCCCATCAAATAGTCGAAGGCACTTTTTGTTATAATCAGAAACCATGAAACTGTATCTTTCGTCGTATGGAATTGGGGGTGAGTCGGAGCGATTGCTTCAGATGTTAGGTGGTAAAACCAAAGCGGCTGTAATAATGGCCGCCCAGGACTTCAAAGAAGAGTCAGTTCGAGCTGAGCGCTTAGACAAAAACATTGCGGAGCTTGGCGAACTTGGTTTGACGGCAGATGAGTTTGACCTACGGAAGTATTTCGAGGACAGTTCCTCCTTGGAAGCCGATTTGACTTCTTACGATTTCATCTGGGTTCGCGGAGGTAATGTTTTTACGCTCCGTCAGGCGATGGCATTGTCTGGCCTCGACAAAATCCTTCCAACACTTATTCGAGAAGAAAAAATCGTATATGGTGGCTATAGCGCAGGCGCTTGTGTGCTTGCCCCAAGTCTACATGGCACAGAGCTCGTAGATCCGCTTGATCGACCGGGTGTAAACTACCCAAAAACAGACATCATCTGGGAGGGACTTGGGCTCATTCAGTATGCAATTGCACCGCACTATAAATCAGACCATCCTGAGTCGGCCGACGTTGACAAGTATGTAGAATATCTGGAAAAACACAATATGCCGTACAAAGCCCTGCGTGACGGCGAAGTAATAATTGTTGACAAATAAACCCAGTGAGCGTATAAAAGAGTTCATGTCTACACTACGAAGCAACCAATTCTGGTTTACCGGCAAGGATTTGGCGGTTTGTTTTAGGTAGTCATCAAAATAAGGAACCATAAACCGCCAAGCAGGCGGTTTTTTTTATAGTACGAAAGGGGAAACATCCATGATCATTCAAGGGCCAAAACTACCAAGCAAGGAACTAGATTGCGATAACTGTGCATACAACTTACGACGCAAAGAGCCGTACACTCAAATGACAATGCCATGTGCGCAAGTATAAATACTCTCAAGGCACATATGAGTGATTTGCCACTTGAAAAGAGTGATGACCCTAGAAATGATGACGAAATCGCCGCCAGCCTAGCTCTAACGCAGGGTGGGCCACTAAGGGTAATTGGAGAACGAGCTTGTCAGACTGAGATAGCAAAGGTGCGGAGCCTTCTAAGTGACCCACTGGCAGCGTACAAATAAGGTATACTAGGAGAAGTATGAGTAAACCAGTAATTTTGACGGGGCTTCGGGCCAATAACGACCTGCACATAGGTAACTATTTTGGCGGTCTTTTACCGCTGATAGATATGGCGAAGAACCGCGCCGATGATTATCAGGTCAATTTGTTCGTGCCCGACCTACACAGCTTCACTACCCCTATAGATCATGCAAAGTTACAGGAGCAGATCCGCCATAACTTGCGCCTCTACGTTGCAGCAGGGTTGCCGCTAAACAACAGTAGCGTGCACATCTATCGCCAAAGTTACGTGCCCGCCCATAGCGAGCTGACGATTATCCTCAATTGCTTCACCGGCATGGGCCAGATGGGACGCATGACCCAGTACAAAGACAAGTCTGAGCGGCTTGGAGACGAACAGATCAGCGTGGGACTATTTGATTACCCTGTACTGATGGCTTCGGACATTTTGCTGTACGGTGCAAGGTACGTGCCAGTGGGAGACGACCAAACACAACACCTGGAATTTGCCCGCGACATTGCCGAGCGCATGAACAGTAAGTTCCAGACGGAACTATTTGCCGTCCCAGAACCAGTCAAAAAACAGCACGAGTTCTTTGGTAACGACCAAGGTCTACGCATAAAAGACCTAGTAGACCCTACCAAGAAGATGAGTAAAAGCGACGCATCGGGTAAGGGCGTTATTTTCCTGGGAGACGACCCGGCAGTGGCCGCCAAGAAGATTATGAGCGCTACGACAGATAGTGTTGGCACCGTCCGCCTCGACTACGAAAACCAGCCAGGCATATCCAACCTGCTACAAATCTTGGCGCTACTAACTGGTAGGTCACTAGACGAAGTTGCCGAAGAGCACGATGGCCAAACTGAATACGGCACGTTCAAAAAGGAAGTGGCCGAAGCAGTCCAAGCTTTCCTAGTAGACTTCCAGGCCAAGCTACAGAACGTCAACGAAGATGAACTAACAGAGAAGATTGTGGCTTCCGAGGCAAAAATGAACGAACAAGCCAACGCTACATTGCACAGAGTTCAAAAAGCCGTCGGCTTGAGGTAAGGTGATGGCGAATCTTGAGCATACGAGAGGGCAGAGGCTCGACCAGAAGGTAGTGGAGCTGTTTCCAAGCCTGAGCAGAGCATTTGCCACGAAGTTAATTGAGGATAAGCGTATATCTGTTAATGACGCACCCCAGACAAAGCCGGGCTATAAGCTGCGCGTCGACGATGTAGTTACGGTAGATTACATACCTGAAGAGCAAGATGCTATTCCAGACATAGAGCTCCCTGTTTTGCACGAAGACGCTGACTGTGTCGTTATAAACAAGCCCGTCGGGCTACTGACGCACAGCAAAGGGGCCTTTAACCCCGAGCCAACCGTCGCAACCTGGCTCTTCCGCCACTGCGCCAAAGCGGGCCGGCCCCTGGAAGGAGACGTAAACGCTCGGGCAGGGATTGTACACCGGCTTGACCGCGCTACGAGTGGTGTCATGATATGTGCCAAGAACACACCTGCACTCAAACATTTGCAAAAGCAGTTCAGCCAGCGCAAGGCCAAAAAGACGTACTATGCCGTCGTGAAGGGTGTGCCAAAACATGAAGCTGCGGTTATAGACATGCCCATCGAGCGCAACCCCAAAGCGCCTGCTACGTTCAGAGTTGGGCCACAGGGGAAGGTTGCTAGTACTACCTACCGTATCGTGCAGACGAATCAAAAGTACAGCTTGCTAGAGCTCAAGCCAGAAACTGGCCGAACACACCAGCTACGCGTACATCTTGCGCATTTGGGGCACCCTATTGTAGGTGATGTACTGTACGGTGGCGAAGCCAACGAGCGCCTTCTCTTGCACGCCACAGAGCTAGAAATAACCGTACCGAAGGACAGCCAAAGGCTAACCTTTACCGCGCCCCTGCCGACTGACTTCGAGGATAAGACAGCCCTATGACCCTGCTTATACATCCACAGACCAAAACTGCGCTCGATAATTACCGCGAGAACCCCACGCAAGCAGTGCTTTTAAGCGGTTTGGAGGGTCTAGGCAAGACACACTTAGCGTTGCAACTGGCTGCAGATACGCTACAAGTTCCGCTCGAAAAGATCGATGGCCACCCATATATATTGCGAGTCAGTCCCAAAAAAGGTGCGATTGCCATTGAAGTAGTGCGCAAGCTCCAGGAATTCGTGGCTCATAGAGTGCCCGGGAAAGCTAGCCTTAAGCGCGCGATGATCGTAGAAGACATAGACAGTATGACCATACCTGCACAGAACGCCTTTCTAAAGCTTGTCGAAGAGCCGCCAAAAGACACAATTATCGTTGCAACGACCTCGCATCTGCAAAAAGTATTACCGACCATCCGTTCTCGCATGTCGACTCTGGCTGTGCTCGCCCCGTCGGACGAACAGGTTAGGGCACATTTTACAAGCACAGAAGACGTCTCAGAAGATACTTTTAAGAGAACCCGAATGCTATACGGCGACAATCTTGCCAACATAGAACGCGCCCTACAAGGAGGCGACACTGTAGGCAGTGCATTTGACCGGGCAAAAGATTTCCTCGGTACGAGCCAATTCGAGCGCCTGGTAGAAGTACAGACCCTTTCAAAGGATAGAGAAGAAGCAATTCACCTCTGCGAAGCACTGGCGACCATAGCGGAGCTTGGCCTAAAAAACACTGAAACCGAAGCTGGGCTTGCAAGATGGCATACAGTGCTAGCATCTTCGTTGCAAGCTCAACGGAGCCTGCGCGCCATGACGAATAGTAAACTTGTTTTGACAGAGTTGGCGATAACCCTGTGATATACTATAGGGAACAATGTACGAATTACTCGTTGTCGGTTTTTTTGGTCTAGCTAGTCTGGCGCACACCGCCGTAAAGGACGAAGCTCAGAATGACGTTTCCCGAAAGGTTGGCGACAAAATCGGCAAGCTTTGGGACATTGCCCACCAGGGCATGCGAGAAAATCGCTTTCTCCGAGCCGAAAAGGCGCTACTGACCATCCTAAAGATAGACGAGAAGAATGCCGCCGCCTATAACCGCCTGGGTATACTGTATGCCAAACAGAAGGAATATCGCGACGCCATCGACTGTTTTGAAATCGCAAGTAGCATAGAAGTCACACCCTCCAGCTTGCACAACCTGGGCCTTATATATTACGAGACAGAAAATTATGAGAAGGCTGCCATTGCCTTTGAGCAGGCCTTGAAACTCGAGGATGAACTAGCCGCAAGACACATCGCCTACGCCAAAGTAAGCGAAAAGCTTGGCAACGAAAAGCTCATGTTCCAATCATTGCACCGAGCCGCAGAGCTTGAGCCCAACCACGAGACATTCACACTCCTTGCCAAAGCCTACAGAGAACGGGGCAAGGAAGAGGACGCCGCAGAATACGAGAAACGTGTAGCGAAAATGATTGTTCCATCTGGCAAGCGAAAGCGTATCTTACGACCTCGCAAAGTTGTGGTGTAAGCTTGTTACGACCGCACAATAACACCCCTCATACGCGAGGGGTGTTATGAAGCTATAGAAAATAACTATTTCTTTGGCTTAACTTCGTTGCGACCGAGGTTTTTCTTGGTCTCTGTAAAGATGACGTGCTTGCGAAGTTTCTTGCTGTACTTGCGTAAGCTAAGCTTTTCGGGCGTGTTCATCGTGTTCTTGGTCGTGTAATAAATACGCTCGCCAGACTCTTCGCTGACCAGGCCGACTAGCTTGCGTTTTTCACCTTTTTTTGCCATATCCGATACATAATAACAGATTACAGCTTGCAGGTAAACCCCATTTTCTCTTTGGGCTCATTAAACTAAAACGGAACAACCCGTAAACTTGTAAGTGCAAACCTAACAAGTAAAGAGGAGTTGTTCCAATGAACAAATTACCAAAGTTTTCC
>WBZP01004112.1_pt1 | contig 15369 bp, 14 predicted proteins | sample 5204301 | NCBI WGS metagenome assembly WBZP01 (sample SAMN12412401, study PRJNA552823) | activated sludge metagenome | isolation source: activated sludge from nitrification reactor of wastewater treatment plant... | place: USA: Pennsylvania | collected 2017
GACAACGCCACCGCCGGCTGAATCCGACGGACGAAGCCGCGCGGCCCCGTAGGATTCGAGAGCGATGCTCGACGAATTCACGCAGACCCAGAAGCGGGCGCTGGCCGTCCTGACGGTGATCGGGCTGCTGTTCGGCGCGTACTTCCTGCGCCGGTATCTGATCCTGATGGCCGTGGCGGCCGTGATCGCCTACCTGTTCACCCCGGTGTACAACCGGTTGCGCACCAAACTCAACGTGGGACTGTCGGCGACGCTGACACTGCTGGCCGCCATCCTGACCGTGGGGATCCCCCTGTCCGGGGTGATATTCCTGGCGGTTCTGCAGATCGGCCAGATGGTCGGCGGCATCAGTCGCTGGGTGTCGCACAACGACCTGACGGCCCTGGGGCAGCGCCTGCTGGCGTCGGTCAACGAGATGCTCGCCCGGGTCCCGTTCATGCACATCAACCTGACCACCGAGACGGTGCGCACCACGATCGCCCGGGTCGGCCAGAACGTCGGTGAGTTCGCGCTGCATTTCGCGCGCGAATCGGTCGGCAGCCTGGCGGGCATCCTGACCTCGGCCATCATCTTCCTCTACGTGTTCCTGGCGCTGGTGGTGAACGGCCCGAAGGTGGTCGCGCTGTTCCGCGACCTGAATCCGTTGGGGCAGCAGGTTTCCGACATCTACCTGGCCAAGATCGGCGCCATGGTGACGGCCACGGTGCGCGGTCAGTTCATCATCGCGACGTGTCAGGGTGTCGCCGGGGCGATCTCGATCTACATCGCCGGCATCCACGACGGCTTCTTCATGTTCGTCATCTTCCTGACCGCCCTGTCGTTCATCCCGCTGGGCAGCGGCATCGTCACGATCCCGCTCGGCATCGGAATGGCGTTGTTCGGCAACGTCATCGGCGGGGTGTTCGTGGTGGTGTTCCACATCGTCGTGGTCACGACGATCGACAACGTGCTGCGGCCGTTCCTGGTGCCCCGCAGCGCGCATCTGAACCCCGCGCTGATGCTGCTGTCGGTGTTCGCCGGGCTGGGCATGTTCGGCTTCTGGGGCATCGTGCTGGGACCGGTGTTGATGATCGTCATCGTCACCACGATCAGCGTGTACCTGGTGGTCTACCGGGATGCCCCGCTGGAGACGCTGTTGCCGCACGACGACGAAGAGGAGAAGCCCAGGTGGCGCTGGCCGTGGCAGCGGGTCAAACCCACGGCGGTGACCGAGGAACCAGACCCGCCGGCGCGTCCGGTCGACAACGCCGCACCGGCGGCGGCTAACCCGCCAACCGCTCCCAGAGGAACTTGACCACCCGCTCACGGGCCTCGCGAGCCGGCTGCCCCTCGACGTCGCGGACCTCCAGCGTCAGCGCCGAGTGCGCGGCCCGGCCGAACCCGCCCGGATTGCCCGGCCGCGAATCGATTTCGATGACCTCGAAGGCATCCCCGAGCCGCTCGCGCAGGGTGTCGAAGCGCTCCGCCGGGGACATCCGGTCCTCGGAGAACCGCAACCCGAGCGCGCACAGGCCCTCCTCGGCGGCGCGCCGCTGCACCACCTTCAGCTCGTCCTCGGACACCCCGGGGTCGCGGCGCCGGGCCGCGGTCAGCCCGAGCGGCAGCGACGGCTGGGACAGCACGGGCGCCAGCACGGCATCGTCGACCGCCGCCGCGAGCGCGAAACCGCCGGACCAGCACTGGCCGATGACGCCGACCCCCTTGCCCGGTGTCGACTCGTTGAGGTCGCGCGCCAGGGCCCGCAGGAAATAGGACACCGGCCGCTTCTTGTTGGTGGCGAAGGCCGCGAATTCCCTTGCCACACAACCCCGGGCCAGGACGGGGATCACGCCCGGGCGTTGCGCCGCCGCCCCCGGCGTCCCGTACAGGGACGGTGCCGCCACGGTGAACCCGTTGTCCACCAGGTAATTTCCCAGCGCCAGCACCTCCGGCGTCAGGCCCGGCATCTCCGGTATCAGCACCACCCCCGGCCCGGGGATATCGGGGCCGCGCCGGTACACGTCATGGGTGTAGCCACCGCCGGTGAACGGTGCGCACGTCCATCCGGTCAGGTTCGCTCGGGGCGCGTGGGGCATGGCGTCAGACTACGTTCGTCCGGCCGGAAGGGGTGACGCATTCTGGACCGCGGCCGCCAGCGTGCGGAAGTCCGCGTAGCCCGCCGCGCCGGTCAGGGCGATCTGGGTGCCGTCGGGGCCGCCCAGGCGGGTGGTCCACACCGGTTCCCCGCGAGTGCCGCCGTCATAGACGACCCAGCGCACACCGGAGACGTCCACCGTGCCCGAGGGGTACACGTCCGAGTGGATGAAGGCGACCAGTTTGTCCTCGTCGGCGTTGCTCTGGGTCAGGCTCACATACTTGCCCGACGGGGCGAGGTAGCCGACCGTGGACACCTTGGCCCGGACCTGCTGCCCGCTGCCGGGGTCGGTGCGCCCGCCGTCGATCCCGTCGCGGGCCCCGGAGTTCGGCTGCCAGCCCGCCGGCAGCGCCGGCATCCGGATCGGGAAACCCAGGGTCTCCGCGTCGGCTTTCAGCGCCGCCGCCGCGTCGTAGTGCGGCACCGGGCCGACGCTGGGCCCGCGGCCCTGGAAGGAACACATACCGACCAGTCCGGCGAGCGCCAGGCAGGCCAGCACCAGCGGACCCATCGACCACAACATGTCCCGGCCGTCGTGCAGCAACCGATTCTTCGGGGCCTTGGGGGCCGGCTGGGGCTGAGTGCTCACCGCACCAGTATCCCAGCCGCCGCCACCCGACCCGCTTCTGGGACAATCACCTCCCATGAGCGAACCCGCCGCCCCGAAGCGCCGCGAGGCCCCCGACCGCAACCTCGCCCTCGAACTGGTCCGGGTCACCGAGGCCGGCGCCATGGCCGCGGGCCGATGGGTGGGCCGCGGCGACAAGGAGGGTGGCGACGGCGCGGCCGTCGACGCGATGCGCGAGCTGGTGAACTCGGTCTCCATGCGCGGCGTCGTCGTCATCGGCGAGGGCGAGAAGGACAACGCGCCGATGCTCTACAACGGCGAAGAGGTGGGCAACGGCGACGGACCGGACTGCGACTTCGCCGTCGACCCGGTGGACGGCACCACGCTGATGAGCAAGGGCATGCCGAACGCGATCTCGGTGCTGGCGGTGGCCGAACGCGGCGCCATGTTCGACCCGTCCGCGGTGTTCTACATGAACAAGATCGCCGGCGGCCCCGATGTCGCCGACTTCATCGACATCACCTCGCCGATCGCGGCCAACATCCAGCGCATCGCCAAGGTCCGCAAGGCATCGGCCTCCGACATCACCGTGTGCATCCTGGACCGGCCCCGGCACAAGCAACTGATGGCCGAAGTCCGCGCGGCCGGCGCGCGGATCCGGCTGATCTCCGACGGCGACGTCGCCGGCGCCATCTCGGCCTGCCGGCCGGACTCGGGCACCGACCTGCTGGCCGGGATCGGCGGCACCCCCGAGGGCATCATCACCGCTGCGGCCATCCGCTGCATGGGCGGCGCGATCCAGGCCACCCTGGCCCCCACCGACGACGACGAGCGGCAGAAGGCCATCGACCGCGGCCACGACCTGGACCGGGTGCTGAGCACCGAGGACCTGGTGTCCGGCGAGAACGTCTTCTTCTGTGCCACCGGCGTCACCGACGGCGACCTGCTCAAGGGCGTGCGCTTCTTCGGCGGCGGGTGCACCACCCAGTCGATCGTGATGCGCTCCAAGTCCGGCACGGTCCGGATGATCGACGCATACCACCGGCTGTCGAAACTCAACGAATACTCCGCGGTGGATTTCACCGGGGACAAATCCGCCGCGTACCCACTTCCGTAAGAAAGGCAATAGATGTCCGACAGTGTTGTCCAGGCAGATGAGGGCTCGTACCGCATCGAGCACGACACCATGGGCGAGGTCCGGGTTCCGGCAAAAGCCCTGTGGCGCGCCCAGACCCAGCGCGCGGTGGAGAACTTCCCGATCAGCCACCGCGGTCTGGAGCGCACCCAGATCCGGGCGCTCGGGCTGCTCAAGGGCGCCTGCGCACAGGTGAACAAGGACCTGGGCCTGCTGGCGCCGGAGAAGGCCGACGCGATCGTCGCCGCCGCGGCCGAGATCGCCGACGGCAAGCATGACGACCAGTTCCCGATCGACGTGTTCCAGACCGGTTCGGGCACCAGCTCGAACATGAACGCCAACGAGGTGATCGCCTCGATCTGTGCCCGCGACGGCGTTACGGTACACCCGAACGACGACGTCAACATGTCGCAGTCGTCGAACGACACCTTCCCCACCGCCACCCACATCGCGGCCACCGAAGCCGCGGTGCGCCAACTGATCCCGGCGCTGGAGGTGCTGCACGAGTCGCTGGCCGGCAAGGCCCGGCAGTGGAAGACGGTGGTCAAGTCGGGCCGCACCCACCTGATGGACGCGGTGCCGGTGACCCTCGGCCAGGAGTTCGGCGGCTACGCCCGCCAGGTCGAGGCCGGCATCGAAAGGGTCAAGGCCACCCTCCCCCGCCTCGGCGAACTGGCGATCGGCGGCACCGCCGTCGGCACCGGACTCAACGCGCCGGACGGCTTCGGCCCGAAGGTCGTCGAGGTGCTCAAGGCCCAGACCGGGGTGGCCGAACTGCGCACCGCCGTCAACTCCTTCGAGGCGCAGGCCGCCCGCGACGGTCTGGTCGAGGCGTCCGGTGCGCTGAAAACCATCGCGACCTCCCTGACCAAGATCGCCAACGACATCCGCTGGATGGGCTCGGGTCCGCTGACCGGCCTGGGTGAGCTGCACCTGCCCGACCTGCAGCCGGGCAGCTCGATCATGCCGGGCAAGGTCAATCCCGTCATCCCGGAGGCGGTCACGCAGGTGGCCGCGCAGGTGATCGGCAACGACGCCGCCGTCACCGTCGGCGGTCTGTCCGGCGCCTTCGAGCTCAACGTCTACATCCCGATGATGGCGCGCAACGTGCTGGAGTCCTTCACGCTGCTGGCCAACGTGTCGAAGCTGTTCGCCACCAAATGCGTCGACGGCCTGGTGGCCGACGAGGAGCGGCTGCGGACGCTGGCCGAGTCGTCGCCGTCGATCGTGACGCCGCTGAACTCCGCGATCGGTTACGAGGAGGCCGCGAAGGTCGCCAAGCAGGCCCTCAAGGAGAAGAAGACGATCCGGCAGACCGTGATCGACCGCGGGCTCATCGGCGACAAGCTGTCCGAAGCGGAGCTGGACAAGCGGCTCGACGTGCTCGCAATGGCCAAGGTGCGCGACGGGGAGTAGTCAGTCCGTCGAGTGAGACTCAGGCGGGGCGGTAGCCGGCGGCCGACTGGCGCAGCTGCCAGGTCTGCGCCGGGCACAGTTCCTGGGCCGCCTGGCTGAGCAGGTATGAGACCGTGAACTCGTCGTTGGTGTTGAAGTCGGTCTTGATCTGCCGGGCCAGGTCGGTGTAGCTGGTCTTGGCGTTGATCCGGTCGCACAGCCCGTAGCCGTAGTCCAGGGCGGCCTGGGCGTTGGCGAAGTTGTAGGTCGGCCGCAGCGTCACGTTGATGATGTAGCCGATCTGGTCGGCACCGGCGACCGCGGGCACCGCGAGGCCACCCGCCAGGGCCGCACCGGCCAGGGTGCCCACGATCATTGCCTTCAACGGGGTCCTCATAACCGCACAGCGTAGAGGATTCCCGCCGTCCGGGGCCCCGGTACGGGCGAGCCGGACCAGCGGTGACCCAGGCCGACACCGTCGCCACCGCCCGTCGATGTCAACATGCCAACGGTATGGGAGATGGCGTCGATTGAGGACTTTCGGCACCTTCTTGCCGATCCGGCAGAATGGGAGCATTGAACGATCACCGGATCGGAGGGCACGATGACCCCTGCCGCGGGCCACAGTCCCGACCTCGACGACTGCGCGCTGGCCTTCCTGGGGTCCGAGTTCGCCGGCACTCGCTACCTCGACTGGCCCATCGAGCGCCGCCTCGAGGGCTACCTGCGACACAGCGGTCAGACCCGATTGGCCGACACCGGCGAGAAGTTCGAGCAGCTGCTCGAGCGGGTCATGCTGAATTTCGCCCGGGCCCGCCGGGAAGGGCGGCTGGCGCCCACCCGCAAGTAGCCTCAGACCCCGTTGTTCGGGCCACCCGAATTGGCCCCCGGGATGTCGGTGATCGGAAAGTTCGGCATCGGCGCCGGCGACGGGGTGTTGGGCAGCGACGGGATCTGATCGGCCGGAATGTCGTGCAGCACGTTGGCCGGCGGCCCGTTGTCCCGGCTGCCGTAGCTGGTGCCGGGTTCGCGGTGGCCGAGCATCCGGCTGACCGTGACGAGGTGGTAGCCGTTGGCCTTGAGCACCGGGATGAACTGGTACACCAGGTCGACGGTCGACGAATAGGTGTCGTGGAACAACACCACCGAGTTCGGCTTGATCTGCGTCATCAGCATGTAGCGGGTGGCCGCGGTGTTGGCGTCGTTGGCCCAGTCGAAGGGGATGACATCCCAGTTGATGTCGGCCAGGCCCTGCTTGCCGGCCTCGGCCAGCACGTTGTCGTTGATCAGCCCGCCGGCGGTCCGCAACAGCACGGGCCGCTGTCCCGTCGCCGCCGTGATCGCGTCACTACCCCTGGACAGCTGAGCGGCGATGTCCCCGGGCGGGATGCCCGTCATGTCGGGGTGCTCCCAGGTGTGGGTGCCGATCTCCATGCCCGCCTCGGCGATCCGGCGGGCGCCGTCGGGATTGGCCGCCACCTTGTTGCCGATCAGGAAGAACGTCGCGGCGGCGTCGTTGTCCCGCAGGATCTTCAGCAGCCGGTCGGTGTAGGGGCCGGGCCCGTCGTCGAAGGTCAGGGCGACGCACTTGACCTGCGTGCAGTCCACGTCGGCGGCATCGGCCCGCTGCGCCCCGGCGGTGCAGCCACCGAGCACCAAGACCGCCAGTAGCAGGGCGACGAACCGGAAGCGCACCCTGGCAGCCTACCGTTCCGCGTTGAGATGGTTCTGGGAGCGAGGATCTCGCCGATTCTTCGCTCTCAGAACCATCTCGATGTGTTGGCGGCCGGAGTCAGGGCAGGGCGCCGGGGCTGATCTCCTCGAGCATCTCGGTGACCAGGGCCGCGATCGGTGAACGCTCGCTGCGCATCAGGGTGATGTGGGCGAACAGCGGATGCCCCTTGAGCTTCTCGATCACCGCGGCGACACCGTCGTGGCGGCCAACCCGCAGGTTGTCCCGCTGGGCGACGTCGTGGGTGAGCACCACCCGGGATCCGGCGCCCAGCCGGGACAGCACGGTCAGCAGCACGTTGCGCTCCAGCGACTGCGCCTCGTCGACGATGACGAACGAGTCGTGCAGCGAGCGGCCGCGAATGTGGGTCAGCGGCAACACTTCCAGCATCCCGCGGGACAGGACCTCGTCGAGCACCGCGGGACTGGCCAGACCCTCGAGCGTGTCGAAGACCGCCTGCGCCCACGGGCCCATCTTGTCGCTCTCGCTGCCGGGCAGATAACCGAGCTCCTGCCCGCCCACGGCGTACAGCGGGCGGAACACCACGACCTTGCGCTGCGTGCGGCGCTCCAGCACGGCCTCCAGGCCGGCGCACAACGCCAGCGCCGACTTGCCGGTGCCGGCCTTGCCGCCCAGTGACACGATGCCCACCGATTCGTCGAGCAGCAGGTCGAGGGCGACGCGTTGTTCGGCGGACCTTCCCCGGAGGCCGAACACTTCGCGATCGCCGCGCACCAGCTGCACCCGCTTCTCGGCATTCACCCGGCCCAGTGCGTGCGAGCTACCGCCCAGCAGCCGGATTCCGGTGTGGCACGGCATGTCTCGCGCCGACTCCAGATCGATCTCACCGTCGGCGAACATGCTGTCGATCACCTCGGCGGACACGTCGAGCTCCGCCATACCGGTCCAGCCCGAGGTCACGACGTCCTGCGCGTGGTATTCGTCGGCGGCCAGACCCACGGCACCCGCCTTGACGCGCAGCGGAATGTCCTTGCTCACCAACGTGACTCGTTTGCCTTCGGCGGCGAGATTGGCCGCGCAGGTCAGGATCCGGGCGTCATTGGTATCGGTCCGGAACCCCGCCGGCAATATGGTGGGGTCGCTGTGATTGAGCTCGACATGCAACGTACCGCCCTGTGTCCCAACCGGAATCGGCTGATCCAGCCGTCCGTGCTCGAGCCGCAGATCGTCGAACAACCGCAACGCCTCACGGGCGAACCAGCCGAGCTCGTGGTGGTGGCGTTTGGCCTCCAACTCGCTGATCACGACCAGGGGAACGACGACTTGGTGCTCGGCGAACCGGGTGCACGCCCACGGGTCGGACAACAGAACGGAAGTGTCCAGCACATACGTCCGGATCCCTTCGGTTGCCCCGTCCCGGGAAGCCGACGGCGAATCAGTCACGTGGCGCTCCTCGACCCACGCGGCCCCGCGAAGGAATGTTCGGCGGGCGCAGCGGCATCAGGACCGGGGCCGGTCCTGCCGTAGGCACTACGGGAGATACCGCCCGGACAGCAGAGCATGTCGCTAGCCATCGCGTACGACGCTACGCCCGCAACACCATTCGCGCGTGCCAGGCGCGCCGCGCAGAATGCTGCGAAAGCGGCGGCGGGTCGAGCGGGTGAAACGGCGGCGTTACGCGGAGATGAACTTGCGGAGTTCGGCGCGGCCGTCGAGACCCAGGGCGGTGATCTCGTCGGAGATCACCGCGCGCAGTTGCTCGGGGCCGAAGATGCCGGCCTCGGCGACGTTGGCGACCTTGCCCTGGTAGGCGTTGATGTCCGCCCCGATGGGTTGCAGTGCCGCCGCGCGCCGCGCCACGGCACCCACGGTGGCCTCCTCGTCGTAACCGAGGCACCAGCGCACCAGGTTGGAGAAGAACAACTCGTGGCGTTCCTCGTCGGCCGCGATGTGCTCGACGAGCGACTTCAGCGTGGGCTCCTCGATCCGCTCGGCCAGCCGACGGCAGAACACCGCGTGGCTGCGCTCGAAGAACGCCATGAACACCAGGGTCTCGATCTGGGTGAACTCCTGGGCCCGGTAGCCCTTGTTCTGGACGTGGTCGACCCGGACGTCCTCGTTCGCGGTCGGGTCGAAGTTGCGGGTGACCACCAGGTAGTTGCGCAGCGCGATCGCGTGCAGGTGCTCCTCGGCGGTCCAGCGGCCCAGGAAGCGGCCCCACTTCCACTCCAGGATGAAATGTTCGACCAGTTCGCGGTGGTAGCCGGCCAGGTTGTCCTTGGTGACCAGCAGGATTTCCAGCGCGTCGACGATCGGCTGGGGCAGCGTCTGCTGGCTGGGCTCCCAGTCCTTGCCGCCCAGGAACGCGAAGTTCTCGCCCTCGTCGAAGGGTACGAAGTCGTGCGCGAACCATTCCTGGGCGGTGTCCAGGTGACGCTGCAGGTTCTCGGCGACCACCGGCTCCAGCTCGATGGTCAGCGTGTTCGCAACAGGAAACTCAGCCATGCAGATAACTGTAACCCGAGTTCACACTTTCCTTGAAATCCGTGATCGCGGTGTTGCCGAACAGGTGACCTAAGTCCCCGCCGAGGGTCCTACAGGGTCAGGCCCGGGTACAGCGGGTTGGCCGCCAACAGCTCCGCCGACGCCGCACGCACCCGGTCGGCGACACCGTCGGCCAGGACGTACTTGGCCCTGGAAAGCCCAGTGGGACCGTCCACTCCCGCCGGCTGCGTGTTGGTCAGGACCTCGATGATCAGTTCGGCCACCCGGTCGAAGTCCTCGGGCCCGAAACCGCGGGTGGTCAGCGCCGGGGTGCCCAGCCGGACGCCGCTGGTGTACCAGGCGCCGTTTGGGTCGGCCGGCACCGCGTTGCGGTTGGTGACGACACCGGCGTCCAGCAGCGCCGATTCGGCCTGCCGCCCGGTCAGCCCGAACGACGTCACATCCAGCAGCACCAGGTGATTGTCGGTGCCGCCGGTCACCAGCGTGCCGCCGCGCTTGAGGAAGCCGTCGGCCAGCGCGTGCGCGTTGTCGGCGATGGCCTGCGCATACGACCGGAACTCCGGGCGGCGCGCCTCGGCCAGCGCGACCGCCTTGGCCGCCATCACGTGCGACAGCGGGCCGCCGAGCACCATCGGGCAGCCCTTGTCGACGGCCGGTGCGAACTCCTCGGTGGCCAGCACCAGACCGCCGCGCGGCCCGCGCAGCGACTTGTGCGTCGTCGTGGTGGTGACGTGGGCGTGCGGCACCGGATCCTCGTCACCGGTGAACACCTTGCCCGCGACCAGGCCGGCGAAATGCGCCATGTCGACCATCAGGGTGGCGCCGACCTCGTCGGCGATCTCGCGCATCTTGGCGAAATTCACCCGGCGCGGGTAGGCCGAGTAGCCCGCCACCAGTACCAGCGGCTTGAACTCGCGGGCGGCGGCCGCTACCGCGTCGTAGTCGATCAGCCCGGTTTCCGGGTGGGTGCCGTAGCTGCGCTGGTGGAACATCTTGCCGGAGATGTTGGGCCGGAACCCGTGAGTCAGGTGCCCGCCGGTGTCCAGCGACATGCCCATCAGCCGCTGGTTGCCCAGCTTGGCGCGCAGCTTCTCCCAGTCCGCTTCGGACAGGTCGTTGACGTGCTTGGCACCCAGTTCGGCCAGGCCCGGAGCCTCAATCCGGGTCGCCAGGATGGCCCAGTAGGCGACCAGGTTGGCGTCGATGCCCGAATGCGGCTGGGCATACGCGTACGGGGCGCCGAACAGTTCGCGGGCGTGCTCGGCGGCCAGCGCCTCGACGGTGTCGACGTTCTGGCAGGCGGCGTAGAACCGGTGCCCGACGGTGCCCTCGGCGTACTTGTCCGAGAACCAGGTGCCCATGGTCAGCAGCACGGCCGGGGAGGCGTAGTTCTCGCTGGCGATCAGTTTCAGCGAATCCCGTTGGTCGGCAAGCTCTTTGCGGGTGGCCGCGGCGACACGGGGCTCGACGGACTCGATGACCTCCAACGCGGCCCGGTAGGCGGCACTCGCGGTGTCCGCGTATTCGGAGCCGAGGCCGGCGGTGCTGGTGGCGGTGGAGTCTGCAGACATGGTGCTCAGCCTAATCGGCGCGCAGCCACCGGGAAATTTCGCGTCGCGAGTGTGCATCCATATGCATTTCGCGACACCGAAAATACATATGGATGCACACTGGCCGATGCGGGGCCCAGGGCTAGAGGGTCGACGGGATCAGCGGCTCGTCCAGCAGCCGGCCGAACCGGCCGGTGAGCGTCTCGGTGGCCGGCCGGTCGTCGAGCCAGGCCCGCAGCAGCCGGTACCCCTCGACGTAGGTGCTGGTGTAGGCGCGCCACAGCGGGGACGACAGGAACCGCAGCATCTGCCGCGCCCGCACGTCGTCGACCAGCAGCCAGCGCCGGAGGAACGCGACGACGTCGTCGACCCCCCGGTGCTCGTCGTGCAGCATCAGCGCCGCATCCTGACGGACGTCGGCCAGGGTCGCCCGCGCCGCCGACACCGCCTGCGCGTGCGCGCCGTCGAACCGCAGGCCCAGATCCGCGTAGATCTCCTGCGCCCAGCTCCCCCACTCCGGGCCGATCGCGGCGTGCAGCGCCAGGTCGGCCAGCCCCTCGGCCATCAGGCACTGCGGGGTGTTGACCAGGAAGATGGTGTGTTCCTGATGCCCGAGACCGGCCACCAACCGTTCTTCCTTGCGGCAGTGTTCGGTGTGATGCCCGGGATAGGACTCGTGGGCGACCAGCCGCGGCAGATTGGACATCTGCTGCTTGAGGTCGGCGTTGACGGCCACGGTCGAGGTGTAGTCACCCCGGTAGTAGTTGAAACCCGACCAGGGTTTGTCGGTGACGATCTCGTAGACGACGGTCTCGCGGTCCGGCAGCGGGTATTCGGCGCGGACCCGGTCGCGAAGGGCGCTAGAGAACGCCTCGATGCACTCGGCCAGCCGCTCCGGCGGGATCTCGTCGGCGACCCGGTCGGTTTCCATCCGCTCGGGCAGCGCACCGGTGCCCGGCAGCACCGCCTCGAGCCGGCGGTGCGCCTCGCGATAGCGGTCCTCGTCGCCCTTGGCGATCGTGACGTCGAAGTAGGCCCGGACCTCGTCGACGAATCCGACGTCCTGCCCGGCGAACTTGCGGCCGGCGCAGTCCAGCGCACGCAGGTGCGCTTCGACGTATGCGGCCCGCAGGTCGGTGAATCCGCCGTCCCGCGGCACCCCCGGCAGCGCGTCGAGCAGTCGGCGGGCCTGACGGGCCAGATCGGCGGGTTCGGGCGGTGCCTCGCCGGCGACGGCGCGACGCAGGGCGGGATCACCGGTGAAGGAGTCGACGTAACCGTCTTCGATGCGGTCGAACCGCAACCCGAGCATCAGATACTCACGAATCAGGGCGGCTGGCTCCATGCCGACCAACGCTACCTGTCACACTTACCGCCATGGCGAGGCTGAGCGAGCCGAGTCCCTACGTGGAATTCGACCGTCCGCAATGGCGTGCGCTCCGGATGTCGACGCCGCTGAAACTGTCCGAATCCGAAGTCGTCGGCCTGCGCGGCCTCGGCGAACAACTGGACCTGCTCGAGGTCGAAGAGGTTTACCTGCCGCTGGCCCGGTTGATCCACCTGCAGGTCGCCGCCCGTCAGCGGCTCTACGCCTCCACCGCCGAATTCCTCGGTGAGCCGCAACAGAATCCGGACCGCCCGGTGCCGTTCGTCATCGGCGTCGCCGGCAGCGTGGCCGTCGGCAAGTCGACCACCGCCCGTGTGCTGCAGGCCCTGTTGGCCCGCTTCGGCGACCACCCCCGGGTGGATCTGGTGACCACCGACGGCTTCCTCTACCCCAACCATGAGCTCACCCGGCGAAACCTGATGCACCGCAAGGGTTTTCCGGAAAGCTACGATCGGCGCGCGTTGATGCGGTTCGTGACCACGGTCAAATCCGGCGCCGAAAGCGCCTGCGCACCGGTGTATTCGCATCTGCTGTACGACATCGTCCCCGGCGAGAAGCACATCGTCAGACATCCGGACATCCTCATTCTCGAAGGGCTCAACGTCCTGCAGACCGGCCCGACGCTGATGGTCTCGGACCTGTTCGACTTCTCGGTGTACGTCGACGCGCGCATCGAGGACATCGAGCAGTGGTACGTGTCCCGGTTCCTGGCGATGCGGGCCGGTGCGTTCGCCAACCCGGCCTCGCACTTCCACCACTACTCCACCCTGACCGACGAGCAGGCCGTCTTCGCCGCCCGCGACATCTGGCGGTCGATCAACCTGCCCAACCTGATCGATAACATCCTGCCGACCCGCCCGCGGGCGACGCTGGTGCTGCGCAAGGACGCCGACCACTCCATCAACCGGCTGCGGCTGCGCAAATTGTGATTTCGGCGCGTTTACCGTCGCTGGCCGCCGGTTTTCGCGCCGAAATCACCGCCTGGCCCCATCACGGCATTGCGGGCGAACTCGCGGATCCTGTCCTTGGCGACCTTGCCGTTGACGGTCAACGGCAACTCGTCCACGAACAGCACGTGCCGGGGCCGCTTGAACGACGAGATATGTTCGCGGACATGGCTTTCCAGTTGGTCGAGCGACGGTCTGGCGCCGGGGCGCGCAACCACCACCGCGCAGATCGCCTCACCCCAGTACTCGTCGGGCACACCGACCACCGCGACCCGGTCGACGTCGGGATGCGTCGACAGGGCGTCCTCGACCTCGCGTGAGCTGACGTTCTCCCCGCCGGTGATGATGACGTCCTTGAGCCGGTCATCGATCCACAACCGTCCGGTCTCGTCGAGATGCCCGATGTCGCCGGTGCGCAGCCAGCCGTCGACCGGGGGCGTGAGGTCCGGCCAGTAGCCCGCCATCACCTGCGGCCCGCGCACCAGCACCTCCCCGTCGTCGGCGATCGCGACCTCGACACCGCTGTGCGGGAAGCCGGCGCTGCGCAGCAAACCGGCGTCACCGGCCGCACCCCGGCGGTGGTCGCCGGGACCCAGAAATGTGACGTTGCCGCCGGTTTCGGTCATGCCGTAGCCCTGGTGCAGATCCACGCCGAGGGCGGCGGCGCGGTTGATCAGGTCCGCCGAGATCGCGGCCGACCCGTATGCGACCTCACGCAGCGTGGGCATCCGGGCTCCGGTCGCGTCCAGGTGGGCCAGCAGCGCGTGCAGCATCGTCGGCGCCAGGGAGCACGACGCGACGCCCCGGGCGTTGACGGCGGCGACGAACTCCTGCGGCCGGAACTTCGCGGCGAGCACCACGGTTGACCCGGTGGCGTGGCGGACCAGGACGTTGTAGCCGGCGATGTGGCACATCGGGAACGGGAACAGGTACACGTCACCCGCGGGCACCGAGCGCCCTTCCACGGTGCCGCGGACCGCGGCGGTCAGTGAGCGACCGGTGTGCACGACACCCTTCGGGACCCCCGTCGAACCGCTGGTGAACACCAGCCAGGCCGGGTCGTCCTCGGCCGGCGGACGTCCCGAGAACGGCGAATGAGCCAGCACCCGTTGCCATTCCGTGGATCCAAAGGCGACCGTGGGAACTGTTGACCCGGGTGCGTCCAGGTAGCCGTTGTCCCCGAACACTATTCGGGCGCCACTGGCGGCGAGCTGACCGGCCTGCTCGGCGGGACTGAGACGCTGGTTGATCAGGGCCAGAATCCGGCCGCTGCGCGGGACCGCGTAGTACAGCAGCGCGTAGGACACACTGTTGTCGGCCACCACCGCGATGCGGTCACCCGGATCGGTTTGTGCGGCAAGCCATCCGGCCAACGCGGCGCTGCACCGGTCCAGTTCGGCGAAACTAAGCACGGCACCGTCGTCGTCGATCAGCGCGGGCCGCTGCGGGGTGGCCGTGACGGCGGCGGCGATCAGATCGTGCAGCACCTACGTCCCGAACCGGCGGTGACGCTGGCTGTAGTCGCGCAGCGCGCGCAGGAAATCGACGCGGCGGAACGCCGGCCAGTGTGCCTCGGTGTACCACATCTCCGAATAAGCGCTCTGCCACAACAGGAATCCGGACAGCCGCTGCTCCCCCGACGTCCGGATCACCAGATCGGGATCGGGTTGCCCGGAGGTGTAGAGGTTCTCCGAGATCGCCTCGACGGTGACGGCGTCCACGAGTTCCTCCCCGGTGGCGCCGTTGGCGAGTTCCTTGTTCAGCAGCGCGCGCACGGCGTCGACGATCTCCTGCCGGCCGCCGTAGGCCACCGCGACGTTGACGTGGAACAGCGGCGGCTGGAAGTCGCCGGGGCGGTGCGTGGACTCCACCGCCTCCCGCAACCGGCGGGCCGGCTCGTCGCCGAGCAGCGACAGGTCGCCGACGGTCCGCACGCTCCAGCGTTTGGCCGGCGCGCAGATCTCCTCGACGACGTCGGTGATGATCTCGATCAGCGCGGCCAGTTCGTCGGGGTCGCGACGCAGGTTCTCGGTGGACAGCAGATACACGGTCGCC
>WBZP01004114.1_pt1 | contig 15367 bp, 14 predicted proteins | sample 5204301 | NCBI WGS metagenome assembly WBZP01 (sample SAMN12412401, study PRJNA552823) | activated sludge metagenome | isolation source: activated sludge from nitrification reactor of wastewater treatment plant... | place: USA: Pennsylvania | collected 2017
CGTTGAAGACCCGCGCCAGCGGAGTGAGCAGAGTCGTGACCGTGGCGCGAAGGAGACGGTTGAGCATGGTGCCTCCCAGCGTAGTGGCGAAGCGGCGGTATGCCGGTCAGGCGCTCGGCCAGGCGGCTGCGAGGCGTTGGCGGGTGTCGTCGAGCAGCACCGGCAGGGCCTTGGTCTGTCCGACGATGGGGAGGAAGTTCATGTCGCCGCGCCACCGCGGAACCACGTGCTGATGCAGGTGCGCCGCGATGCCGGCCCCGGCGATATCACCTTGGTTCATCCCGAGGTTGAAGCCCTGCGGGGCGGAGGCGGTGTGGAGCGCCTGGACCGCCTGCTTGGTCAACGCCGTGAACTCGGTCGTCTCCTCGTCGGTGAGGTCGACATACGCCGAGACATGACGGTACGGGCAGACGAGCACGTGCCCGGGGTTGTACGGGAAGAGGTTGAGCACGACGTAACAGTGCTCACCGCGGCGGACGATAAGCCCCTCGGCGTCCTCGCGGGTGGGAGCGGTGCAGAAGGGGCACGAGTCCCCGGGGTCGCCGGGGGGTTTGGCGCCCTCGATATAGGCCAGACGGTGCGGGGTCCAGAGCCGTCCGAAGCCGTCCGCAACGCCGGCCAGGTCGTCCGCGCGTTCCGTGGTCACGGCCCGATCCTAGTGCGCGGCGTGTTGGTGCTCAGGGGCCTGGTGACCGTGCGTTGGTCGACGGCCGCACCGGCATACCGGACAAATCGCCGACCAATGCGTGCCCCTCGACACCCCACCGTGTCGACACCTCAACGGTTCGGCCGTGTCGAGCGGATCGTCCACAGCCGTGTCCCGGTTCGTCACGTCGTCCACAGCCGCGCCCGCCTCAGTGGCGGACCGCCGTTCGGGCGCCGAACCTCGACGGTATGCCGACCAGCCCCCGACACGAGGACCTCGCTGCCCTGGCGCGGCGGCATACGGCCGTGGTGGCGTACCGGTCCGCCGCCCAGCACTGGGGCTGGGCGCTGCTGTTCGAGCCGACGCGGCCGCAGCTCGTCGTCCCCCGAAACCGGCGCGTCTCGGAGAGCGCGCGCTCCCGGTTGACGGTGTCGTGGCGAGCGCTCAACCCCTCCGACGTCGTCGACGGCTGGGTCACCTCGCCGGCGCGGACAGTCCTCGACTGCGCCACCGCGCTCCCGTTCGGCGAGGCGCTGGCCGTGGCAGACTCCGCGCTGCGCTCGGGGTCGGTGAGCCACAGGGCACTGCTGGCGCTCGCCGCACACCATCCGGCGCGCGGCCGGGCTCGGGTGGGCCGGGTGGTCCGGCACGCGAGCGCTGCCGCCGCGAACCCGTTCGAGTCCGCGCTGCGCGCGATCGCGCTCGGGGTGCCCGGTCTGCTCCCCCAGCCCCAGCTGACGATCAGGGAGAACGGTCGCTTCCTCGGCCGCGTCGACCTCGGCGACCGTGCGCTGCGCCTGGCCATCGAGGCGGACAGTTTCGCGTTCCATGGCGAGTCCTGGATGCTCACCCGCGATGCCCGCCGGTATGACGACCTCGTCGCCGCCGACTGGCTGGTGCTCCGGTTCGCGTGGGAGCACGTCGTCCTGCGCCAGCAATGGGTGTCAACGGTGCTCTCTGACGCCGTGGCGCTGCGCCGTGTGCAGCTCGGCGGGCGTTGGTCGACGGCCGCAGCGGCATACCGGACAAATCGCCAACCAACGCACGCTGACCGCGCAGGGTGACCACCTCGACACCGCGGCTTCTCATCACCGCTGGGTCTCGACCGCAGCCTCTCGACCGCAGCCTCTCGACCGCAGCCTCTCGACCGCAGCGTCTCGACGCCGACTCCCGACGCCGACTCTCGACGCCCCCTCCGGGGCCGACCTCAGACCTGGCGGCGCTCCCGGATCGCGGCGAGGATCTCCGCGGCCGCGTCCGCCACCGGCACCCCGTTCTTCTGCGAGCCGTCCCGGTACCTGAAGGACACCGCACCGGCCGCCCGGTCGTCCTCCCCCGCGATGAGCACGTAGGGCACCTTGGACTTGCTGGCGTTGCGGATCTTCTTGGGGAAGCGGTCGTCCGATGCGTCCAGCTCGACCCGGACGCCCTGGGCCGCCAACCCGCCAAGCACGCCGCTGAGGTACTCGTGGTACTCCTCCGCAACGGGCACCCCGAGCACCTGCACCGGCGAGAGCCACACCGGGAAGGCGCCGGCGTAATGCTCGGTGAGCACCCCGATGAACCGCTCGATCGACCCGAACTTCGCCGAGTGGATCATCACCGGCTGCTGACGCGAGCCGTCCGCCGCCTGGTACTCCAGTCCGAAGCCAGCCGGCTGGTTGAAGTCGTACTGGATCGTGGAGAGCTGCCAGGTGCGCCCGATGGCGTCCTTGGCCTGCACCGAGACCTTGGGCCCGTAAAAGGCGGCACCACCCGGGTCGGGCACGAGGTCAAGGCCGGTCTCCCGGCATGCCTCGTCGAGCACCCGCGTGGCCTCGACCCAGTCCTCGTCGGACCCGACGAACTTGTCCGGCTTGGAGTCGTCACGCGTGGACAGCTCGAGGTAGAAGTCGGACAGCCCGAAGTCCCGCAGCAGGGACAAGACGAAGCCCAGCAGGTGCTTGATCTCCGCGCCGGCCTGCTCCTTGGTGACATACGAGTGCGAGTCGTCCTGGGCGAACCCACGAACGCGCGTCAGCCCGTGCATGACCCCGGACTTTTCGTACCGGTAAACGTGCCCGAACTCGAACAGCCGCATCGGCAGGTCGCGGTAGGACCGCCCACGCGACCGGTAGATGAGGTTGTGCATCGGGCAGTTCATCGCCTTGAGGTAGTAGTCCGACCCCTCCATCTGCATGGGCGGGAACATCGTGTCGGCGTAGTACGGCAGGTGACCGGAGGTGTGGAAGAGCCCCTCCTTGCTGATGTGCGGCGTGCCGACGTAGAGGAAGCCCTCCTCGATGTGCCGCCGACGGACGTAGTCCTCCATCTCCCGCTTGAGCACCCCGCCCTTGGCGTGGAAGACCGGCAGCCCGGAGCCGATCTCGTCGGGGAAGGAGAACAGGTCGAGCTCCACGCCGAGCTTGCGGTGGTCGCGCTTCTCCGCCTCGGTCAGCCGGTGCAGGTATGCCGTGAGGTCGTCCTTGGTCGGCCACGCCGTCCCGTAGACCCGCTGCAGCTGCTGGTTGGCCTGGTCGCCGCGCCAGTATGCCGCACTGCTGCGCATCACCTTGAAGGCGTTGCCGAGCAGCTTCGTCGACGGGATGTGCGGGCCACGGCACAGGTCGCCCCAAGCCCGCGACCCGTCGCGGCGAACGTTGTCGTAGATCGTCAGCTGTGCGCCGCCAACTTCGACGCCGGCGCCTTCAGCCGCGTCCTCGGCCGACCCGCCCTTGAGCCCGATGAGCTCGCACTTGAACGGCTCGTGGGCCAGCTCGGCCAGCGCGGCCTCGTCGCTCACCTCGCGGCGCACGAAGGTCTGGCCCTCGTTGATGATCCGCTGCATGACCTTCTCGAGCTCTTTGAGGTCATCGGGGGTGAACGGCGTCGCGACGTCGAAGTCGTAGTAGAAGCCATCCCGGATCGGCGGCCCGATCCCGAGCTTGGCGTCGGGGTTGACCTGCTGCACGGCCTGGGCCAGGACATGCGCGCACGAATGCCGCAGGACCTGCAGACCCTCGGGCTCGTCGATGCGCACCGGCTCGACGATGTCACCATCGGCCAGAACGTGGGCCAGGTCGCGCAGCTCACCGTTGACGCGCGCGACGACGATCGTGCGGTCAGCTCCGAAGAGGTCGGCCGCCGTAGTGTGCTCCGCGACCGATCGCTCGCTTCCGGCGACGTGGACGAGGATGGCGGCAGGCACGGTGGTTCTCCTTGGGAGAGCGGGTGGGGAACTGCGGGTGGTCGCGGCGCCGGCACCGAGCTCGGTATGCCGACCCGCCTCCGATGCTACCCAGGGCAAGCGGGCCGCCGCGCCCGAGTTAGCGGTGGCCCATGTCGATGGTCAGGCGCTCGGCTCCCCCGCACCGACGCTGTCACCGGTCCGGATCGAGCCGGGCTCGGCGACGACGGCATACACCAGACCGCACCGGGCGTTCCGCTCGACGAGCTCCAGAGCCACCTCCCCGACGAGCATCCGGTGCCCGATGAGCTCGTCCAGCTCGGCCGGCGTGAGCTCGACGACGAGGTTGGCCCGAGGTGCGCTCGCGGCGTAGACGTCGGCGGTGACGATCGAGATCGGGGCGCCCCGGTGCCGGTCGCCGTCGAGCCCAGCCTCGGTGACGATGGCGGGCGAGAGGGCCCGGCCGGGCTCGCCTGGCACCGGGTAGACGTAGATGGCGCTCACCGTCCCAGTCATGCGCGGCAGCCTAACCGCCGACCGGGGATGACGCACCGCTGGGGCGGCCCCATCGCCACGGTTGTTCGCTCTCGCCACCGTTACACCAGGGGCATCCCAGAACAACCATGGCGCCCACCGCGGTGCACTCGTTGCGTGGATGTGGAGGTGGGCCCCACCACACCCCGCAATGAGTGAAGGGACCCGCGATCGCGGGTCCCTTCACTCACTGGCGTGGATGTGGAGGGACTCGAACCCCCGACCTCTCGCGTGTGAAGCGAACGCTCTAACCAACTGAGCTACACATCCGGGTGGCCACCGTGCGAGGCGACCGAGGCCACACAATAGCGCTCCGCGCGGTGGCCCCCATAATCAGCGACGCCCCGCCAGAGGGGCGCCCGGCAGGCTCAATGAGTGCCAGGCAGCAGGTGCAGCGGCTGCTCGACCGGGTCGGGCAGCCAGGTGGGCACGCCCCCGAGGACGAACAAGCCCCAGAACACCAACCCGACCAGGGCCATCGTCGCCAGCGCCACACCCACCTTGACGTACCACGCCTGCGCGAGGACCCAGGTGTTCCACCGGGACAGCACCCCCTTGCCCCACTCGAGCAGCTGCTGGGCCTTCTCGAACTCCGAGGCCCAGATGGCGATCCCGAGGAAGACGATCGCCCAGCCGGGTCCGGGCAAGGGCACCAGGGCCAGGCCCACGAGAACGATGACCAGGCCGACGCCGAAGACGGCGAGCCGGTAGAGCCGCCGCGACGCGGGCCGGGACTTGATCCGGGCTCGCCAGACCCACCGGTCCTCGGCCGCGTCGATCAGCAGGTTCGGGTCGGAGTAGTCCTCGGGCTCGTGCCGTGCGTCCTCGGCGCGTCCAGGGGCGTTCATGGGTCCACCTGCTCGGCGGCCAGTCGGGCGAACAGCGCCCGCAGCGCGGTGGTCACCGGCCCGACCGGGAGGGAGCGACCGTCGACCGAGGTCGCCGGCAGGACGTCGCGCGTCGACGAGGTGACAAAGACCTCGTCGGCCGTCGCCAGATCGGCCAGGGGCACACGGACCTCGCGCACCTCGACCCCAGCCGTGCGCCCCCACTCCCGGCCCCACTCCAGGACCAGCTCGCGGGTCACCCCGAGGAGCGGCCCGGCCTGTGCGGGCGGCGTCGACAGCACCCCGTCGCGGACGACGAAGACATTCGAGCCGGTCCCTTCGCACAGGTCGCCGACGGTGTTGGCGAAGACCGCCTCGTCCGCACCGCGCTCCTTCGCGTAGGCCAAGGCGATGACATTTTCGGCATATGACGTCGTCTTCACCCCGGTCGTGGCGGACCGTTCGTTCCGGGTCCACGGCACGGTGACCAGGGTGCAGGAGGCGCCGGGGCGAGGCGACGGGCCGGCGGTGACGACATACGTGAGCGCTCCGGTGAGCCGGTCCGAACCCAGCGGGCCGCGCCCACCGGTGACGGTGTAGCGCAGCCGCCCGAACTCCAGAGGTGAGCGCAGGACCGCCTCGATCCCCGCGTCGATGACGGCAAAGTCCGCGGCGGGCAGCCCCATGCCGGCTAGGGATCGCTGCAGGCGCGCAGCGTGCCGACGCCGCGCGAAGGGCACCCCGTCGACCACCTTGAGGGTCTCGAAGACCCCGTCGCCGACGGTGAGACCGTGGTCGACCGCGCTGATCGAGGCGGCCGCCGGGTCGACGAGCCGCCCGTCGACCCAGACCTGAACCCCTGTCATCGGTCCTCCTCGTACGGTCGGCCGGTGAGGCCGACGAGCCGGGCCGCCTTCAGCTCGGTCTCCCTCCACTCTGCCAGGGGGTCCGACCCCCAGGTGATCCCCGCGCCGGTGCCGAAGTGGAGCATCCGCCGGCCCGCGTCGTCCCGCTGTGCCCAGAACGTCCGGATGCCGACCGCGAGTTCCGCCCGCCGCCGGTCCGCGTCCACCCAGCCGACTGCACCGCAGTAGGGCCCGCGCGGGACCGGTTCGAGGTCGCGGATCGCCGCCAGGGCGGTGTGCTTGGGCGCACCCGAGACCGACCCGGGCGGAAAGGTAGAAGCGACGATGTCGCGCCAGCGCACTCCCGGTCGGAGTCGCCCGGCGACCGTGGAGACGAGATGGTCCAGACCCGGATGCGGGTCGAGGCCGCAGAGCACCTCGACATCGACCGTGCCGGGCTCGCACACCGGTGAGAGGTCGTTGCGGACCAGGTCGGTGATCATGACGTTCTCCGCGACGTCCTTGCCGAGCATCGGCTCACCAGGACGGGAGGTCCCCTTGATCGGTCGGCTGACGATGCGCTCGCCGTCGCGTTCCAGATAGCTCTCTGGCGAGGCCGAGACCAGGTCGAGCCCGGCCGCGTCCACCCGGATCCGCGCCGCATAGGGCGCCGGGTTGCCGGCCCGGAGCACCGCGGCGAGTGCGTCGAGGTCGGCGGACTCGGGCAGCTCGTGCGAGAGGATCCGGCAGATATTGACCTGGTAGACCGTTCCTGCGGCGACCCTGCGGCGCACCTCCTCGACCGCGTCCCGGTATGCCGCCTCGTCGATCGAGCTGCGCCACGGTCCGGGCAGGCCCGCCCAGCGTCCGGCCGAGGGCGCGACCGGTCCACGGACGACCGAGCCGAAGCGGACCGCGGTCACCGCCCCCTCGAAGGTGGCCACCACCGCCCAGAAGCCGCCGCCGTCCAGGGCGTCCACGGCAGCCTCGCCGGTCCGGACGTCCTCGACACCGGTGGCGAGCGCGTCACCGAAGGCCGCGTGGTCCACCGGGGAATGGTACGGCCCGGCAGGGACGGGCCCGCGACCACCTCCGGGTGCGACTACCGCCGCCGCCCGAGCAGCCAGCCGATCAGCAGGCCGAGCAGTCCCGCCCCGACGAGCGGACCGAACTGCTTGAGCAGCACCGGGCCGGCGGCGGCACCGAGGTCGACGACGTCGGGTACCTCCCGTCCGTGCGCTGCCGCCGGACGAGCCGGTATGCCGCCCGCGCTCGCGTCACCGCCGCCGGACGCCCCGCCTGCCGTCGCGGCGAGGTCCTGCACCGGCATACCGTCCGCACCGACGGCGGCATCACGCGCTGCCCCGTCCGCGAAGCGACCCTCGAGGCAGTCGACGAACTGCTGGAGCAGCTTGTCCGAGACGTCCTGCATCACGCCGCGGCCGAACTGGGCCGGTTTGCCGGTGACATTGAGGTCGGTGAGGACGTGGACGAAGGTCCGTCCCGGCGACTCCTCGGCCAGGACGATGGTGATCGTCGCTCCGGCCGTCCCGTTGCCGCGCTTGTCCTTGCCCTTGGCCTCCAGGACCATCCGGTGAGCGTGCTCGTCCCGCTCCACCCACGTGCCGGTGCCGGTGTAGACCAGCGCGATGGGGCCGAGCTTGACCTTCGCCGTCCCCTTGAACCCGCCCGCGGAGACATCGGTGACGGTTGCGCCGGGGAAGCAGGTCCCCAGATCCTCCAGGTCGAGGAAGGCAGCCCAGACCTGGTCGACCGGGGCAGGGACGGCGAAGTCGTGCTCGAGCTCCATCGCGTCAGCCTCCCGCGGCCTTGAGGACGGCCCGCGCGGTGAGCACCGTCGCCAGGTGACGCCGGTACTCCGCCGACCCGTTGAGGTCGCTCGGCGGGTTCGTCCCCTCGGCGGCCCGGGAGGCCGCCTCGCGAACGGCGTCGGCGGTCACCGGACGGCCGCGCAGAGCCTCCTCGACGCCTCGGGCCCGCAGCGGCGTCGAGCCCATGTTCGTCAGCCCGATCGCCGCCTCGGCGATGTGCCCGTCGGCGATGCGGACGGTCGCCGCAACCGCGACGATCGCCCACTGCTGGGCCACCCTGACGAACTTCTCGTATGCCGAACCGGCTCCGGCGTGCGACGGGATCCGGACCGAGGTGAGCAGCTCGCCCTCCCCCACCGCCGTCTCGAAGAGATCGGTGAAGTAGTCGTCCGCCGCGACCGCCCGCGAGCCACCGCTGCCGGTGATGACCATCGACGCGCCCAGCGCGAGGATCGGTGCGCCATAGTCGCCAGCGGGGTCGGCGTGGGCCAGCGACCCGCCTATCGTCCCCCGGTGACGCACCTGGGCGTCGGCAACCTGGCTCACCGCGTCGGCCAGCACCCCGGCGTGCTCACGCACCAGCGGGCTGTTGGCGATGTCGTGGTGCGTCGTCATCGCGCCGATGACGAGGTCGGACCCATCGACGCTGATCCCGCGGAGGCCGTCGACCCGGCCGAGGTCGATGACCACCGATGGGGCGTTGAGCCGCATCTTCAGCACCGGCAGCAGGCTCTGCCCGCCGGCGATGACCTTGGCGTCGTCACCGCCCTCGGCCAGTGCGGCCAGCGCCTCGTCCACGGAGGTTGGGGCGACATACTCGAAGGTTGCGGGGATCACTGGGCACCTCCCTGCGTCGCGGCGCCGCTATCGGGGTCGTGGTTCGGGACACCGGCACCGAGGTGGCTGGCGGCCGCCGCGGTGCTCGGCCCGCCCGAGCCCGAGGCGCCGCGGATCGCGGTCCAGACCCGTTCCGGGGTGCACGGCATCCGGATGTCGTTGACGCCGAGATGCCGCACCGCGTCAACGATCGCGTTGACGACCGCCGGCGTCGAGGCGATGGCTCCCGCCTCGCCGACGCCCTTGGTGCCGAGGGTGTTCGTCGTCGACGGGGAGGTCGTCTGGTCGACCGTCAGCGAGATCGTGTCGGCCGAGGACGGGATGGTGTAGTCGACGAGCGAGCCGCTGACCAGGGTGCCCGCGTCGTCGTAGACGGCCTCCTCCCACAGCGCCTGGGCGACGCCCTGGACGATGCCGCCGTGGACCTGACCGTGGACGATGAGCGGGTTGACGATCGTGCCGATGTCGTCGACGGCGACATACTTGCGCATCGTCGTCTGGCCGGTCTCGGTGTCGACCTCCATGGCGCACAGGTGGGTCCCGTGCGGGAAGGAGAAGCTCACCGGGTCGAAGGTCGCCTCGGAGTCGAGGTTCGGCTCGAAGCCGTCCGGGAGGTTGTGGGCCGAGAAGGCGGCCCAGACGACCTCGGCCATGGCCTTGGCGCTGTCCGTCCCGCGCACCGTGAACGAGCCGTTGGCGAAGTCGATGTCCTCGACGCTCGCTTCGAGCAGGTGGGCCGCGACGACACGGGCCTTCTCGATGACCTTGTCCGCGGCCCGGATCACCGCCTCGGCACCGACGACGAGCGAGCGCGAGCCGTAGGTGTCCAGGCCCTTGTGGGCGACCTGGGTGTCACCGTGGAGCACCTCGACGTCCTCGAAGGGCACGCCAAGCCGGTCCGCGACGATCTGGCTCCACGCCGTCTCGTGGCCCTGGCCGTGCGGGGACGTCCCGGTGACGACCTCGACCTTGCCGGTCGGCAGCATCCGGACCGACGCTGCCTCCCAGCCGCCGGCGGCATAGGACAGCGACCCGAGCACCCGCGACGGGGCGAGCCCGCACATCTCGGTGAAGGTCGAGACCCCGATGCCGAGCTGCACCGGGTCGCCCGCGTCCCGGCGCCGGGCCTGTTCGGCGCGCAGGTCGTCATACCCGAAGAGCTCCTTGGCGCGCGCGGTGGCGGCCTCGTAGTTGCCCGAGTCGTACTCCAGCCCACAGACCGAGGTGAACGGGAACTGCTCGTGGGGGATCCAGTTGCGCTCGCGGATCTCCAGCGGGTCGACCCCGACCTCGACGGCCAGCTCGTCCATAAGCCGCTCGATGGCGTAGGTGGCCTCCGGCCGTCCGGCGCCGCGGTAGGCGTCGGTCCACGTCTTGTTGGTGAAGACATTGCGGCAGGTGAAGTGATATGCGGGGAACGTGTAGATCGCGTTGAACATGAAGGCGCCAAGGATCGGCACGCCCGGGGTGACCAGGCCGAGGTAGGCACCCATGTCGGCGAGCAGCTCGACCTTGAGCCCGGTGACGTGACCGTCCGCGGTCGCCGCGAGGGTGAGCTTCTGCCACTGGTCACGGCCGTGGTGGGCCGAGACGAGCGACTCCGAGCGGGTCTCGGTGTACTTGCACGGCTTGCCGGTATGCCGGGCCGCGAGCACGGTGATGACCTCTTCGGGGGTGAACTGGAGCTTTCCGCCGAAGCCGCCTCCGACGTCCGGCGCGATGACCCGGATCTTGCTCTCCGGGATGCCGAGGACCGCCGCGGTGAAGATCCGGACGAAGTGCGGCACCTGGGTGGACGACCAGATGGTCAGCTGCTCACCGGTGGGGTCGCAGACGAACGAGCGGGGCTCCATGAACGCGGGGATGAGCCGCTGCTGGCGGTACTCGCGCTCGATGACGATGCCGCCGTCGCGGGCCGCAGAGATCGCCGCCTCGACATCACCGCCGGTGCCAGCGGCGCCGGAGTCGAAGGTCCACACCGCAGAGGTGTTGGTGCCCAGGTCGGGGTGCGCGAGGGTCTGGTCGGCCGCGGCCGCCTTGAGCTCCAGGGCGGCAGGCAGCTCGTCGTACTCGACGTCGACCAGCTCAGCGGCGTCCCGGGCCTCCCCGGGGCTGCGGGCGATGACGACGGCGACGATCTCCCCGGCGAAGGCGACCCGGTCGACGGCGATCGACGGGTGCGTCGGGGCCTTCTGGTCAGGGGTGATCGGCCAGGCGCAGGGCAGTCCGCCCTGGATGTCCTTGACGTCCTCGCCGGTGAGCACGGCGACGACATTGGGGGCCTGGCGGGCCGCGTCCGCGTCCACCGAGGTGATCCGGGCGTGGGCGTACGGGCTGCGCACCATCGCGAGGTGGAGCATCCCCGGGAGGGTGAGATTGTCGGTCCACCGGGTTCGGCCGACGATGAGCCGGGCGTCCTCCTTGCGGCGACGTGGGCTGCCAACCTCGGTCGCGGGGCGGTCGTCGACGACGGTCATGACTGGCCTCCGCTCATGGCGCCGGCGCCCTGCTGCACGGCCTTGACGATGTTGTGGTAGCCGGTGCACCGGCAGAGGTTGCCCTCAAGCCCTTCGCGGACCTCGGCCTCGGTGGGGTGGGGGTTCTCGGTGACGAGGTCGACCGCCTGCATGATCATCCCCGGGGTGCAGAAGCCGCACTGGAGGGCGTGGCAGTCCCGGAAGGCCTCCTGCATCGGGTGCAGGGTGGCACCGTTGGCGAGCCCCTCGATCGTCGTCACCTCGTGCCCGTCGGTCTGGACCGCGAGCAGCTGGCAGGACTTCACACTGCGGCCGTCGAGGTGCACCGTGCACGCACCGCAGTTGCCGGTGTCGCAGCCCACCACGGTCCCGACCTTGCCGAGCCGATCTCGGAGGTACTGCACGAGCAGCGTTCGCGGCTCGACGTCGTCGGTGTATCTCGTCCCGTCAACCGTGACGGTGATCCGCGTCATAGGTCCTCCTTGGACTGGCGCCTTGCCGCATAGTGGCGCGGCTCACACTACGCCGCAAGGGGTGACCTGGATCACCGCGATGACCTGTGAGCTCCCGACGCCGGACGGTCGTGCACGAGAACGCCCGATATGGCACGGTCGGGGGATGCCTCACCACCGTGGCGCGGTACTTTCCGCTGTGGCAAGTGGTGCCCTCTTCGGCACCGCCGGGACCGCGGCCGCGTTCGCGCCCGTCACGGCCAGCCCGCTCGGGATCGGCTGGGTCCGGATCGCCGGCGGGGCCCTCGTCCTCACGGTCGTGACCGGTCTGCTCGGGCGACGGCTCCGCGAGATCCGTTCTGCGGTCCGGCGCCCGCTGCTGTGGGTCGCCGCCGCCGGAGCCGCCGGCTACCAGGTGTGCTTCTTCGCCGCGACCCGCAACGCCTCGGTCGCTCTGGCCACGCTCGTCGCGGTCGGGTCGGCGCCGCTGTTCTCCGGCTTCCTCGGCCGGCTCACCCTCGGTCACCGCCTCCCCCGGATCTGGTATGCCGCCACCGCTGTCGCCCTGGTGGGGCTGGTCATCGACTCGTGGTCCGGGATCACCGAGGCCGAGCTCGGACCGGCGGTGGGCCTCGGGGTCACCCTCGCCATCGGCTCGGGCGTGAGCATCGCCACCTATACCGTCGCGGCCACCCGGCTGATGGAGGACGGGATGGGCCAGCTGCCCCTTACCGCGGCCGCCTATCTCGTCGGCGCGGCGCTGCTCCTCCCGGTCGCCGTCACCCAGCCGCGCGCCTGGGTGGGCGAGCCGTCCGGGATCGCCGTGGGGGTCTATCTCGCCGTGGCGACCATGGCGCTGGCGAACCTGTTCTACCTCCGCGGCCTCGCGCGGCTACGCCCCGGGCCGACGGCGACCCTGACCCTCATGGACCCCGTCGTCGCCGGGCTGCTCGGCGTGCTGGTCCTGCGGGAGCGACCTGCGGGGGCGGCATACGTCGGCTTTGCGCTCGTCCTGGTCGGGCTGGGAGTGCAGGCCTGGGCGTCCGCCACCCGCGGCGAGGAGGCCCTTCCCGCGGTCGGCTGACCGTCCCTACTGTGGCCGGGGAGCTACCGAGGGACGTCGGGGTGGGCGTGGATCGGGCCGTCACCGTCGGCGAGGCGCGTTCCCCCGCCACCCCAGCGCCGGGCGATGATCTCCGCCGCAATCGACACCGCGGTCTCCTCGGGGGTACGGGCCCCCAGGTCGAGGCCGATCGGGCTGGACAGGCGGGCGATCTCGGCGTCGGACAGGCCGGCCTCCCGGAGCCGGACGATGCGGTCGGCGTGCGTGCGCCGTGATCCCATCGCCCCGACGTAGGCAACGGCGGGTAGGCGCAGCGCCACCTGGAGCAGCGGGACGTCGAACTTCGGGTCGTGGGTGAGGACGGCCAGAACGGTCCGCTCGTCGATCCGTCCGGCCTCAACCTCGTCGGCGAGGTAGCGGTGCGGCCAGGTCACCACGACCTCGTCGGCGTCCGGGAACCGGGACCGCGTGGCGAAGACCGGCCGCGCGTCGCACACCGTGACGTGGTAGCCGAGGAAGGACCCCATCCGGGCCACGGCCGCGGCGAAGTCGATCGCCCCGAAGACGAGCATCCGCGGCTTCGGGGCGTATGACGACACGAAAACTCGCATCCCCTCGCCCCGACGCTCACCGTCCGGGCCGTAGGTGAGCGTCTCGCTGCGCCCGGTGGCCAGCAGCCCGCGGGCGTCGTCGAGGACCGCCGCATCGGCCCGCGCCGACCCGAGCGACGCGGCGGGCTCCGGGTCACCCGAGCCCTCCGGGCGGACGACGATCCGGCGACCGACGAGCGAGCGGTCCGGGTGGTCGATGACGGTGGCGACCGCGACCGGGCGGCCCGCGTCGATATCGTCGGCCACCGCCCCGAGCTCGGGGAAGGTCGTCAGGGAGACCGGCTCGACGAAGACGTCGAGGATCCCTCCGCAGGTCAGCCCGACCGCGAAGGCGTCGTCGTCGGAGACGCCATACCGCTTGAGGACCGGCACACCGGACCCGACCACCTCGCCGGACACCTCGTAGACCGCGCCCTCGACGCACCCGCCGGAGACCGAGCCGACCGCCTCTCCATCGGGGCCGACGAGCATCGCGGCACCGGGCGGGCGCGGGGCGGAGCGGAAGGTGGCCACCACCGTGGCGACCCCGATCGTGTGACCGGCACGCCACCAGGGCAGCAGCTCGGCGAGGACGTCACGCACGGGCGAGCACCTCCAAGAGCTCGAGGTAGGCGCCGAGCGAGTGCCCGGCGACGAAGTGGTCAACATACGGCAGGGCCGCGACAATCCCCTGCTGGATCGGCTGGTAGCCCGCCTTCCCCCGGTGCGGGTTGAGCCAGACGACCCGGTGAGCCAGCTGGGCCAGGTGCCGCATCTGCTCCCCCAAGGTGCTGGCGTCGCCGCGCTCCCACCCGTCGCTGCACACGACGACGACGGCGCCGCGCGCCACGCCCCGACGGCCCCAGCGGGTGATGAAGGCGCCCAGCGTCTCGCCGAGCCGGGTGCCCCCGGACCAGTCCGGGACGGCCTGCCCGGCGTCGTGCAGGGCTCGGTCCGGGTCACGCTGACGCAGTGCCCGGGTCACCCGGGTCAGCCGGGTCCCCACGGTGAAGACCTCGGCCGGGGCGCCGGAGCGGAGGTACCGGTGCGCCACCCGCAGCAGGACGTCGGCGTAAGGGCTCATCGAGCCGGAGACGTCGATGAGCAGGACGACCCGTCGGGGTCGGGTGTGTCGGCGCCGCCAGGCGAGGTCGGTCGGCTCACCGAGGTGCTTGAGCTGGGCGCGCAGGGTGCGGTGCGGGTCGACCTCGCCGCGCCGGCTCGGCAGCCGCCGGGTCCCTCGCCGCAGCGGGGCCCGGGGGCGCAGGGTGTCGATCGTCGCAGCGAGCAGCTGCTTCTCCGCGGCGGTGAGGGTGGTGACGTCGCGGTGCCGGAGGACCTCGACGGCGCTGGCGGCGACCTTGAGGATCTCGTCGTCCGGGTCCCCGGTGGGCCGGCCACCGGCGCCCTCGTCGCTGTCCAGCCACACCTGCGGCCGGGTGCGTTCCGGCGGCACGGTGGTCAGCCCTCGCTCCTCACCACCGAACCACCCGGTGAAGACCTGGTCATAGCGCTCGATGTCCTCCGGCCCCGAGCACAGCGTCGCCCGGCCGGCCCAGTAGGTCGCGGCGCGGTCCGACATACCGACGGTGGCGACGGCGAGCAGGTAGGTCGACTCGCGGTCCGCGGTGACCGGGAGCCCAGCCGCGCGCAGCGCGCGGGCGAACCCGAGGAGGAGCGCGTCCGGCGCGAGCGTCGTCACCGGGACAGGATCCGGTCGAGCATCATCCGGACCCGGTCGGCGTCCTCGCGGTACTTCACCGCCACCCCGAGGGTGCGAGCGGCGGTCTCGACGTCGACGACCTCGGTCCCGAGCTGGTGCAACGCGCGGGCCCAGTCGAGGGTCTCGGCGACCCCGGGTGGCTTGATGAGGTCGGTGGTGGTCCGAAGCAGCTGGGTGAGCCGGACGACCTGCTCACCGAGTGCCTCGCTGACCTCGGGCGCCCGGCTGCGGACGATGGCGAGCTCGCGCTCCAGCCCCGGGTGCTCGATCCAGTGGTAGAGGCAGCGCCGCTTCAGGGCGTCGTGGACCTCGCGGGTGCGGTTCGAGGTGAGCACGACGATCGGCGGCTGCTCGGCGCGGATGGTACCGAGCTCG
>WBZP01004115.1_pt1 | contig 15366 bp, 15 predicted proteins | sample 5204301 | NCBI WGS metagenome assembly WBZP01 (sample SAMN12412401, study PRJNA552823) | activated sludge metagenome | isolation source: activated sludge from nitrification reactor of wastewater treatment plant... | place: USA: Pennsylvania | collected 2017
AAGGTGGAGCTATCGGCCTGGTCGAAGAAGGTGACACCATCGAAATCGACATTCCCAACCGGCGCATTCATCTGGCTGTAACCGACGCTGTATTGCAGCGTCGTCGTGTGGCGATGGATGCCAGGAACGAGCAGAGTTGGCAACCGGCATCCGAGCGGACGCGCATCGTTTCCAAGGCCTTGCAGGCCTACGCTCTGATGGCCTCGTCGGCGTCGACCGGCGCCGTGCGCGACCTCAGCTTGCTCAAGCGTCGTTGATCAGTCGGCCAGGAGATAAAATCAACCGGCCAATCTTCAGTCAACGCTTTCCTGTACCTGCGCGTTAGCTTATCTGTCCCCATGACAATTTTGTGCCGACCTTGAGATTTGGCAGCAAATTGGAATATGATCACCCTGTGGCAACCACTTTCATCAACGGAGAGAAAGAATGAAGACTACTTACCTATCCCTGCTGGTTGCGGCCGGCCTCCTGTCTGCCGGTGCAGCACAAGCAGCGGACGAAATGGCCTTGGCCAAAGCCAAGAACTGCCTGGCCTGTCATGCGGTTGACAAGAAACTCGTCGGCCCATCCTACCAGGATGTTGCCAAGAAATTCACGGCTAAGGACGAAGCCATGCTTGTCGAGAAGGTTATAAAGGGTAGCAAGGGTGCCTGGGGTCCGGTGCCGATGCCGCCAAACGCGTCGGTTACGCCCGAAGAAGCGAGCAAGCTGGTAAAGTGGATTCTGAGCCTCAAGTAATCACTTTTCGACAGCAACACGCATGCCAAACAACAAGACCGGTGAAAGCCGGTCTTGTTGTTTGGAGACGAAAGCGCCTTCTCGTTGGCCAACACCCACTCTAACTTACGCATTGACATCATGAGGCTAGGTCAGCAGAATCAGACCCCTGAGTCCACTCTTTCCACAAAAATCGCCTCTGGAGGAAGAAACATGTCGTACTTGCGCATTTCCAGCATGACACTCGCCGTTGCTGCAGCCATATCCTTGATCGGTTGCGGCCAGAAGGAAGAGCCCAAACCAGCGCCCGCTCCTGCGCCCGTAGCGGCCCCCGTGCCGCCTCCAAAACCTGAAGTGACGGTCAGACTCGGTCACGTTGCCCCATTGACCGGACCGCAGGCCCATCTGGGCAAGGATAACGAAAATGGCGCTCGCATGGCGATTGACGAGCTGAATGCCCAAGGTCTTGAGATCGGTGGTGCCAAAGTCAAGTTCGATCTTGTCGCAGAAGACGATCAGGCCGATCCGAAGCAGGGCACCATTGTTGCCCAGAAGCTGGTCGATGCCAAAGTCAATGGGGTGATCGGCCACCTCAATTCAGGGACGACCATCCCGGCATCCAAGATCTATTTCGATGCTGGCATCCCGCAGATTTCCGGCTCGGCGACCAACCCGAAGTACACCCAACAGGGATTCACCACGGCTTTCCGGGTGATGGCCAATGACGTGCAGCAGGGCAAAGTTCTCGGTGAATTTGCGGCGCACCAGATGGGGGGCAAGAAGATTGCCATCATCGACGACCGTACCGCTTATGGTCAGGGTCTTGCCGACGAGTTTGAAAAAGCGATTCTCGCCGCTGGCGGCAAGATAGCGACGCGTGAATTCACCAATGACAAGGCCACCGATTTCGCCGCCATCCTGACCAAGATCAAGTCGAAGAAAGTTGATGTCGTGTTCTACGGCGGTATGGACGCCCAGGGTGGCCCGATGGCCAAGCAGATGAAATCGCTGGGTGTGAAAGCGAAGTTCCTTACCGGTGACGGCGGCTGCACGCCGGAATTCATCAAGCTTGCCGGCGAAGCCAGTGAAGGCCAGTTCTGTTCGCTGCCGGGAGTACCGCTTGACCAGATGCCGGGCGGCAAGGCGTTTGGCGATGCCTTCACCGCCAAGTACGGCCAGATCCAGCTCTATGCACCGTACGTATATGATGCCGTGATGGTCATGGTCGATTCCATGAAACGCGCGAATTCGGTTGAATCGGCCAAATTCCTGCCGGAAATCGGCAAGTCTGACTACCAGGGCGTTTCTGCCAAAGTGCAGTTCGATGACAAGGGTGACCTCAAGGGCGGCGCCATCAGCATGTATCAGGTGAAAGATGGCAAATGGGAATATCGTGAAACCATTGGTGGTTCGCCGGCAGAGATGGTCAAGGAAGCGGTGAAGGATGCCGCTGCCGCAGTCAAGGATGCTGCTGTGGCGACCGGTGAAGCCGCCAAGGATGCCGTGAAAGGTGCGGCCATGGAGGGAGCCAAGGCGGCTGCAGATGTGGCCAAGGGCGCAGCCGATGCCACCAAGAGTGCGGCAGAAGCCACCAAAGCCGCTGTAGAGAAAAAGTAGGCGCTCCACCTAACTGAGCAAACGGCACCTGAGGGTGCCGTTTGCTTGTTCGGTTGGCCGCTCGGTGTACATTCCGAAGGCATTTCAGGCGTTACCAACGATGGATATCTTCATCCAGCAAATCATTAACGGCCTGATTCTGGGCAGCATTTACGCGTTGGTCGCGCTGGGCTACACGATGGTGTATGGCATCATGGGCCTGATCAACTTTGCTCACGGTGAAGTCGTCATGATCGGCGCCATGGTTGCCTTGTCGGTCATCAAGCTGCTCGAAAACAGCGGGCTGCCCGTCTTCCTGCTCCTCTTGTTCGGGCTTGCCGCAGCGGCGCTGGTGTGCATGGCCGTGGGTTTCACGATCGAGCGCATCGCCTACCGGCCTTTGCGTCGTGCACCGCGGCTGGCCCCACTGATTACGGCGATTGGCGTTTCCATCGTCCTGCAGAATCTCGCCATGCTGATCTGGGGACGGAACTATCACGCCTTTCCACCGATATTGCCGACGACTTCGATGACGATATTCGGCGCGACCATAACCAGTCTGCAAGTGGCCATCGTGCTGATTGCCGCGCTGATGATGATCGGACTGATGATCCTCATCAACCGCACGCGCCTTGGAAGGGCCATGCGTGCCACATCGGAAAACCCGTCGATTGCCCAACTCATGGGGGTAAACATCAACCAGATCATTTCATTCACTTTCGTCATCGGCTCGGCACTTGCGGCCGTTGCCGGCCTGATGGTTAGCGCCAACTATTCGATCGCCCACTACTACATGGGTTTCATGCTCGGGCTGAAGGCCTTCACTGCGGCCGTTCTGGGAGGTATCGGCAATATCGCCGGCGCCATGCTCGGCGGAATTCTGCTCGGTTTGATCGAGTCGCTGGGCGCGGGCTACATCGGCGATCTGACCGGTGGCTTTCTCGGCAGCCATTATCAGGATATCTTCGCTTTCTTTGTGCTGATCGGCGTGCTGGTTTTTCGGCCTTCCGGACTGATCGGCGAAAAGGTTTCAGAACGGGCATGATGGCGCAACTTCCCGGTCTCGGACAATTTCGCCGCGACAAGAGTGCTGCGGTCATCGCCAGCATCGTCATGGGCATCGTGCTCGCCGCCCTTCCCTTCCTGATTGGCAGCGGGTTGGGCAACTCCTGGTTGCGCATCGTTGACTTTGCCATGCTCTACATCATGCTGGCCCTTGGCCTGAATATAGTGGTCGGTTTTGCCGGGTTGCTCGATCTCGGATACATCGCCTTCTACGCTGTGGGTGCCTATCTTTATGCGCTTCTGGCCAGTCCGCAATTCGGACTGCATTATCCCGTTTGGCTGATCATTCCGGCCGGCGCTGCACTTGCCGGATTCTTCGGGGCCTTGTTGGGCGCGCCAACCCTGCGTTTGCGCGGCGATTATCTGGCCATCGTCACGCTCGGGTTTGGCGAGATCGTGCGTATATTCTTGAACAACCTGAATGCGCCGATCAACATCACCAACGGACCGCAGGGCATATCGGGTATCGATCCGTTGCACTTTGGGGGAGTCACACTGGCCAAGCCGATAAGCTTTCTCGGCTTCACGATTCCTTCGTTACACGCTTACTATTACCTCTTTCTTGGGCTTGCGCTATTCATCGTTTTCGTCACCATCCGGCTGGAAAACTCGCGCATCGGCCGTGCCTGGGTCGCCATCCGCGAAGACGAAATTGCCGCCAAAGCCTGTGGCATCAATACCCGCAACATCAAATTATTGGCTTTTACCATGGGCGCCAGCTTTGGTGGCGTTGCTGGCGGCCTGTTTGCCGGTTTCCAGGGATTTGTCAGCCCGGAATCGTTCAATTTGATGGAGTCGATCATGGTGCTGTGCATGGTGGTGCTCGGCGGCATGGGCAATATCCCGGGTGTCATTCTCGGTGGCGTGATGCTGACCATCCTTCCGGAAATCTTCCGTCATGGCGCCGGACCGGTCCAACTGGCTTTGTTCGGCAAGATCCTGCTCGATCCGGAAGCGTTGCGCATGCTGCTTTTCGGTCTGGCGCTGATCGTGGTCATGCTCTACCGGCCGGCCGGCCTGTGGCCATCGACTACCCGTCGACGGGAATTCAAGGGCGAGTCGACAACCGATGTGCTGAAGGAAGGCGAATGAGCCATTCCCTCCTCGAAGCACGGGCGATCGGCAAGAATTTTGGCGGCGTTACGGCCCTGCGCGATGTCTCGCTGACCATCAAACAGGGCGAAATCTATGGTTTGATCGGACCGAATGGCGCCGGCAAGACCACTTTTTTCAACGTGCTTACCGGGCTATATCATCCCGATGGCGGAGAGATCGTGTTTGCCGGTGAAACACTGCAGGCCAGTGCGCCGCACAAGGTGGCCAAACGCGGCATCGCCCGGACGTTCCAGAACATCCGCCTGTTCGCCAACATGACGGCGATGGAAAACGTCATGGTCGGCCGCCATGCCCGAACACATGCTGGCGTACTTGGCGCTGTCCTGCATGGCCGCCGTACAGTCAATGAAGAAGCGGCCATCAGACAACGCGCCGAGGAACTTCTGCATTACGTTAACATCGCCGACCGTGCCGACGATCTGGCCCGGAATCTGTCCTACGGCGATCAGCGCCGTCTCGAAATTGCCCGTGCGCTGGCCACCGAACCCAAGCTGCTGGCACTCGACGAACCGGCGGCCGGAATGAACGGTGCCGAAACCGGAGATTTGCGCGAACTCATCGAAGGCATCCGCAAGGATGGCATCACCGTCCTGCTCATCGAACACGACGTCAAACTGGTCATGGGTCTGTGCGATCGCGTCGCCGTCCTCGATTACGGGGAAAAGATCTGCGAAGACATCCCTTCGGTCGTTCAAAATGACCCCAAGGTCATCGAAGCTTACCTGGGAGGCAGCCTTGCTTGAGGTGACCGGGCTTCGCGTCGCTTATGGCGGCATTCAGGCCGTGCGCGGCATTACGTTTCACATCAATCAGGGCGAGATGGTCGCGCTGATCGGCGCGAATGGCGCGGGCAAGACCAGTACGCTCAAAGCGCTGTCGCGCCTGCTTGATATTTCGGGTGGCAGCGTGCGTTATTGCGGCAAGGAGTTATCCATACTGCCTCCGCATCAGCTGGTTTCCGAAGGCATTGCGATGGTGCCCGAAGGTCGCGGTGTCTTTCCGCGCATGAGCATCATCGAGAACTTGCAGATGGGTGCTTACGTGCGCCGGGACAAAGACGGTATCGATGCCGACCGCGAACACGTCTTCACGCTTTTCCCGCGTCTCAAGGAGCGCGCGCACCAATTGGCCGGGACCCTGTCCGGCGGCGAACAACAGATGCTGGCTATCGGACGCGCGCTGATGTGTCGACCGAAATTACTGCTGCTGGACGAACCCTCCATGGGCCTCGCTCCGCTCATGGTGCAAAAAATATTCGAGGTCGTTCGCGCCGTGGCCGACAAGGGAATGACGGTATTGCTCGTCGAGCAGAACGCCAAACTGGCGCTTGAAGTCAGCCAGCGCGGTTACGTCATGGAGAGCGGCGAGATCACGCTCACCGATGAATCCGCAAGACTGCTTGCCAACCCCAAAGTGCGCGAAGCCTATCTCGGCGAGTAATGCGCCTTCTTCAGCGCTTCTAACCGGGTTGCCCGGGTTGCCGAATCCGATGCTGTTCAAGTTCCTGGATTCAGCGGTTTTCGCTTATTCCGGTGCAGCGGTTAAAATACCGCACTTCCGGAATCAAGGACCACGACGTGAGCAACGCCCTGAAAACCCTCTCCACTGCAGCGCCTGCGACCAATTTCATTCGCAACATCATTGATGCCGACTTGGCTGCCGGCAAGCACGCGCAACGACGTTGGTCTGGCCAGCCCGGACTTGGCGACCAGCAGCAAGCCGGTGACCTGGATGCGGCAAGAATTCGCACCCGTTTTCCGCCGGAGCCGAACGGTTATCTGCATTTTGGCCATGCCAAGTCGATCTGCCTGAATTTTGGCCTGGCGAACGATTACGGTGGCCGCTGCCATCTGCGTTTCGACGACACCAATCCGGAAAAGGAAGAAAAGGAATACGTCGATTCGATCATCGACGCCGTGCATTGGCTCGGGTTTTCCTGGCAGGACGATGTCGAGAATAATCTTTACTTCGCTTCCGATTATTTTGACTGGATGGTGGCCTGCGCCGAATCTCTGATCCAAACCGGAAATGCCTACGTCGACAGCCAGAGCGCCGACGAAATGCGTATCGGACGCGGAACGTTGACCCAGGCCGGTCTGGATTCGCCCTGCCGTCATCGCAGCATCGAAGAGAACATGGATCTGTTCAGGCGCATGCAGGCGGGCGAGTTCCCGGATGGCGCGTACATCCTGCGCGCGAAAATCGACATGGCTTCGCCCAATATCAACCTGCGCGACCCGGCCATTTATCGGATTCGTCATGCGACGCATCACAATACCGGCGACAAGTGGTGCGTCTACCCGATGTACACCTTCGCGCACCCGATCGAAGACGCGCTGGAAAACATCACTCATTCGATCTGCACTCTGGAATTCGAGGATCAGCGCCCCTTTTACGACTGGCTGCTGGAGCGGTTGGCCGAAGCCAATCTGTTTCAGCGGCCGTTGCCGCAACAGATAGAGTTTTCGCGCCTCAATCTTAGTTACGTCGTGCTTTCCAAACGCAAGCTGATCCAGCTTGTCGAAGAAAAGCACGTCAACGGCTGGGACGATCCGCGCATGCCGACGTTGGTCGGCGCGCGCCGGCGCGGTTATACCCCGGAAGGTTTCCGGCTCTTTGCCGAACGCGTTGGCGTATCCAAATCCGATTCGCTGATCGAATACACGCTGCTGGAAGAAGCCATGCGCGAGGTGATGAACGAAACTGCCGAACGCCGCATTGCCGTGCTCGATCCCTTGAAACTGATCATCGATAATTATCCTGAAGGGCAACGCGAGGATTGCTTCGCGCCCAACCATCCGCTGAAGCCGGAATTGGGAAAACGCGCCATGCCGCTTGGCCGTGAGTTGTGGATTGAGCGCGAGGATTTCATGGAAGTGCCGAGCAAGGGCTATCGCCGGCTTTATCCCGGCAACAGGGTGCGCCTGCGCTATGGCTTTGTGGTCGAGTGCAGCGGTTGCGACAAGGACGCGAACGGCGAGATCATCGCGGTGCATTGTCACTACCTGCCCGACTCGAAAAGCGGTTCGCCGGGCGCCGACAACTACAAGGTCAAGGGCAATCTGCACTGGGTTTCCGTCGCACATGGCCATCAGGCCGATGTTCGGCTCTACGACCGGCTTTTTTCCACGCCCGCACCGGGCGGTCGGCGCGAGGGCGATGCTCCCGATCTGGAACGCGATTTTCTCGACGACCTGAATCCGGACAGCGTGGTTCTCGTCAAGGCCTGGCTGGAACCCTCGCTCAGGCTGGCCAGAGCGGAAGATCGCTTCCAGTTCGAGCGGCATGGATACTTTGTCGCGGATCGTTTCGACTCGAAGGATGGAGCGCCGGTATTCAACCGCAGCGTAACCCTGAAGGATTCGTTGGCGAAAAATACATGAATTTCATCGAATCGCTGAACCGGGCATGGACAACCAACAACTCGCTGCTTTGTGTTGGACTTGACCCCGATCCTTTGAAGTTTCCCCCGCATCTCAAGGGAAGACCTGATGCGATTCTGGAGTTCTGCACACGCATTGCCGATGCCACTGCCCACCTTGTGTGTTGTTTCAAGCCGCAGATCGCTTACTTTGCCGCGCAGCGCGCCGAAAGCCAGCTTGAAGCGCTGATTTCGCACATTCATACCCGCCACCCCGGTATCCCGGTCATCCTTGATGCCAAGCGCGGCGATATTGGCAGCACCGCCGAGCAATACGCCGTTGAAATCTTTGAGCGCTACCGGGCCGATGCCATCACCGTGAACCCGTACATGGGCCGTGATTCGGTCGAGCCCTATCTCGCTTACCCGGACAAGGGTGTCATCTTGCTCTGCCGTACGTCCAATCCTGGCGGCAGCGACTTACAGTTTCTTGACGTGGGAACGACCGGGCGTCCGGAAAAGCTTTACGAGCGCGTGGCCCGGCTGGTGGCGCGTGAATGGAACGCCAACGGTCAGTGTGCGCTCGTCGTCGGCGCCACGTTTCCCGGCGAGATTGCCCGCGTGCGCGAAATCGTCGGCGACCTGCCGCTGCTTGTTCCCGGTATTGGCGCACAAGGCGGCGATGTGCAAGCCACCGTGCAGGCCGGTCGTACCGGTAATGGCAATGGCCTGATTGTCAATTCGTCGCGCGCCATACTGTACGCCGGCGTCAAGGATAGTTCGGAAACGGGCTACGCCGATGCCGCACGCCGTGTTGCTCTGGAAACCCGCGATACGATCAACCGCTATCGCTGACCAGCCAGACCCTTCCCAAAGGCATGACAGGTTATTCCCTGATGGCCTCGACGGCGATGTCGATGGTCACCTCATCGCCCACGTAAGGGGCGTGCTTGCCGGCGTGGAACTCGGTGCGGCTGATTTTCGTCGTGGCGTTGGCGCCGATGGCGTCCTTCTTCAGCATGGGGTGCGGCATCGACTGAAATGAGGTGATGGTCAAAGTGACGGGCCGGGTCACGTCCTTGATGGTCAGGCTGCCTTCGACGGCCACCGGTTTGTCGCCCTGAAAGATCACCTGGGTCGATTTGAACGACGCGGTCGGATATTTTCCGGTGTCGAGCAGGCCTTCTCCCTGGATATGTTCATTAAATACCGAATGGCCGGTGTCCACGGATTTCATGTCGATGAGTACTTCGACGTAGCCCGTCCTCGCTTCCTTGTCGAAAACGATCTTGCCGCTAGTTTTGTCGAAGCGGCTGAGTTGCGTGGAGTAGCCGAAGTGACTGTACGAGAAACGAGGAAAACTATGAGCGTTATCGATGACGTAGGTTTCGGGAGCGGCAAAGCTTGTCCCGCTGAGAGTGAACGTGGCGACCACGATAAGCATGAGACGGATCAGTTTTTTCATGTCAAGGCTCCTGGTTGGTGTGAAGTTGCTCCGTGAAGCGATGCCCTATTTCCCGCGAGTCGCGACGATGTGAAACTTGATCTGAACTTCGTTGGCGACCGTGCCGAAATCGGCCCACGGCCCTTCGCCAATGGAAAAATCGGCACGTTTGATGACGAATACGCCGTCCAGACTGGCGTCATTGCCCCGCAGAGTCAATGTGGCGGTTGGGGTCACGGGCTGGGTGCGCCCCTTGATGGTCAGCAGGCCGGCCACTTCGAAACGGCCAGAGCCCAGTGACTTGAAGCGGCTGGATGCAAAGTGTGCGGAGGGGTACGCCTTGGTATTGAACCATGACTTGCCCGCCACTTCGTCATCGCCTTCGCTGTAACCGGTATCGATACTGGCCAGGTCAACATCGACGCTGGCTCGCGCGCTGTCGATCCTGTCGGGGTCGAAGTTGAGCGATGCGGCAAATTTCTTGAAGTAACCCTCCAGGCCAACCCCCATTTGCTTGAAGGAGAAGGTGAGCGTGCTTTGATCGGTCAATACCCGGTTGAATTCGTCGGCATGGCACGTCCTGGCCAGGCCGAGCGAGGCTGCGAGTGGGAACAGGGCAATGATCGTCCAGTGTTTCATGTGTCCAGTATCAAAACGGGGCAGGAATAGTCAGTGCTTACCATGACCAGGCAGCATCCGCGTCAATACGTCGTCCCTGTCGACGAAATGATGTTTTAGCGCAGCGGCCAGATGCCCGATGACCAGCACGGCAAGTGCCATGTTCAATCCCCAATGAACCGTTTCGAGCAGGTCACCCAAAGCCTTGTTCTTCGACAACAGATCGGGAAGTGGCAGCACGCCGAAGAGTACGGTCTGGAAACCTTTGGCGGAACTCGTCAACCATCCCGTGAGCGGAACGGCGAACATCAGAACATAAAGAAGGCCATGCGCGGCGCGGGCCATGCGTTGTTCATGGGGGCTCATGTGCTCGGGCAGCTCCGGAGGACGATGAGTCATGCGCCAGGTCAGGCGCGCGATGGCGAGCAGGAAGAGGGTGACGCCGGCCCATTTGTGCCAGGAAAAGAACTTCAACTTCTCGGGTGACAGAGGCAGGTCGGCCATATACAGACCCAATGAGAAAGTGCCGACAATGACGACAGTCATCAGCCAGTGCAGGGAGATCGCGGTACGGGTGTATCTCTTCATGACGGGAGTAACGGTTGAAATGTTGGGAATCTCTGCATCATGCAAGCTCCTGAATTCGTCACGTTACTGTAATGAAATCGTCTGGTGCGAAACAGGGCGCAACCCGGAATTGATTGTTACCAATACCGCAACAAAAATGCACCGCCGGCTTGATCGACGGGTATTGAGTCGTCGCACCTGAGCCGAGCATGGCGATGCACCATCTGGAAATCTGGCGTCACAACTTGGTGCATACAGCCCATACCTCTTTTCTGCCGGCCCACCTGAAGCAACCCTAATCCAAGGAATTGTAGATCAGTAACAGTAGCTTAGAGAAAACATCAGCATATGGCATGTCGATTGCTTTGGCACAAGGACAAATGATCGGCTATCGACAAGTCAACTGTCGTGGCCAATTTTCAGCTGGATCAATCGCGTAATTGGAAAGGGGATGCCATGGCCTATTTAGTGCCTTCGGAGTTTGTGACAAAAATGGTGGATGCGGGTGAATCGAAAGTGTATATGTCCACCCGCGATACCGTGATCAGAGCGTATATGGCCGGTGCGATTCTGGCGCTTGCCGCAGTATTTGCGGTGACGATCAATGTTCAAACCGGCCAACCGTTGTTGGGTGCTGTGCTATTCCCCGTTGGTTTTTGCATGCTGTATCTGCTGGGTTTCGATCTCTTGACCGGGGTATTTGTTTTGTCCCCGCTGGCATGGATTGATAAGCGACCCGGAGTCACCATTGGTGGCGTGTTGAGGAACTGGGGGTTGGTCTTCGTCGGCAATTTTGCAGGTGCACTGACCGTCGCTGTGCTCATGTCCGTTATCTTCACCTACGGTTTTTCGACCGAGCCCAACGCGGTGGGCCAAGCCATTGGACATATTGGCGAAAGCCGCACGCTGGGTTACGCAAAATATGGCGCGGCAGGCATGCTGACGCTTTTTGTTCGGGGCATGCTGTGCAACTGGATGGTTTCGACCGGTGTCGTCGGAGCGATGATTTCCACGACCGTTAGTGGTAAGGTGATTGCCATGTGGATGCCGATCATGGTCTTCTTCTATATGACATTCGAACACTCGGTGGTGAACATGTTCCTGTTTCCGTCCGGTTTGCTGTTGGGTGGACATTTCTCGATCATGGATTATTTGATCTGGAATGAGATTCCGACCGTTCTTGGGAATCTGGTTGGCGGGATGGCCTTCACCGGGCTGACCTTGTACACCACGCACGTGAAAACGGCGCCAAAGCGCGTTTTGGCGTAAGCAGCGTCAAGAAGGTGGTGCATTCAAGAGAGCCTCATTCCCACCAGGGTCTGGGGCTTTTTTTGCATAAACCATGACCAGTCAACTCAGGCTATCCGTCGGGCAATATTCTGACAAAGGTCGCAAGGCATCGAATCAGGACTTTCACGGCGTCTATATACCGAAAGAACCGCAGCTCAGCTCGAAAGGCATTGCCATCGCTGTCGCTGACGGGATCAGCAGTAGCGAGGTCAGCCACATCGCCAGCCAGTCCGCCGTCACGGGTTTTCTCGAGGATTACTATTGCACTTCGGAGGCCTGGTCCGTAAAGACTTCGGCAGAGCGCGTCCTGGTTGCAACAAATTCCTGGTTGCATGCCCAGACCCAGCAGGGCCAATACCGGTACGATAAAGACCGGGGCTATGTGTGCACCTTGAGCGTCATGGTCATCAAGTCCGCCACAGCGCATATTTTCCATGTGGGCGATTCACGGATTTACCAGTTGCGTGACGGTGTTTTCGAGCAATTGACCCACGATCACCGGGTTTGGGTATCGCCTGATCAGAGTTACCTGAGCCGTGCAATGGGCATCAACCCGCAACTTGAAATTGATTACCGGACGTTACAGGTCGAAGAAGGCGACATCTATGTCTTATCGACCGACGGCGTTTATGAATTCGCCGATGCAAATTGCATACTCGCGTCGATCAGTTGCTGCGGAGGCGATCTGGACCAGGCGGCGAGAAGCATTGCCGAGCAGGCTTATCGGCAGGGTAGCCCCGACAATCTCACGGTTCAGATCGTAAGAGTCGAAGAACTGCCAAGTCCGGAGGCCAACGAGATTTTCCGGCAACTATCCGAACTGCCTTTCGCGCCCTTGCTGGACGCGCGCGCGATTTTCGATGGCTACCAAATCATCAGGGAGTTGCACGCCAGCAGTCGCAGTCACATCTACCTGGCGGTAGATGGAGAAACGCAGCAGAAGGTCGTCATCAAAACGCCGTCCATCGACCTTCAGGAAGACCCGGCTTACCTCGAACGGTTCTTGATGGAAGAGTGGATCGCTCGGCGAATCAACTGTGCGCATGTGTTGAAGCCCTGTTTGCAGACTCGAAAGCGCAACTTCATCTATGTCGCCACAGAATACATTGAGGGCCAGACGCTGGCCCAGTGGATGCTCGACAACCCCAAGCCAGAGCTGGATACGGTGCGGCGGTTTATCGATCAAATCGCCAAAGGTCTGCAGGCATTCCACCGCCTGGAAATGCTGCATCAGGACTTGAAGCCGGACAATGTCATGATCGACCATACCGGAACGCTCAAGATCATTGATTTTGGTGCGACGCGGGTCGCGGGCATGATGGAGATTGCCTCGCCGATCGAGCAGATCAACCTGCTGGGTGCCGCACAATACGCGGCACCCGAGTATTTTCTCGGAGAAAGCGGTTCGTCGCGCTCGGATATCTTTTCTCTCGGGATCATCGCCTATCAAATGCTATCCGGGAAATTGCCCTATGGGGTTGCGGTGCCAAAATCCAGAACGCGGGCCGCTCAAAGAAAGCTGGTGTATGAATCCGTGCTGCGCGACGATCGCGAGATCCCGGCATGGATCGACGAGGCAATCAAAAAGGCAGTACACCCCGACCCGTTCAAGCGCTACGGCGAACTCTCCGAGTTCATATACGATTTGCATCATCCGAACAGCGCGTTTCTGAACAAGACGCGTGCGCCACTGATCGAACGTCATCCGGTGCTGTTCTGGAAAGCCGTTTCTTTTCTCCTGATGCTTGCGCTCATCGTGGTGCTGAGTATCAAGACGACGGGCACATAAGCAATAGGAACAATGCCGCCCACGCTGAATCAGAACGCAATGGTCGATCCTGTCCATGAATCGGATCGCGGACGCGCGCGCGCCAGCGCGTCCGTCGCCTCGCACCAACCCGCACAGGCATTGAGCCCTGGGCGTCGGCGGTAGAAATTCAGCAGCCCCTTGCATTTTGCATACAAGCGAAAGAAGCGCAGCACAGCGTCGCGCATCGGCAGGCTGGGGGCGTATTCGCTACAGACCAGTTTATCGTCCCGCATGCCGCGGTCGATCAGCGTAACGGCCCCCCACGCCTGGACGCGCAGGCGGGTACCAACGTCCAGCCGCGGCCCAAGCACCAGCGCATCCAACAGATCGTCATCAAGCCCCAGAAGTTTCGGTACCGAACCGTAATTGAACGGGCAAGGCAGCGGAGAAACGAAATCGATATGGCCGTTGGATCCGCGTTTGAGAAAACTGCCGCGCGGAATCTCGATGACTACTTCAACCATCGGGGGCTCAAGTGCCGCCTCTGGCGTGTTACGGTTCACGTCCTGCCCTTATCGCGTAACTGGCCTCGCGCCAGGCTTTCATCCCGCCGTCCAATGCGACCGCATGGCGGAATCCCATCTGGCGTAAGGTGGCGGCAGCAAGCGTCGAGACATAACCCAGCTCGCAACAGGTGAGGATGCGACGGGTCGGGTCCGGGAGTTCCTGGTTGACGCGCAATTCCAGCTGTCCGCGAGGCAGCGCGCGTGCACCGGGAATGTGGCCGGCTTCGTACGCTTCGCGCTCACGCACGTCGAGCACGATCAAGTCTTCTTCTGCCGCTTCGAGGCGTGCCTTGAGCTCTTCGAGCGCCATGAACGGCACGCACGCCGCGGCTTCGGCGAGCAACTGCGCGACGGATTTCCCGCCGCTCATATTGGTTCGCAAGGCCTCGGTAACATGCGTCGGCATGGAAAGATTGAGGTTGCGCATCATCTCGACGAAAGCGGCGCGTTCGCGCGTCTGCAGGCGCGGGTTGGTCGCCAGTTCCTGCCCGATCGTCGAACCTTGTCGCCCCTTGTAGTCGTGCGCCGGAAACACCTTGAGGTTTGCGTCCAGCCGCAGCAGACGATTGAACAGGCTGTCGTAGAGCGCTTCCGGATCGCCGCTCGGCAAGTCGGTGCGGCCCGTCGCACCAATCAGCAGGGTATCGCCAGTGAACAGGCAGTCTTCGACACGCAGGCACATTGAATCACTGGTGTGCCCCGGCGTGTGGAAGGCCTGCAAGCGCAGCTTGCCGACGACGATCATCTCGCCATCGCCGATCCGCATGTCAACGAACGGCGCCGAACTTGCTCGATGCATTACCACGGGAACGTCCAGCTGTTGTGCAAGTTGCTTGGTCGCCGTGAAATGGTCAGCGTGGGTATGGGTGTCGATCAGGTAGCGGATACGCAAGCCGTCCCGAGCCGCGAGCGCAATATAGTGATCAATCTGGCTCAATTCCGGATCGATCAGCGCCGCCCCGCTGGTTTCACTGCAACCGATCAGATAGGACTGGCAGCCGCCGGTGGCAATCTGTTCGAAAATCATCCCGTTCTCCTTGAAAACCATGCGGCTTAGCGTCAAGAGGGGTTGAGCATGGCCATTGTCAGTTGAAGATCGATCCTCACGCGTTATTCAATTTCAGCTTCACTGGAACGCGAATGTCTGTTGCAGCATTCACAGCAGAATGCTTGTGACTTCACGTGCTCCGGGTCGGCGATGATAAGGCGCATTCAAGCATACAATGTGACCACATCGGGCAATGGGGATTCAACGAATAATCTTGGCACAGGGTCG
>WBZP01004116.1_pt1 | contig 15366 bp, 15 predicted proteins | sample 5204301 | NCBI WGS metagenome assembly WBZP01 (sample SAMN12412401, study PRJNA552823) | activated sludge metagenome | isolation source: activated sludge from nitrification reactor of wastewater treatment plant... | place: USA: Pennsylvania | collected 2017
CATCGCCGTCGGCATCAGCGGCGCCACCCAGCACATGGTGGGCATGAAGGGCTCGAAGAACATCATTGCCATCAACAAGGACAAGGAAGCCCCGATCTTCGGCATCGCCGACCTCGGCATCGTCGGTGACGTGCACAAGGTCCTGCCGAAGCTGATCGAGGCGCTGCAGTCCCGCTGAGCGGCGGTCCCCCCGAGCCTCGGCGGCCCGGGTCAGGCCGCGTCGTGGGCGCTGAGCGCCCAGGCGTAGCCGTCTGCCGAATCCTCCACCGCCAGCTGCACGGTCCAGCCCAGCTGCGCCTCGCCGCCGTCCCACCAGTACCAGCGCAGCGCTGACCCGGCGCGGCCCAGTTCGGCGGCGTCCGGTGGCCACTCGTCGGCCAGATCGGTGAGCTGGGCCAGCAGCCACCAGGCGCCGAACCGGCCGATGGCCGTGCCCCGCCTCCGGCCGTGGGCGCCGCCGCCCGCCCCGGCCCAGGTCAACCAGGCCATGGACTGGGCCAGCGTGATCGGGGTGAGCCGCGACCGCCCGAGCCCCAGCGCGCCGACGGCCTCGGCCGCGGTTCCCTCCACGCAGCGGACCTCGACGTGGCCGTCGGACGCCGCCGTCCACCCGTCGAACAGCTGGCGAACGGCATCGGCCACTCCTGCGTCCTCGACGACCGCCGCCCGGGCGCCAGGGCCCGCCGCGGCCAAGGCCCCGGCCACGTCCGGCTCTGGGAGCGGCGGCGCCGGTGCGTCCAGTCCGTCGTCGGTGTAGGTGGCCAGCGGGTACGACGGCTCCCAGGCGGCGCGGCCGAAGGGGATGTCCAGCGGGTTCAGCGCGACGTCGACGGTCTCGCCGCGCCGGGCCCGCTCGTGGGCGATCAGGCCGAGGCGCACGGGATCGTCGACGTGCCCGGTGAGCTCGGCCAGCGTGTGGTGCTGGGCGACCACCTCGGTGAGCGGGCCGATCGTGAATCGCCCGGAACCCTCGTCGAGCACCCGTGCCGCCCACGGCGCGGGTGCGTGGAGGGCCAGGCGATACTCGGCCAGCGTGGCCGCCGGCCACAACTGACGGCCACTCTCCAGCGCGGCGCGCGACGCGTCACGAACACGCAGCAACCCTGCCCACTCACCGGCGGCCGTCCACCCGTCGATCAACCGGACCAGCCCGTCCAGATCGGCGCGGCGCACGAGCGTGGTCAGCTCGTCGTCGTTCATACCAGCGGCCACGGGTAGCGCCGTCCGGAGTGGTCCACCGGAAAGGTCGCGCTCGTCGCCAGCCAGGCGGCTCGCTGGGCGATGGCTTCCACCTCGTCGTCGTCGAGCAGCGCGGCGACGTCCAGTGGCACGGCCTCGGCGACCCTTGCGGCCGCGGCGAGGAGGTGCTCAGGGACTGGCTCGCCACCGAACTCCCAGATCACCGTGCGCAGTTTGAACTCGGTGGCGAAGCACAGGCCGTGATCGATCCCCCACACGTGCCCGTCGTCGCCCACCAGAACGTGCCCGCTCTTGCGGTCGGTGTTGTTGGCCAGGACGTCGAAGAGGGCCACGGCGCGCAATGCGTCGTGGAGCTCCGGGCGTTCCTCGTACATCGTGAAGAAGTGCTGGCGGTGGTCGACGTCGACGAACCACTGCGCCGAGCCCTCGCCGAGGGGTCCGTCGCGGATCACCGTTGGCGGTACCAGGCCGAGGCCGAGCGCTTCGCTGAGCCGGTACGCAGCCAGCTCGCGGCGATGCAGGCCGGGTGCGAAGTCCCACAGCGGACGTTCACCACGCGTCGGCTTGTAGATCGCCCGCGTGGTGCGATCCCCGCCGGTCACGGTGATCAGGAAGGTGGCGTTGCTGCTCCACGGCATCCTGCCCAGGACCTCCACCTCGCCGGTGGCCAGCAGATCCAGTTGGTCGGATGCGTCCATCGTCAGTTCATGCGCGGGCAGACGTGACCACCGGGGTCGAGGGGACCGTTACACCACGGGCACGGCGGTCGCCCGGCCGTCACCACGGCCTCGGCCCGATTGCAGAACGCCAGGGCCTGGGCCCTGCTGATGAACACCCGGAGGTGGCCGCGATCCAACGCGTCGGCCTCGGAGGGCGCCTCGTCCTCGACGACGATCTCGTCGAACTGCAGCATCAGCCGGTCGTGCTCTCGGTTGTACCCGAGGCCCACCGGACCCAGTACGAACGCCGGGTTGAGTGGAGCGGTGATCCCGGCGTCGATCGACGCCGGATCGGGCGCCGGGAGGTCGTTGAGTACCTTGCGCAGGTACTCGGCGATGGCCGCGACCTGCTGCTTCTCGCACTTGATGTCGAGCTGCAGCGACCCGGCCTTGGCCTGCAGGTAGAAGACCCGCTGCCCGGGCTCGCCGATGGCGCCGACCCCGAAACCGTCGACCTCGTCGAACTCGAAGAACACTCCCATGTCGTCGCCAAGGCTACGAGGGGACGAGCTCGCTCAGTGACTCTCCGGTGGAGTTCACGGTGAGCACGATCGGAGCGGTGTCGGCGCTGACGGCGAGCGCCGTGATGGAGCACGGGCTGATCACGATGCGCTGGAACAGGTCGAGGTGGGTGCCGATGGCGTGGGCGACGATCGCCTTGATCGGGTCGGCGTGCGACACGCACACGATCACGCCACCGCGGTGGGCGCTGGCCAGGCGGTTGACGGCGGCGACGCCGCGGGACTGCATCTCGACGAAGCTCTCCCCGCCGGGGAAGCGGAACACGCTGGGACTGCGCTGGACGGTGCGCCACTCGGCCAGCTTCATCAGCCGCTTCAGCTCGGCGCCGGTCCACTCGCCGAAGTCACACTCGAGCAGGCCGCGGTCGGTGACCACGGGGCGCCCGCGGGAGCGGGCGATGGGCGCGGCGGTCTCGCGGGTGCGCTCTAGGGGTGAGGCGTACACCGCGTCCACCCGGGCCAGCGCCGCAATTCGTGCCGCCGCGGCGTCGGCTTGAGCTCGGCCGTGGTCGGACAGGTGCAGGCCCTTGGCTCGGCCGGGCAGCACTGTGCCGGTGGACGGCGTGGTGCCGTGGCGGACCAGGAGCACCAGGGTGTGTGAGGTGGGAGCAGGCTTCGTTCGCGGCATGGCTGGCCGGAAACCTACTGTGCCGGGGATGACGGCACTCGACCGGCTGCGCACCGAGATCTGTGATTGCCGGCGCTGCCCGCGGCTGGTGGCCTGGCGGGAGCAGGTGGCCGAGGTGAAGCGGGCCTCGTTCGCCGACGAGGACTACTGGGGTCGCCCGGTGCCCGGGTTCGGTGACCCGTCGGCGCGGATCCTGGTGCTGGGCCTGGCCCCGGCGGCCCACGGCGCCAACCGCACCGGGCGGATGTTCACGGGTGATCGCTCGGGTGACTGGCTGTATCGGGCCCTGTGGCGCGCCGGGCTGGCCAACCAGCCCACGTCGGTGTCGGCCGACGACGGCTTGACAGTGCGCGGCGCGTGGGTGACCTCGGCGGTGAAGTGCGCGCCGCCGGACAACCGCCCGACGCCCGACGAGCGTGACGCCTGCCGCCCCTTCGTCGTCGCCGAGCTCGCCGCCCTCGTGGATGTTCGCGTGGTCGTGTGCCTCGGGTCGTTCGCCTACCAGGCGGCCTGTGCGCTCACCGGGGTCCGCCCGCGCCCGACGTTCGGCCATGGCGTGGAGGTGGCCGCGCCCAACGGGCTGACGCTGGTGTGCTCGTTCCACCCCAGCCAGCAGAACACCTTCACCGGCCGGCTCACCGAGCCGATGCTCGACCACGTCGTCGCCCGCGCCGTGGCCCTCGCCTTCCCCATGGGCGCGATTCCCTCGGATACCTGAAGTCTTCGCGCCCATGCGGGCCGGCGCCGTGCTCAATGGGCGCGAGAACTACGGATTCACGAAGGTTTCGCGCCCATTCAGCGGGTGAGGGCGGCGGCGAGGGCGGCGGCGGCGAGGGCGTTGGCCGAGCGGCCGTCGTCGAGGAACTCGGCGAGGCTGAAGAACCCGTGGAACATCCCGCCGAAGCGCACGTGGCTGGTGGGCACCCCGGCCGCGGCGAGACGCTCGGCGTAGCGGTCACCCTCGTCACGCAGCGGGTCGAACTCGGCCGTGATCACCAGCGCCGGCGGAAGCCCGGCCAGCGAATGGTCGGCGGCGAACAGCGGCGAGACCCGCGGGTCGTCGGGCCGGGCGGTGGTCCCGTCGAGGTAGTGGCCGATGAACCAGCGCATTCCCTCGGTGGTCAAGAAGTAGCCGGCGCCGTTGGTGGCGTAGCTGGGCTGGGCCATGGTGCAGTCGGTCACCGGGTACACGAGGAGCTGGAATCGCAACGGCGCCACGCCCATCTGGGCGACCACGGCGGCCAGGTTGCCGCCCGCCGAGTCCCCGCCAACGGCCAGCCGCCCAGGATCACAGCCCAGCGCAGCGGCGTTGGCGTGCGCCCACCGGGTGGCCGTCACGGCGTCCTCCAGGGCTGCTGGGTACTTGTGCTCCGGGGCCAACCGGTAGTCGACGCTGAGGACGGCCTGGCCACTCCCGTTGGCCAGGGCTCGACAGACGTTGTCATGGCTGTCGAGATCACCGATCACCCACCCGCCGCCGTGGAAGAACACCAGCAGGCCGAGCCCCTCGCCGGCCGACGGCCGGTACAGGCGGGCCGGGACACCACCGGCGTCGAGGTCGCGGACCTCGTGGACGGCCTCGTCGGAGGGAAGTCGCCGGTCGGCGCGCAGCGAACGAGCCTGCTCGGGGGTGAGGTCCTCGAAAGGCGGATCGGCGAGGGCGGCCATCAACTCGAGCAGGGACACGGCTTGCGGGTGCAGCGGCATGCTCCAGCTTCCCACGTGGCGGTGACAAGCCCCCGAACCGAGCGGCGTGACCCGGGTAACCTCGGCCCATGCTTGCAGCAGGAGATCGGGCGCCCGACTTCGCCCTGACCGATCAGCACGGCTCGAAGGTCACCCTCCAGGGCCTCCGCGGTCGCCGTGTGCTGGTGTACTTCTACCCGAAGGCCGACACGCCCGGCTGCACCACGCAAGCCTGCGCGCTGCGTGACATCGCCGGCCAGATCGGCGACACCGTCGTGCTGGGCATCAGCCCCGACACCCCGGCGCGCCAGGCGAGGTTCGACACCAAGTACTCCCTCGGCTTCGGGCTGCTGTCCGACGCCGATCACGCCGTGGCGTTGGCCTACGACGTGTGGCGGGAGAAGAAGAACTACGGCAAGACCTACCTGGGGATCCTGCGCTCGGCGTTCCTGGTGGACCCGGAGGGCGTGATCAGCCACGCCTGGTACCAGGTGAGCCCGAAGGACACGCCCACCAACCTGCTGGCCGCGCTGGAGTCGTGATGGCCGGGCGGGAGGTTCGCTACGCGTTCGAGGGCACCGAGTTCGTCGGCTGGTTGGCCGAACCGCAGACCGACGCGCCGCGCCCAGGGGTGCTGGTGTGCCACGAGGGCCCGGGCATGACCGATCACCCGCGCTGGCGGGCCGAGCGGCTGGCGGACGAGTTGGGCGTGGTCGCCTTCGCCCTCGACTACTGGGGCGGCGGCGTTCCGCTCCCGGCCGCCGAGGTGGGCGAGGCGCTGGGGCGGGTGATCGCCGACCCGCGCCTGGCCCGACCGCGGGCCGAGGCCGGGCTCGCCCAGTTGCTGGCCCACCCGCTGGTGGATCCCGCACGGGTGGCCGCGATGGGCTACTGCTTCGGCGGCACGATGGCCATCGATCTGGCCCGCGGCGGGGCGCCGCTGGTCGGCGCGGTTGGCTTCCACAGCGGGCTCAAGCACCCCGAGCCGGCCGACGCCCGGCTCACCGCCAGGGTGCTGGCGATGATCGGCGCCGACGACCCCATCGTCACAGCGGCCGACCGGCTGGCCTGGGAGGCCGAGATGACCGCCGCCGGAGTCGACTGGCAACTCCATGTGTACGGCGGCGTGGTTCACAGCTTCACCAACCGCAACTCGGACCGTGACGGCTTCCGCTACCACGAGGCTGCCGATCGCCGCTCGTGGGCCACGATGTGCCAGTTCTTCCACGAGTGCCTCGGCACCCCGAGGATCTGACGGCCCGGTTCCTCGCCGCCGCCAGCAGGCGTCAGTCGCGGCAATCGACGAAGGCCCACACGGCCTTGCCGTCTTTGATGTTCAGCCAGGTCTGCGCCGAGCGGTAGTACGGCAGCCCGTCGTCTCCGGTGTACTCCTTGGCGGCCGGGCCGGGGTCGATGCACCGGCCGTCCACCAGGCGGACGGCGTAGCGCAGGATGAAGCTCTCGTCGAGGTTCACCCCACGGGCCCGCTCGTTGTTGTTGACCACCAGGTAGGCCGGGTTGTCCAGGAGGATGGTCTGCTGGCCCGCCGCCAAGATCTTCGCCGCGGCGTCGCCCTGGTAGATGCACCACAGGTCGAACTGCAGGCCGGTGGCCGAGCCGATGTCGTCGGTGGCCGACCCGCCGTCGACGAAGCCGTCGATCTGTCCGGCCCACACCCCGTCAGGGATCGTTGCCGGGACCTCCTGAGCGCCACCGCAACCCGAGCCGCGCACGGTCTCGTCGCCCAGTTGGGGCACCGTCTGGAAGTCGACGAATGGCCAGATGACCTGCGCCGGCGGCTCGGGGACGGGCTGGCTGCGGGCCGAGACGGTGGCCACCCCGGTGCCGATGGCACCCGTGACGGCGGCAGCAACCAACAGGCGGCGTGGGCTGAGCATCATGCGCGCAATGTAGACCGCAACGGCCGCGATGTCGGCGCGGCAGGCGCGACGGGCGCGACGGGCGCGACGGGCGCGACGGGCGCGACGGGCGCGACTGGCGACTGGCGACTGGCGGCTCAGGCGGTGGGATCGGGCGCCGCGGCCGGGGCCGGCTCGGCCGCCGGCGCCGCGGCCTTCTTCTTCGGCGGTGGGACGCCGACGCTGGGCGCCCGGTCGGCCCACTCCGGCCAGCGGCGGCGGCTGACGATGGACAGCGTGCGCAGCAGCTTCATCGCCTTGTCGTCCTCCTGGGCCGGGCGGGCGATGATCCGGCCCTCGTTGATCATCCGGGTGATGACCTCCTCGCCCAGTTCGGTGCGCACGATGGTCAGGGTCCAGTCGTTGTCCTCGCCGATGCCCCCGGTGGAGATGTCGGCGTGCTCGGCGGCGAAGTCTGGGCAGTGCTTGCAGCCCTCGCGGGTCCAGGCGTGGCATTCCTTCAGGTCGATCTCGTGGTACGAGCCGTCCTTCATCCAGATCTGGAAGACGCCCTTGATGTTCATCTTCACCATGTCCTGCTTGTGCAGGCCGTACTTGGCCTCGAACAGCTCGGTGAAGATCGCGTCGTCGAAGGTCTTCGAGCACAGCAGGCCGATGTTGAACACGAACGGTTTGGACACCTTGCCGGCCTTGCGGTCCCACATCGTGGGGGGCGAGGAGGTCTGGCAGCCCATGCCCACCAGGGCCAGGCGGCTCAACCCTTCGGCCTTGGCGTCGCGCAGGGCCAAGGGGTTGGCGCAGTACGTGTACCGGCTGCCGGCCGTGGCCAGCACCTCGGCCGGGTTGTGGGCCAGCACGGGCTTGGCCTTCCAGGCGTCGTCGTCCTCCACGCCCGAGACCATCGCCGCCTCGATGTAGTCGTTCTCCAGCAGCCAGGTGAGCATGGCCGTGACGAACCCGCCGTCCTGACCGCGCTGGTGCTGGGTGTCGTCGGCGGCCCGGGTGAGCAGCAGCTGCCGCCAGATGCCACCCATCTCGTCGGGCTCACGCACCCGGCCGAACAGGTGCATGTCGGCAGCAGGCTCCCACGCCCGAAAGCGCGGGCAGGCCCGGGTGCAGGTCGTGCAGCCCTTCTCCCCGTGGATGCAGTTGTCCGGACCCAACTCGTCTTCGAGGTGGAAGGGCCGGTACTTGCCCTCGGCGTGCTCGTAGCCGATCACGTCGTGCGGGCAGGTGACCACGCACCCGGCGCAACCGGTGCACAACCCGGTGGTGATGACCTCGGCGTACAGCTCCTTCCACTGCGCCGTCCAGCGTCCGGCCTGGGCGGGTGTTTGCAACGAGTCGGTCATGACCTCGACACTACGCGCCAGGCTCGCCGGGCCGACGGCCCTGGGCCGCGGCGCGGGCTGATTCGATCCGCTCGGTCGTCAGCTTCGGCACCGCCACCACGGCGAGGGCCAGGCTGATGGCCGCCGACACGAAGAACGGGGCGCGCAGGGCGTCGATGCGCCCCCACCGCGGTTCTGCCAGCCACACGACGATCCCGCCAAGGGCGGTGCCGAGGGGCATCATCCCCCAGCCGAAGAAGCGGTACACGCTGTTCACCCGACCGAGCAGGTGATCGGGGATGATCTGCTGGCGCAGCGAGACGGTGATGACGTTCCAGACCATCGACACGAGCATCCCGATGGCGAACACGACGAGTACGAGCGGCCACCACGAGGTCAGCCCGATGATCACGGGCATGGCGATGCCGGTGATCAGCGTCAGGGCCAGCGACGGACCGGTCCCCAGGCGGGTGGTGATCCGCGACGCGGCCCATGCGCCGGCCAGGCCACCGATGGCGCCGCCGGTGTTGAGGATGGCGAACTCCACCGGCGAGGTGCGCAGGACCTCCTGGGCGAACAGCACCAGGGTGGCGAACTGCATCGCGCCGACCAGGTTCAGCAGGCCGAGGGTGATCGCCAGGGTGCGCAGCAGGGGATGCTGCCACAGCCAGCGCACGCCCTCCTTGAGGTCGGTCATCCAGTGGGGGCGGGCCTCGGCGGTGGCCTGACCTTCGGCGGGCTTGGCCCGGAAGGTGCCAACGAGGAGGGCGACGAGCCCGGCGGCGACGAAGAACGACACGGCGTCCACAGCGAAGGGCAGGAAGAACGATGCCGCCAGCAACAAGCTGCCCAGCGGTGGTCCGACGAAGGTGTTGGCGATCATCTCGGCCGACCACATCCGCCCGTTGGCCCGCTCGAGGTGCTCGGGGGCGACGATGGCCGGCAGGATCGTCTGCGAGGAGTTGTCGCGCAGCACCTCGGCACACCCGAGCAGCAGGGCCGAGGCGACCAGCGCCAGGTACAGCCCCATCCTGGTGCCCACCACCTGGTCGAGGTGGTCCGGGTCGGGCAGGCCTGAGCCGAGGCCGAGCACCGCCACGGCCACCCCGGCGGTGATGAGGCCGCGCAGCACGTCCATGCGCACCATCAGGTTGCGCCGGTCGACCCGGTCGGTGATCACTCCGGCGGGCAGGGTGAACAGCAGCCACGGCAGGCGTTGGGCGACGGCGATGACGGCGATGAGCACCGGGTTGCGGGTGACCGCCGAGGCGATCCACGGGTAGCCAACGGCCGTCACGCCATCCCCCAGGTTGCTGATGACGGTGGCGGTGTACAGCCGGCGGTAGTTCGGGCCGAGCCCCGTGGACGGTGCGTCGGTGACGGCGGCGGTCTCGAGGTCGGGCGGTGTCATGACTGGTCCTTCAAGCTGGCCATCGACGAGTTCGTGAGCACCGGGACGCTGGCACCCGCCGAACGCTCACGAATCGGGTTGTTGCGTGAGCACCGGGACGCTGGCACCCGCCGAACGCTCACGAAGCTGCCAGGGTCAGCCGGGGTTGCGCTCGTTGTAGTCGGTGATCAAGGCGTTGGCCTGTGACTCCATCTCGGCCAACGTGGCGGTGACGTCCTCGCCGTTGAGGATCTTGGCGACGCCTTCGGCTACCGCAGTACGGATCTCCAGCAGTGGCCCGACCACCGGGCCGGTGGAGGTGGCGACGGCGGGGATGTCCTGGAGCTGTTTGCCGGCCACCGTGAAGCGCGGATCGGCCAGCGCGGTCTTCAACGGCTCCAACTCGGTGGCGTCGGCGCGCAGGGCGACGTAGCCCGTGGTGGCAGCCCAGGTGGCCTGCTGCTGGGCGGCAGTCATGAACTCCAGGTACTTCCACGCCGCGGCGACTCGGGCCGGGTCGCCGCTGTCGTTGATCCACAGCGACGCGCCGCCCACCAACGTGCCCGGCGACCCAGGGCCGGGCATCGGCGCGACGGCCACGTCGTCCACCGTCAGATGCGGGAACTGGCCGCCTTTCAAGATGGTCAACACCGAGCCGATCGAGGCGCTGGTGGCGATGGTCATGGCGGCCGGGGCGTCCTTGTCGGCCATCGCCAGGAGGTTGTCCGCACCGCTCGGGTTGTCGCCCACGTCGAGGGCCGTGCCGTCCTTGACCATCGTCTGCAGCGTGGTCAGCACACCGGCGAGTTCCGGCGTGTTGAAGGTGACCTTGGTGGCCCGCGCCGAACGGCCGTTGTCGTTGTCGGTGTAGAACTGGCCGAGCTTGGCCAGCCACTGCTCCAGGAACCAGCCGCCGCCGTTGTCGAAGTTGCTGTCGATGGCGATGCCGTACTTGGCGGCGCCGCTGTCGACGAGGGTCTTCGACATCGCCGCCACGTCCTCGAGGGTGACCGGCGGCGTGTTCGGATCGAGGCCCGCTGCGGCAAAGAGCTTCTTGTTGTACAGCAGGACCGGGTCACTGACGTTGAACGGCAGTGACCACTGCACGCCGCCGGCCGCGTACTGGGCCAGCGTGGAGGGGATGAACGGAGAGGTGTCGAAGCCGGCGCTCTTGATACAGGCGCCCACCGGTACCGCCGTCTTCAGGTCGATGACGCTCCGCACCATGTACTCGGGAAGTTGCACCACGTCGGGGCGGCTGCCCTGGTCGGCGTCGAGGAACTTGGGGATCGTGTCCTCGTAGCCGCCCTGGTTGACGTAGTTCGCCTTGACCTGGGTCTGGCTGGCGTTGAACGCCTGGGTCAGCTCGTCCATGGTCTTGTTCAGCAGGTCCGCCTTCATGCTGGACCACACCGTGATCTCCACGGGTCCGTCGGCGCCGTCCAGCGCGGTCACGTCGCAGGCGGGCAGAGCCGCCAGCGGGTCGGTTCCGCCGGAGGTGCCCGGCGCGGCCGAGCCGGCGGGGGGCGTGGTGGCCGCAGCGGTGCCGGTGAGTCCGCACAGGGCGGCGGCGACGGCTCCGGTTGCGAGGACTCGAGTGATCCGGGACGTGGTCATCCTTTGACGGCTCCTGCGGTGAGGCCACGAACGAGGTGGCGTTGGAAGGCGATGAGCATGATGGCGATGGGCAGCGCGGCGACCACCGTACCGGCGGTAACCAGGTTGAGGTTGTCGACGCGGCCGTTGTTCAGCTTGTTGATACCGATCTGCAACGTCCGGTGGGCCTCGTCGTCGACGACGCTCTGGGGCCACAGGTACTGGTTCCAGGTGTTCAGGAACGTGAGCAGCCCGAGCGCCGCCAGCGTCGGCCTGCTGAGCGGCGCGGCCACCTCCCACAGGAACTTGCCGTGGCCGAGACCGTCCAGCGAGGCGGCCTCGCGAAGCTCGCCGGGGATCTGCATGAACACTTGGCGGAGCAGGAACGTGCCCAGGCCGGTGGCCAACAGTGGCACGACCAGGCCCACCATCGAGTTCTTCCACCCCAGGGACTCGATGGTCCGCTTGTTCACCAGGATGGTCACCTCGGCGGGGACCAGCATGGTCGCCAGGAACAGGGCGAACAGGCCGCGGCGGAACGGGAAGTGGAGGAAGGAGAAGGCGAACGCGGCGAGCAACGACGTGATCAGCACCCCAACGGTGACCAGCACCGACATGACCAGGCTGTTCACGGTGAGCCGCCCGAGGTCGCCCTCGCTCCACGCCTGGCGCAGCGTGCCGAAGGTGAGATCCACGGGCAGCAGCGAGCGCGGGTGGCGGATCGAGTCCGGCCCCGACTTCAGGCTTTGCATCAGGATCGCCCACACCGGGGCCAACACGACGAAGGCGACGATGCCCAGCAGGACGTAGCGGCCGATGGTGCGCGGCCGTGAGCTGCGGTCGAGAGCGCCCTGCTCAGTCGCCATAGTGCACCCGCCTCTCCAGCACACGGAACTGCAAGAAGCTGACGACGAGCAGGAGCAGGAACAGCAGCACGGCGGATGCCGACTGGATGCCGATGTCGTTGCGGATCTTCGAGCTCTTGCCGTAGATCAGGTAGGCGATGGTCTCGGTGGGCCGGCCGGCGTTGTTCGGGCCGCCCTCGGTCAGCAGGTCGACTTCGCCGTAGGTCTGGAAGGCCCTGGCGATCATCACCACGGCGACGAACAGCAGGGTGGGGGACAGCAGCGGCAGGGTGACGTTGGTGAACCGCCGCCACGGTCCCGCACCGTCGACGAACGCGCTCTCGTACAGCTCGCGCGGGACGCTCTGCAGCGCCGCGGTGACGATGACGAAGGTGAACCCGAGCCCGGCCCAGATGCTGCTGACCGCCACACCCCACATGGCCGTGCCTCCGTCGCGAAGCACACCGGGCTTCTTGACGACGGGGAAGATGCCCTTCAAGAGATCGGACAGCAGGCCGATCTGCGGGTTGAGCAGCACCAGCCAGATCAGTGAGGACACGGCCACGCTGCTGGCGATGGTGGACGAGAAGATCGTGCGGAAGACGCCGATGCCGCGCAGTTGCTTGTCGGCCAGCACCGCAAGACCCACCCCGAGGACGATGCCGATCGGCACCGTCATCAGCACGAATTCGACGGTGTTGCCGAGGGCGTTCTGGAACGGCTTGCTGCTCCACACGTCCACGTACTGGCGCCACCCGACGGTCCGGCAGCCCTTGCCGCTGACGTTGCACTTCTGGCGGCCGAGCCACACGGCGCGCCCCAATGGGTAGACGACGAAGATCCCGAGGAGGGCAGCGCTGGGCGCCAGCATCAGCGCCGCGGCGGGCACGTCACGCCAGCGCCGCCTCACGCCAGGCGCTCCCCGGTGGCGGCGTCGAATCGGTGCCGGACGCCGACGGGCACACCCACCACAACCGCTTCACCGATGTCGGGGACGAAGCGGCCAACGGGCTGACGCACCACGGCCCGCCCGCCGTCGATCTCGACGAAGACGAGCACCTCGTGGCCGAGTTGCTCGACGAGGCGCACCGTGCCGGGCAGCGAGCCGCCGTCCTCGTCTCCGACCTCACCCTGGCGCGTGATCACCGCGTCCTCCGGGCGGAAACCGACGCGTACCGCCGAGCCTTCCAGGGCGCCGGCGGGAAGCACGTTCATCGGCGGGGTGCCAAGGAACTGGGCGACGAAGACCGTGGCCGGCGCGGCGTACACCTCGTGGGGCGTTCCCACCTGTTGCAGCCTGCCATCGTTCAGGACGGCCACACGGGTGCCCATCGTCATCGCCTCGACCTGATCGTGGGTCACGTAGATGAACGTGCTGTCCAGGCGGCGGTGCAGGTCGACCAGCTCGGCGCGGGTCTCGCTGCGCATCTTGGCGTCCAGGTTGGATAGCGGCTCGTCCATGCAGAACACCGCCGGCTGGCGGACGATGGCCCGGGCCAGGGCGACGCGCTGGCGCTGCCCGCCACTGAGCTGGCCCGGCTTGCGATCCAGCAGCCGGTCGAGGCCCAGCATCTCAGCCGCCTTGCGGGCCTCGGCGGCGCGTTCAGCCTTGGGCACGCCGCGAGCCTTCAGCGGGAACTCGATGTTCGCGGCCACCGACTTGTGCGGGTACAGGGCGTAGCTCTGGAACACCATCGCCACGTCCCGCTCCTTGGGCTGGACGTCGTTGACCAGCCGCTCGCCGATCCGCACGTCTCCGCTGGTGGGGTACTCCAGCCCGGCGATCATCCGCAGCAGCGTCGACTTCCCGCAGCCCGACGGCCCGAGCAGGATCATGAACTCGTGGTGGGGAACGTCGAGGCTGATGTCGTCGACGGCGTTGACCGCCGCGTCCCCGGTGCCGAACGTCTTGGTGATGTGCTCGAGCTGGACCCGCGACATTGCCCGGCACGCTAGTGCCGCTGGCTCAGCGGGCGATGATGCGCCGGGCGAGGAGCTCACCGATGATCGCGTCGGCCGCTTCCTCGGCGCTGAGCGCCGTGGTGTCGAGGCGCAACTCGGGATGCTCCGGCGGCTCGTACGCCGAGTCGACACCGGTGAAGTTGACCAACTCGCCGCGGCGGGCCTTGGCGTACAGGCCCTTGACGTCCCGTTGCTCGGCCACGCCGAGGGGCGTATCCACGTACACCTCGATGAACTCGCCGTCGGCGAGGCGCTGGCGGGCGGCACGCCGTTCGGCGGCGAAGGGTGAGATGAACGAGACCAGAACGATGAGCCCGGCGTCGACCATCAGCGCTGCGACCTCGGTGACCCGGCGGATGTTCTCGACGCGGTCGGCGTCGGTGAAGCCGAGGTCCTTGTTCAGGCCGTGGCGGACGTTGTCGCCATCCAGCAGGTAGGTGTGCCGGCCGAGGGCGAACAGCTTGCGCTCGACGATGTTGGCGATGGTGGACTTGCCCGCTCCGGAGAGCCCGGTGAGCCAGATCACACACGACTGCTGGCCCTTGTTGGCGCCACGGGCGGTCTTGTCGATCTCCACGGCCTGCCAGTGCACGTTGTCGGCGCGGCGCAGGGCGAAGTGCACCATGCCGGCGGCGACGGTGGCGTTGGTGAGCCGGTCGACGACGACGAACCCGCCCATCTCCCGGTTCTCGCTGTACGGGTCGAAGGCAACCGGGCGGTCGAAGTTGAGGTTGCACACTCCGATCTCGTTGAGGTGCAGGGTCTTGGCGGCCGTGTGCTCGAGGGTGTTGACGTTCACCTTGTACTTCGGCTGGGCCATCGTGCCAGCGACGGTGCGAGTCCCCAGCTTGAACAGGTAGGAGCGGCCGGGCAGCATCTCGTCCTCGCCCATCCACACGATGTGGGCCTCGAACTGGTCGGCGCTGGCGGGCGGGTGGGCGGCGGCGGCCAGGACGTCGCCGCGGCTGATGTCGATCTCGTCGGCCAGCGTCAGCGTCACCGACTGGCCGGCGCTGGCCTCGTCGAGATCGCCATCGAGGGTGACGATGCGGGCCACCGTGCTCTCCCGGCCGGACGGGACGGCGCGCACCCGGTCGCCGGGACGCACGGTGCCGCTGACGATGCGTCCGGAGAAGCCGCGGAAGTCCAGGTCCGGACGGTTCACCCACTGCACAGGGAGGCGCAGCGCCAGACCGGTGACGACGTCGTCGACGACGACCGTTTCGAGGTGGCCGACCAGTGTCGGGCCGTGGTACCAGGGCGTGTTCGGGCTGGGCGCGGTGATGTTGTCGCCGCGCAGCGCCGAGATGGGGATGCACACGATGTCGGTGAGCCCGATCTCGGCGGCGAAGGCCCGGTAGTCGGCCTCGATCTCGGCGAACACCTCGGCGGAGTAGTCGACGAGGTCGAGCTTGTTGACTGCCACGACGATGTGGCGGATGCCCAGCAGCGACACAAGGTAACTGTGCCGGCGGGTCTGGGTCAGGACCCCCTTGCGGGCATCGATCAGGATCACCGCGAGGTCCGCCGTGGAGGCGCCGGTCACCATGTTGCGGGTGTACTGCTCGTGGCCCGGGGTGTCGGCGACGATGAACTTGCGACGCTCGG
>WBZP01003931.1_pt2 | contig 15365 bp, 14 predicted proteins | sample 5204301 | NCBI WGS metagenome assembly WBZP01 (sample SAMN12412401, study PRJNA552823) | activated sludge metagenome | isolation source: activated sludge from nitrification reactor of wastewater treatment plant... | place: USA: Pennsylvania | collected 2017
AGCAGGATTCAGGAGAGATAACAGAATACCAAGTATGCTCCAGCATATACACTTTATCCCCGATTCCAATCCCCAAAGCTCCGCCCGAAGCCCCTTCACCTATCACAATACAAATAATAGGCGTTTTTAATACCGCCATCTCCATTAAATTTTTGGCTATCGCTTCTCCTTGTCCTCTTTCTTCCGCCTCAATACCCGGAAAAGCACCCGGAGTATCGATCAGCGTAATCACAGGAATCTGAAATTTCTCCGCCAAACGCATAAGCCTAAGTGCCTTGCGGTATCCCTCCGGATTCGGCATTCCAAAATTACGGTATTGTCTCGACTTCAAATCTCGCCCTTTTTGCTGACCAATAATCATGACAGGGTAATCCCCAATTCTTGCAAATCCCCCTACCATCGCTTTATCATCCTTTACCTGACGGTCTCCGAAAAGCTCCGTAAAATCCGTCGTAATTGCTTCTATATAATTCAGCGTATAAGGCCGGTCAGTATGTCGGGAAATTTGCACCTTTTGCCATCGGCTCAGGTTTTTGTATATATTGTTTTTTAATTCAAGGATATTCTTTTCAAGCACCTCCACCGCACCCGACATATCCACCTGATTCTTACTAGTAATCGCTTTCATTTCCTCCAAACGGGTAATTAAATCATAAATAGGCCGTTCAAATTCAAATATCTGCTTATTATTTTCCATAAACTTTTCGCTATAAGATGTATTGAAAACAACGATTTTGGATACAAAAGTAAAAACATATTCCGGATTTGAAAGTATTTTTTTTTTCTTTCCGAAAAATCTGTTTTTCATATTCCGAAAACATCCAATTTCTTCCCCTTCAAAAGACTTTATTTATAAAAAGAAAAACGGTGAAAATCAACTTCTCACCGTTTTAAATTACTAAATTCCACAACTTTACAAAACAAAACGACTTCTTAACAACTGAACAAACTCCTCAACCACACTATCATTTGATTTTACCTCAGGGTTTGAAAGTATATATTTGTCCACGATTTCCTCTATCTCTTCCCTGCTGTGTGCATTATTTACCTTATCTATTATAATTCTGAACCTTACATTGTTTCCCATAAAAACCCGTTGCACAAACATATATTGCTTATGAATCGGAATAGATTCCAATTTGATTTTTTGTTCCGCATTGATTGTATTAATCAAATGCGAAGGAGTATCCGAAACAAACGTTTCCATTACGGTTTTAGGTTCTTCAATGCTTTGCTGTACCTTTTCCAAAATACTTGGAGAATCATTCGTTTCTTTAGCCACCTCCGGTTGAGATTTTTTGAAGTATTTCTCAAAGAAAGGAAGCACAGGCTGCTCAGAAACAGGCACTTCAGGCTCTTCATGAATCACCGTCTCCTTCGTATGCATTACCGGTTCTTCATGACTTGTAACTTTCATTTCAGGTGAGTCTGCTCCGGGAAAATCCACAGAAGGTAACTCAATCTCAGGAACATCTACAGAAGGAACATTCACTGAGGGAACTTCGATAGAAGGTACTTCAATTTCAGGAACATCCACTGAGGGAACTTCGATAGAAGGCACTTCAATTTCAGGAACATCTACTGAGGGAACATCCACAGAAGGCACTTCGATTTCAGGAACATCTACTGAGGGAACATCCACAGAAGGCACTTCAATCTCAGGAACATCCACTGGGGGAACATCGATAGAAGGCACTTCAATCTCAGGAACATCTATCGAGGGAACATCCACAGAAGGCGCTTCGATTTCAGGAACATCAGGAGAAGGCACATCCAAAGATAAATCTATTGGGGTAAATTCGCTTACCGTTTCATTTAGATTCTGAGTGGAAAAGTCGCTTTCCAATTCCTTAGAAAAAATCGGAATATCCGAACCAATTTCAATCACTTCATCTTTCTCAAGCCTCAAAGACGACTCTCCCTCATCATTAATATCAAAAAAAGACGGTTTTGCTTCCAGCGTATCAAAGAAACTTTGCTCTTTACGACGTTTTTCCTCCTCTTCCATTCTGAGCCTTTCCGCTTCCTGTCTGATTCTTTCTTCCTCAGCCCTTACTCTTTCCGCTTCTTCCCTTCTCAACCTTTCTTCCTCAGCTTGTTTATTACGGGCTTCTTCCTCCTTTTGTCTAATCAACGCCTGTTGTTCCTCTTCTACTTTTCTACGGGCTTCTTCTTCTTGTCTGAGCCATTCTTGCTTTTTAACCTCCGCTTCTGTTTGCGCTTCCTGCACGAGGTCTTCCATTGTTCTGCCTGTGAGCCTCATCACAAGTTCATTTCTATAAGACTCAATATCCTTATCCGAAGAACTATTGAAAATCGCAACGACTCTGTGAAGTTTTACAAAAAAGATATCCTTCTCAACGGTTTGCATTCCGTTTTTTTGATGATAACGAAGAATACTATTTACCGCAAAATCAAAATCACTGAAGAAAGGAGCGTACTTTTCATACGTTTCCAAAGAAACCTTTTCCTGATTATGAAAGAAAAAATTCCCCATAGTGTCCACAGGATCGAGTAATAATTTAAGATTATTATACACCGCCTTTTTAAGCAGAGGCTTAAAATCTTCCCTTGAAATACGGATATTTCTGGATAACTGATTTTTTAACTGATTCACAGAACCCTGAACTTCCGAATTTTCATAATCAAAATAAGGATGTTTTAATTTCTGAAACTGCTGATTCAAAACCTGAAAAAGCTGAAAAAGAATGAATTTATTGATTTGTGGAAAATCAGTACAATTTTTAAGCTCCTCTCCTTTTATAACACCATTGCTAAAATAGCGACCTTCATACAATCTGTCACAAAGCAAATCAGCAAGTGTGTTAAGTTTCTCTTCCGGTAAAATAATTCTTTTCATAAAGTCAGTTTATATATTTGATTTCGTGAATTTCTGAAAGTCAGAAATAAATTTTATGTAAAATTACAAATAATTTTAATAGCTTGCGCACAAATTTATGTAAGTCTAAAATGTAGCTACATATTTTGGGAGTAAAATTAACAGATTATTTTATACAAAACAACAAGTTTTAAAAAAAATTGCAAAAAAATATAAATTGTATTGAAAATTATGCCAAATAAGTCCCATACGGTAAAAAAAATTCCTTTTCGGTGGATTACTTTATTTATGTGCTTCTCTGTCATGCTGATATGGGGATGTCAAGAAACCGTAAAACCCAGATGGCAGACAATTCCCATCCGCAATTTATATACCATAGATTTACCTTCTAGCCTGAAACCCACCAATGAAATGCATGAAGGAGCAGCACTTCAGTATTATAATGAAGACGGTAGTTTGTATGTCATTTGCCTTGAAGAGTTGAAAGAGAACATCAAAGCCATAAAATCCGGTATCAACATGAATGATTATTATAAAATGGTAGAAGACACTATTACTTCAAGATCCACCTTTAAACGATTCATTCAGGGCAAGAAATATAAAAATGAAGGACTTACCCTCAAAGAAGGAGATTATGAAGTCATTACAGACCTCATGGGACAGGAATACCATTTAATGTACAGAATCTCCGTAATCGAATCCAAACAATATTTTTTTCAACTTGTAATGTACGCTCCCTACGTGGATAGTTGCGGAGTATTTGATTTAATGGACACTATTTCAAAATCATTCCGCCTGCTGGACGAAAACAAAAAGAATACTTAAACGAAAGCATTAAGGCCCATCATCCTCTCTTTTCAGAAAACCGGCTTAGGATTTACTCCATTCTCGTTTTTTCTTTTTCTGTATGCATTACAGATGGAGGCGTAGTAGTTTTTTTCGAGAAAAGTGCTCGGATTATACTCACAATTATCAACCCCGCAATTGCGCCAAAAAGCGCATAGCCTAATCCCTCTCTGCTAAAAGGAAATCCGGGTTTAAATTCCATCGCAGACTTGAGTTTAGGGTCGGCATACTGAATAAAAACAAACGGTTTTTCCCAAACGGAGCAGGTTGTCAGCTTCTCAAAGGCGGTTTCATAATTTTTCAGACGGACTACCATCTCCTGAAAATGCTTGCCTGATTCCTGAAACACGTTATCCTCACTATCAAGATGATGTGCGATAAACTCTTCCACAGACAAAGGAGGAATCAACGAGGCTGCCCTTTTTTCGATGTCCTCGTACGCAATGCGGGCTTCAGTCTTGGCACCGGTCAGCACATGTAAATATTGTTCTATATACAAAGGGCCTTGCGCAAAGAAAATAGCAAAAGCAATACAGATTAACCTGTCTGCCAATTCACCGATAGATTTAAATAAAAACATAATAGATAAATTTTATAATATTGGAAAAGCAGTTCGTCGAATCTTAAAAGACGATTAAAATCTGTATAAAAGAAAGATTGAACCCCAGAAATTGTGACGCTCTGAACGCAAAAACCCCAAAAATGGACGTTAAAATCAACGATTAATCCGGAATATAAATCAACTGTCCTACATTTAATGCCTGACTTTGAAGATTATTAAAAGTCATAATTTTCTCTATAGGAATATTGTAAATCCCCGCAAGCGTATAAAGGCTTTCGCGTTTTCTGACGGTGTGTACAGTTACATTAATGCCCTCCTCTAACTTAGCTTTTTCGTTTTGACGAATAGCAGGAGCCGGGTAGCGAAATTCCTTTACACCCGGAATAACGATGATTTCCCTGCCAGCATTTAAACCCCAATCTTTTTTGTAACGATTAATCTCACATAATAAAGCGACATCCGTCTGAAAACTATCGGCTATTTGCTCCCATGTTTTATTTTCAGGCACAGAATATAAAACAGTATCCGCTATTGCCGGAACTACCGGCTTAAATACCCAAAGGGTTTCGGTAATAATATCAAATAATTTATGCTGAATTGCTTCCTCTACGGCAATCGTTTTTGATGTATTATTTTCTTTGATTGTAATCTTCCCTTCTGATTCACTAAAAAGCAGCGAAGCCATTGTTTCATCCGATTCGTTATAGAAATAGATGCCTGCATCAGGGGAAAAATCATCTGGAACACTGTTTTTGCTTTCATGGATTAACGCTATTACTTCATTCAAAACCGCCAAATGATGTGGCTTCAGCGCAACCCCTGCATAGCCTGCGGGTTCTTCATAACCGCTGTTTAATCTGTTAATCAATACTTTTTCAAACTTTTGTGAAGGAAAATTCTTCTGCCCAAAGAGCAAATTCGAAAGCGTAATCAAACACATCAGAAAGCACCATTTTTTCATCTTGATAATCTATTTTGATTTAAACGAAATCGTTTCCTACTTATTCTTATGGTTTTTGAAAAACGAGAAGAGAAACGAATTGGAAATAATTTTACAAAAATAACGATTTATTGGTAGATACAAAAACGAATACACTACATTACAATTTTTAACTTACCCCCCAAATGAATAAAATCAATAAATTACCGCATTTACTCATTATCCTGATGGGATAAAAAGCGGTGGAGCGAACCTGATTCACCCCACCGCATTCAAGACTTATTGTAAGATATTTATCTTTTGCCGAACGGATTCACCCTCATTTTTCCGGGCATCCCTTTACCGCCCTGACTATCGTTCATTTGCTTCATCATCTTCTTCATCGTATCAAATTGCTTAATCAGGTCATTGACTTCCTGAATCGTTCTGCCACTTCCTGCTGCAATCCTTTTACGGCGAGAACCATTCAGAATCTCCGGCTTTGCTCTTTCTTGAGCTGTCATGGAATAAATAACGGCTTCAATATGCTTAAATGCGTCATCGCTGATATCTAGGTCTTTCACCATTTTGCCCATACCCGGAATCATCGCCATGACATCTTTCAGATTCCCCAACTTTTTGATAGAATTCAACTGAGAAAGAAAATCATTGAAATCCAATTCATTTTTACGGATTTTTTTCTGAATCCGGAGTGCTTCTTCTTCATCATAAATCATCTGCGCCCTTTCTACCAGCGAGATTACGTCCCCCATTCCCAAGATTCGGGAAGCCATCCTTTCGGGGTGAAACAAATCCAAGGCTTCCATTTTCTCTCCGGTAGAAATAAACTTAATCGGCTTTTCTACTACAGAGCGAATAGAAATTGCCGCCCCTCCTCTTGTATCCCCATCTAATTTTGTGAGTACTACTCCATCAAAATCCAATTTTTCATTAAAGGCTTTTGCGGTATTTACTGCGTCCTGTCCGGTCATTGCATCCACCACAAACAAAATCTCATTCGGGTTTACCGATGATTTTACATTTGCAATCTCGTTCATCATTGCCTCATCCACAGCAAGACGACCGGCAGTATCTATAATTAATACATCCTTATTCAGTTTTTTGGCCTGAGCCACTGCATTATTCGCAATTTTGACAGCGTCTTTATGGTCAAGTTCTTTGTAAAGTTCAACCCCTACCTGATCGGAAAGTACCTGAAGCTGATCTATCGCAGCGGGACGATACACGTCACAGGCAGCAAGCATTACGTTACGACCCTGCGATTTGAGCAACCTCGCTAATTTTCCGGTGAAAGTCGTTTTCCCTGAACCCTGCAAGCCTGCAATCAAAATGATAGTAGTACCCGTTTTTGCAAAACGGATACCCTCATTTGTAGAACCCATGAGTTTTGTAAGCTCATCATGCACAATTTTGACCAGCAACTGACCAGGTTTTACATTAAAAAGGATTTTTTGCCCCAACGCTTCCTCTTTTACCTTTGCAGTAAAATCCTTTGCTACCTTATAGTTTACGTCTGCGTCAAGAAGGGCCTTGCGGATTTCCTTCATCGTTTCCGCTACGTTGATTTCACTAATCTGACCTTCTCCTTTAAGAGAACGTAATGCATTTTCTATTTTTCCGGATAAATTCTCGAACATATTATAAATGAATCTTTTGGCGTATTAGTACTACTTATGAATCTAAAAGTTAATCTATTTTTCTAAAATTCAGGCACAAAAGTAAGGAAAATTAAATTATATCTATCAATTTTTCACAAAATTTCTTTTTCATAACCCTAATTTACCCCAAAAAGCCCCTTACGGAAAACCCAAAATCTCTTTTTTAACCCTCACAAACAAAAAATTTCCGCTAAAAAACTAAACATAATCCTTTCAGTCCCGTACAAGGAACTTTAATTATATTTTATACAGAAATCAATATTTATGGCGAAACACAATCGCAACAACAAGAAAAAAGGGCCGGACGTAAGAGGGGGAGACGCATTTTACAAAAAAATTATTCTTGATTTTTTATCCTTATTTCCGCAACAACTTTATACCCTAAAAGAAATTTCAGAGGCTACCGAATTATATCAGGTTATCAGTCAGCAAAAAATACGCGCTTTACTCAAAGACCTCGCTGAAACCGGAAGGGTCGCATTTGAAGGAAAAAACCGTTACCGCTTAGGAGGATTATTGGAAGAAGCTACCGGAAGAATCGAAGTAACTAGACAAGGCTACGGATTTGTAATACAAGAAGATGGAAACGACATCTTCATTCCGCAGCGAAGCCTCGGCTCGGTACTAAACGGAGATACAGTCAGGGTAAGAGTGCTCAATTCCTTTTCAAGGGAAGGCAAAAGAATGGGAGAAGTCATTGAAGTGATTTCCCGTTCCAGAAATGAGTTTGTAGGCACACTGCAACTCGAAAAAAATGGTCAGTTTTATGTAATTCCGGATGACAACAATATTCAGTTTGATTTTCTTGTCAAAAAATCAGCCTTGAATGGAGCAATTAAAGGAGATAAAGTCTATATTCAGGTGAAGCACTGGGACAAAAGAAATCCGGAGGCGACAATCCTGGAAGTACTGGGGAAAGCCGGCGAGCACAATACGGAAATGCATGCAATACTCATGCATTATGGATTTAACCCCAAATTTCCGGAGGAGGTGGAAGCCTTTGCTGAAAATATTGCGGATGGTGTAACGCCGGAAGAGGTAGCCAAAAGATGGGATTTCCGTGAGATTACCACTTTTACGATTGACCCCGTGGACGCAAAGGACTTTGACGACGCAATTTCATTCCGTAAACTCGAAGAGGGATGGTACGAAATAGGGGTGCATATTGCCGACGTTTCTTATTATCTAAAACCCGGTACTGTGATGGATACGGAAGCGTTCAAAAGAGCAACTTCTGTATATCTCGTGGATAGAACGGTTCCGATGCTACCCGAAAAACTCTCTAACTTCCTTTGTAGCCTAAGGCCGAATGAAGATAAGCTGACTTATTCCGGAGTGTTTGAAATCAATGAAAAGGGAGAAATCCGGAAAGAATGGTTTGGGAGAACGGTTATTCATTCAGACCACCGTTTTTCTTATGAATCTGCTCAGGAAGCCCTTGACAGTGAAGAAGTAGTACCTTATCAAGAAGAACTGCAAACGCTCAATAAAATTGCAAAAAACCTTCGAAAAGCCAGAATGATGACCGGAAGTGTGGATTTCGATACGGATGAAGTGAGATTTGAGCTGGATGAAAACGATAAACCCATACGTTTATATGTAAAGGAGCGGAGAGATACCCATAAATTAATCGAGGATTTTATGCTCCTTGCCAATAAAAGGGTGGCTACTTTCGTGGCTAAAATGTTTGATAGTCCTCCGCTTACGTTTGTATATAGAATTCATGATCAGCCCGATCCTGAAAAACTACTGAATCTCCAAACTTTTATCCTGCATTTCGGCTATAAGATGAATATCGCTGAAAGCAAAGACCCTTCTGACGCACTCGGAAAACTCATGAGCGCGATTGAAGGAAAGCCGGAACAAAATATCATCGAAAGGGTGGCAATTCGTTCTATGTCCAAGGCGGTCTATTCTGTCAAAAATATAGGGCATTTTGGTTTAGGATTTGATTTCTATTCTCACTTTACGAGCCCTATCCGCAGATATCCGGATGTAATGGTTCACCGCCTCCTTACTCAATACCTCGATAAAAGCTATGGAGTAAACCGACAAAAGCTCGAAATCGAATGTGAGCACTGCTCTCGTATGGAAAAAACGGCCGCAGAAGCAGAGCGTACTTCCATTAAATTTAAGCAGGTAGAGTTTATGACTGAACAAATCGGCAAAGAATTTGAAGGGGTAATCTCGGGAGTGAAAGAAAATGGATTTTATGTAGAAATGACGGACACACTTTGTGAAGGAATGGTTCCTATCTGGACAATAGACGAGTATTTTGACTACGATTCTGCTACGCTTACCCTTACAGGCAAACAAAGTCGCAAGGTTTTCCGAATGGGAGACGAGGTAAAAGTCAGGGTAGTACGAACGAATCTTCAGAAAAGAACGATTGACCTCGAATGGATTTCAGATACCGTAGTGGAGAAACTCCATAAAAAAAGCAATCGCAGATAAATTTATCGTTGCCTGTGATTGGGGATTTACTGAGGAAAAAAGGGAACCGTTTTGTAAACAGACCTTCATAGAATCCTAAATTTTTACTTTTTTCTAAAAAAACTGAAAAAAAATTTTATTTTCATAAAAATAGCTTTACCTTTGCACTCCAATTTAAAAAAGTAAGGCATTTTAATTCATAATATTATGGCAAAGAAATTATCCACAAAAGCATATTCCTTAAAGAAACGTTCTGCTCTACGTAAGCAAAGTTTGAAAATCGCACCTCAAACTTTCGGTTTGAAAACCACGCTTGAAATGACAAACAAGTCTGTAATTGACAAAATGGTAGCGTCTCTCGCAAAATAAAAAGAACTACTTTTAATAAAAATAAAAAAACACTGTGTTTATTCGCACAGTGTTTTTTTCGTTCCTTCTTCTCGAAGCGGCCTATTGCTTGAATCCGGTTTTCTGGACTAGTTTATCCCCAACAAATCCAGGATTTGCTGTGCATGCGTATCTGATTTCACTTTTTTAATTACATGCGTAATCACTCCCGCCTCGTTGATTAAAAAAGTGACCCTATGTGTACCCATATATTTTTTCCCATACATGTTTTTCTCCCCCCAGGCACCATAAGCTTCTACCCAGGTTTTGTCCACATCCGCAATCAAGGGAAAAGGCAACTCGAATTTTTGAATAAACTTCTGATGAGAAACCGTATCATTAATACTTACCCCAATTACTTCAAGTCCTTTCGCTTTAAGCAACCCGTAATGATCTCTCAAATTGCAAGCCTCTTTTGTACAAGTAGGCGTATCGTCCTCCGGATAAAAAAACAAAACTACTTTGCTTCCTTTAAACTGAGAAAGGGAAATAGCCTTTCCATTCTGATCTTCGCCCGTTAATTCGGGTACTGCATTTCCTGCTAAAATAGTATTCATATTGATATGTGATTTTTTCGATAAAACCAGAATCTACTCAAATGGTTTTGTTTTTACAGTGCTAAGAAAAAAGAAACAAAATATAAATATTCGTTATAATACGAACCTTCGTACCGATTTTTTCGATACAATCTTGATTCAGGTACAAAGAGTATCGAAAATTATTCGTAAATTTGTAACTTCAACTAAAAATCCATTTTCTATAAACATGAAAACAAGTGTTCCTTATTTAGATCCATTAGTGGTTCGCCGGTTGAATTCCATTGATATCAAGGCAAAAATGATTGTAGAGGGGTTCATTACCGGTATGCACAAAAGCCCGAATCATGGATTTTCTGTAGAGTTTGCGGAGCACAGGCAATACAATCAGGGTGACTCATTAAAAAATATTGACTGGAAAGTATATGGCCGGACAGACCGTTTGTATTTGAAAAAATACGAAGAAGAAACCAACCTTCGATGTCAGGTAGTATTAGACGTGAGCGATTCTATGCGGTATCCTCAGGAAAAAGACCGGATTTCTAAACTGGAATACGGCGCATATCTTGCCGCAGCATTACATTATCTGATGATAAAACAAAGAGATGCTGCAGGACTTACCCTTTTCGATTCGGAGGTTTCCTTTTATGCTCCACCCAACTCCCGATATTCCCGAATGATTCCCGTATTTCAAAAGCTCGAGGAAATCGCAAAAAGTACAGAATATTTTACGCATAAAACCGCTACTGCAAAAGTATTGCACGAAGCCGCAATGAAGTTCCACAGAAGGTCTTTCGTCGTAATCATTTCCGATTTATTTGTACCAGGCGATACTACTAACGAACTCTTTCAGGCACTGCAGCACCTCCGTCATGCAAAACATGAGGTGATTATGTTTCACCTTCTTGACCGTAAAACAGAAGAAAATTTTGATTTTCCGAACCGTACCGTTATCCTCAAAGATTTGGAAACAGGAGAAAAAATCGAAGTAGAACCTTTTCAGATTAAGGAAGCCTACAAACAAAAGATGCAGGAGTACAACCAGATTTTTAAAAGAAAGTGTCACGAGCTAAACATAGACTTCGTAGAAGTAGATATTGCGCAAGGCTATGAAAAAGTACTTTCAGACTATCTTGTAAAAAGGAGTATGATTAAATAATAAACCGCTTTTTATTCCTTGAAAAATCATAAACAGACTTTTAGTTTTTGGAGAAAGCTGCAAATAAAAGCCCTGAAATAGGAGAATTTGGAAAAAAATACTATCTTTGGCTTTATATTTGTAAATAAAATCCGGACAGATACGTTTAAAATTACAGAAAGTTACATTTTTTTACATTTTTTTTACAAAAACCGGTTACCTTCACGCTTTAATCATACATAAATGGATAGTAATAAAAAGTTGGATAACGAGGAATTGCTCAAACAAATCAGAGAAGGGAATGAAAGAGCGTTGAATCCCGTCTATGAAGCGAATAGAAAGCCGTTTATACGGTGGGCTATGTGGAATTACAAATGCGATGATTATGACGCAGCAGATGTATATCAGAAAGCCTTTGGAATTTTCTATTTTAATATCAAAGACGGCAAACTGCTCACTCTTACCAGTAAAGTTGAGACTTATCTATATGCTATCGGAAAAAGGCTTTTTCTGGAAAAACAAAGAGATAAACACCAACAAAATCTGAACCTGGAGGATGTGCCTGAAGTCAGTCAGCTGGATATTTCTTATTTTGATAAGGAAATGCAAAGTCAAAGACAAATTGTAGTCGAAGGATTGCTGAAAAAAGTGGGAGATGCTTGTAGTCGTGTACTGAAAATGTACTATTACCACAAATTTTCGATGGAAGCAATAGCCGAAGAAATGGACTACAAGAATGACTTGGTTGCCAAAAAGAAAAAATACGAATGTCTGCAAAAGCTTAAAATGATGACCTCTGGACTCAATCAGGATGATTTATTAGGTACATAGTTCTATATTTAACAGTTTATTACACTAAATTTAATTATGTACTTTTAACGATTTTAAAGTTATGGAAACAATTGAAAAAATAGAAAGCTACCTTGAAGGGAAAATGACAGCGGAAGAGAAATCCGTTTTTGAACAAGAGGTACAAAACAACCCCGAACTCAAGGAGGAAGTAGAGATGTTGAATGACATTATCCTTGAAGTTAAAAAAGAGGGAGAAAAGGATTTCATGAAAATGGTCCATCAATGGGAAAAAGAAATCGTCGCAAAGGAAGTTTTAGAAGAAAAAACAACTGGAGAAGCGGCAAAGGATGAAAAAGTTATCCCGCTGAATACACAAAAGAAAACAGGAATAAACTGGATAATTCGAATCGCAGCAGCCGCTTGCATTGTGTTGTTAATTGGAATTGGATACAAACAATTATTCGATAATGATTCCCCTCAGCAAATCTATAGCGAAACATTCAAACCTTTTGACGCTTCCAACGCAAGGGCTGACTCTAATACAAACGTCACAAGAGCCATCACTTATTACAATAATAAAGAGTTTGGCAATGCCTACCCTTTATTAAAGACAGAGCTTGAAAAAAATCCGGACGCTGCCGAACTTAATATAATGGCTGGTATTTGCGCTTTGGTTATCAACGACGACGGTACGGCAACTACTTATTTCCAAAAAGTAATTGAACTGAATAACCCAAATTTTATAGAAGCAGCTGAGTGGTACCTTGCTATCTCACCCCTGAAATCCGGTAATGTAAAACTTGCAAAAGAAAGACTGCAAGTCATCAGAAATAAAACAGGACATGACTACAGAGACGAAGCCAAAAGATTGTACCGAAAAATAAAATAATCTTTTTCAGCATACATATTTAAACATACTTTCGGGGGTTCCGGAAGTATGTTTTTTTTATTGAATTCCAGCCAGACAGTAAAAAACTCCAGCGAGTATTATGAAGTTCCATTCCTTTTTTTCTCCTTTCTCCCTGAAAGCAGATTATCCATAAAAATCAAAATATTCCCAAAGAGAAAAAAGCCTGTCGTGACTCCGAGCATATTTTTAATGGCTGAAAAATATCCCAGAATATCCGCATTTATAAAAGGATAGGGATAAAAATCCGTAATTTCCCCCCTGATAAAGGTATAAACTCCGAAAACTAAGGGATATATTATCCAGTACAGACTCTGAGAATGTTTCATTCCCCCGGGTTTTGTATAGTAAAGTGCGTACACCAGAAAATAGACAGGGTTGAGATAGTGCAGAAAAATATTAAATACTTTCGCCATTCCCACAGGGTGATAAGTAGCCGATAGCAGAAGATGAAAGGCAATACCTATAAATAAGATATACACTAATATCCCTTTTTCAATTATCGGTTTCCGAATAAAAACTGCAGCTTTGGATTTTTCAAAAAATACCAGTATAAAAAAATATAGTCCTGCTAAAATATTGGTCCAGATAGTAAGAAAACTGGATATATTTCCGATAACTTCCATAGCAGTTTCCCCTATCGGAGAGGGTAAACTCGTTACAGATAAAATGTACCGGCCAATAACAGAAAATGCAATCATTAAAAAACCCAGCATCTGAGCAGTTTTTCTTGAAAATTCAGGATTCATGGTAAGATTATAAAAAATACTTTTAAAAAAACCCGGTGATTTTGTATTACCGGTGAATTTGAACGCAAAGATAGAAGCCTGACAGAAATTAGCAATAGTTTAATTACAACTAAAAATCAGTGTTAATGAATATACAATAAAATTTTATTAAATAAATAATAATATTTATTGTTTATCAATAAATATCTATTATCTTTGCAGCGTAATTAATTTCAATCTTAGTTTTACATATTAAATTATTATTTTTATGAAAAAGAACAATGATTTTATTTTAAGTGCCCTGAATGTAGTATCCTGGATAATATTCATTGGTTTATGCATTGAGGCAGGAGCCATTATTTTTAATTTTGTTTTTACCCTCTTTAAGCCGGTCGGCACGCATAATATCTATAAAGGACTTGACCTTTCAGCATTATATGCAGACAATTTCCCCCATTACATTGGGCTGATGAGTTTTGTAACCGCTATTTCAGTAATGAAAGCCTATTTATTTTATCTGGTTGTAAAGATTTTCATGAAACTGAATCTGGTAAAACCATTCGATACTGAGATAGCAAAACTGATAGAAAAAATCAGTTATGAAGCATTTTCCATTGCGATTGTCAGTATTATCGCCCATCAATACGCCAATAGACTCATTCAGGATGGGCACGAGTTGAGTGTAGTAGAGGAATACTGGAGTGACACAAGCGTTTTTATGATGATGGCAGCGATTATCTTTGTCATATCACAGATTTTCAAAAAAGGAATTGAAATCCAAAACGAAAACGATTTAACCGTATAAACTATGCCAATTATCGTAAACCTGGATGTAATGATGGCGAAGCGGAAGATGTCATTGAATGAACTTTCAGAAAAAGTGGATTTAACGTTATCAAACCTTTCTATTTTAAAAACAGGGAAGGCAAAAGCAATCCGTTTTAGTACTTTAGAAGCGATTTGCAAGGCTCTTAATTGTCAGCCCGGAGATATTTTGGAATTTGTCGAGGAAGAATAATTCCTAATAACCAAAGAGACCGAATAAAAACGGCTCAATACTTTTTGTATTTCTATAAAATAAAACCCATACTCCTGCAAGCAAACACTTGTAGGAGTACTTTATTAAGCATTTGCTTCTCTTCTTATCAAGCAGATGCTTGAATACAAGGCCACAAGCGGCAGTTTGCGGCAGCGGAGAAAAAGGATAAAAATATTTGGAAATATCAATAATCCTCTTTAATTTTACGGCCTTTCTTAGCTTCCTGATGAGATTGAAGCAGTGAGATTCTTTTTACCATTGAACAATTCGTATAGATTTGTACTAACTTTTTACCATAAAACCAATTTATTCGTGATAAAAATGGTCAAAATACTAAAAAAACGAGAGACTAACGAATGATTTACTTCATTAATAAATTGGTTGCACTATAAATCGTTATGCATTTTTACTTTTTATAATTTATTCATCATGATTAAAAAAATTATTTTCTTCACCCTTTCCATTTTCTTGTTTGCCGGGCTTTTTGCCCAAAACTACAACGCAGGATCCGGTTCAGGAACTTTAGGAGTATCCTTTACCTATGTGGGTTTTCAGGCAGG
>WBZP01004120.1_pt1 | contig 15361 bp, 14 predicted proteins | sample 5204301 | NCBI WGS metagenome assembly WBZP01 (sample SAMN12412401, study PRJNA552823) | activated sludge metagenome | isolation source: activated sludge from nitrification reactor of wastewater treatment plant... | place: USA: Pennsylvania | collected 2017
AGGGCTGCAGGGCCGGCTGGCTGTCGATCACGGTCGAGCCGGCGGCTTGAAGCCGCTGGCGCACGCCGACCAGCCTCAATGTATCGGCCAGTGCCGCTTGAAGCCTGGTCTTCGCCGCAGGCGCCAAACCTGCCGGGCCGACAAGCATGAACCAGGCGCCGACGTCGATGCCCTGCAATTCAGGATGCTCGGCCAGCGCAGGAACATCGGGCGTCAGCGCGGAGCGGGCGCGCTCGCTGGTGCCCAGGGCCACGACCTTGCCGGCCTGAATGTGCTGGATGCCGGACGACAGCACGAATACGCCGTATTCGATGTTCTCGCCCAGCAGGTCCGTCGTCAGCGGCGCTGCGCCCTTGTACGGGATGTGCACCAGATCGAGCCTGGCCTTGTCCTTGATCAGTTCCCCCAGCAGATGCAGGGAGGTGCCGATGCCTGCGCTGCCGTAGCTGAAGCTGCCGGGTTGCTTCCTGACCGTTGCGACGAACTCCGCCACGTTGCGCACACCGGCCTTGCGCGTGGCCACCAGCACCAGCGGCTGGGAAGCCACCAGGCCCAAGGGCGTGAAATCCTTCTGCCCGTCGACCCGGGTCTGCTTGTTGATGTACTGGTTGATCACCAGCTCGTTGTTGGACGCCAGCATCAGCGTGTGGCCGTCGCCTGCGGCCCTGGCCACGCGCTGTGCCGCCAACGCCCCGCCGCTGCCGGCCTGGTTCTCGACGACGATGGGAGTCCTCAGGCTGCGGCCCAATTCTTCGGCGACGATGCGGGCGGTGAGGTCGGTGCTGCCGCCAGGCGGGTATCCGACCACCAGGGTGATGGGGCGGCTGGGGTAGCTGTCGGCAATGGCCCCGATGGGCAACCCGGCACCGAGCGCGCCGGCGCACCAGGCTGCCAGGCAGCGGCGGCGCTGGATCGACGGGCTGTGCGGCGTGTCCATGTGCTGGTTCCTTCGGATGGGCGATCGTGGCGCGTCACGACACCCGGCTCGGTGCCAACGCGGCACGGACCATGATCTGCTTCGGCACCCGGATGCGTTCAGTTCTCGGCGGTGGCCCAGACGGCTTCCACGAGCGCGTTTTGACGGGCACGGGGTCGGTACAGCCGCACGTCGAACGGCACCTGGTCGCTGCGGCCACCCAACACGGCCAGCCCCTTGGCGCGGCACTCGGCCGCAACCAGAGACTCCGGCAGCCATGCCAGCCCCAGGCCCTTGCGCACCAGCTCATGAATGGCGTCCGGTGAGTCGCAGGTGCAGCGCGTGCGCGGCCCGGCGTCGGGCACGTTGCGGCGCAGGTGATCGTGCAGCAGCGCACCCAGCGACAGCGTTTCCGGGTAGACCAGGAGGTCACCATGGGCCAGGTCGTGCAGCGCCCGGCCGTGCGCGTCGATGCGCGACACCGGCACCAGGCGGTCGCGCACGAGGGTGACGTGGCGGTAGCGCTGGCCGCTCAACCGCACCGAGGTGGAAGGGTGCTCGTAGCAGCACATCATGTCCACCTCGCCGCGCTCCAGCATCTGCACCACGTCGGCCATCGAACGTGTGGTCAGATCCACGCGCTGCCTGTACAGCGGCTGGCGCGGCTTGGCCAGCGCCGCAAGCCAGTCCGCCACCGTGGTGCGTGCCAGTGTCCGGCCGGTGGCAAGGCGAAAGGCCGGGCCGCCCGCTGCGGCCTGCCGGCTGCGCAGTTGTTCGCGCGTCTGCGCCAGTTCGTCCAGCATCGACTGCACCTGCTGCAGCAGCGTCTGCCCGGCGGCGGTCAGCCGCACCGGGCTGCCTCCGCGCTCCACCAGGGCCGCGCCGGCCCAGTCTTCCAGCGCGCGGATGCGGCGACCGAACGCCGGGTGCGTGACGTGCCGGGCCTGGGCGGCGCGCACGAAACTTCCTTCGCGCGCCAGAGCCACCAGATCTTCGAAGCGCTTCAGATCCATCGTGCCTCCTGTTGCCGCTGCCGCGGCGGGCCGGTGCTTCGGGCGCGCACTGCGGCAGCGGGAATGGTCCTGTCCAGCGCCAGCGCGTGCGCTGCAATCTGCGTGTCCAACGGACCGATGGGCGTGCCCGCCGCTTCCAGGGCGGCCCGCAGCGTTGCATAGCGCGCGGCAGCCGCGCCGTCGAAGTCGGCCACGAACAGCGGCTCCAGAAGCTGACGCAACTCGGCGGCATTGCGCCCCGGTCCGCTCTTGGCCACACCGAACGCCAATTCGGCCACCGTGATCGCGGAAAGGCTCAGCCCAGCCGCTTCATGCGCGCACAGCGCCGCCAGGACCTCGGGTGCCGGTGCTGGATGGCGTGGATGCAGATGCTGGTGTCCAGCACGTAGCGCATGGCCAACTTGCGGCTACCAGGGCTCGCGCGCGTCGGCCTGCTGTGGCTGTTCGCGTGCAGGGAAGCGCTCGAACTGGTCCAGCGCGGAGATCAGGCGTTCAATGGATGCCTTGCGCGTCGGCCTCAGGATCACCCGCTCGCCATCGCGTTCGATGAACACCTCGGCCAGGCCCTCGAAGCGAAAGGCCTTGGGCAGGCGCACGGCCTGGCTGCGGCCGTCCAGAAACAGCTTGGCGGTCTGCATCGAATGCCCCTCGCGACATGGAATATGCCGAGGTATATACCCCTTCCCGGACCCGCGAAGACCGGCGCAGCGGTCAATCCGCCGCCGGCAGCGGCGGTGGCGCCAACTGCGGCCGCGGGCCAAAGTCCGGACGTGTCACGCCGCTGCGCGCCAGGCTCTTCAATGCTTCGTCCAGCGCCACCGCGAGCTGGCGGTCGCGCTTCGGCGCGTTGAAGGCATCGTCCTGCGGTGAGTTGGCCACTTCGACTTGCGGGTCGGTGCCGTAGTTCTCCACGCCCCAGCCCACGTCCTTAAACCAGAAGCTGTATTCGGGCTGGGTCGTCTCGGTGCCGTCGATGAGCTTGTGGCGTGGCCAGATGCCGATCACGCCGCCCCAGGTGCGTTGCCCGACCAGGGTGCCGATGCCCATCAGCTTGAAGTTGTGGCTGAAGATGTCGCCGTCCGAGCCCGCCTGCTCGTTGGTCAGCGCCACCACCGGGCCGGCCGGGGCTTCTTCCGGGTAGCAGCTGGGCTGGCCCCAGCGCTGCATGTTCCAGGCGATGCGCTTGCGTGCCACCTTTTCCAGCAGCAGCTGCGAAACATGCCCGCCGCGGTTGAAGCGCACGTCCACGATCAGCGCGTCGCGGTCGCATTCGGTGCCGAAGTAGCGATGGAATTCGGCGAAGCCCGCGCTCATCATGTCGGGCAGGTGCAGGTAGCCGACACGGCCGGCACTGGCTTCGTGCACCCAGGCGCGGTTGCGTTCGACCCATTCGCGGTAGCGCGCCGGCGTTTCGTCGGCCAGCGCCGTGACCAGGACTTCGCGCTGCGTCAGCGTGCCGTCGGCCTGGGGCTTGGCCAGGGTCAGCGCCACCTTGGCGCCGGCGTGTTGCACCAGCATGGCCTGCGGTGGCCGGTCAGGCGTCAAGGCCTGGCCACCGATGGCCACGATGCATTCGCCCGGTTGGGCCGCCACGCCCACGGCGTTGAGTGGTGAATCGGCCTGTGCGTCCCAGGCGTCGCCCTGCACGGTGCGCAGGATCTGCCAGCCTTGCGCCGCGGGCGCCAGGTCCACCGCCAGGTGGCCCAGGGCCAGCGCCGGCGGTTTGCGGTGGTCGCCACCCATTTCGTAGGCGTGCGAGGTGCCGAGTTCACCCTGCAGTTCCCAGATCAGGTCGGACAGCTCGCCGCGTGTGGCCACGCGCGGCAGCAGCGGCGCGTAGCGCTCGCGCATCGCCGGCCAGTCCACGCCCGACATGTCGGCCACCCAGAAATGGTCGCGCTGCAGGCGCCAGACCTCGCCGAAGATCTGCGCCCATTCCTGCGGTGGATCCACCGCCAGGCGCACCCGCGTCAGGTCGATGTGGCCACTACTGCGCGATGGCTTGGCATCCTCCGGTGCGGCGTCCTTATCTTCCGGCTTGCGTGTGGCGCTGATCGCGCGCAGGCCGTTGCCGGCGCGCAGCAGCAGGCTGTGACCGTCGTTGGCCAAGACAAAACGGTCGGCCAACGCGGCCAGCGTCTTGACTTCGCCAGTGGTGAAGTCGAAAACCTGCAGCCGGCCCGGCCCTTCCTTGTGCCCGCCGCGGCCATGTGCACCGGCAATGGGCAAGGTCGTCCAGACCACCTTGCCGCCGGCCGCACCGGCGATCTGGCCGTAGCGCCCTTCCGGCACCGGGAATGCGGCGATGCGGCGCGCCAGACCTTCGGGCTCCAGCGCCGGCAATGGTTCTGGCCTGTCCGCACGCTGCTCGTCGCCTTCGTCACCGTCTTTCAGGCCTTTTGGGGCCAGCTCAAAGGGCGCAGCGCCGCTGGCCTGAAGTGCCAGCAGATAGGGTCTGGCGGCACGTGGGAAGCTCAACTCGAACTGCACGCTGTCGTACACCGGGTCGTAGGTGCGCAGCGACAGGAAATACAGGTACTTGCCACAGGGGCTGAAGGAGGGGCCGTAGTCGCGGAACTCCGGCTGCGTGGCCAGCAGGCAACGTCCGCTGGCCGGATGCACCAGATGGATGGCGGTGTGGCGCGGGCTGGTGGGCAGCGTGCAGGCCAGCCATTGCCCGCAGGCGGACCAGGCCGGGTCTTCGATGCGGCCATACGCGCTGTGCGCCACGCGCTGCAGCGCACCGCTGTCCACATCACCCACCCACAGTTCGTTGCGGTGGTTGGTGATGGCCAGCTGGCTGCCTTTGGGGGCAGCGCTCACCGCTGTGATGCGCCCGAGCGTCCATGGCAGGGTGCGCGTGCTGCCGCCATGCAGCGCCTCGATCTGCTCTTCGCTGCTGGCGTCGCTGACCATCACCAGCGTTTGTCCATCCGCCAGCCAGGTCGGCAGGCGGCGGCGCGCAGGGCACGTGCCATGCTGCTGGACCGCGCCTTCCCACAAGGCCATGCTGAAGACCTGGCCGCGTGCCTCCAGCGCCAGGCTGTGGCCGGCCGGATGCAGGGCCACGTTGTGCAGATGTTCAGCGGCAGCGACGGGGCGGCGCGCCGCCTGGGTGCGCGCGGTGGGCACGCTGATGTCCAGACGTTGCGTGCTTTCGCTGATCGGGTCGTACAACCACAGATCGGCCGCACACTGGTAGACGATGCGCTGCCCGTCGGTGGCTGCATGGCGCGCGTAGAAATCCGCGTGGTGCGTGTGCCGGCGCAGGGCTGTGCCGTCTGGCGCGCAGGAGTAGAGGTTGCCGACACCTTCGAAGTCGCTCAGGAAGTACAGCCGATCAACCAGCCACATCGGCGATGTGAGGTTGCCCCGCAATTCGGTCAGGCGGCGGAAACTGCCCAGCGCCGCGTCTTCCATCCAGATCTGGCCAACCCGCCCTCCGCGGTAGCGCTTCCAGCGCGCCGGGTCACCGGTGTTGCGGCCGATCGCGCGGCGCCCGCCCGGGCCGAAGGCGATGTGGTCCATCTGCCCCAGCGCCAGCCGTTCGGGCAGCGCACCGGGCTGCGCCGGGTCCAGCGTGAAGCCGTGCCAGTTGCGAAAGAACGGCTGGCCGTGATTGCCGCAGAAGACGATCCGCCCCTCGGGCGTGAAGCCCCGCACCGCGAGATCGCTGCCCAACCAGGTCAGGCGACGCGCAGGCCCACCCGCGGCGGGCATCAGCCAGACCTCGGCGTGCTGCTCGTCCCGCCCGGTGTAGGCCAGCCATTGGCCGCATGGCGACAGGCAGGGTGTGGCCGGCTCCGACAGGCCCGCGGTGAGCCGTTGCGCGACCCCGCCTTGCACCCCGACCCGCCAGAGATCGTCGTCGCTGACAAAGACGAGGGTGTCGCCCTGCAACGCAGGTTGGCGCAGGTAGGCAGGGATGGCTGGAATCATGGCGGCGGATGGGGGTCAGGGTGTTCGGGGTGGCGGTCGATCATCCCACGCGATGCGTCGCCAGCCGGCTCATCTCATCCCTCTGAAGGTGGTGTCCCCCTGCCAGGGGATGTGCTCACCCGGAAGGTGGGTCGACCATCGCGGGTGTTGGCATCCTGCCGGCCGTGCACAAGGAGATCGCCATGCGATTCGACGATTTCAATGAAGGCGACTACCGCGTCTACGTCGGTGCCATCGAAGCTCCGCGCGGCGATGGCTACCTGGCCGCGCTGGTAGTGAACCGCGCACGCTGCGCGCCCGGCGCCCAGCGCGAGGCGTTTCGCGACGACAGCCTGGCCTGCGGCTACCGCTGGCCCTCCGCCGACGAGGCCATTCGCTACGCGATGAACCGCGGGCGCGAGCTGATCCGCTCGCGTTCGCCGATGCTGGCCTGCTGAACACCGGCCCCCGGCTCGGGATAATGCCGGCCATGGCGGCTGGCAAGCGTGTGGTGGTGGGCCTGTCCGGCGGGGTCGACTCGGCGGTCAGTGCCTGGCTGCTCAAGCAGCAGGGTTACGAGGTCGTCGGCCTGTTCATGAAGAATTGGGAAGACGACGACGGCGGCGCGTACTGCGCTTCGAACCTCGACTTCGTCGACGCCGCCGCGGTAGCCGACGTGATCGGCATCGAGATCGAACACGTCAACTTCGCTGCCGAGTACAAGGACCGCGTGTTCGCCGAGTTCCTGCGCGAATATGCCGCCGGGCGCACGCCCAACCCCGACGTGCTGTGCAATGCCGAGATCAAGTTCAAGGCCTTCCTGGACCACGCGATGCGCCTGGGCGCCCTGAAGATCGCCACCGGCCACTACGCCCGCGTGCGCGAGACTGCGGGTCGCTTCGAACTGCTCAAGGGGCTGGACGCGAGCAAGGACCAGAGCTACTTCCTGCACCGGCTGACGCAGGCCCAGCTCGCGAGTACGCTGTTCCCGGTGGGTGGACTGGCCAAGACCGAGGTGAGGCGCCTGGCGGCGCAGATCGGCCTGCCCAACGCAAAGAAGAAGGACAGCACCGGGATCTGCTTCATCGGCGAACAGCCCTTTCGCGCATTCCTCAGCCGCTACCTGAGCCAGCAGCCGGGGCCGATGCTGGATGACAGCGGCCGCGAGATCGGCCACCACGTGGGCCTGAGCTTCTACACACTGGGCCAACGCCAGGGGTTGGGCATCGGCGGTTTGGCCAGCGGCGGAGGCACGCACGCGCCCTGGTACGTGGCGCACAAGGATGTGGCCCACAACCGCCTGCATGTGGTGCAGGGGCATGACCACCCCTGGCTGCAGTCCAACTGGCTTGAAGCCAAGGACTTGAGCTGGATTTCCGGCGAGCCACCCCCTGGTGGCCCCCTGGCCGCGAAGACACGCTACCGGCAGGTCGACGCTGCGTGCAGCTACCACACCACGGAGGAAGGCGGCATGCGGCTGGACTTCCAACAGGCGCAGTGGGCCGTCACACCCGGCCAGAGCGCGGTGCTGTACCGCGCGGATGTCTGTCTGGGCGGTGGCGTGATCAGCAGCACGCAGACCCCGGCCGTCGTGGCGCCGCGGCCAGTGTTTGCGCGGCGCAGGTCGCGGCGTGCGTGAGGGCAGGCTGGCTTGCAGGACCGGGACCTCTCGCGTCGGACATACCTCAGGCGCCTGCGGTCCGTCGCCCGAACGTCGCAGGAAGTGAGCGCCTGCTGACAATGTTTCTCTGCTGACCCATTCCACATGGCTCGCATTGAGGGCCCAGCAGGCCTGATACTTGCGGGCTACCGGCCCAAGAGGCGATTCATGACACTCGACACCCAAGAGCACACCCGGCTGGACTTCCACTGCCCCATCGTCGATCAGGATGTGAAGATCGACCGCATCTATGCGATCCAGGTCTCCCGTGCCGGCAAGCGTCTGGGCCGCACGCCGGCCGAGACCGACTGTTCCCACAAGGACCAATGCGGCATCGCCAACCGGGGCGAAACCGGCACCGTGTACGAGTGGGACCGTTGCGCCTGGGTGCATCCGCAGGCCGATACCTGACAGGTCGCCCCAACGGCACTCAGACCCAGCCTTGCAGGGCCTCCTGCGCAGTCTGGCGCGCCGCAGCGGGCAGGAAAGAGTGCTGCGCGGCCTGTACCGCCATGGCCAGCAGATCGTCCTCGGTCAACACCGTCTGGTCGAGCAGTTCAAAGGCTTCGCTGCCATGGTCGATGCAGCTCATCAAGCGGTTGTCGGTGTGATAGCTCAGCGAGACGCCGGTTTGCCACAGTTCGGTGATGGGATGCACGGCCACCGAGGGCGCGGCCCCGGTGTGCACGTTGCTCGTCGGGCAGACCTCCAGGTGCAGGCCCAGCGCGAGGACCTCTTCCACCAGGTGCCGACGCTGCCCATCGTGTAGCGCATCGGCCAGGCGCACGCCATGGCCGATGCGACGCGCGCCCAGCCGGCCCGCTTCGAGCACGCGCTCGGCGGCGTCGGCCTCGCCGGCGTGCAGCGTGAGCCCCAGCCCGGCGTCCAGCACCAGGCGCAGTGCACGCGCATGCTGCGCCGGCGGATGGCCCAGCTCGGCACCGGCCAGGTCAAAGCCCACCACGCCCTGGTCGCGATAGCGGATGGCCAGCCGCGCGGCGCGCTCGGTCTGCTCGGGAGGCAGGTGGCGCATCGCGCAAACGATGAGGCCGCTTTGCCCAAGCAAGGGCAGCGGGCTGTCGGCCAGGCCCTCCAGCAGCGCCTCCACCGCCGCTTCGCCGCTGACGCCGTGTGACTCGAAGAGCAGCGGCGCAATGCGGAACTCTGCCAGCACCGCACCCTGCCGATGCGCGTCTTCGGCCGCTTCGCGCGCCACGCGCCGCATCGCCGCGGTGCTGGACATGGCCTCAACCGTCAGCGCAAAACCCTGCAGGTACTTGAGCAGGCTGCCGGCATGGGCATTGGCATCGAACCAGGCCGCCAGCGAATTCGCGTCGGGCGCCGGTGGTGTTAGGCCCCTTTCGCGCAACAGATCCAGCAGCGTGGTCACGCGCAGGCTACCGTCCAGGTGTTCGTGCAGCAGCACTTTGGGCAATGCATGGGCCCGGGCCTGCAGGCGGATGCTGGAATGTGCTTCTTCGTCCATGGCCTGGATGTTGGCACGGACTGTGTCCCATCTCTTGCTATCCTGCGACATCACCGATCCGGAGCGACCTTGCCATGTCCTTCAAGCCTACTTTGCTGGTTTCCTTGATCGCCCTCGCCGGTACCGCCTGGGCCGACCCCGCCGTCATCTACGACATGGGCGGCAAGTTCGACAAGTCCTTCAACCAGGCCGCCTACGACGGTGCCGAGCGCTGGAAGAAGGAGACCGGCAAGGCCTACCTGGAGTTCGAGATCAGCAACCCGGCGCAGCGCGAGCAGGCCAAGCGCCGCATGGCCGAACGGGGGGCCGACCCCATCGTGGGCATCGGCTTCAGCCAGGGCTCCAGCATGGAGAAGGTGGCCAAGGACTTTCCAAAGCTCAGGTTCGCCATCATCGACAGCGTCGTCAAGCTGCCCAACGTGCAGAGCATCGTCTTCGCCGAGCATGAGGGCAGCTTCCTGGTCGGCATGATGGCGGCGTTGGCCAGCAAGACTGGCAAGGTGGGTTTTGTCGGCGGCATGGACATCCCGCTGATCCGCAAGTTCCAGTGCGGCTATGAACAAGGCGCGAAGTTCGCCAACTCCAACGTGCAGGTCAGCGGCAACATGACCGGCACCACGCCAGCGGCCTGGAACGACCCTGCGCGTGGCGCCGAGCTGGCCAAGGCGCAGTTTGCGGCCGGTGTGGACGTGGTCTTTGCCGCCGCCGGGGGCACCGGCATCGGCGTCTACCAGGCCGCCAAGGACGCCGGCAGGCTGGCCATCGGCGTGGACAGCAACCAGAACCATATCCAGAGCGGCACCATGCTCACCAGCATGGTCAAGCGGGTGGACGTGGCCGTGTACAACGCCTTCAAGGGCGTGCAACCCGGCGTCACCGCGCTGGGCCTCAAGGAGGGCGGCGTGGACTACGCGCTGGACGAGCACAACGCCAAGCTGGTCAGCGCCGACATGAAGAAGAAGGTCGACGCCGCCAAGGCCGACATCATCGCCGGCAAGATCAAGGTCATCGACTACATGGCAAACAACGCCTGCAAGTGACCCCTCCCGAAGCGCGCTCGGCGGTGGCCATGCGCCACATCGACAAGCGCTTCGGCGCCGTTCACGCCAACCGCGACGTCCAGCTCACCGTGCAGCGCGGCACGGTGCACGGCATCGTTGGCGAAAACGGCGCCGGCAAGAGCACGCTGATGTCCATCCTGTACGGCTTTTACCAGGCCGACGCAGGCGAGATCGAGATCGAGGGCCGGCCGGCTCGCATCCGCGGCTCGCGCGAGGCCATCGCGCTGGGCATCGGCATGGTTCACCAGCACTTCATGCTGGTGGACACGCTGTCCGCGCTGGACAACGTGATGCTGGGCGCCGAGCCCGGCTGGCGGCTGCAGGCGGCACGCGCGCAGGTGCGCACACGCCTGCGCGCCCTGATGCAGGAAACCGGCCTGCAGGTTGAGCTGGACGCATTGGTGCAGGACCTGCCGGTGGGCCAGCGCCAGCGGCTGGAGATCCTCAAGACGCTGTACCGCGGGGCGCGCATCCTGATCCTGGACGAACCCACCGCGGTGCTCACGCCGCAGGAAACCGAAGCGCTGTTCGACACCCTGCGCGGGCTGCGCGCGCGCGGCACGACGGTGCTGCTGATCACCCACAAGCTCAAGGAGATCATGGCGCTGTGCGACGCCGTGACCGTGATGCGCGCGGGGCAGGTGGTGCTGGACTGCGCCATTGCCAGCACCTCGCTGGACGGTCTGGCCGAGGCGATGGTGGGCCGGCGTGTCAACCTGGGGCGCGATGGCCATGCCGCCACGCCTGGCGCGGTGCTGCTGCAGGCCCAGGGTCTGAGCTGGACCGACGGCCTGGGCGTGCCGCGGCTGCGCGATGTGTCGCTGACGCTGCGTGCCGGCGAGATCGTCGGCGTGGCCGGCGTTTCGGGCAACGGCCAGAGCGAACTGCTGGACGTGCTGTCGGGCCTGCTGGCGCCGCAGCAGGGCAGCCTGGCCATCGGCAGTGCCCGCTTCGGCCCTCACGACTGGCTTGACACGCGCACGGCACGCGAACTGCGCGTCGCCCATGTGCCCGAAGACCGCCACCGCCGTGGCCTGGTGCTGCCCTTCGACGCCTGGGAATCGGCCGTGCTCGGCTACCAGGGCCGGCCACGCTACAACCTGCGTGGCTGGATGCGCCAGCGCCGGATGCGCGTGGACTGCTCGGCGATGATGGAGCACTTCGACGTGCGCCCGCGCGACCCGGCATTGCGCTCCTCCAAGTTCAGCGGCGGCAACCAGCAGAAGCTGGTGTTGGCGCGCGAAGCCTCGTTGCAGCCGCAGGTGCTGCTGGTCGGCCAGCCGACGCGGGGCGTGGACATCGGGGCCATCGAATTCATCCACGGTCGTCTGCGCGCCATGCGCGACGCTGGCGGCGCGGTGCTGGTGGTCTCGTCGGAACTGGACGAGATCCTGGCGCTGAGCGACCGCGTGCTGGTGATGAACGCCGGGCGCATCACGGGCGAGTTGCCGATCGAGCAGTGCTCCGAGGCCGCGCTCGGGCGGTTGATGGGAGGAGCATCGTGAGCCAGTCCGTCGAGCTGCCGCGCTGGATCGATGTGGCGCTGCTGCCTGCCGTCAACCTGGCCTTCGCGCTTCTGGTAGCCGGCATCGTGGTGGCGCTGGTGGGTTTCCAGCCTGTCCAGGTGCTGGCGTTGCTGGTCAAGGGCGCCTTCGGGTCGCAGGCCGGCATCAGCTACACGCTGTACTACGCCACCACCTTCGTCTTCACCGGGCTGGCGGTGGCGGTGGCCTTTCACGGCGGGCTGTTCAACATCGGCGGCGAAGGCCAGGCCATGATGGGCGGGCTGGGCGCGGGCCTCGCGGCCTTGGCGTTCTCCGAGGCGCTGCCGGCCTGGCTGATGCTGCCGCTGATGGTGCTGGCCGCCATGCTGATGGGGCTGCTGTGGGCCGCGGTGCCCGGTGCGCTGCAGGCCTGGCGCGGCAGCCACACGGTGATCACCACCATCATGTTCAACTTCATTGCCGCGGCGCTGCTGAGTTACCTGCTGGTCAACACGCTCAAGGAACCCGGCAACATGACGCCCGAAAGCCGCGCCTTCGCCGCTTCGGCGCGCATGCCGGGCATGCACGAGGTGCTGGCCTGGCTGGGCATGGCCTGGCCGCGCACGCCGCTGAACCTGAGCCTGCTGCTGGCCATCGCGGCGGCCGTGCTGACCTGGCTGGCGCTGTGGAAGTCGCACGCCGGCTACGCCTTGCGCGCGGTGGGTTTTGCGCCCGACGCCTCGCTGTACGCCGGCATCCGGCCCAAGCGCCTGATCGTGGCTTCGATGGCCGCTTCCGGTGCGCTGGCCGGCCTCGTGGGCGTCAACGAGATCGCCGGCGTGCATGGCCGGCTGTTGCCGGACTTTGTGGCCGGCGCCGGTTTTGCCGGCATCGCCGTGAGCCTGATCGGCCGCAACCACCCGGCCGGCATCGTGCTGGCATCACTGCTCTTTGGCGCGCTGTACCAGGGCGGATCTGAGCTGGCCTTCGAGATCAGCGGCTTCAGCCGCGACATGGTCTTCATGCTGCAGGGCCTGATCGTGCTGTTTGCCGGTGCGATGGCCTATGTGGCCGCGCCGGCGCTGTACCGCTTCTGGCGCGCCCTGGGCGGGGGCCGGGAGGCGCCGCATGGATGAGGTCTTCATCGGCACCATCGTGGCCAGCACCCTGCGTGTGAGCGTGCCGCTGATCCTTTGCGCGCTGGCCGGTGTACTGAGCGAGCGCTCCGGCGTCATCGACCTCGGTCTGGAAGGCAAGATGCTGCTCACGGCCTTCGCCACGGCCAGCGTGGGCGTGGCCAGCGGCTCGATGGCGTTGTCGCTGGCCGCGGCGCTGGCCGTCGGCCTGGCCTTGAGCATGCTGCACGGCTACGCCTGCGTCACCCACCGCGGCGACCAGGTCGTGCTGGGAATGGCCATCACGATGACGGCCGCCGGCCTCAGCGTGGTGCTGGGCATCGCCTGGTTTGCGCAGGGCGGGCAGACGCCGCCGGTGCCCGAGGCGGTGCGCCTGGCGGACTGGTTCGCCGGGGCCGGCGCTGCGGTGGCAATGCTGCCGCTGGTGGGCAAGGCCCTGTCGCTGGCGCTGTTCGGCCACAACCTGATGGTCTACGGCGCGCTGGCCCTGGTGCTGGCCGTGTGGTGGCTGCTGTACCGCACGCGCTTGGGCCTGCGGCTGCGCGCGGCCGGCGAAAACCCGACCATGGTCGACGCCGCCGGCGTGTCGGTCAAGGGCCTGCGCTACCAGGCACTGGCGCTCAACGGCGTGCTTTCGGCACTGGCCGGTGCCTACCTCGTGATGGCGCAGAACCCCAGTTTCATCCCCAACATGACCGCTGGTCGCGGCTACATGGCGCTGGCGGCGATGATCTTCGGCAAGTGGCACCCGGTGGGCGCTCTCTGGGCCTGTCTGCTGTTCGGCTTTCTGGATGCGGTGTCCATTCGCATGCAGGGCGCGGCGCTGCCGCTGATCGGCGCGGTGCCGGTACAGGCCATCCAGGCGCTGCCCTATGTGCTGACGGTGGTCCTGCTGGCCGGCTTCATCGGCAACGCGGTCGCGCCCAAGGCGCTGGGCCGGCCCTATGTCAAGGAACGTTGAGATGACGGTCGAGCACCGGCGCGACGAACTGCTGGCCGCGGCGCGTGCGGTGCGCGAACGCGCCTACGCCCCGTATTCGCGCTTTGCCGTGGGCGCCGCGGTGCTGGACGAGCAGGGCCGCATCCACGCCGGCTGCAACGTCGAAAACGCCGCCTACCCGCAGGGCTGGTGCGCTGAAGCCTCCGCACTGGCCGTGATGGTGGCCGCCGGCGGCCGCCGCGTGCTGGCGCTGGCCGTGTGCGGTGTGGCCGACGACCCCGTCACGCCCTGCGGCGGCTGCCGGCAGAAGCTGCGCGAATTTGCGGCCGACGACTGCCCGATCTGGATCTGCGACCTGACGCAGCTGCGCGCCTGCCATACCCTGGGTGAGCTGCTGCCGCGCAGCTTCGGCCCGCAACACCTCACACCATGAACAACGACACCCTCACCGCCTCGGTGGCCACGCTGCGCCAGCGCCTGGGAGCGCTGCAGCCACGCGTGGCCGTGCTGCTGGGGTCCGGCTGGGGGCCGTTTGCCGAACAGGTGCAAGGCGCGGTGGAGGTGCCCTACGCTGACCTGCCGGCCTTTCCCGCACTGGCCATCGGCGGCCACAGTGGTGTGCTGCGCGCCGGCCGCATCGGCAACGTGCCGGTGGCCGTGCTCGCCGGCCGTCAGCACGCCTACGAAACGGGCGAGCCCGATGGCATGAAGGGCGCCATCCGCACGCTGGCCGCACTGGGCGTGCAGGTGCTGGTGCAGACCAATGCCGCCGGCAGCATGGACGCGGCGATGCCACCAGGCTCACTGATGCTGATCAGCGACCACCTCAACATCGTGCAGCGTTCGCCGCTGTTCCACGAACCGGGCGACCGCCGCTTCGTCGACATGTCCGCCGCCTATTGCCCGCAATTGCGCATGCAGGCTGCGGCTGCCTCGGCTGCGGCCGAACTGCCCCTGACCGAAGGCGTCTACGCCTGGGTTATGGGTCCGCAGTTCGAGACCCCGGCCGAGATCCGCATGCTGCGCAGCTTCGGCGCACGGGCGGTGGGCATGAGCACCGTGCCCGAGACCATCCTGGCGCGCCACGCCGGGCTGCGCGTGCTGGCGCTGTCGATGATCACCAACATGGCCGCCGGCATGGACGCGCAGACGCTCAGCCACGCCCATACGCTGGCCACCGCCGGCGCGACCAGCGCGCGCGCCGTGGCCACGCTGGCGGCCGTGGTGCAAGCCTTGCAGATCTGAGCCCCCATGAACCACCCGCATCCACTCCCGAAAACAACTGAGGCCAACGCCCGCGTGGCCCTGGCCTGCCTGGACCTGACCAGCCTCAACGATGGCCAGGACGTGGCCGGCGGCGAGGCCGACGTTGAAGCGCTGTGCGCCAAGGCCATCGGCCCGGCCGGCCGCGGCCACACCGCTGCGGTTTGCGTCTGGCCGCGCCTGGCGGGCCTGGCGCGCTCGCTCCTGCCCGCAGCCGTCCGCGTGGCTGCGGTGGCCAATTTCCCGGCCGGCGGAAGCGATGTGCAGCGTGCCGTGCGCGACGCCGGCCAGATCGCCGCCGCCGGTGCGCAGGAGGTGGACGTGGTGATCCCCTACCGCGACCTCACCGCTGCGCCGGCCCTGCTCACGGCCGTACGGCGCGCCAGCGAAGGGCTGACGCTGAAGGTGATCCTGGAAACCGGAGCACTGCAGGACCCGGCGCTGATCGGCCGCGCCTGCCGCATCGCACTGGATGCCGGAGCGG